>Ga0209212_1002854_pt1 | contig 23755 bp, 16 predicted proteins | sample RifGroC2_FD_183996 | JGI IMG/M metagenome (GOLD analysis project Ga0209212, IMG submission 183996) | Groundwater microbial communities from Rifle, Colorado, USA - Groundwater C2 (SPAdes) (version 2) | ecosystem: Environmental > Aquatic > Deep subsurface > Groundwater | place: Rifle, Colorado... | reverse complement strand
TTTCTCTGTGGCTATGCCGAGAGGGTCACACCCGTTCCCATCCCGAACACGGAAGTTAAGCCTCTCAGGGCCGATGGTACTGCATGGGTAACTGTGTGGGAGAGTAGGTCGCCGCAGGGAATTTAATTGAAAAGCCCCACCAGATTTCTGGTGGGGCTTTTCTGCGTCCGGTTCCCCCGGACTTCTAGGGTGATTTGCCTATTGGATTGACACCCCTTCTCTTTTAATGTACTAATTGGCATATCCATATGGAAATTGGGGCATACATGTTTTTCCGCAAATACCTTTCATCGCTCCGCAGTACCTACATCTTCATGGTATGCTTCGGGCTTCTCATCGGAGCGATCTTCCCGTTCTATTCGTGGCTCTTCTTCGGCGCCAAGGCTTTCGCACCTCTGTATGTCTTCGGCTGCATTGCTGCCGGCTTCATTGTCGGTAGTTTCTGTTATCAGATAATCAAGGAAGCGCTCAGGCTCTACGTCGCGCAGCAGTTGCAATTGCTTAGCAAGATCACGGGTGAGACTTCCGACCAGCTGGAACTGGGCAATGAGGATGAACTCCAGCGGCTGATGGAGTGCAACGCAGCGCTTATGAACCGCGTGCTGGTGATGGTGGATAACGTCTCTCGTCTGGCCGCCGAGATATCCGAAAGGCACGGCCGGCTGACCTCTGATTTCAGCGACACCGTTCACAACAACGAGAAGCAGGCCGCCAGGGAAAAGGAGACCCTGCGGGCCATCGATGACATGAACGCTTTCTTCCGGGACCTGCTCAAGGAAATCCAGGACATCGCCTCCCGCACCGACGAGCGGGCCTCTATTTCCGCTGAGATGAGCGCCGCCACCGATGCCATTGCCCTCACTATCCAGGAATACTCTTCCTCTGTTATGGATACTTCTACCTCCATCGAGGAAATGGCGGTAAGCATAAAGGGGACCTCCGCCAACATAGATGCTCTCACCGCTTCTACCGAACAGACCTTCAACTCCATTACCACCATCGGCGCCTCCATCGTGGATATCCGCGATAATGCAAGACGCACCTCTGACTGCTCCGACAAGGTTCGCGTCCAGGCTGCGGAAGGAATGGAAGCCATGGCAGCCACCATCGCCGCCATGGTGGAAATCGAGCAGAACAGCGACCGTTCCGTGGACGCGATAAACCGTCTCGCCATGCACTCTCTGCGCGTCGGGGAGTTCCTCGACGTCATCAAGGAGGTTGTAGCCCAGACCAACCTCCTGTCGCTCAATGCCTCCATCATCGCCGCCCAGGCCGGCGAGCGAGGCAAAGCTTTTGCTGTCGTCGCAGAAGAGGTCCGCGCCCTGGCCAAAAGGACCTCTGCCTCCACCGATGAAATAGAGGAACTGGTCAGCAACATCCAGAAAGAAACCGCGGCGGCCGAAAGAGCTGCTCGCTTGGGTAAGGACAAAGTAGCCGAAGGGGTCCGGGTTTCCGAAAAGGCGGATGAGGCACTGCACCGTATCGAGGAAAGCGCTGCCGAGGCGTCGAGGATGGTGCAGCAGATCGCAGCCGCAACGGACGAGCAGGCGTCGGGGAGTCAGCTGATCACCGAAGAGGCCGAGAAGAACCTGTCGCGCGTGAAGCAGTTCAGCAGAGCTATCCAAGAGGAGGAGACCGGAGCTCAGCTGATCGTCAGGAGCCTGGAGCGGATGCGGAACCTCTCCACGAAGATCACGCAGTCCACCGAGGAACAGGTCCGTGGCAACCGTCTTTACATGAAGAGCGTCCAGGAGGATAACGACAAGGTCAAGAGGTTGAAAGAGACCTGCATGGAGCAGATTGCCATAGGTGAAGTCTTGCGAAATGATGTTACTGAGGTGGACCGACTGATCCAGGGGACAGCGGATGAAGCGAAAAAGATGCTGGAGGAGATCGAGAAAATCAATCAGTTCATAAGCGAGATGCATCGGGAGATGGCCACCTTCAGGAAACAGTGATACCGGTCGTAAACAGATAGTGTTACACAGAAGCCCCGCCAATAACCTGACGGGGCTTTTTTTATGCTCGAATCTCTGATTCTTGCAGCTACAGGAGCAAGCTTGACAACGGGGGTTGCTACTGTAGATTATAAGATGTTAATTTTACTGGAAGTAGCTTATCCCCATCCTTTCAGGATTCCCGCCTGACTGCTAACAGATCACGTGCCCGGGTGCCTAATAAGGCGTTGGTCGGAGGCGGAATGAAGGTAATGTTGAAATCAATTGCTGGATGCCTTGCCGCCTGGGTGATGACGTCTTTTTCACCCGCGTTGACTGTGACGGCGTTCGCCGATACGGAGCTGGTGACTGCCGAAGCCATTGCGCACGTTGCCCCGGCTGCGGATGAGACTGTCCCCGCTGATGTTGAATCACACACGCTTCCTGCCAACTCCCTCTTTACATGGCGTGAGCCTGACAGCCGTCGACCTCAGCACCTGGCATTGTTAAAAACTTCAGGCCCTGCCAAGGCAAACACCGATCTGAAGCCGGTTCTCTCCTGGGAGACCGGTGAAGGAAAGAGTTACGTTATTCCAGCCGTTGAGCTTCCCGGTTTCATAGTTCTGCTCAACTTGTTCGACCGCATCGCCTTGCATGACAGCACCAAAAACAACAGGCGGGTCTACGCCACCAATCCCTCGACCTTCTGGGACCAAATCACCCATCAAAACTGGACCTTCGATCAGGACTCCTTTAAGGTGAACCAGTTCGGACACCCGTACGAGGGAGCCACGATGTACGGTTTGGCGCGATCATCGGGGCTTAACTTCTGGCAGTCCCTTGTTTATAGCAATATCGGCAGCTTTTTTTGGGAAATGGGAGGCGAAACCTCCCGCCCCTCCATCAACGACCAGATCACCACGGGCAATGCCGGGAGCTTACTGGGGGAGGCGTTGTTCAGAATGGCGGGGCTGGTGCTGGAGGAGGGGGGAAGCAACCCCCCATTGGGATACAAAATCGCTGCGGCAGCTATTTCGCCCCCGACTGCGTTCAACCGTTTCGCCTTCGGGGACCGCTTCAAGGAGGTCTTTCCGAACCATCAGCCGGCCACGCTCTGGCGCGTCATGTTGGGGGCAAGCATCGATACCCACTCCAACAACATCAGTACACTGGCGGAGCAATCAAGCAAGGGAGGCGACGTGATCGCCGAATTTTCCATGGCCTACGGGCTTCCCGGCAAGCCAGGATACACATATAACCGCCCGCTGGACTATTTCGATTTTCAGGTGTCGACCAGGGCGAAAATGCACAACCTGGTCGACACCCTTACCATTCGTGGCTTGCTGAAAGGAACGGAGTATCACATCGGCGATGACTATCGCGGCATCTGGGGGCTTTACGGCAGTTATGACTATATCTCCCCGTATCTTTACCGCGTCTCGAGCACCGCACTCTCCCTCGGGACTACCGGACAATATTGGGCTGCGCCGGGAGTCGCCGTACAGGGGTCGGTTCTTGGCGGTATCGGTTTCGGCGCGACCGGAATAGAAACTGACGTTGCGGAGGAGCGGGGATATCACTATGGCGCAACGCCACAGGCGCTTATCGCCTTAAACGTACTCTTTGGAAAATATGCGCTTCTGGATCTGACTGGACGCGGGTACTACGTGAGTTCACTGGGGCCAGACCACTCCCAAGGCTCCGAGCTTGTCTTCAGAGGTCACGCAGGATTTACCGTAAGAGTATATGGGCCTCATGCGTTGGGTGTACATTATTCCGAGTCGATCAGGGAAACCAATTATGGTAATATACCGGACAAATACCGAGCAGAAGGAACAATCAGCTTGGTTTACAGTTATCTGAGTGATTTGAATTTCGGCGCAGTCGAATGGCGTGACAGCGCCGGACTTTGACTTCCTTGTTGCGCTGTCACCGTCGTTGTGATTATTTAACGAGGAAAGGGGATTCTGCCATGTGGATTCTGAAGAGGTTGCTTTTCCCGGTTCTGATGCTTTCAATCGTGTCCGGTTGCGCGGTGAACAAATCTTCCATAGGCGGTTTCAACCTTATCTCGGTCGACGAGGAGAAACAACTGGGCGATAAATTCGCCGTTGAGATAGAGAAACAACACAAAGTGCTTAACGATTCCGAAGTCCAGGGCTTCATAGACGGTGTCGGCAAAAGGCTGCTAGCGGGGGTAAGGGAAGTGGATTTCCCCTACACCTTCCAGGTGGTGCAGGACGATAGCATCAACGCGTTCGCCATTCCAGGGGGGCATACCTACGTGAATACCGGGCTCATCAAGGCGTCTGACAGCGAAACAGAACTGGCCGCGGTTATGGCGCACGAGATAAACCATGTCGTCGCCAGGCACTCAACGAGACAGATGACGCAGCGGTACGGCTATGCCTTGATTGCCAGTATCCTGTTGGGGAACCAGGGGGAGTTGTCAAAGCTTGCCGCTGACATGTTCGGGAAAGCCGGGACGTTGTACTACAGCCGAGAAATGGAAAGCCAGGCCGACTACCTGGGCGTGGAGACCATGTACAAGGCCGGGTATAACCCGCAGGGTATGGTGACCTTTTTCAATAAGCTGGAAGCCACCGGGCAGAGCGAGCCGGGCAGGATTTCCAAGTATTTTTCTACCCATCCTGCGACCAAGGAGCGCATAACGAGCATCCAGGAGGAAATCTCCAAACTGCCTCCCAAGAGCTACTCCCCCGACTCGACCTCGGAATTCAGCAGGGTAAAAGCCAAGACAAAGAACCTCTGAGGTTGAAGAGTGCCAACAAGAAAGGACGAAAAAGCGATGTCTGAAATTATCGATGGTCTTACCCCTGCACTATTCTGGCGCTGTTTCGCTGAAATATCCGCTATCCCCAGGCCTTCGGGGCATGAAGAAAAGATCGCTCGCTTTGTTCTCGACCGGGCAAGGGAGTTGGGGCTGTCCGCCAGGCAGGATTCCTGCGGGAATGTAGTGGTGAAAAAACCGGCCTCGCACGGCAAGGACGGGGTGCGGAGCATTTGCCTGCAGGCTCATCTGGACATGGTCTGCGAAAAGAACGCTGACAAGGTGCACGATTTCCTGCGGGAGCCGATCGAACTGGTGCGCAGGGGAGGGGTGCTGATGGCAAACGGCACCACCCTTGGGGCCGACAACGGGATCGGCGTCGCGACCTGCCTGGCGATCATGGAGGAGAGGTCGCTGCAGCACGGAGCCCTGGAATTCCTGTTCACCATCGAAGAGGAAACCGGTCTGAGAGGGGCGAAGAATCTCGACCCTGCCCTGGTGGAAAGCACGATGTTGTTGAATCTCGATTCCGAAGAGGAAGGCGCCCTCTACGTAGGTTGTGCAGGGGGAAGGGATACCTTGGGGAAATGGGCCGCCTCCAGGGAGGAGGTGCCTGCAGGTATGAGCGCCGTCCGCCTGACTCTGAGAGGGTTGAAGGGGGGGCATTCGGGGCTGGAGATCGACAAAGGGTTGGGGAACGCGATAAAGCTGCTGAACCGTGCGGTTTTGAGACTGTCGGAAATGGGCGGCAGACTTTCCAGCATCGACGGGGGGAACATGCGCAATGCCATTCCCCGGGAATGCGGCGCGTTGATGTACCTTCCAGACGGCACGCTGGAGAAGGCAGAAGCGCTGGTCGCCACCCTTGACGCCACTTTCCGGGAGGAACTGGCATGTATCGATCCCGAGGTGGCCTTGATCATCAGCCGGCAGGATGTCCCAGGTGAGGGGACGGTCCTGGACCACACGCTCCAGAACCGGATCTGCAAGGCCATCGCGGCGCTCCCAAGCGGCGTGCAGCATATGAGCGCCGACATCCTCGGACTCGTCGAGACCTCCACCAACGTCTCGGTGATCAACACCACGGAGACCGGCATTGAGCTGGTCACCAGCCAGCGCAGTTCCAGCCCCTCCCGCCTCGATGAGGTGGTCGAGACGGTCCGGGCCATCCTGGAACTCTCCGGTGCGAGCGTCGAGGTGAGCGAAGGGTATCCCGGGTGGAAGCCGAACCTCGCCTCACCGATCCTGAACCTGGCCATCCAGTGCTACCGGAAGCTCTACGGGAAGGATCCCGAGGTGAAGGCGATCCACGCTGGGCTGGAGTGTGGCATCATCGGCGAGCGGATCCCGGGGATGGACATGATTTCCTTCGGGCCGACGATGGAAGGTGTGCACTCGCCTGACGAGAAGGTTTACATCGACAGTGTCGGCAATTACTGGGATTTCGTGCTGGCGGTATTGAAGTCGGCTGAGTGATTTGGCTTAAAGAGCAGGGCGGTGGCAGGGGAGGAGGTGCCGGGGCTGAGGCTTGCGGCGCCTCTTCTTGTTTAAGCATCCTCCCGCACTTCGCAGACAAACCGTATCACCAAGGGGACGATGGCATTGGTACCGGCTATCATCACCCTCTGCGTCATCTCGCTGCACTTCTGCCCGATCTGACACTCCAGCGAGATGTCGTGGCGGCCGGCGCTGCAATCGAACACTCGCAGCGTCTCACCGGTTTTGTTCTCTCCAAGGTAACGTCCGTCCAGTGAAACTTTCCCCCTGCGTAGGCAGGAAACGGTAAAGAACTCCATTTGCTCCCCCTGGCGTGGCCCTGGCTTAGAAAAAACTAAGAGTCTAGTATCGCCGGTTGGGGGAAGACTGCAAGGGGAAACTGCGGCTGAATGGGAGGGCCTGGGAAGAATGGGAAGAATGGGAAGGCAAGGGGGCTAGCTGTTCCTTTTAGCGGACTTCGACCTGCAACCCCTCTCCTGGGGCTGAACGGTAGATAAAGGTCACTTCTGTCTCTGCCTCTGCCCACGGCTTTTTACGATAATCCCTCAAGAAGCGCCTTCGATAGTAACGCACTCGCTCCCCGGGTTTCGCCGACACCAGACCGACGGGGGCTCCCTTCTCGGGTTTCTCCACATTTGCAGCAAAGAAACCAGGGATGTTGCCTCCGGGATAGCCGGTCAAACAGTAATCAAAGGAAAGGGCATCGCGCAACGATTCCAGTTTTTCTCCGCTCAGGCGGGCGGCGGCGAAGCCCCAAAGGGCTCCGAATAGCCCGGACAATGACACGTTGGCCGCTACTCCTTCTGCTTCAAAATGGTCTGCCGCTGCAGCAAACAGGTGCGACATGGCGAGACCTGAACTCAGTTCGCCAAGGGTGACGGCAAACCTGCCGCTGTTGTAAAGCTGATCGAGGAGACGGCTGATACCCTCGATGTGACGTATCTCCGGAAAGCTCAGCCAGGGGGTGTGCAGTATCTTGTACGGGGCTGCCTCCGAATAGGCATACGCTTCCTTGCGGGCTATGCCTCGCATCTGCGTGCCTTTGAGTACCTTGAGCGGCTCTACCTGTATGTGGTCGGCACCCAGTGCAAAAAGGCTTTCCACGGAATTGAGAAAACCATCGAAGGTCTCGCCGGGGAGTCCGGCAACCAGGTCGAGATGGATGGTGACGGCGGTTCTCTCCTTCAGAGCAGCTATGTTGTCGTACAGCTTCGCCAGGCTGGAGTTCCGCTCCACCTTGGCAAGTGTCTCCTCGCCTCCCGACTGCACTCCGATCTCGAAACGAAACAGACCGGCGGGGACTCCCGCAAGAAGGGCTATGTTCTCGTCCGTGATCAACTCGGCGGCAATCTCGAAATGGAACTTGCTGCCACGGTTGTGGTCGAGGATGAACCGCCAGATCTCGTTGGCTCTCCTGGCGTCATAGTTGAAGGTCCGGTCCGCAAGTTTTACGGTCTGAACCCCGCTCTCCATCAGCACCTGCAGGTCGCGCTTGATGCGGTCCATGGAAAAGGATCGTACGCCGCTACCGATGGAGGACATGCAGAAGGCGCAGGAGAACGGGCAGCCGCGCGAAGTCTCGTAATACACCAGCGGCTTGGCGAGGTCCACCAGTCCGGCTGCAAACGGTGACGGAATGCCGTCCAGTTCGGCAATCGCTGCACGCTCGGGATTGGCTACGATCTCCTCGCCTTCACGGTAGGTGATGCCGGCAATGTCGTGCAAGGGGACGCCCGCGGCTATGGACTGCAGCAACTGACGGCAGGTTTCCTCGCCTTCGCCACGGACTATGCAGTCGATGGCGCTGTTGCGTACCATCATGTCGAAGGTGCCGTAGGATACTTCCGGGCCGCCGAGCACGATGAGGGTGCCGGGCGCGAGTTGCTTCAGGTCGCAAGCAAGCTTCAAGGTGAATTCGGTATTCCAGATGTAGCACGAGAAGAGGACCACGTCGGCCTGCTCTGCGTAGAGCCGCGACAGAAGCTGATCCTGGTGCTCGTTCACGGTCATCTCCACTATCCTGAAGTCGAGGCCCGGCAAGGTCGAGCACGCGGAGGCGAGATAGGGAAGGGCCAAAGAGGCGTGAACGTATTTGGCGTGCAGTGTGGAGAGCAGGATCTTCATGGGCGGGATTGTAGCGGATTAGCAGGGCTGTTGCCAGCAAAATGGTGGTCAGCTCAGCGCGGGGACGGCTGCCGGACTGGGGAGAACCTGGGAAGAATGGGAAGAATGGGAAGAATGGGAAGAATGGGAAGGCGGAGGGGAGGCCGGGACTCGGGCGTCGACTGGTAACCTGGTCCGCCGGTCAGCGTGCTTGCCGGGACGGGCGTTTTTTGCTACTGTAGACGGCTGCCAACAGGCAAACCTGCCCGCCGTAGCCTGAAAGCCGAAGGTGGATCGCGGCAGGAATGCCGCTCCTACATGTCTAGTGCGGGTCCTCTGACCTCTTATAGGAAGTGAAATGAAAACGAGAAAATTACCCAAACTCCTCTACGCCGACAGCCAGGGGAACATATTCGACCACCCCTACCTCACCATGGCGGGGATGAGCGGTGACGAGGCTGTTCTTCCGGAATCGGTGGAACTGATCCCGCTTCCCGAAGACAGCCGGCTCTTTACCATTCCGGATACGCCACCTCTCGCGTGGGACGAACGCCAAGGGAGCTTCGTCACGGTCAGCCGTGTCAAGGAGGGGAGGCGCAGCATCGCCGTGCAGGCTGTTTCCGCCTTCATGGCTCCCGGATACATGCGTACGCTCCTTCCCGCCTGCGATTACAGCAAGAAAAAAGTGCACCTGCCGCTTTGGTCGTACACCGCGGTCGGCTGGGACGAGGAGAGGGAGTGTTTCGTCGTGGCCGCGACGCGCGTGGATGACAACGAGAACTGGTTGCCGAAGAACTACGACGACAGGAAGCTGGACCCGCTGGTGCGGCGCATGGTGGCTGACTTCCCCGAAAACAGGCTCATCGAGCAACTGTCGCGCTGCGCCGTGGACTACCACTGCTTCGCGGCGAAGAACCTTTTCTTCCGCAGGTGGGAGGCGCCGATCCCTACCTCGCCTGTCTGCAACTCCCGCTGCCTCGGCTGCATCAGCCTTCAGCCGTCGGACTGCTGCCCGTCGAATCACGAGCGGATACCTTTCGTCCCGACGCCGGAGGAGATCGTAGAGTTGATGCTGCCGCACCTGCTGGAGGCTCCCGATCCTATCGTCTCTTACGGGCAGGGATGCGAGGGGGATCCGATCATGCAGGCGGACACGGTTGCCGAGGCGACCAGGAGGCTCAAGGCGGGAAGCTCGCGGGGAACGGTGAACTTCAACTCGAACGGCTCGATGCCGGAGCGGGTCAGGATGCTGTGCGATGCCGGGATGGACTCGATGCGGTTCTCCATGAACTCGGTGCAGGAAGGGTTCTACAACGCCTACTATCGCCCCAAGGGATACCGGTTCGCCGACGTGGTCGAGTCGGTTAAGGCCGCCAAACAGAAGGGGCTCTTCACCATGATCAACTACCTGGTCTCGCCGGGAGTCACCGACAGCCCCGCCGAGGTGGAGGCGCTGCTCCGCTTCATCGAGGAGACCGGCGTGGACATGCTGCAGATGCGGAACCTCTCCATCGACCCGGATTTCTACAACCAGAGGATGGGGGTGCATGGGAAGGGAATCGGCATGTATCGGTTGCTGGAGCAGGTGAAGAAGGCTTTCCCGAGGATCCAGTACGGCTACTTCAACCGGACCCGCGAGAGGTTTTATCCCAGTGGGTTTGAGACGGGGTGGCCTGTTAAAAGCTGATAGCTGTGGGAATTATGGGAATTATGGGAATTATGGGAGATATGGGAGCTATGGGAACCCCTAGCCCCTAGCCTCCAGTCCCCAGCCCCCGTTTTTTGCCCCTGTCTATTTCAACAGCGGCTCCAGTTTTTTCAAATCGAAGCCTTCGATGATCCTGCCGTAGATCATGAAGGTCGGGGTCGCGTTCATCTTGTTGGCCTTCGCTATCTCCTCATGCTCTCGCTGCAGCTTCACTCCTTCGGCGGTTATGTCCCCCAGCTTCTTCTTGTCAAAGCTGTCGCTGCTGGCTTCGTGGTACGCCTTGGCCTTGTCCTTCGAGGAGAGTATGTACTGCACCTTTCCTTTTGAGGCGGGATGGCTTTTCAGCGGAATGAAGAATATGTAGCGGGTAAGATCGGTCCTCTTCTGAAGGTACGCCTCCGCCTTCCGACAGAAGGGACAGTCGGGATCGGTGAACTCTATAACCATTGTCTTGCCGTTCCCTATCTTGACCGCCTTCGTCAGATCGAGTGTGTCCTGTGCCGCAACGGCTGGCGCCACCGCTAACAGCAGCAGCAATACGACGGCCAGCCTCATCAGGCTCCTCGGCCCGGTGAAGTTCTTGTCACTCATAGGACTCCCTTATGCTGAAACCGGCGAACTCGCCGGTGTACTCTCCGCGCTTCTCGATCAACTCGTCAACCCTGGCATGGTCGGGCCCCATACGGCACCACTGCACCACGGCCTGTACATCGCTTTCCTCGCCTTCAATACAGGCCTCGACGGAACCGTCCGCCAGGTTCCTGACCCAACCGGTCACCTGGTGCCGCACTGCGGTACGCACCGTGTGGTAGCGGAAGGCCACTCCCTGCACTCTCCCACGTACGATCACCGTCGCCCTGGCTTTCACCGCTCACCCAGCTCCTTCGAACGCGCCACGCAGACATCCACGGCGTTCATCGCGGCGGCACGGAAACCGTCGCGGTCGAGGGAGTGCATGGCGGCGATGGTGGTCCCGCCGGGGGAGGCTACGTTACTCTTCAAAACCGCCGGGTGGTCGCGGGTCTCCAGAAGCAGCTTCGCGGTGCCGTAGACGGTCTGCGCCGCAAGGGCGGTCGCGACGTCCCTGGTCAGGCCATGTTTCACTCCGGCGTCGCTCAATGCCTCGATGAAGGTGAGCACGTAGGCGGGGCCGCTCCCCGAAACGCCGGTGACGGCATCGAGCAGCTTCTCGTCCACTACGCAGGTCGTCCCGACCAGATCGAAGATCCTGCGCGTCAGCACCAGGTCGTCTTCGCTTGCGTTGTAGCCGCGCGATACTGCCGAGGCTCCTGCGAGTACCAGCGCGGGGGTGTTCGGCATGACCCGCACCACGCGGGCGTCGGAGCCAAGCATCCCCTCGATGGCCGCACTCTTGACGCCTGCCATGATAGAGATGAAGAGCTTGTTTTTCGAGGCGCTCCCTAGGCCGCCGAGGACCTGGGAGGCTATCTGCGGCTTCACCGCCAGGATGATCGTGTCGCTCATGCTGCAAAGATGGACGTTGTCGCTCAGAACCTGGACGCCGTAGCGCTCCGCCAGCAGGTTCCGGCGCTGTTCCGACGGCTCGGACACTGCCAGTTCCGCAGCCGGGACCCCTCCGGCTAGAAGACCCTTGATGATCGCCTCCGCCATATTCCCGCCGCCGATGAATCCTGTTCTCTTGTCCATGCCGTTTCGCCTCCCTGTCCTTGCATTTTGTTTAAGATAGGTAATCAATCCGGCTGCAAATGTCAATAGAATTGATCTGTACTAATGTGCAAAACTCTACTCTCAGGGGGGTGTTGTGACAGCTGCTTTATCAGGTAGACTGGATCACTGGAGGTGGGCCGTGTTCAAGGGGATTACAGGCAATGTGTTCATACTGGGACTGGTCAGCTTCTTTACCGATGTCTCAAGTGAGATGATCTATCCGCTGCTCCCCATGTTCCTCACCACGCTTCTGGGTGCCGGACCTGCTTTCCTCGGCGTGATCGAGGGGGTGGCCGAGTCCACCGCGTCGCTTCTCAAACTGCTGTCCGGCATAGTATCGGACCGGGTGCGGCGGCGCAAGCGCCTGGTGCTGGCGGGATACTCCATCTCGGCCCTGATGCGCCCGCTGATCGGCAGCGCCGGCTCTCCCCTTGCCGTCTTGCTGATCCGCACCGGCGACCGGGTGGGGAAGGGTATCCGCACCTCGCCTCGCGACGCCCTCATCGCCGATTCGGTCGACCCCTCCCTGCGCGGCAAGGCGTACGGCTTCCACCGCTCCATGGACCACGCGGGCGCCCTGGTGGGGCCGCTGATCGCAACCGTTCTCCTCGCCTACTTCGTCAACGATATAAGGAGCGTCTTCTGGCTCGCCGCAGTGCCGGGGGCGATCGCCGTGCTGCTGATCGTCTGGAAGGTGAGGGAGGCGGAGCGGGCGCCCGTGCCGAAACAGCAGATACAGCTGGCACTGCTCCCGGCAGGGCCGCTGCGCAGATACCTGCTGATACTGTTCCTTTTCACCCTGGGCAACTCCTCCGACGCCTTCCTGCTCCTGAAGGCGGGGACGCTCGGCGTCCCTGCCTTCAGGCTCCCGCTCCTTTGGGCCTTCTTACACCTGGTCAAGATGCTTTCCAGCATGCCGTTTGGCGCGCTCTCCGACCGCATCGGCAGAAGGTCCGTGATCGTCGCGGGGTGGGGCGTCTATTGCCTCTCCTACCTGGGCTTCGGCTTCGCCGCGAGCGAATGGCAGATCTGGCTCCTCTTCGCCCTTTACGGACTGTTCTTCGGGCTGACCGAGGGGGTGGAGAAGGCGTTTCTGGCGGACATGGCTCAACCGGCAGTGCGGGGAGCCGCCTTTGGCTGGTACAACTTCGCCGTAGGCTCCGGCGCGCTCCCGGCGAGCATCGTGTTCGGGGTGATCTGGCAGCATTTCGGCGGCGTCGCCCCCTTTCTCTTCGGCGCCCTCCTCTCGGCCCTCGCTGCGATCCTGCTTCTGGTGGTGGTACCCCCCTTCGCAGCTCCCGGGCAGCAGTGATCTTGATCTATCCCCGTCCTTTTCCCGTCCCTGCTTCCCGCCTATTTCCGCATGGTTTGCTCGGAAAACCCCCGTCGCTGCCGTAATTGCAGCATCAGCCGCGATGTTTGCTGAACCCGATATATGTTAACAGTATTTAATCAGATCCGCAACTTGATGTAATTCCAGAGCATCTGGCATAACCCCGCCGTCTGTCTTGGGCAACTTTCCCCCGCACTGTTATTTTTCCCTAAAGTCTTAGGTCACATAGCCGAAGTACAGCACATGTTCCGTGAGAAAAATGACTTATGTCAAAAAAACTGCGTCGCGGTGTCAAAAAAACCCCCATTTCTTGACAGTGATGAAAACTGTGTTAAATGAAATAGGCAGTAAAACAAAGCCTTATGTCATTGGTAATGATTTTGCACTCACAGAGCGTTGTTGCACAATCTCTCAAACTCAATGATGGAAGGAATTGGTTTGGAACGAATCCTCTCCCATATCTCACTTGAGAATGCAACCCCAGCGATTCCCTCGCTATTGCATCGCACACCTTCTCCGAATCTTGCGGAGACAGTCCATCCCTTTCAGGACGATCTTGTAGCTCATTCCACACACCGACAGGTCTTCACCGGCATCTATGCCCCGCTGCGTCGGCACGTGTTTTTTTATTGATTTGGCACCATGCGCCGGCACTGAACGCTGGACGCAGCGCCGCCGTGACTAGATCGCGATGAATACTCGCCTGGCTACACACGATAACAAGGCAGGTGCAGGCCGAGCCACAACGGCAGGGGCTGCGCGCGCCCGCTTACTAAATTCGAGAAATCAGGAGGGTTTGCATGTGCAGGTACGCGATACCAACTTTTCGCCTTTCCATGACCACCTACGGGACAGGAGAGCCCCTATGAAAAAAGTCTTCAGCCGCGTTTTACCAGCCCTATTCCTGGCGGCCCTGCCTGCCGCCGCCCATGCAGGGGGATCGTTCGATTCGACCACCATACTGCGTATCGAGCAGGATTCGCGTAACGGCTACGAGAGCAAGAGGTTCGTCCCCCTGACGCAGTTTCTCGGTGCGGACTTCGACAAGCTCGGGGACGGTAACCTCTCTCTCCACCTCCACGGCTGGCTGCGAGCCAACCTCGTGGACGGAAGCTCCCGCATCGGCAACGACGACGACAAACTCGACGGTAACCTCACCTACGGCTACCTCCAGTACCGCTTCAATAACGCCAACGCCAGGGTCCGCGCCGGCCGTTTCTTCGTGACGGAGGGGATCGTCAACGAGCAGGTAGACGGCGTCAGCGCCCGCACCGACCTCCCCTACGGGTTCGGCATCTCGACCTTCGGCGGCGCCACGGTCCACACGGCGACCCCGCCGGGCCAGCCCAACGACGGCAAAGGGGACGGCATCTTCGGCGGGCGGTTCAGCTACCGCAAGGGGGGGCTCCTCGAAGCCGGGCTCTCCGGGATCTACGAGAGTTCTGCGCCTGCCCGCGGCACCCTCCCGACCGGCGTCCTCTCCGGGAACTTCGGCAGCCACAGGCTCGTTGGCGGCGATTTCTGGATCAGCCCGCTCAGCATGGTGCAGCTCTCCGGCCGCGCGAGCTACAACACGGAGACCAGCAAGCTCGCCGAACAGAGCTACCTCATGCAGGTGACGCCGGGGAAGGATCTCCTGCTGTCGGCAACCTTCGACCAGTACAACGACCGCGACTACTTCTTCTCCTCCATCCTCTTCTCCGACATGCTCAAGAAGGATGGGCAGCAATCGCGCGCGGCAGGCGCAAGCGCCACCTACAGCACCGCCAAGTACGGCGATGTCAGCGCCGACTACAAGCATTACAGCCGAGACGCCGGCAAGGGTGACCGCTTCGGCGGCGACTGGCGCGGGACCTTCCAGGACAAGTCGCTTCGCACGGGCCTTGGGTACCACTACCTCCGCACCACCCCCGATTTCGCCATCCTTCCCAGCGCCTCGGGGTCGTTCCACGAGATCCGCTGCTACGCGCTGCACGACACCAAGGGGTACTTCGCCTCGGTCGACCTGATCGACTACGTCTTCAAGGAGCCGGTGCAGGGAAAAGACTACGCCTGGGAGGCGCTGGCGGCGCTTGGTTACCACCTCACTGCGGACCTCTCGCTGTCCGGGGACCTGAGCTACGGGAAGAACCCGCAGTATGACAACGAGGTGAAAGGGTTGCTCCGTCTCACCTACAACACGACGAACAGCGGAAAAGGAGCCACGAAATGAGACTCTCCCACCAGATATTGACCACGCTGACGCTGGCGGGGCTCCTCGCCCTGAGCGCCTGCGCACAGTTGAAGGCGCTCCCGAACCTCCCCGCTACCCACCCGGAAGCAGTCGCCAACGGGCCGGTCAGCTGCGCGGAGTGCCACGAGGACCAGCAAAGCGGCACCATGAAGCCTTTCAAGGCGTTCAACCACACCCGGGTCTTCGTCCAGAACCACCGCTTCTACGCCGCCTCCGACGACGCGCTCTGTGCGAGCTGCCACAAGTTCTCCTTCTGCGCCGACTGCCATACCAACAAGGGGGCCATGAAGCCCGCAACCTTGAACGGCGACAGGCCCGACAGGATGATGCCGCATCGGGGCGATTACCTCACGCTGCACAAGATCGAAGGGAAACTTGATCCGGCCAGCTGCTACCGCTGCCACGGCAGAACCAACAACGAGCGGTGCGTCGCCTGCCACCGATAGGAGAGGATATGCGTACTACAAAGTGGATGAAGATGATTTCGATCCCTCTGGCGCTTGCCGCGCTCTCCGCCTGCAGTGACGGCAACGGCTCCGCCAACGTCGCCATCGACGGTGCGGGGAAGCACGTCGTCGCCCTCCAGTACACCAACTGGATACAGCAGCACTGGGTCGAGTACAAAAACGCCAACGGCGGCAGCTCCGAGATCTCCCCCAGCACCGGCTGCTCCGAGTGCCACGGCGCGGACCTCTCCGGCGGGAGCGCCAAGGTGAGCTGCTTCAGCGCCACCTTCACGGACCGGGACGGCAAGACGCTCTCCTGCCACCCTAACCTGACGCTCGGGCATGCCAACGCCTGGATCGATCCGACCAACGCCGGCTTCCACGGCAGGGCGACCTTCAACGGCAAGGCCGTCAAGGGGAGCAGCACCCTCGCTACCGACTGCGGCCTCTGCCATGCCACCGCCCTGGGAGGGGTATCCACCGGCTCGGCACCCTCCTGCCTGACCACCGATCCGTCCTACGGCATCAAGTGCCACTCCTCGAGCCCCGCGGCCGCCTCGACCGGCTGCAGCTCGTGCCACGGTCTCCCCCCGAGCGGCACCCTGGAGCCGGACCGTCCCGGCGCACATGCAGCGCATGTCGCCCTCGGCATCGGGTGCAAGGGCTGCCACAGAAACGGCGGGACCGGAACGGACAAGCACGCCGCCGGCAACGGGCTGGCGTACCTGAACCTTTCCACCGGCTACAAGGCCCAGAGCGGCACCTTCGCCTATGCCGGCGGTAAATGCTCGGCCGTAGCCTGCCACGGCGGAGTCGAGACCCCCAACTGGAGGACCGGCGAGACCATCGACGTGGCCCTGGAGTGCACGAGCTGCCACGCCGCCGCCAACAACGTCCTGCCGCAGTACAACAGCTACGGTTCGGGCCAGCACAACTTCCACGTGGACGACGCCAGCGGGCCGAGGCTTGCCTGCACCAGCTGCCACGGCGCGAGCCTTCTCACCGGCCACTTCTCCGGGCTCGCCACCCCGACCTTCGAGGGCGACGCGTCGGCCACGCTGCTCCCGGCCGTGAACTACGTCCCAGGGACGGGGGGGTGCACCGCATCGTGCCATTCGTTCGACCCGAGCTACTACCGCTGGAACCCGTAGCTCTTTACCTGCAACCGCGTAAGCGACCAACGCCCTTGAGGAAGAAACGATGAGAAACAGCGTAGTTGCCATACTGCTCGCCGCCTTGCTGCTCCTTCCGGGATGCGGCGGCGGAGGCGGCGCGGGGACCCCCACAGCGGACACGGTTTCCGGCGTGGCCGCGGCGGGGCTCGTGATAACCGGCAACGTCTACCTCAAGGACTCCGCGGCGACGCCGAGGGAACTCGTGAAGGCGACCGCCGACGGCGCCTTCTCCTTCGACGTGACCGGCCTTACCAAGCCGTTCATGCTGAAGGTGGTCGGCTCGGCGAACGGGACCGCCTACACCCTTTACTCCGTCGCCACCGACAAGGGGAGCGCCAACATCAACCCGATGTCCAACCTGGTGGTCGCCACCGCGGCCGCCGGGGCCGACCTCTCGGGGATCTACGCCGCCCCGGCCCAGTCGGGGCTCCCGGGGATCGCGAGCGCCCTGGGGCAGTCGCTCCTCGACGTGCAGGCGACGCTGAAGCCGATGCTGCAGAAGTACGGCGTGACGACCGTCGACCCGATCGGGGGGAGCTACAAGGCGGACGGCACCGGGCTCGACCACATGCTCGACCTGGTCAGCATCGAGGTCTCTCCCTCCGGCAGCGTCACCATCACCGACAGCGGGAGCGCCCCGATCACCAAGGACCTGGCGACCGGCTTCGCCACGCACTCAGTCTCCGGGACCGTCACGCTCGACGGCGTCCCCTTCGCCGGGGTCACGGTGACCGTGGCGCAGGAGAGCGTCGTCTACGGGAGCGCGGTGAGCGGCGCCGACGGGAGCTACCTGGTCGACAACGTGGCGCAGGGATCCTACACGGTCACCCCCGTGAAGAGCGGCTACAGCTTCGACCGGGCGAGCAGCACGGCGGTGGTCGCCACGGCGGATTGCCAGATCCCGGTCTTCATCTCCTCCAGGCCCTTCACCATTTCCGGCACCGTGTCGAGTTCCAACGGCCGCGGGGTCGCCGGGGTGACCGTCTCGGCCCAGCGCGAGGGGACGGCCACGGTGGTGCAGGGGATCACCGACGGCAGCGGAAGGTATGTCATCGCCGGGCTCCCCAACGGCAATTACACCGTCACCCCCTCCCGCACCGACGTGGCCAATTCGAGCCAGGTGGTGTTCGACGCGGCAGCCAAGGGGGCGACCATCGGCGACGCGGGGAACTGGGCCAAGCTCGATTTCGCGGCCGATCTGGCGACCTTCACCCTGTCCGGGAACGTGCTGACCCTCTCCGGGGGGAGCGCCATGCCGGGCGTCCTGGTCACCCTTTACACCAAGACCAACAGCGGCGTTCTGCTCACCACGAGCGACGCCACTTTCAACACGTCGACCGATGCCAGCGGCAACTACTCCTTCAGCGGCATCCCGAGCGGCTATTACGCGCTCAAGCTGACCCGGAGCGGGTACGGCTTCGCGCTGCAGGAGGCATACGCCACCCACGGGGTCACCGACGACAACTTCAGCATCGACGGGGCGAGCCTGACGCTGGGGTTCACCGGCAGGCCGGTCAGCGACGCGAACGGCGGCATCACGCTTCCCTAGCTCTAGCGTGGCCGCGCCGGCACGAATTTGTGAACGATCAAACGGATTAACTTATAAGCACAAGGAGGAGTTCGGTATGTCGGTAAACTGGAAGAGGTTCTCGTTTGGAGCGTTTCTGCTCGCCTCTCTGTCGCTGCTCCTTTTCGGGTGCGGCGACTATAGCGGCTCACAGACAGCGCAAAAATCCATTTCCGGCGTCGTGTCCGGCCCGGACGGCATCGCGCTGGAGGATGCCAAGGTGACCGCTTACGCGATCGGCGGCAACGGCGCGACGTCGAGCGTTCCCCTGAGCTCCCCGGCAAGCGTCCAGAGCGACAACAAGGGACGCTACCGGCTCCTCATTCCGGCCGACTACGACGGCTCGGTGATGATCGTGGCGACCAAGTCCGCCTCCGTCGGGGCGAGGCTCGCCAAGCTGCTGCACCTGGGCGGCTCCAGCGACGTCAGCTTCAGGGCCGCCATACCCCGGCACCTGGTGGTGCAGCCGACCATCCCGCCGGCCATGGTCAGCTTCGCGACCAACCTGGTCGTGCAGTACATGGCGTCCAACAACGCGGGTGTCTTCTCGCCTGACAACATCCAGAGGGCGAGCCTGGTGCTCGAGGCCTTCTTCGGGTTCAACTTCACCCAGACCCCGCCCCCCTCGAGCCCGACCGACGCCAACACGTCGCAGCCGCAACAGGACCTGCTCGTTTCCATCCAGGCTATCAACTCCTTCACCCTGGGAAGCGATGCCGCGGTCGCGGCCGTGGTCACCGCCCTGACCGAGGCAGGCGGCATCGGGACCGTCGCCGACGACATCAAGACCGGCATCGCCCAAGCGATCATCGAGCTGAAGGCGCAGGGGATAATCCCGGCTGAGTACCTCCCGAGCGCCTCCATCAACACGGCCATCTCCAACGCGCAGTTCGCCACGATCGCAACACCGGATCTCTCCGACACCACGGCTCCCGCAGCGCCGACCTCCCTCGCCGTCTCCGGCAGCAGCGCCAAGAGCGTGAACCTTGGCTGGACCCTCTCCACCAGCCCGGACGTGGCCGGGTACCTCCTGTACCGCACGGACGCCACCGGCGCCCGGGCGTGCATCGGCGCGGTCGCCCCCGACGTCGCCACCTTCAGCGACTTCTACGCGGCCCCCGGAGCGACCTACAGCTACGTCGTGGTCGCCTACGACAACAGCCGCAACCTTTCCGATGCCAGTCTCGTCGTGACGGTCACCACCACGACCGCCGCGGACATCCTCCCCCCGACCGCACCTGCCGGGCTCATCTGCAAAGGGTTCGACTACGGCCAGGTCAACCTGCAGTGGCTCCCCTCCAGCAAGACCAGGATCGACGGGAGCGTGATCCCGGCCACCAGGTACAACGTGTACCGCGACGGCGAGTTCGTGGCCTTCAGCACCGACACCTACTTCATCGATGTCACGGTCAGCCCGAGCACGAGCTACACCTACTTCGTCAAGGCGCTCGACGCCGACGGGAACCTCTCCGCCGCCTCGCCGACCGTGACCGTTCACACCGGCAACGCCCCGGCGGCGGTCCTGCCCCAGGCACCGACCGGCGTGGCCGTGACGCTGGCCAGCCTCAACTACAACAACACCCCGCTCACCTGGACCGCGTCGACCACCGCCTCGACCCAGCCGGTGACCTACAACATCTATCGCGACGGCGTCATCATCGCGACCGGGATCATCCCCACCAGCTACAACGACGACAGCGTCACCCCGAACTCCTCCTACGTCTACACGGTCACCGCCGTCTCGACCGAGGTGGAATCGCTGCCGACCACCGGCCTCACCGTCATCATCCCGGCCAACCCGGACCTCCCCGACACCGCCGCTCCCTCCGTGCCGACGAATCTCGCGGCGATCTCGGTGGCCAGCAACTCGGTGGCCCTTGCCTGGGCCCCCTCGACCAAGTCGAGCGGCGACCAGGTGGTGGCAGGCTACGACATCCTGCGCGGCGACGCCTTCGGCGACAACTTCGTGAAGGTCGGGACCGCAACCCTTCCCTCCTTCATCGACACCAACAACGTGGTCGAGTCGACGAGCTACACCTACCGGGTCAGGTCCTTCAGCAGCGCAGGGATACGTTCCGCCGAGGGGCTCACCATCAGCGTCGCCACCACGGCGAAGATCGACCTGACCGACACCACGGCGCCGAGCGCGCCGGCCGGACTCGGCTCATCGTCCGCCACTGCGACCTCGGTCAGCCTCACCTGGTCCGCCTCGACCGAGACCGACCTGGGCGGCTACCTGGTGTTGCGCGACGGCGCGCAGATCGCCGACGTCCGCACGCTGATCGGCTTCGTCGACACCACCGTGGCGGCCGGCACCAGCTACGTCTACACCGTCAAGGCCTACGACAACTCGGGGAACCTCTCCGCGGCCGGAAGCGCCTTCCCGGTCACGACGCCCGCCGCGATCCCGAACAGCTACACCATCTCCGGCAAGGTGACGGTGAACGGGGTGGGAATCTCCGGCGTCAACCTCTCCAACGGCCTGACCACCGCGGTCAGCGACGTGAACGGTAACTACTTCTTCAGCGCGCTGCCGGCGGGAACCTACACCATCACCCCGGTGGCGACCTCCTTCATCCAGTTCGCCCCGGTGCAAAGGAGCGTGACCATCAGCTCCAGCGTCAACGGTCAGGACTTCGCGGCAACCATCACCGGCGTCCTTACCGGCGGGGTCTCCTACCCGAGCGGCACCATCGTGGGGGGGATCAGCGTCCCTGCCGGCGCCGTCATCGGCGGCGTGACCTACCCGGCCGGCACCGTGGTCGGCGGGATAACCATCAGCAGCGGCACCATCGTCGGCGGCGTCTTCTACCCGACCGGGACCGTGATCGGCGGCGTCACCTACGCCAGCGGCGTGGTGATCGGCGGCGTGGCCTACCCGGCCGGCACCGTGGTGGGCGGGGTCGCCTACCCTGCCGGCACGGTGAGCGGCACGACCAGCTACCCCAACGGAACCGTGTCCGGAGCCATCGCCTACCCGTCCGGCGTGGTCTCGGGGCTGATCGAGATCCGTCCCTACGTCATCTACGGCCGCGTGACGGACAGTTCATCGGGGCTGGGACTGGCAGGCGCGCTGGTCTCCACCGGCAGCTACCAGGCGGAGACCGGCCCCTACGGGTATTACACGCTGTACGTGCCGGATGGGACCTACACGGTCGGCGCAACGCTCTCGGGCTACACGCCCGGAAGCGTCGCGGGCCAATCGCTCAACGCGAGCCAGCAGACGGTTTCGTTGGACTTCGTCCTCGTTGCCGCACCATAGCAGTTTCATATGCCGGGAAAGCCCGCGCCTTTCCCGGGACCGTAGCCGAAAAGACGGCACGACAAGCGATGGGAACATCTAATCAATAACGAAGGAGGCATGTAATCGAGGGGGGATTAGCAATGCAGACGACAACCGGCAGTAACGAACTTCGGTTTTGCACCGAACAAAAAAACAAAGGAGAAAGCGACATGAGAAACCCTGGCATGAGTAAGCTGCACTACCTGCTGTATGCGCTGTTGATATTTGCATTGACAGGTTGCGGCGCAAGCAAGATGGGGAATCTGACCGGCGGCACCGGCAACGAACCTGGTTCGGTCGCGTCGAAACTGGTATGGAGCCAGAGCAAGACCACCGCCAAGACTGCGGCAGTGGTTGTCTCCCCTGCATCTGTCGCCAGCATCGAGGTAACCGTTACCGGTACCGCTGCTGCCGGCGGTCCCATCCCGCTCGTCAAGACCACCAGCACCACCACGACCGGGTTCACCGTAGGCGGCATCTACCCGGGCAAGGTGACGGTGGCCGTGAAGGCCCTTGACGCGAGCAGCGCCGTTCTCTACGAAGGGTATGCCATCGGCGTCACGGTCGACTCCGGCTCCACGACCGATATCACCGGCAAGCCGATCGTCATGTCCCCGCCGGTCGTGAAGGCCCAGGACACCCCCTGCATCGGGTGCCACGAGAGGACCCTCGACTCGACCGGGCAGAACCTGGTAGCCGAGTTCAAGCAGTCCGGTCACTATACCAACACCTCGTTCACCGACACCAAGTACCCGACCGCTCCGCTTGCCGGCTGCGCCGGTTGCCACGGCCCGTCCCACAACGACTTCGACCCGGCCGGAAGCGGCAGGTGCGCCGACTGCCACGTCCCGACCCTCACCAAAACCGGCGCCGACGGGCACCACCTGAACAAATACGTCGGTTCGGACACCACCGTCTGCGCCACCTGCCATAACCCCCATAACCCGCTCGGGCCGTTCGTCGGCGGCAGCTGCGTCAAGTGCCACGCCTTCCCGCAGGACAAGACCGCTCACGGCGACTACGTCGACGACAACAACGGCGTCCGCGTCATCACCACCGAGTTTGCCAAGTGGTCGCACCACGTAACCGGCGTGACCCTGAACGACGCCCACTGCGCCGCCTGCCACCTGGAAGGGAAGATCAGCAACGGCCAGGTCATCATCGACACCACCAAGCACATGGCCGACGCCAAGACCCACCTGCGCAACGGGGACACCGACGCCGACTACGCCTGGGATCCGGCCACCCCGGACCACTCCCTCATGGACAACTTCTGCCTGAGCTGCCACGATTCCAACGGCGCAACCTCCTCCATGAGCGCCCAGATCCAGGCATTCATCAACACGAACGGTCTTGCCGCAACCGGTAAAACCGCATCCGCAACCAACCCGTTCGGCGACACCATCTCCAACCGCTACGACAAGATGCAGCGTCCGGCCGTCGTCGACGCGAAAGGGCAGTTCGACCTGACCAACCCGTCGCATCACGCCGTCCTCGGGCAGAAGTACACCGGCCGCACCAGGACCGCAGGTGCGCGCCAGATCGCCAACGCGGCTGCCTTCGCAGCCAACTCCTCGGCAGGCCTGCCGGGCGCACGTACCACCATCTACGACTCCAGGGCCATCAGGACTAACTCCGCCACTGGCAACCCGGCTTACAACGTAAGCAAGTTCGAAGCGACCTACGAGACCCTCTCCCCGGCTCCGGGCACCACCGACAAGACCCTGGGTGACGACTCCGTCCTGCACTGCGGCGACTGCCACACCGTCGGCCAGTACCGTCAGGCAGACGTCGGCGTCCTGCCGAGGAACAACGCCGTCATCGGCGCACACGGCTCCAACAACGAGTACCTGCTCAGGAACAGCCTCGGCACCGACGAGCGCCACGTAGGCCAGACCTACTCCTCCGCTTCCGGCGTCAACTACTTCACCAACCCGACTACGCAGCCGTGGCTGGTATGCTTCAACTGCCACTCCTACCAGAACTACGGCTC
>Ga0209212_1002852_pt1 | contig 23762 bp, 23 predicted proteins | sample RifGroC2_FD_183996 | JGI IMG/M metagenome (GOLD analysis project Ga0209212, IMG submission 183996) | Groundwater microbial communities from Rifle, Colorado, USA - Groundwater C2 (SPAdes) (version 2) | ecosystem: Environmental > Aquatic > Deep subsurface > Groundwater | place: Rifle, Colorado... | reverse complement strand
GGCGTTGATTTTCTCGGATTAATTAACTTTCCCGAGCATCGGATTTTACGGACTAAAACTAAGAGAAGGATGTTTAAAAAGGTTAAAAAAAGACATAAAGGCTGGCGGGCCGGATTAATATCCGCAGAATCTTTTAATCAGACTTTGCAGTCGTACTTAGGCATGTTGGGTCACCGCAATGGATATAAAGTAGAAAAAAGATTTTTCTTTGACTTTTAACCGGATTTATTATATATTTTAGCTATAATTAAGGCGTAAATAGTCTTAAATTTTTGTGTATTCTTATGCAAATTCCCGAGTATGTAAAAAATATTGCGGAAAAGTTGGAGCAAGCGGGTTGCGAGGCCTATATCGTCGGCGGTTGCGTGCGTGATTTATTAATGGGGCGTGTTCCAAAAGATTGGGATATAACCACTAACGCGCACCCGGAAAAAATTTTGGGAATTTTTCCGGACGGAAAGTATGAAAATGTTTTCGGCACGGTCTTAGTGCCGATTAAACTGGCTAACGGTGAAACCGAAGAGGTCGTGGAAGTGACAACTTACCGTTCGGAGCAAGGGTATAGCGATAGGCGGCATCCGGACGAGATTAAATTTGAAGACAGTTTAGAAAAAGATTTGTCGCGGCGTGATTTTACGATTAACGCCCTGGCCCTGCGGCTTCGCTCAGGGCAGGCCCCTGAAATTACCGATTTGTTTGGCGGCGAGAAAGATTTGAAAAAAAGAATTATCCGGGCGGTGGGCGAGCCGGAAGATAGGTTTAAGGAAGACGCTCTAAGAATGCTGCGGGCGGTGCGACTGGCTTGCCAGCTTAATTTTTCGTTGGAAGGAAAAACTGAACGCGGCATTATTAAAATGGCTGGCGGGATTAAATTCGTTTCCGGCGAGCGCATACGCGATGAGTTAATTAGAATTTTGGAGTCAGGCCTGGCTTACGAAGGCGTAATAATGCTTCATGAGTTTAAATTACTGCAATATATTATACCGGAGCTGGAGCGCGGCGTGGGCGTAGATCAAAATAAACATCATATTCATACGGTTTTTAATCATTGCCTCTTGTCCTTAAAGCATACGCCCAGTAAGAAGTGGCAGGTTAGATTCGCCTCCTTGCTTCATGATATCGCTAAGCCGCAGACTAAAAGGATAATTAAAGGCGACATTACTTTTTATAATCATGATTTAGTGGGAGCAATGGTGGCCACTAAGATCATGACTAGGTTAAAGTTTTCTAAAGCCGATGCGGACAAGGTGGCGCTGCTTATTGCCAATCATATGTTTTACTATAATGTGGGGCAAGTAACGGAAAGCTCGGTGCGCCGGCTGATTAAAAATGTGGGCGAGGAAAATTTGGCCGATTTGATTGACTTGCGCGTGGCTGATCGGCTGGGCTCGGGCGTACCTAAGGCCAAGCCGTATAAACTGCGCCATCTGGAATATATGATGGAGAAAGTCAGGCATGACGCGGTTTCGGTCAAGATGTTAAAAATTAACGGCGATGGTTTGATAAAATTATTAAAGATAGAACCGGGTCCGAGAATCGGGGCGATTTTGGATGTGCTTCTTTCCGAAGTGATTGAGGATCAAAAATTAAATGATAAAAAATATCTAGAGAAAAGAAGCTTTGAATTAAATAAGATGGACTTGAAAGAATTGAGGGAAAGAGCAAGAGAGAAAATAGAAGAGAAGAAAATGGAAGATGACGAAGAGATAAAAAAAGAATTTTATGTTAAATAAAAAGAATAAAATTATGAGACAGTTGATTTTATTAATTATTTTAACTCTAACTTTAACCGCTTGTTCAAACAGTCAGGTAGTTTATGATGAGTCCAGCGCGCCCAAGACTATGGACAATTTTAGCGAAGCGGATATAATAGGTAGAATGACAGCTATAAAAAACGGCTTAAAGCCCAAGGTAAAACCAATCGGTAAAACCGCGGCGCCAGCCGATGCGGCTCAACAAGCGCCAGACACCGGCCAAAAGCAATTGGAGAATCTAGCGGCGGAATTTGATAGCGCCATAATTAAAACCAATTTTGGCGATATTACCGTAAAATTTTATGCCGCCGAATCTCCGATCACGGTTAATAATTTCTTGAATTTGGCTAAAGCAAACTTTTATAATGGCGTTAAATTCCATCGGGTGATGAAAGATTTTATGATCCAGGGCGGCGATCCTAATTCTAAAGATGATGATTGGTCGAACGATGGCCGGGGCGGACCGGGCTATCAATTTCAGGATGAATTTAATCAGCATAAATTGGTCAAAGGCAGTTTGGCCATGGCTAATTCCGGGCCTAATACCAACGGCTCGCAATTTTTTATCGTTACGGCCGCGGCCGCGGCTTGGCTGGACGGCAAACATACGAATTTTGGCTATGTAACCGGCGGATTAGATATAGCGGAGAAGATAGAAAAAGTCGCGGTAAATGCCAATGATCATCCGACCACGGATGTTGTAATCAATAGCGTAGAGCCGACTAAGACTGGAGCGGAAAATAAGCCAGTCGTTGGGCCAGAGTTGCCGCCCGACGCTTTACCGACTGCCAACGAAGAAGCCGGCAGCACGGTGGAAAAAGATTCAGCCAGTTCTACTCCCGCGATCGGGCAGGAAGAGGGTGGAGATTTTAAGCTTAAAGAGTAATAACTAATTTATGCGAATTAAAGCGAATTGATTTTAAATCGTAATTCGTAAATCATAATTCTTAAATTGAAAAAGGGGCTTATAGTATAGTGGTAGTACGCGGCATTCGCATTGCCGAGACGCGGGTTCGACTCCCGCTAAGTCCACCAAGATATTTTAGATTTAGGATTTGCGATTTGAGATTTAGAAATTTTTAAATCTAAAATTTACAATTTCTCCGGGCCATCGTATACCGGTAGTACACACGCTTCGGGTGCGTGTAGACTGGGTTCAATTCCCAGTGGCCCGACATGTTAAGCCAATCTCTTAAAATATTTAACCGGGACGGCGAGATTTATTTAAGAGTGAAAGTTTGGCCCGGCGCCGGCTTTACCGCCGCGAAGCAAGTTTTGGCGGACAGCGACGGCGAGATTATAAAAATAGATATCGCGGCGCCGGCCGTTAGGGGCAAAGCCAATCAGGAATTAATAAAATTTTTAGCGCGCGAGTTTGCTATCGCTAGAAATAATGTTAAAATAATTAGCGGCGCCGGCGATCGGTTGAAATTAGTGAAGATAGTAAAATAGTTGAAAAAATAAACGTTAAAATGTTAATTGATAGGGCAAAGTTTAGAATTTAGAATTTATATTTTTATGCTTGAGACTAAAAAACAAAATATACCGAATCATATCGGCATTATTATGGACGGCAATCGGCGTTGGGCCAAGGAAAGGAATTTGCCGACTCTTGAAGGGCACCAAAAAGGTTATGAAAAGGTAAAATCAGTTCCGGAATGGTTTTTTTCACGGGGGGTGAAAATTTTATCAATTTACGCTTTTTCCACGGAGAATTGGAATCGGCAGCAGACGGAAGTGAATTATTTAATGAAGTTACTGGGGCACGCGATTGAATTTAGTTTGCTGGAACAGGCCAAAAAGAATGGTTATAAGATTTTGATTAGCGGCCGGTTTGAAGAATTACCCGGGGATTTGCCGGCTAAATGTTTAAATATAATGGCCGAGACCAAAGCTAATAACCGAGGAATTATTAATGTTTGTTTAAATTACGGCGGCCGGGTTGAAATAGTCGACGCGGTGCGTAAGCTGATCAAAAATAAAGTTGAATTGGAACAAGTGCATGAAGGCATGATTAAGAAATATCTATATAACGCCGATTTAAGCGATCCCGATATAATTGTGCGCACTTCAGGCGAGCAGCGGCTATCTGGCTTTTTGACATGGCAGGCAGTTTATAGCGAATTGTTTTTTATTAAAAAGTATTGGCCTGATTTTGAAGAACTGGACGCGGAAATTATTTTAAAAGAGTACGCGGAGAGAAAAAGAAGATATGGGGCGTAAGGCCTTAGTTGTTGGGCAAGGAATTTACCGGACAAGATGTTTATTTCTCGCTTAAGATGAAATTTGGGTATTTTTCTTAAAATTATTCAATCGGTAAAGACCGAAATAGCCAAGAGTGAAATTGAATAATTTTAAGAAAAAATTACTACAATTTTATATGCGCTCTAAATGAACATCTTGTCCGGTAGATTTTTATTAAGAATATTATATATGTATGTTAACACTATAAAAACCTCTCCCTTAGCCGACCGCCTGCGGCCGGAAATTTTAAGCGATTTTTTAGGGCAGGAGGAAATCGTCGGGCCGGGAAAGCTCTTAAGCCGGGCCATCGCCGGCGACAATCTGCCATCAATGATTTTTTGGGGTCCGCCGGGCAGCGGCAAAACGACTTTGGCCCATATTATCGCTAAGCAAACCAAGGCGGAGTTTTTAAGGATCAGCGCCGTCACTAGCGGCTTGAAAGACCTGCGGTTGATCATTAAAAAGGCCAGGGAGAATAACATTGAAGGCAGAAAAACCGTTTTATTCATTGATGAAATTCATCGCTGGAATAAAGCCCAACAGGACGCTTTGCTGCCGCAGGTGGAGCGCGGCACTTTAATTTTAATCGGCGCCACCACGGAAAATCCCAGCTTTGAAGTGCGCGGGGCTTTGCTGTCGCGTTGCCGGGTATTTGTGTTGAAGCGGCTGGCAGCGGAGCAAATCGTGGAAATAATCAAGCGGGCCATTAAAGATAAGGCCAGGGGATTGGGCGAGTTAAAAATAAAGATTGATGACGAAACCATAAATTTATTAGCGCGGATGTCTAATGGCGACGCGCGCGTGGCGTTGAATGTCTTAGAGTATGCGGCTACCTCCCCCCAGTCCTCTCCTTCTCAAGGAGAGGGGGTAATGATTCCCGCCGATGTCATCAAACAAGCTTTTCAGAAATCCTCTTTGCTTTACGATAAGGACGGGGAGGAACACTATAATATTATTTCCGCCTTGCATAAAGCTCTGCGCGGCTCTGATCCTGACGCGGCTCTTTATTGGCTAGCCAGAATGCTGGAAGCCGGCGAGGATCCTCTCTATGTGGCGCGGCGGTTAGTGCGGTTTGCCTCCGAGGACGTGGGGCTGGCTAATTCGCGAGCCCTAGAGCAGGCCGTAGCCGCTTACCAGGCCTGTCATTTTATCGGTTTGCCCGAAGGCAATGTGATTTTAGCGCAGGCCGTGGTTTATTTGGCCAAGTGCGCTAAGTCCAATGAATTATATACCGCTTACAATCAAGCCGCGACTGATGTGCGCGAGTTTGGCAATTTGCCCGTGCCGCTCCATATTAGAAACGCGCCGACCAGGCTCATGAAAAATTTGGGCTATGGTAAAGACTATAAATATAGTCCGGATCATGATTATAAAGAAAAGCAGGAATATCTGCCGGAGAAGTTGAAAAGCAGGAAATATTTGAAATAATTTTCAATTACCAATTTTTAATTTTTAATGAATTTTTAATGATTAAATTTTTAATTAGTAAATTATTTAGAAAAAAGCCAAAATTACTGCTCCATATCTGCTGCGTCGGTTGCGGTGTTTATGCCAGCCAGCTTCTCAAACAGGATTATGATGTAATGCTGTTTTTTTATAATTCTAATATTTGGCCGGAGGAGGAATACAAAAAACGGCTGGCCGAAGCGGAAAAAATCGCTAAGCAATTTAATTTGCAACTGATCGCGGGTGAATATGATCATGATAAATGGTTAAAAGCCGTACGCGGTCATGAAAGCGATCCGGAGCGGGGCGAACGCTGTTTTATCTGCTATAAGTTTAGGTTGGACGCGGCCGCGGCCATGGTGCGAGAACTGAATTGCAATTATCTGACGACCACTTTAACCACCAGCCCGCATAAGGATGCCCTGGCCATCAATGAAATCGGCGAACGAGCCACCGCGCAGTATGGAGTCAAATTTTTAAGCCAAGATTTTAAAAAGCAGGACGGCTTTAAAAAATCAGCCGCCCTGTCGCGCGAGCTTGGGTTATACCGGCAGAATTATTGCGGCTGTGAATTTAGCCGGCGCGTAACCGGCGATTTATAGTTAGCAGTTAATTATTTTTATTTAATATTAGCAAAAATTATTTAAAATGCTGGACATAAATTAAATTTTATGGTATATAATAAGGTCAGTCTTGCACCTTAAATTTAGTCAATATTTTAGTGATCATCGCGGTTTTTAGGAAATTTGAAACAAGTTTTCTGTAATCCGCGATGATGGTCATTGCGGTTAACAACACAACAACCACAACAAACAAGAAAGGATGTCGCCATGGAAAACATGTCCCCATCAAAAGGCCTTAGCCGAGGCCTAATCGGCAAGTTGCAGGAGATGTTCGGGCACGGTATTGACAAGTCAACCGTGTTTCAGAACACTCCAAAGGAGAAAGTTGATCAATTCGTCAAAGAGGTCGGTCCAAGGTGGATGGATCTTGGTGTAGAACTGCTGGAAAGGCAGTTTCAGGACTACACCGGCGTCTTCCGCGTCCCGGTCAACTACGATGAACCGAACGCAATCGCCAAAGCCATTGAAGAGGCCGGCTTAGACAGCAAATACCTCGGAATTCCGCTAGCGGATATCCCGCTGGTCGGTTCCGGTCAGGCCGTGCGCGAGGTGCGCGAAGCGCACTTCGGCCGTGTGATGTACAATCGCGACCTGCCGAACGCGCTTAAGGATCGAGGGGAGTCACTCGGCTTCAGGGGTGGTTTCGGGTTTAATGATCCGCTCACTGCCTTGCGTTTTGCTTGCGCTAACCGCGACCGGCAGAGGAAATATCCTCTGGCTATACTCTTCACCGATAGCAAAGGCCAGCTCTGCTATCTCTACCTCCGCGAGAGTGCCGGCGAGCGCGGTTTGTACGTCTACCGGGACTATCCCGGCAGCCGCTGGAATGCGCGGGTTCGTTTTCTGGTCGTCTGCGAGTTACCCTTGGGCGCTTAAGCCCTTGGCTCTTCGTATTTCGCCCCTCGGATTTTTTGAACTTAGGTTCTTGAATTCCGAGGGATTTTTATTTTGAGATAATTTTTGCTAAACTTACTTTAGGGCAGAACCGTTGTCCGCGGTTAAGGCTTCGGACATTCCGCCTTAGGATATTAAAAAATCAGAATGCCGGCGGCTACGGCTTTCGGCAGAAGCATTTTTTATAACCTTTAAACAAAAGAAACTCGGTGCGGCGCATTGGCGGGCTTAAAGCCCCGAATAAAATACAGTCCCAAGAGCATTCAAGGGACAGTGATTAAGATGATCCGCCGCGCGTATAAGGCCAGCTCTGCTATCTCTACCTCAACGAGAATGCCGGCAAGCGCAATTTGAACGTCAACCGGAACAATCCCGACAACAACTGGAATGCGAATGTTCGTTTTCTGGTCGTCTGCGAGCATCTTTTGAAATAACCCCCGCGTTTAAACCCGGGGGTTATTTGTAAGCTGTTTTTGCCAGCCGCCCAGCATTCGACCGATTTCAACCAAGAGCGCCGCCAATTCGGCGAATTTTTTATTATCAATCGCTTTTAGCTCCCAAGCGATTTGCATAAAAAATTTAAGCAGATCCAGTTTTAAAGAGGCCTTTTTGACAATCACCGCTTTATTTTCTTTGGCGGCGAAGCCAGCGGTAAAAATGAGTTCAATTAGCTCAATGAATAATAAACTTATTTTTTCTCCTAAGGAATAGCGGGTTAATCTTTGTATATGCGGCAGAAAATTGTGCCATAATTTGTAAGCGTCAGCGGTTTTTTGCAAAATCGGTAGATTGGCATGGTTAAAAATTCCGTCGGGGGGGGGCTTGATTAAAAGAGTTGTTATGAAAATTCAATTGAGTCATAAATTTGAAGATATTATTAGTATTGATAATTTGCTTAAGGCCGGGCGGGAATTTATCCGCGGAAAAAGAAAGAGGCAGGATATTCAGGAGTTTTCACTGAATTTAATGGATAATATTTTGGAGTTGCACCAGGATTTAAAAAGTTTAGCATATAAGCACGGCGGCTATCAAGCGTTTAAGATTAATGATCCTAAACCCAGAGATATCCATAAGGCGACGGTTCGCGACCGGCTGATTCACCACGCGATTTATAGAGTGCTTTATCCGTTTTTTGATAAAATATTCATCGCCGATTCATATTCCTGCCGATTGAATAAAGGAACGCATAAGGCCGTTAATAAGTTCCGTGAATTCGCCTGGCAGGCAAGCAAAAATAATATTAGAACTTGCTGGGCGTTAAAATGCGACATCAGAAAATTTTTTGCCAAGATTGATCATAATATATTGATAAACCTGTTAAGAGAATATATTCCCGATGAAGATATTATTAAACTTCTGGAAAATGTTATACAGAGTTTTTCGTCCGGAAAAGGTAAGAATATCGGTTTGCCTTTAGGAAATTTAACCTCACAGCTGTTCGTTAATGTTTACATGAATAAGTTTGACCAGTTTGTGAAGCACGGACTGAAAATTAAGTTTTATATTCGCTACGCCGACGATTTTATAATTTTTTCAGAAAATAAAGAATGGCTGGAAAATTTAATTGGGGCGATAAGGGAATTTCTGCATGATAAGTTAAAATTGCAGCTTCATCCAGATAAGGTTTTTATTAAAACGGTCGCTTCGGGCGTTGATTTTCTCGGATTAATTAACTTTCCCGAGCATCGGATTTTACGGACTAAAACTAAGAGAAGGATGTTTAAGAAGATTGATAAAAAGCATGAAGCTTGGCAAGCCGGATTAATATCTGGAGAATCATTAAATCAAAGTTTGCAATCGTATTCGGGCATGTTAAAGCATGGTAATGGATATAAGATGGAGAAAAGATTATGGCAATACTCTTTTAGTTTTTCTCGCGTCTCAACGGGAGAAAATAATAAAGGTTAAATTTTTTAAATCCATTTGTCATTAAGCAGTTGGTTATGTTATAATTACCACCGGACAGATGGCTTAATTCGCTAATTTTATTATTCTATGTCTCCAGAGAAATGGCAGCAAACAGTCGGCAACATTAAAGATAATTTTAAAGTTGAGGAAAACGAAAAAACTCATCTTGACGAGGCGGGCGGCGTTGATATTGAATACATAATTTTTAATGGACCGTTGGGTAGAATGAAATTAGAGTTTATAACCAAGCCGGTAATAATCGACAAAAAAACTAAGTATTCCAACCGCCTGGGTGCCGAGACAATAGTGGAATATGTTTATAGCCCGGATGAGAAAAGCCATAAATTAAAAGCTTATAAGTGGGATGAGGCCGTAAATGATTGGCTGGAGATGGAAGCTAAAAAATTTGCATAACATAATATGACAACGAAATTTAAGATTCTAATTTTTTTCCTACTGATTATTTTTATCTTAATTCTATATCTTATTTTAACTTCAGAGTCGGTTAAAAAAATTGATAATTCCGGCCTGCCTACCGGACAGGCAGGCCAGCCAGCCAAAAATGAAATAACCGCCTCGTCGGAAGAAGATTATAAAATAAAGGTCAAGGAAATTTTTACCGCCTATGAAAAATTAGCGAAAGATAGTGGTTTTACGCCGGAAAAAGTGGATGAATTAAAAAATCAGACATTGAATTTAAAAGCGCCGGCTAAAAAATTTATAGAGTTGCATACAAATTTATTTATCGCTTTAACCAATATGGAAGAATATTTAAGCCAAAAGTACGAGCAGGGGAAAAACGCTAGTCTGGAGAAAATTAATCAATTAAAAGCCGATTACAGTTGGTTAAATAATTAAGTTTAAATTACGGCGAGATAGGTTTAATTTTATTTAAATTTTCTAACCGCATGAAACTTAATAATCGTTTTTTACCCATCTTGATACCAATGTTCGTTTTTTTATTGCAGGAAACATATTTTTTTTACCCCAGACTAATTTATGTCACCGCGACTTTGGCGGTTTTATTAATTTTTTTCATTGTTTGGCAATTTAGCCGAGCCAGTAAAATAGATAGCCACTGGTGGAATTACTTGATTTTACCAGCGATAATATCCGTGGCGGTAATGGCCTATTCGATTTTTATAAACGGTAAGTTTATAATTCAACTGTTGTTTATTTTTCATCTCGTTTTTTTATATTTATATTTGCGCCAGGTTTATTATTATTTGCTTAATCCCTTAGCTTATGAAGCTTTCAGCCTGGAAAATATCTCCTCTTATATTAATTGGCTGGCTTTCTTTTTTTCGGCAGCCACGCTTTATGGTTTAGCTTCTTTTCTAAATTTATCAATTTCTTGGCTGGCGCTGATAATGATCAGCGCGACTTGCCTATTGGTTTATCAAATAATTTGGGTTAATAAGATAGAGCTAAGAGCCGGCTTGCCTTATATTTTAATCAGCTGTTTAATTTTAACGGAATTATTTTGGTCAATCTCCTTCTTGCCGTTCAATTATAATATTGCCGGGCTTAGCCTGGCGATCTGTTATTATGTAATTATTGGACTGGTAAAGAATCATTTATTTAATAAACTTGATGCCGTTAAGGTAAAAACATATTTATTGTTAGGATTGATTAGTTTATCTTTAATATTGTTCACGGCCAGGTGGGTGTAGATTAGTTAGTAATTTAATAAAATTATTATGAAATATATCGCGGAATTTTTTAAAAAGCATAATTTGGCAACAATTATAATTATAACTTTTATCTTTGGCTGCGGCGGCGGCTTGGTTGGCGGCGCGGTGGCTAGGGGTTATTTAATTGATCCCTTGTTTGGTTGGTCGTCTTTTGGCAATTTGGATTTCTCCGCCAGCAAGTATGCCGGCCAGGGACTGGTAATAAGCAATGCTAAAAATGTGATTGTCCAGCAGGACACTAAAATAAACGAGATTATTGATTCTGTCGGTTTTAGTTTGGTGGGAATCTATAAAAAAAAACCAGCGCCGGCTAAACTAAACGATATTTTTACTTTAGAGAATTTTTATAAAATTAACGAACCGAGCGGGCAGGGGTTTATTATCACTAGCGATGGCTGGATAGTTACTAGTTTAGCCCTAGCGAAGAACTTTAATGATTATGTGGTTATCACCAAAGATAAAAAAATTTATCAGATTGATCGGGCGGTGGCCGACAATTTAACGAAATTTAATTTTATTCATGTTCAGGCCCGGGATTTGCCGGTTAGAAAATTAGCGGCAACTCAAGATATAAAACCAGGCAGCTTAATCATTGGCGTCAATTCACTGGGCGCTAATTTAGTTTCTTCCATATCCGGTTTTAGCGAGTCGGGTGGTTTAATAAAATCCAGCGACAGTTTTTCAAAACAGATAATTCTCAACGATAAGCTGCCGGCAGAATTTAAGGGTTCAATTATTTTTAGTTTAACCGGCGACGCTCTTGGGTTAGTTAATGAGGGTGGAGAAATTGAGCCGATTAGCCATCTTGGGGGCGCAGTCAAGAGTTTATTCAAGAATAAAACTAATACCAGGCCCAGTTTAGGAATTAATTATGTTGACTTAGTCGAGCTGGTGGAAGTTGCTAGCCAAAATGGTGATTGGCAGAAAGGCGTTATTATTTATAATGATCAGAAGGCGGCGGTTAAAAAGAACAGTCCGGCCGAAAAGAGCGGTTTGCGCGTCGGCGATATTATTATCTCCATCGACGGTCTGGAGCTCGATCAAGATAATAATTTAACTGATATTGTTCAGGATCATTTAGCCGGCGAAACGGTTAGCTTAGTGATTTTACGCCAGGGCGAAGCCAAAGAAGTTAAGATAACGCTGGTAGAGCTGAAATAGTATATTTGTTAAACGTTTAATTGCCTGCCCAGGTTAAGTCCGAGCGGGTTTTTATTTTGGCGAGTTTATGTTATAATATTAACAACCTTTCACGGGGCTATCTATGAAAATAAAATCCATTAGGCAAGTTAAAAATTTAGCTGGCAAAATCGTGTTCTTGCGCGCCGATTTGAATGTTGGTTTTAAGAAGGCGGCAATTAAAGATGATTATAAGATTGTTATGATTTTGCCGACTATCCGTTTTTTATTGAGGCATAGTTGCCGCTTGATTATCGCCACGCATTTAAATAAAGGCAATACGGCTAAGCCGCTAGCCAAGAGATTGGCCGAGTTGTTGGGCAGGAAAGTCCTGTTCGCCGGCGCTTGCGTCGGCCCCAAGGTTATCAAGGCGTTGTCAGAAGCCAGGGCCGGGGATATTATGCTTTTAGAAAATTTGCGCTTTGACAGTCGCGAGAAAAAAAACGATAAAAGATTCGCCAAGGAGTTGGCGGCGCCGGCCGATATTTATGTAAACGACGCTTTTGCCGTAAGCCACAGAGAGCATGCTTCGGTTAGCGCGATTAAGAGATATTTGCCCAGTTACGCCGGTCTATTATTAGAAAAAGAGATTTTAAATTTAACCAGAGTTTTAAAACCAAAACTACCTTTGATTTCAATTGTCGGCGGAGCAAAAATAGAAACCAAGATCGCTTTGTTAAATAATTTAGCGAAAAAATCACACCGAATTTTAATCGGCGGCGCTTTGGCCAATAATTTTATTGCCGCTCATGGCTTTAAAATTGGTCGTTCGCTGGCCGATAAAACCAGTATTAACTTAGCGTCCGCTTTAGTGAAAAAATATAAAAATATTATTTTACCGGTTGATGTCTTGGTGGCTAAAAAAATGAACAGCGCCAGTTTTCAGGTTAAACCGGTAAATCAAGTTAAAGCCGATGAAATGATTTTAGACATTGGGCCGAGGACCGTTAAACTGTTCGTTAGTTTTATAAGACAAGCTAAGACGATAATTTGGAATGGTCCGCTCGGCTATTTTGAAAATATCCATTTTAAGCACGGCACTTTGTCTATTGCCCGCTTAGTGGCCGCTCGCTCTACGGGCGAGGCCTATGGCGTGGCAGGCGGCGGGGAGACTATTGAGGCGCTAAGGCAAACGAAAATGGAGCATTATATTGATTGGGTTTCCACCGGCGGCGGCGCCATGCTGACTTTTTTGGGCGGAGAAAAGATGCCCGGACTTAAGGGGATAGTTAAATAATGTAAAATTTAAAAATCAAAATGGAAAATTATTGTAAAATTATTCCGTGAAAAATTTATTAAAATTTTTTACTCCATAATTTTTAATTTTGACTTTTTAATTTTTAATTTTATATCTATGATTCCCAACAAAATCGTAACAATTTTCATCGGCGCGTTTTTAACGCTGGGGACAATTTATTTGGCGCTTTTATCCTGGAACGCCTATAAAGCGCATGATTACATCGGCATTAGCCCGAAGACGGCTCACTCCATTGTTATAGTCGGCGAAGGCAAAGTTATTGGCGTACCGGATATTGCTAACATTCAGCTGGGCTATAGCGTTGAAAAATCAACCGTGGCCGCGGCGCAAAAGGATAATACCGATAAAATGAACAGCATGATAGATAAATTGAAAAAAGATTTTAAGATTGACGCCAAGGACATTCAGACTGCCAATTATTATATTTCGCCGCAGTATGACTGGAATAACGGCAAACAAACTCTGCGCGGCTACTTGGTTAGTCAGAATTTAAATGTGAAATTAAGGCAAATGGACAAAGTTTCCAGTATTATTGAAATCGCTGGTTCTGTCGGCTTGAATCAAGTTGGTAATTTAAGTTTTGCTATTGATAATCCGGAAAAATTGAAACAAGAAGCGCGAGAAAAGGCCTTAGCCCAGGCCAAAGAGAAAGCCGAGGCCTTGTCTAAAGTGGTGGGCGTGAAATTGGGAAAAGTTATTTCTTTCAGCGAGTCAGCTAATCAGCCCGGACCGATTTACGGCAATTACGCCTTGTCAGAAAAATTAGGCCTGGGTGGCGGCGGAGCCGCACCAGCGGTTGAAGCCGGCAGCAATGAAATTACCATCATCGCTACGGTGGAATACGAGATTTTGTAATTTTAATATTGTTATTTGCTAATAAACTGCGTAAGTACTGTAATGAATAATTAATATTTCTATGCCTAAAATAAAAAAAATAACGGCTTGCGAGATTTTAGATTCGCGCGGCAATCCCACCGTGGAAGCCACGGTTTTATTGGATAATGGCGTTAAAGCAAAGGCCAGCGCGCCGTCGGGCGCGTCTACGGGCGCGCATGAAGCCGTGGAACTGCGGGACAATGACGCTAAAAGATACGGCGGTTTGGGAGTTTTAAGCGCCATTAAAAATGTGGAAAAGAAAATCTCGCCTAAGCTAATCGGAGCCGGAGCAACCAAGCAGGCGGAGATTGATGATATCATGATAAAATTAGATGGTACAAAAAATAAAAGTAAATTAGGCGCTAATGCGATCCTGCCCGTGTCGCTCGCGGTTGCGCGCGCCGGCGCGTTAACATCTGGCCTGGAGTTGTATGAATATATAGCTGATAATTTTAAATTATTAAATCCCCCTCACCCCCCCTTGTTAAAGGGGGTAAATTTCCGAATGCCTACGCCTTGCTTTAATATTTTTAACGGCGGCAAACATGCTGACACTAATTTGGATTTTCAGGAGTTTATGATTATTCCGGCTTTTAAAGCCAGCTTTAAAGAGAAAGTCAGGGCTGGCGCGGAGATCTTTCATACCTTTGGCGAGATTTTAAAAAAAGCCGGGTATGATACTGATGTGGGCAATGAAGGCGGCTACGCGCCTGATATAAGTTCCAGTATTCAGGCCATTGAATTGATTATGGCGGCGGTTATTAAAGCCGGTTATAAATTAGGCAGCCAGATTGCTTTAGGCGTAGATGTGGGTTCGTCCCAGCTTTATAATAAAGCGGATGGCCGGTATATTTTTAAATTGGATCACGCGAGTTTCACGGCTGATACTCTGGCCGGCTTGTATTACGAATGGTTTAGAAAGTATCCGCTGATTTACATTGAAGACGGCTTGGCTGAAGACGATTGGGCTGGCTGGCAAAAACTGAATAAGGACTTGGGTTCGGAGGTAATGCTCGTTGGCGATGATTTATTCGTTACTAATCTAGAACGTTTGCGGCAGGGTTTAAAGGAAAACGCCGCTAATTCTATTTTAATTAAACCCAATCAGGTTGGAACCTTATCGGAGACTATCGCCTGCGTTAAGCTAGCCAAGAAACATAATTATAAAGTTATCGTTTCACATCGCTCGGGCGAAACTGCCGATGATTTTATCGCCGATTTGGCCGTTGCCGTTCAGGCCGATTATATTAAGGCCGGATCGTTGTCTCGCGGCGAGAGAGTGGCTAAATATAATCGGTTGATGGAGGTTGAAGATAATTTAAAATAATTTTTAATGGAAAATTAATTCTGTAACTGTCATTGCGAGCGACTGAAAGGAGCGAAGCAATCTCAGGCATGGCTATATCTCATAAAATTTTGCTACTATTATATTATAACTATTTTTTGCCGTTCGTGAGATTGCTTCGTCGTCGCTAACGCTCCTTCTCGCAATGACAATTATTTTTTTATGCTTAAACAAGAAGAGGAGAACAAAACATCAAATAGCATTTTACCAATGATACTTGTCATTTTGGACGGTTGGGGTATTGCTAAACCGAATCAAGGCAACGCCATTGCCTTGGCTAAGCCGCCGACTATGCGGGGTTTACTTAGAAAATATCCGAATACTGAGCTCTTGGCTCATGGCAAAGCGGTTGGTTTGCCGCCAGCGCAATCGGGTAATTCGGAGGCCGGGCATATGAATATTGGCGCCGGCAGAATCGTTGAACAGGATGTGGTTAAAATTAGCAAGAGCATTAATGACGGAACTTTTTTTAAGAATGCCGGTTTTATAGAGGCCATTCGCCAGGTTAAAAAGAATAAATCACGGCTTCATTTGATGGGCATGATTTCTAATGGCATGAGCGCGCATAGCGATCCGGATCATTTGCTGGCCCTTCTTTCTTTTGCTAAAATAAATGAAATTAAAGAAGTTTATCTTCATCTATTTACCGATGGGCGGGATTCGCCTAAATACGCGTCTTTAAAGTTAGTTGAAGATATTCAGAGAGCTTTTAAAAATGGCGAAGCCATCGCCACGGTTATAGGCAGATTTTATGCCATGGACAGGAAGAAGAGTTGGGCCAGGACCGAGCAGGCCTATAACGCGCTGGTCGACGGCAGGAGCAAAACAGCCGCCAGCGCCGAAGATGCTATTACGGAAAGTTATAATCGCGGCGAGAGCGATGAATTTATTGAACCCTATATCATAACTCGCGATGGCAAACCCTTGCCCAGGATCGGAGATGGCGATAGCGTTATTTTCTTTAATTTAAGATCAGACCGCGCCAGACAGTTAGCCAAAGTTTTCGTGCAAAAAGATTTTTGCGGTCTTAATAAAACATGTTTTAACAGGAAGAAGTTTGTTAAAGATTTATTGTTCGTAGCTATGACCGATTTCGGTCCGGATTTAGAAGGTATTTTGACTGCTTATCCGGCCGCGGATTTAAAAGCGACCTTGCCGCTGGCGTTAAAAGATTTAGCGCAATTATATATCGCCGAATCGGAAAAATACGCTCATGTCACCTATTTTTTTAACGGTGGTTATGCTAATCCGGTGAACGGCGAGGCCAGGCAAGTTATACCCTCGCCCAATGTTAAATCTTATGACGCCACGCCGGCCATGAGTTCGGCCGATTTAACCAAAGAGGTGTTAAATAATTTGGCTGAAAGAAAGTATGATTTTACGGTTTTAAATTTTGCCGCGCCCGATATGATCGGCCATACCGGTAATTTAGAGGCCGGAGTAAAGTGTTGCCATGAAGTTGACGAATATTTGGGCGAAATAGCCAGGGCCTATTTGCGGGTTAATGGCACAGTCTTAGTAACGGCCGATCACGGTAATGTTGAAGAAATGATTAATTTAAGAACCGGCGAAATTAACACCGAACACTCAACTAACCCGGTGCCTTTCATTGTAGTTAATAATCATCTGCAAAATAAAATTAAATTAAGAAGCGGTGGGATTTTAGGCGATATCGCGCCGACTATCCTGGCGTTACTAGGCATAGCCAAACCTAAAGAAATGACCGGGAAGAGTTTAATAAAGTAATTTTTAAATTTTGTCTGGCTTTGCCAGATCTGGCGAAGCCATGATAATTTTTAATTTTTAAATAATGCTTAAATTTTTAATGTTTTAAAATTAAGATATTAAAAATTATTTATAAAATTAAAAATTCAAAAATTTGGCATTCCATGGTAAATGAAAAACAACCAGTTCGTCCTAAGCCAATAGTGTTAATAGTGTTGGACGGTTGGGGAATAGCGACTCCTTATGCCGGCAACGCCATTGGTTTAGCTGATACGCCGAATATTAAAAGTTATTTGGTTAAGTATCCCTCCACTACCTTGGTAGCTTCGGGCGAAGGCGTAGGTTTGCCTTGGGGTGAATCGGGCAATAGCGAAGTCGGCCATCTTAATTTAGGGTTAGGCAGGATTTTATATCAGAGTCTGCCCAGGATTAATAAAGCCATTGCCGATCGCAGTTTCTATGAAAATAAAATTTTGCTTAAGGCGATTGAGCAGGTCAAGAATAAAAAATCAAAATTACATTTTATTAGCCTGGTTTCCAATGGCTGCGTTCATTCTTCGTTGGAACATCTGGCGGCGCTAATTGACATGGCCAGAGAGAACGAAGTAAACAATTTTTATGTCCATGCGATTTTAGACGGCCGGGATACGCCATTCAATTCCGGCTCAAATTTTATTAAAGAGGTTGAAAAATCTTTGGCCGGCTCAAACGGCAAGATCGCTTCGCTCCATGGCCGGTTCTACGCCATGGATCGAGATAATCATTGGGACAGGACGGCCAAGTCGTATGATGCCATGGTGCTGGGGTTGGGCGAAACCAATCGGTCCGCGGAAAAAGCCATTGAGGAAAGCTACAAGAAGAAAATTTATGATGAGGAATTTATGCCAACAGTCATAACTGAAGCCGGCGAACCGGTAGCCAAGATTAGTGACAATGATGCCGTGATTTTCCTTAATTATCGGCCTGACCGGGCGCGCCAGTTAACTAAGGCCTTTGTCTTGCCGGGTTTTGAGAAATTCAAGCGCGACCAATATTTGAATATTTTCTTTGCCGGCTTGGTTGAATATGAAGCCAGTTTGCCCATGGCCGTTGTTTTCCCTTCGGAAATTATAAAAAACACCTTAGGCGAGGTTTTAGCTCAAGCGGGGTTAAAGCAACTGCGCATCGCGGAAACGGAAAAATACGCGCATGTCACCTACTTTTTTAACGGCGGCCAGGAGAAAAAATCAGTTGGCGAAGATCAGGTATTGATTCCTTCGCCGTCAGTTTCCAGCTATGCCGAGAAGCCGGAGATGTCAGCCCTAGAAATAACCGACAAAGTCATTGCGGCGGTTGAACAAGAGAGCTATGATTTTATTTTAATAAATTTTGCCAACGCTGATATGGTTGGCCATACCGGTAATTTGCCGGCCACGATTAAGGCCGTGGAAGCGGTTGATAAATGCGTGGGCAGAATTGTTAAATCGGTGTTAAGCCAAGCGGGCCTGTTATTTATTACCGCTGATCACGGCAATGCCGAAGGGCTATTTAATATGCAAACCGGCATGATCGATAAAGAACATTCGGCTAATCCGGTGCCGCTCTTAATTATCAGCCAGGATTATGAAGGCAAAAGTTTGTCTTTACGCGACGCGCCGGGCGGAGATTTAAGTTTGGTTAAGCCCCAGGGCATGTTAGCTGATATGGCGCCGACGATTCTCAAAATAATGGGCGTGCCTAAACCGCCGGAGATGACGGGGAGAAGCTTAATATAATTTTTATGTCTATTTTAGCGATAAATTCCGGATCAACTTCAATTAAATATAAGTTGATTGGTGAGGGCGAAAGAGCCATTAAGCAAGGTAATATTCAGAATGTCAAAGATCATCTTACGGCCATCAAGCAGGCGTTAAGGGAAATCGGCGATTTAAGAGATTTAACGGCCGTCGGGCACAGAGTGGTGCATGGCGGGCCAAAATTTCTGGCGCCGCTCTTGATTAATGATGAAAATTTCGCCGAGCTGGAGCAGTTTAACAGTTTAGCCCCGCTGCATAATCCTTATAATTTAGCCGGTATTAAAGCGGCCATGGCTTATCTGCCCCAGGTTAAACAAGTCGCGGTTTTTGATACGGCTTTTTATTCTAATCTGCCGGAGACGGCAAAATTCTACGGCTTGCCGCTTTGGCTAGCCAAAAAATATAGTATTTACCGTTATGGTTTTCACGGTATCTCTCATAAATTTGTCATGCAGGAAGGCGCTCGGCTGCTTAAGAAAAAAGTTGATAAAATAAGTTTAATCAGCTGCCATTTGGGCGGCGGCTGGTCTGTAACCGCCATAAAAAATGGCTCGCCAATTGACACTTCCATGGGCCTGACTCCTTTAGAGGGTTTGGTGATGATGACTAGAGCGGGGGATATGGATCCGGGAATAATCTTTAAATTACTGGAAATTATGCCGGGAGAAGTTAATCAGGCCAAGGTGGACGAGCTCTATGATATTTTAAATAAGCAATCGGGCATTAAGGGTTTGGCCGGCTTGGCAGATTATCAAGAGCTTTTAGCCCAGGTCTCTTTTGGCGGCCGAGAAGCAAAGCTGGCTTTTGCTTTGGCTATTAACCGCTTAGTTAAATATATTGGCGCTTATTGGACTCTGCTTCAAGGCCAGGCGGAGGCGATTATTTTTACCGGAGCCATCGGCGCCGGCAACCCGCTGACGCGCCATCAGGTTATGAAAAAAATTGAATGCTTAGGCAAACTGCCTATGTTCGCGATTAAAACCGATGAAGAGTTGATGATTGCGAGAGAAGTTAAAGAACTTTTAATTAAAAATGTAAATCTCAAAATGAAAAATAACAGTTAAAAATGTAAAATTTAATTTTTTATTGTCATTGCGAGCGACGCGAAGCAATCTCTGGTTAGAAGCATTTACTAATCTAAAATAAAATATTCTTTCAGGAGAATTAATTTTATTAATTAGGCATTTTTATTATTTTGTCTTACTTTCTTACTAGAGATTGCTTCGTCCCCCGGGTCAAGCCCGGGGTTAAAGGCGCTCCTCGCAATGACAGCTTAATTTTAAATTTTTCATTGTCATTTTTAATTTTGAGATTTTAATTTTATATTTTACTATGATAAAACGTTTATTTAACGGTGAAATAAATAGCATTACCATGGCCGCTTTTTTGGTCGGCGGATTTTCTTTAGTTAGCCGCTTTTTGGGAATTTTCCGCGATCGCATTTTAGCCGGCCAGTTCGGCGCCGGCGATAGTCTGGATATTTATTACGCGGCTTTTCGCCTTCCGGATTTAATTTTTAATTTACTCATCCTTGGCGCTTTATCGGCCGGTTTTATTCCAATTTTTACCTCGTTAATCAGAAGCCCCTTGGCAAAAGTTCGTTCCTTATTTGGCGACGATCATAGAGAGGCCTGGGAATTAACCAGCAATGTTTTAAATATTTTAGCCGTAGCGCTGATAATTCTCTGCGGCTTAGCAACAATTTTCGCGCCGCAAATTATGAAGTTGATTACCCCCGGCTTCAGCCAAGAGAAAATTTCTTTAACTGCCAACTTATCAAGAATTATGTTTCTCTCGCCGATATTTTTAGGTATTTCTGGCATCTTTGGCGGCGTCCTGCAGTCGTTTAAAAGATTTTTCGTTTATTCTTTGTCGCCGATTTTTTATAACATTGGCATCATCATCGGCGCTCTGTATTTGGCGCCGATTTGGGGAATCTATGGTTTGGCTTGGGGCGTGGTTATCGGCGCCGTCGCTCATCTGCTGGTGCAAATTCCGACTTTAATTCAGCTTGGCTTTAAATATAAATTTAGTTTTAATTTTAAAAGCCCCAAGGTGATAAAAATTTGGCTGATGATGGTGCCGCGGACCATGAGTCTGGCCATTTCGCAGCTGAATTTATTGGTAGTCACCATAATCGCTTCAACTTTACCGAGCGGCTCGCTGACGGTTTTTAATCTGGCCAATAATTTGCAATCTTTTCCGGTGGGGATTTTTGGCATTTCTTTTGCCATCGCCGCTTTTCCGGCCATGTCGGCCTCGGCTTTTGATAAAAAGAATTTAGTTAAAGATCTTTCGGGCGCGGCGCGGCAAATATTATTTTTTATCATTCCGGCCACGATTATTTTACTGGCTTTGCGCGCGCAAATTATCAGGGTGATTTTAGGCAGCGGCCAGTTTGATTGGCAAGACACCATCTTAACTATTAATACTTTGGGATTTTTTTCTTTGTCGCTTTTCGCTCAGGGCTTAATTCCGCTCTTGGTGCGCGCTTTTTACGCCCGCCATGACGCCAAAACTCCTTTTTTTATCGGCCTAATCGTGGCGTTTTTTAATATTTTCTTATCAATTTGGCTGTCCGGGCGCTTCGGGGTGGCTGGGTTGGCTTTGGCTTTTTCTTTGGCTAGCATAGTAAATTTAATTTTGCTTTGGCTTTGGCTCTATTTGGAAATTGGCAAAATGGACGAATTGAAAATTTTTATTTCCACCGTAAAATTTTCTTTAGCCGCTTTGGCGGCCGGCTTGGCCGTTCAGGGCGTGAAGCTAGTAATTGGCACTAATATTGATATGACCAGATTTTTAGGAGTTTTGACTCAAGGCCTAACCGCCGGCTTGGCCGGAATTTTAATTTATCTTTTAATTTGCTGGATTTTGCGTAGCGAGGAATTGTTTTACTTTTGGTCAGCTCTGCAGCGGCGCTGGCCGGTTAAAAAGGTTGAAACATCTGATCAGGGCGAGGCCAGAGGAATTTAGGAAATCTATCTGTCATCGCGAGCGACCGACCCGCCCGCCATCGCTACGCTTAGGCGTTAGCGGGCGCGGAGGGAGCGCGGCAATCTCCGATAAGAAAGAAAAATAAAAATAAAAAAATAACTCTGATTAACAATTTAAATTTTGCTTGGAGAGATATTATTTTAAATTTGTTAAGTGTTTTCTAACCAGAGATTGCTTCGTCGTCGCCCCGCAGATGCGGGACTTCTTCTCGCAATGACAAAATAAAATAGTTTGACATAAAATAGATTTTGCGGTAAAAGATAGGCATTGATAGTGTACCTTGAAATAATATAAGATTAGCAAATTATCGCAGTTTTTAGGGAGTTTAAAGCAAATTTTCTGTAAACTGCGATAATTCCATTGCAGTTAAAAAATACTCGATCATAAGGAGCCAAATCATGAAAAAGAAGACATTAGTCGGGCTGATCCTTGCCGTTGCGATATTCTCGCCGATCCTCATTCCTATCAGCGTCGCGCTGTTAGCGCTAGTGCTTGTTGTTTGGATTTTTCTTTGCCTGTGTGCGATGGCAATGGGGGTAATCGCGCAAGTCACATTCAACGGATGCCATCGTCGGCTTTTGCGCGAACTCCATAAGATCGGCGCTCCGCCTTCGGAAAGCGAAGCTGAAGATCTGTATGGGTGCTCAAATCCCCATCACGCTGACGAGTGCACACCGCGTACCTGCGAGATTAGGCGGGCCGAGGAGTCTTGGCGGCTTACCTATGCCTGCGGACAAGCACACGTGCCAGGGTGGAGAGTTCGTTGGACTGCCGCGTGAGTCTAGTGGCGGTAAACTTTCAAGCGCGCCAAAGATTGCAGTCAAGAAACAAACAACCAAAAAAGGAACTATGTTAGTATTACGCGACATGGTAAACGGATCGGAACAAATATTGACCGTGGATGAGCGTGGAGCCAGTGTAATTCGGTTGCAACAACCCAAAGAAGATCTGTCCGAGGACGAGCAAGTAGAAAGATGGCGTTCATCCGAACAGGAATTGTTGCGGGTTGTGTCCGAGACTGGAGTTCTCGGTCTTCGGACCGCCGACCAATCCTAAGAAATGGAGGGCAGGGTACTCCCAAAGTACCCATGATTTCAATCCACCACGGCGCTTGAACCAAGCTGCCGTGTTTTTTTATTAAAAAAATTTGACCAAGCACGAAAAAACTAGTAGGATAAATAGTAGGGACAGGGCCTGGCACTGTCTTTTCGTAAATAAAAGTATGACCAATCTTAGAAATTATTGTATAATTGCCCATATTGATCATGGCAAGTCCACCTTGGCTGATCGCATGCTGGAAATAACCGGTACCATAGAGAAAAGGAAGATGAGAGAACAGGTTTTGGATCAAATGGATCTGGAACGGGAAAGAGGCATTACCATTAAATTGCAGCCGGTTAGAATGGAATATCAAAATTATATTTTAAATTTAATTGACACGCCCGGGCATGTGGATTTTACTTATGAAGTTTCGCGCAGTTTGGCGGCGGTTGAAGGCGCGGTCTTACTTGTGGACGCGACCCAGGGCATCCAGGCGCAGACCCTGGCTAATTTATACTTGGCCCTGGAACAAAATTTAACTATTATTCCGGTTATCAATAAAATTGATTTGCCGGCGGCCGATATAGAAAAAACCAAGCGGGAAATTATTAAATTATTGGGCTGTAAAGCGGAAGAAATTATTCAGGCCTCGGGCAAAACCGGTCAAGGCGTGGCTGAAATTTTGCAGGCGGTAATTGAACGGGTGCCGCCGCCGACCTCACCCCAGCCCTCTCCTTCGCCAGGAGAGGGGGAATTTCTACGGGCCTTAATTTTTGACTCAACTTATGACGAATACCGCGGCGTGGTCACTTATGTCAGGATTTTTGCAGGCGCGGTTAAGAAAGGCGATAAAATAATCCTCTTGGCCACTAGGGCCAGAAGCGAAGTTTTAGAGGTGGGAGTTTTTAAGCCGCAGTATTTAGCGACAGACGGATTGAAAGTCGGAGAGATTGGCTATATTGTCACCGGTTTTAAGGATGTCAGTGAATGCGGCGTGGGTGATACC
>Ga0209212_1002847_pt1 | contig 23783 bp, 33 predicted proteins | sample RifGroC2_FD_183996 | JGI IMG/M metagenome (GOLD analysis project Ga0209212, IMG submission 183996) | Groundwater microbial communities from Rifle, Colorado, USA - Groundwater C2 (SPAdes) (version 2) | ecosystem: Environmental > Aquatic > Deep subsurface > Groundwater | place: Rifle, Colorado... | reverse complement strand
GGAAAGCCGCACGATCTCTCCCCGCTGGTTCGGAAGCGCGAAATCCGGGGCGCGCTCTCCGATTCGCAGGCCAGAAGCTCCCGATTCCTTCACGTATTCGTTCCCCCGATGGACGATCGCCATGATCTCAGGCGGCCGGTCCCGTTTGGCATTGAATTCTGCGATCTGATCCTTCAGCGACATTTCGGTCACCCCTCCTCTGCTCTATTCCAGAGCCTTGTCGGTCATTGCGTCGAGCGCCTTTCCCAGCGCCGCGATCACGTCGTCCTTCCCCCGGATCCCGTGCCGTTCCTTAAGCCAGGCCGGGGAGTTGTAGCCGAGCCAGACCTTGCCGTCCGCGTCTTCCCATGCCAGCGCCTTAAGCGGCAGGTCGATCGCCACGGTGGGCGCGGCGACCATCAACGGGGTTCCCCCCTTCGGGTTCCCGAAGATCACGATCTGGCTCGCCCGCATCGAAAGTCCCGCTTTCTCCGCCGCTCCCGAGTGGTCGATCCGGGCGAATACGGCCATCCCCTTCGATTGAAGGACCGCCACCAAGCGGTCCATCGTTTCCGGGACCGGATAGCGGCTGGCCTTGCTGACAAATCCCTCCGGTCCCGCCCATGCGTTGAATCCGATGACCAGAAATACGAACGCCAGAACCGCTTTTCGCATCTTGTCCTCCTTTTTTCCGTCGGGAATCGCTCTCTACATGGTTCCCCTCATCCTTACCGGGCGATCCCCGGCGCTCAATGCAAACCCCGGGCGCGTTCCTTCGCGGGCAGAACCTCGAGGCACGTCGTCCACCACCCCGTCTCGATCGTACGGACGAACGGCTCGGCAATCCTCTCGATGCGCATCTCCGACGCGAGTCGTTCGTGATCGTACCGCAGGGGAAGGAACGACGCGTCGGGCTCCTCGGCCGAAAGGTCCAGGATGGCATACCACACGTGGGTCTGTCCGTCGTTGGCGGGCCGGCCGATCGCCCCGACGTTGACCAAGAGACGCCCGTCGGGCAGGCGGCGCTTCCAGGGGATGCACGTGTGGGTCACCGCGAGGACCTCGCACTTCGCGTCGTCGAGCAAACGGGCGAGAAACGGATCGGGGGACAGCGATTCCCACAGAAACTCGTTCTGCCGGCGCGGAGAGCCGTGGCACAGCAGGATCCGCTCCCCTTTCGGGCCACGGAGGCGGATCTCCTCCGGGAGAGTCGCAAGAAAATCCTTGTTGCGCTCCGAGGTCTTCCGGAAGGTGTACGCGTAGGAAAGCGCGGCGAACCGGAGGATCTCTACGGACCGGTCGGGATGAGGCCCGAAGGCGCCCACGTCCCCGAGGCAGAAGATCTCCGAAGCCCGGGAGGGAGCGTCGTCAAGAAGCACGGCCAGGGCAAGGTGGTTGTTGTAGACCCCTCCGAAGAGGGCTATCCGGCCGGAAACCTCATCCATCCCCTACTCCTCCCGAACCGCCGTGGCGGCGTTCGCGCACACGGCCCCGTGCCGTAAACAGGTGGCGCAGGCGCCGTACGAGAGCGGGAAGGGACGGAACGACTCTTCCAGCGTGTCCCCCATCCGTCCGCCCGGCTCGTTCACAAGGATCGGGCACACCCATATTCCCCGGGCCGGACGCATTGAAGCAGTGCGCGCACCGCAGGTTGCAGGAAAGACCCGCCACCTGGATCCAGAGGCTGTCGAGTCCGTGAAACGGGCAGTCCGGGGCCGCCATCGTCACGACCTCTCCCGCGCCGGGGCCGGCCGCAGCCAGGCGCCCGCCAGGTAGACCGCAAAACACAGGGAGATGCCGACGAGGTTCACCCACAGGAGGTTCCCGTATTTTCCGGTCCCGATCGAAGAGGTGAACCACTTGACGCTCAGGCCCAGCCCGAAGAGAAGGCCCAGGAGGACACTGGCGTGGTAGGAGAACGCACCCGCCCTTTTCCAACCCGACAGCAGGAAGACGGGAGTGAGCCCGATGACCATCGTCCCGCTCACGGTCGTGGCGGAGAGAATGGCGGGCTTCGCGTAGAGCATGAGGTTCCCGAGCAGGCCCAACAGGACCATCGCCCCCCTCGCCAGGACGACCTTGTCCACCTTCCATCCCGAAAGCACCTCGAACGAGACCAGCTTCCCGATGGAGCTGAAGGTGGAGTCGATCGTCGAGCATCCGCTGGTCAGCATCATCAGGTTCATGAGGAACAGGAGCGGGAGGCCGAAGGCCGCCGCCGTGCCGATCGTGGAATTTCCCCCGACTCCCTCGACCCTGTTGTAGATCCCGTCGAAACTGAAGAGGAGGATGAACAGGACCCCCAGGATCCCCGCCACGGTGAACGACCGGAGCATTTTCCGGGGCTCGGTGATGAAGGCCCGGTCGGTCATCACGGGGTCGTGGAAGGGGTACGAGAAGACCTGGAGCAGGGCCACGAGGATCAGGTCCACCCCCCCGGAGAGGGTCCAGGACCCGCTGAGGACCATCGCCTTCGGATGCCCCGCGGGGAAGATGTACGCCAGGATGAGGAAGAGGATGACGGCGGCCATGACCATCTGCACGGTGTCCGTCACGATGCTGCTGCGCAGCCCTCCCTTCAGGACATAGGCGAGCACCAGCGCCGTGATGGACCAGGAGGCGACGTAGTACGCCGTGCTCTCCCTCGGACCGAAATATTGCGCCATCACGATCGTGTTGCTCCAGATCTCGTTCCAGAGCCGGAAAAGGAGAATCAGCGAGAAGAGCCAGATGGCGCCCGCCCCGAATCGGGTTCCCAAGTAATGGTGGATGCTCCGGAACCCCTTCCTCCGGAGGCGGTAGAGCACCACCCCGGCGACGAGGAAGGAGAGCCAGTAGGCGGCGTACGCCGCCCCCCCCGGCAGCCCGAATTTCTGCCCGAGGTCCGCCGCGTTCTGGACCGATTTGGCGAAGATCCAGGAGATGAGAACGCTCGACGTGAGGAAAAAGGCGCTGGTCTCTCTCCCGGCTTCGTCCCTCCCCCCGAAGAACTGTTCCACCGGGTCCTTCCCCCGCAGGCGAGGGGAGATCGCGTACATCGCGACTCCGAAGACGGCGAGAATCCCCCAGTTCATCCAATGCGCGTCCATTTCCGTGCCTCCCAACCCGGGAATTTACGGTTCGTCGATCCGCAAGCCGTAGCAAAAGAATGCCCGTGTCATTTCACGCTCCTGTCGAAAGGGAGGGTATTCCTCTCGCGGCGCTTCTTCACGGCGTTGATGATCGTGGGGAGGAGGGCGAACAACCCCAGCAGGGCGAACGATCCCAGAACGCGCGGGCTGGCGACCTGGCTCACGCGCTCGATGGCCGCAAGGCTCGCACCGGCGTTGACGAACACCAGGCTCCCCGGCATGATCCCGAACAGCGTGCCCAATGCGTAGGTCCGCAGCGGCAGCCCCGTGACGCCGCACGCCAGGTTGACCAGGAAGAACGGGAACGCCGGGACCAGCCGCAGGAAGAGGAGGTAGGAGAGGCCGTTTTCCCGCAAGCCCCGGTCGATCCCCTCCATCCGCCCGCCGAACTTCGTAACCACCCAGTCCCGCAGCAGCGTCCGGCTGACGAGGAACGCGAGGATGGCTCCGACGGTGGCTCCCGACACCACGAACAGCGTCCCCTGGAGGACCCCGAAGATCGCGCCCGCGGCGAGAGACAGGATGGCCGCCCCCGGGAGTGAGAACGCGGTCTGGACGACGTAGATCAGTACGAAGACGGCGGCGAACGGGAAGGCGTGCGCGGCGCGGAGATCCGTTAGCCGCACGCGGTTCGCCTTCAGACTTTCCAGCGTCAGGTACTTCCCCAGGTCCAGGAAGTGGAACGCCGCCACGACTGCGGCGAACGCAATGAGGATCAGGATCTTCCGGGATTTCATCCCGACACCTCTTCCGCCGGCGTGCACGCCCTCCCCTTCAGATCGAAGAGGAAACGCAGGATCTTCTTCGTCCGGTCGGAAAACAGCTTCTCGGAGTAGTACGACCCGGCGGCCTTCTTCGAAACCTCCGCCAGCGTCGGGTAGGCGTGGATCGCCCCGGCGAGGGCGGAGAGCTTCACGCCGCCGTTGATGGCGGCCACCCATTCGTGGATCAGTTCGCCGGCGTGATGCCCCGCGATCTGGCATCCGAGAAGCGCCCCGGAAGGGGTGATCAGCACCTTGATCTTCCCCCCGGTCTCCCCCTCCGCCAGGGCGCGGTCCACCCCGTCGAAAGGAGCCCCCAGGATGCGGTACTCCACCCCCGCCCCCTTCGCCCGCTTCTCGTTCAGGCCGATGCTCGCCACCTCGGGGTCGGTGTACGTGCACCACGGCACCTTCGTGTAATCCGCCTTCCGGGGAAACCTGAGGACCGCGTTGGAGAGAGCTATTCCCGCCTCGTATCCGGCCACGTGGGTGAACGGGAACACCCCGTTCACGTCCCCGCATGCATAGATGTGCGAAACGTTGGTCCGCATCCGGGCGTCGGCGGGAACGCCACGGGGAGAGAATTCGACGCCGGCTGCCGCAAGCTCCAATCCCTCCAGGTTCGGTTTCCGCCCGGCGGCCACCAGGAGGACGTCCCCCTGGATGGTCCACGGCTCCCCGTCCCCCTTCGCCGGCCCCACCCGCAGCAGGACCGAGGAGTTCATGGCAACCGCTTTCAGGGCCTTCGTGTTGGTGAGGACCTTCACCCCTTCCGCTTCGAGCCGGTTTCCAAGGATCGAAGCGATGTCCGGGTCTTCCGGGCCCAGCAGTTGGTCGGCGTATTCGACGACGGTGACCTTGGATCCGAGACGCCGGAACGCCTGCGCCATCTCCACGCCGATCGGCCCGCCGCCAAGGATCAGCAGGTGCCCCGGCAGTTCCGTCTGCGAGAAGACCGTCTCGTTCGTCCAGTACGGCACGTCCGCCAGTCCTTCCACGGGCGGCAGGGACGGGCTCGACCCCGTGGCGACGATCCATGCCCTCGCGGTCAGGCGCGACCCGTCCAGGTCGACCGTGTGATCGTCGACGAAGCGCGGGGATCCGAACCGGACCTCGGCGCCGAGCTTGCAGAACCGTTCCGGTGAGTCGTGCTCCTGGATCGTGTCGATCACGGAGCGGACCCGGTCCATGACGGCAGCCAGACTAACCGGCGGGAGCTCTATTTCAGGAAGCCCGAACTCTTTCGCCCGGCGGGCCAGGGACCATACTCCGGCCGTCCGGATCAGCGTCTTCGAGGGGACGCACCCGAAATGAAGGCAGTCGCCTCCCAGCTTCTTCGCCTTTTCGATGAGGATCGTCTTCGCGCCGAACTGCGCCGAACCCGCCGCCGCCGTGAGCCCCGCCGCACCCCCTCCAAGAATCCCGAGATCGAAATCGTACGTCGCCATGAACGCCTCCTTTCGGTTCCCACGCATTGGTGAGTCGCTGGGGATGTGAATACCTTACATGCCGACCATTCATTCTGCGTTCGCACGTGGTCGTATTCCTCTCCGGACGCGGACACCGGGCGATCGCCCCGCAGCTTTCCCCCGGCTGGAAGCGGATCGACGACGCCCCCATGGGGATCGCTTCCACGTGGTCGAAGCGCCACGCCGCCTATGCCGCTGGGCTTGGGACCTTCAGCCTCAACGACGGCCTGATCACCGAGTGAGGGATCGCTCACCGTTGCGGGAGTGTGATCACCGATCTGGTCCTTCGGCCCACGAAACGATCCGCGCGGACCCCCGGGGAAATTGCCTGCACTACCGGGACGGAAGTTGCGGAATGTGCATCGAGCGGTGCCCGGCGGGAGCAATTTCCCGTGAAGGGCACGACAAACCGAAGTGCCGCGAATACACGTGCACGGTGAGATTCCGCGCGCGGTGGGGGAACGGTTCCATCTGTCCGATATCGGCTGTGGCCTTTGTCAGACGAAGGTCCCCTGCGAGGGGATGAACCCGCAGGGGATGGGCCGATCCGCATCGGAAGGAGAGGGAACCGCTGGCTGAGGCCCGGGGCTAATCGGGTTACTCCTTCACGCGCTTTTCACGGGACTGGATGTAGGCGTCGCGGACGGCGATGTACGGGTCGACGGCGGCGCCGGTCAATTCGTCGATATCCTCGATCTTGAAGGAGAGGTTGGTCTCCGAACGGACGGCATTCGCGCCGATGGCGGCCTCCGTGTCCGGAATGTACGTCAATGGGTCGAGAAACGTGTCGCCGACGAACCCGACGGCGTCCCGGGCGCTCGAAGGTCCCAGGATCGGGAGGACGACGTACATCCCGTGGCCGAGGCCGTACACCCCGAGCGTTTGCCCGGTATCCTCGTCCTTGCGGTCGAGGTTCCACTCCTTCGCGGGGTCGAACAGACCCGCGATACCGATGGTGGAGTTGATGGTAAAACGGGCCAACTCGGTCCCGGTCGCCTTGAACTTCCCCTGCAAGAGGGTGTTCACGGCCCGGATCGGTGTGCCCAGGTTGGAAAAGAAGTTTCGTACGGCGATGCGCACTCCTTCCGGAACGGCGTACCGGTACCCCTTCGCTATCGGCCGGAATACCCAGCGGTACAGCTTGTCGTTGACGTAGAAGATCCCCCGGTTGACCGGTTCGATCGGGTCGTGTACCGAAATCGGTGGGGATTCTTCCCCGAAGGAGGGCTCCCGCAGCTCCGCCTCCTCGGTATTGTCTTTTGCGTCGGCGTTCTCCTGCGCGGCAATATTGTCCTGCCCGACCGCGTTGTCCGGACAGCGGGTGGGATCCTCCCCTTCGCGGGGGGGCATGGCGGAAATCGCGGCGCTGTTGTCGTTGTCTGGGGCCACTTCAGGTTCCGAGGCATGCGAGGCGCCTGACACGTCCGGCCGCACGGGTGACTCATCCCCGCGGCAATCCGCAGCGGCCGCGAGAAGGACGCCGGAGGCGAGGAACACGACAAGATGGCGAACGTTTCGGGGCTTCACGGCGCTCTCCTTTGATTGTTTGTAAGGTTTCGCCCCGATTCCTTACAAATCGGACAGGAAAACAAAAACTCCGGCATGCCGGAATGTATCCTAAAGAACATGGGCGTTCCTCGTGCGGTGCGCCCGGACCGTGTCGGACATTTGATACCAGGGAGGATGGGGATGGTTCTTTCCATTGCGGATGCGCTCGGATCCCGGGCGATCCGCGCCACGAGATCTCTCGGGAAGATGGGAATGTTTCTCGGCGCCTCCCTGGCCCGCGCGGCGGTCCCGCCGTACCGGGTGCGCAACATCGTGAAGCAGGTCCACTTCGTCGGCGTGAAATCGGTGTTCGTCATCGTCCTGACGGCCGCCTTCACGGGAATGGTCCTCGCGCTCCAGGGATTTTACACCCTCCGCAAGTTCGGCTCGGAAGGGTTGCTCGGCTCGGCGGTGGCGCTCTCCCTCATCCGGGAGCTGGGGCCGGTCCTCTCCGCCCTGATGGTGACCGGGCGCGCCGGCTCCGCGCTCACCGCGGAGATCGGCATCATGCGCATCGGGGAGCAGATCGATTCGCTCGAGACGATGGGGATCGACCCGATGCAGTTCCTCGTGGCGCCCCGCATTCTCGGGTTCCTGCTGTCCGTCCCCCTGCTGACGGCGATCTTCGACGTCATCGGGATCTACGGGGGGTACCTGGTCGGCGTGAAGCTGTTGGGCGTGAACGCGGGGGTCTTCCTCGGGCAGATGGAGGCGAGCGTGGTCCTGGGAGACGTCACCAACGGGATCTGGAAATCGCTTGCTTTCGCCCTTCTCATCGCCTGGGTCTGCACGTTCAAGGGGTACTTCGCCCGCCACGGGGCGGAGGGAGTGAGCCGGGCGACCACGTCGGCGGTCGTCGTCTCCTCGGTGCTGGTCCTGGTCTGCGACTACTTCATCACCTCGGTGCTCCTATGAACGGCAAGGAGGAAAGGCATATGCAGGACGGAAACGACGGGAACCGGGCCGGACTCGATCAGCAAGCGTCCGACGGGAAAGAATGGGTCTGCAAGCCGTGCCACGTCGGGCCGTACACCGGTCCGAAACGCGAGCCGGTCCTTCGGTTGATCGACGTCGAAAAGACCCTCGACGGGAGGAAGGTGCTCGACGGGGTCACCCTCGAGATCCCCCGCGGGCAGATCACGGCGATCATCGGACTCTCCGGCGCCGGGAAAAGCCTGCTGCTCAAGCACATGATCGGGCTGATGAAGCCGGACCGTGGGCAGGTGCTCCTCGACGGAGTCGACATCAACCGTTTGACGCGCCAGGGGCTCAACGATGCCCGGAAGCGCTTCGGGATGCTCTTCCAGAGCGGGGCGCTCTTCGACTCCCTGACCGTGTTCGAAAACGTGGCGTTCCCCCTCCGGGAGAAAACGAGCACGCCCGAGGGGGAGCTCCGTGAGAAAGTCCGCGGAATCCTCCGGAAGGTGGGGCTGGAAAAGGCGGTGGAGAAGTTCCCCGACGAGCTCTCCGGCGGGATGGTGCGCCGGGTGGCCCTGGCGCGGGCGGTGGTGATGGACCCCGAGATCATCCTCTTCGACGAGCCCACCACGGGACTGGACCCCATCATCCGGAACTCCATCCTCAATCTCATCTGCCGGACGTACCACGAGCACCACTTCACGATGGTGATGATCAGCCATGACCTCCCGGACATCTTCCAACGGTGCCAGCACTTCGCCGTGGTCCACGACGGGAGGGTGGTCGAAGTGGGGACCTCGGAGGAGATACAACACTCCGTCGATCCCTTCGTGCGGCAGCTGGTCGACGGGGATATCGCCGGCCCAGTGCAGTTGATGTGAGAAAAGAAGGGAGCGCCGGGATGAAGCGGGTGAACCTGGAAACGGCGGTGGGGCTTTTCCTGTTGGCCGGCATCGCCTGTCTCGCGTACCTCTCCCTCCGGCTGGGAAAACTCGAGATCGTCGGGGACGACTACGTGCCCGTGCTGGCAGAGTTCAGCTCCGTCGCGGGCCTGCGGGGAGGCGCCGCCGTCGAGATCGCGGGGGTCGAGGTCGGGAAGATCGACTCCATCACGATCCGGGACTACAAGGCGGTCGTGCGGATGCGGATCCGGAAGGGGATCGCCTTGCAGGAGGACACGATCGCCTCGGTCCGCACTCGCGGCCTGATCGGGGACAAATACATCAGCCTCTCACCAGGCGCCTCGGATCGCCTGATCCCGCCCGGGGGGAAGATCCGCGAGACCGAGTCCACGGTGGACCTTGAGGGACTCATCGGCCAGTTCGTCCACGGGAGCGCGAAATGATGACGGGGAGAAGGGGTGCGAGACGCGGATGGATCGGGGGGCTCACTTTGCTGCTGGCGATCGCTCTTTGCATGCCCGCGGTCGCCACAGGCGGCGAACCCACGGAGCAGATCCGCGGGGCGATCGACAGGGGGCTGGCGATCGTCAAGCGCGCCGACCTGCAGGGGGACGCGAAGAAAGCGCAACGCCGGGGCCTGCTCCGGAAGGAGCTCTTCCCCTACTTCCACTTCGACGAGATGGCCCGGCGATCCCTCGGAGTCCACTGGAAGAACCGGACCCCGCAGGAGCGGCAGGAATTCGCGAAGCTGTTCACGGACCTTCTTGAAAACGCCTACGCCGGCAAGATCGAAGGATACAAGGGGGAGAAGATCCGGTTCGGAAAGGAGACGCCGGACCTGCCGTACGCGGAGGTCAAGACCGTGATCGTCACCCCGCAGGGGCAGGAATTCTCCGTGGACTATCGCCTCCTCGCGGACGGGAGCCGGTGGCGGGTCTACGACATCGTCATCGAGGGGGTGAGCCTCGTGAACAACTACCGGTCCCAGTTCGCGGGCATCCTGCAGAAATCCTCCTTCGAGGAAATGACGAAACAGTTGAAGGAAACCGTCCGGAAGCAGTCCGGCGCGTGAAGGTCGACGCCTACTCCACTCCGCGGCGCAGGGCATCCACGAGCCACTTCTCCGGCGGCACGCCGACTGTTTTCCCGCCGGCCGTGTAGCTGCGGCACCCGACGCCCAGGACAAGGAGCAGGAGAGGCCCCAGGCAGCACACGGACGCCCCCCACCGCCGCGGCAACGGCCCCGGCCAGGCTCCTTTCGCGTTTCCGGACTTCGGGGCAGGTCGTGGTCCGGTCGACGCGCAGCGAAAAAAGGTCCCCGAATATGGAGGTGGAAAGCGAGGATTGACATGCTGGCCTCGATGTTGGTAATATGACCATGGTTATATGACCATTTAGGAGAAGCGAGATGAAGATCTCCGCGGGCCAGTTCAAGGCGCAGTGTCTTAAATTGATGGACGATGTAAAGCTCCGCCACGAAGAAGTCGTCATCACGAAGAGAGGCAAACCGGTCGCAAGACTTGTCCCTTATGAGGAAACGTCGGTTCCGATCCACGGGTACATGAAAAACACGGTCATGATCATCGGGGACGTCGTCTCCCCGACCGGGGAGAAGTGGGATGTCGAATCCTGAGAGGGCCTTGCTTCTCGACACTCACGTATGGCTATGGCTCATGAGCAGGGAAGGAAACATGAAGCCTTCCGCCATCAGGGTTGTGGAGGAAGCGGCGCATTTTGGTCTTGTCGGTGTGTCGGCAATATCGGTTTGGGAAGTGGCGATGCTTGAAGCCAAGGGGCGAATCCGGCTGTCCAAGGATTGCCTGTCATGGGTCAACGAGGCGTTGCGCGCGCCAGGACTTGGATTGATCCCCCTGACCCCCGAGATCGCCGTGGATAGCAGCCGCCTGCCGGGCGTATTCCACGGAGATCCGGCCGACCGGATTCTTGTCGCCACAGCCCGCCGGCAAGGTGCGATTCTCCTCACGCGGGATGAAAAAATTCTTTCCTACGGAAAAGCGAAACACCTGTCCGTAATGGCGGTTTAACAGAACGGGCCAATACCCCACGGGAATATAATCCCTCGAGGAGACCGGGTGCTCCGATTCCATCAATAGGCCACGTACACATCCGCGCTCTTGAAGATCTCGACCAGTTGCTTCAATCCCACCGGGGTCGCCGCCTTCTCGATCTCGTTCTCCCCGATCTTGTAGAGGAGCATCATCGTCCGGTTCGCATAGAGTTCCACCCCCTTCGATTTGAGAAAGCGGATGTACTCCCCGTAATCATGAGGGACGCTCTCCAGGGGTATGCCGAGCTGGGTCGAGAGGGACCGGCGCTCCCGATCCGGGAGGGAGGCCTTGTCCAGGGGGCTCTTGTCCCCGCCGAGCAGGCCGCCTTTTTTCAGGGCCGTGACGCCGCTGGCGTCGAACAGGATGGTGACCTTGTAGCCCTCCTGCAATGCCGTCCATGCGACGTTGGGGACGGCGCAGATCTGGGCGTCGTCCAACTTCAGGGAGGTCTTCGCGTGAATGAGGAAGTTCTTCCCGTTTCCCTGCCCCGCGAGGGCGGGGAGGGCCAGGAAGGCCAGGAACAGGGTTGCTGCAAGAATCCGGATACGTTTCATGTTCGTTCTCCTCCCGGTGAAGTGTTGACGCCCTACTACACTCCGCGGCGCAGGGCATCCACCAGCCATCTCTCGGGGGGCACCCCGACCGTTTTCCCGGCGACCGTGTAGGTGCGGCACCCGAAAAACGGCGAGTCTTCCTCCCTGCCCGGCTCGATGTCCGCCCCGTTCACGCGGATCGAGGGGGATCCGAGGAACCGCATGGTTTTGGCGGCCTTTTCGTCCGTCACTTCGATCAACCGGACCTCGGCCTGGATCTTTTCCCGGTCGAGAACGCGTCGCACCATTCCCATCGCGGGGGCATGGTTCGGACACCCTTCGAAATAGAGGACTTCCACCTTCATCGCTTCACTCCTTCAGAATGGATCGTGGACGGGAATCCCGCCCGGTTCATCGCCGAGGGCCTCGAGGATCGGGCACTCTCCGGTGGGCTCGCGCTTCCGGCAAGCGGCCGTCAGCTTCTCCAACGCGCGTTTCATCCCGAGGAGTGTTTCGATCTTCTTCTCGATGTCGGCGATCTTCGCCTCGGCGCGTTTCCGGACTTCGGGGCAGGACGTGGTCCGGTCGACGCGCAGCGAAAGAAGGTCCCCGATCTCACGGAGCGAAAATCCGAGCGCCTTCGACCGCTGGATGAACCGGACCCTGGCGACGGTGTCCGGCGGATACTGCCGGAATCCCGACTCCGGCCGCGAAGGTTGCACGATCAATCCTTCCCGTTCGTAGAACCGGATCGTCTCTATGCCGACTCCGGAATGCCTTGCGACCAGTCCGATGGTGTACATCGCCATCCCCCCCCCTCCTCGAGCCATGATCATACGATGCACCCCGTACTATACTACGGTGTCAAGGGAGATCCAATCTCCCCGGTCGGGGTCTTCCTTCTCCCGGATCCGCCAATGCCGGAATCGTCACTAACCTATTTACTCCGCACCAAGGTACGGAGTTTAGGCTGAAAATCGAAAGCGAAGGGGAAGGATGGAGGCGCGATGAAAGAGAGTTCCTTGTCGGGACGATATGCACTTCTATGCATGTTCGTCCTGTTGGGCCTTTCCCTCCATGGGAACGCTTTGGCTGGACCGATCACCTTCGATACGGCCCTGCCGGTGGCAAGCCGGGAGGGAATTCTCCGCGGGCAGTATATCCTGGTCCGTGCGACCGACGACCCGACCCCCCTCGGCCGTAGCATCACCGTTCAGGCCGCGCCGGTGGCTCTCGCGTACGGGGTTACACCACGCCTTGCCCTGTTCGGGGTCGTTCCGTACTTCGACAAGTCACTGAAGATGAACACGCCCTCAGGCCGGATCGAGCGCAGCGCTTCCGGCGTTGGCGACCTCCTCTTCCTCTGCGTCTTTCCAGTACCGGGTCTGGCCCCGCCGGCTTGGGGCCGGAGTGCCTGCGTATGTTTTCGCCGTGGCCGAGAGCAACCTCTTTCTACAGGGACGGGATCGGGTCGGAGGGGTTCCGGATCCCGATTCCGGGGGGACCCGGTGGATCGTCGGCATAGGGCTCCAGTACGTGACGGAGCGCTTCGTCATCGAGGGAATTTACCAGGTTCCCGCCGTCCAACGGTTGAACGGGAACGCCGTGGAGACCGACTATTCGCTCAGTGTCGGGGTCCGTTGGAAATTCCCGTTCTTGTCCTCATAAAGAAACGGGAGGTGGCCGAAAAATGACCTTCAAACCGGTTCACATAAACCGCCCATTCAGGCGATGGATCGGCCTTGCACTCGTCGCAACCGCTTTGGCATATCTCGCCGCACCGCACATGGCATGGTCCGGTCCCGCGCCCGGCGCCTCCAGGCAAGCCGTAGTGGCCGTGAACGGGATGTCTTGTCCCTTCTGCGCCTACGGGGTGAAGAAACACCTGTCGGCCCTGCCGGGGGTGAAAAACGTACAGGTCGAGCTGGCCAAGGGGGAAGCGATCGTCGAGTTTTCCCCGGAGGCCAAAGTAACCGATGAGCAGATCCAAAAGGCGGTGCGCGCGGCAGGCTTTACCCCCGGGAAGATCGAATGGAAATGACCAGGTGAACAAGCGAAAACCGGATTCCGGACGCGAAGGCTGCGCGATCAGCCCCTCCCGCTCATAAAACCGGACCGTCTCGACCCCGACCCCGCACCGTGCGGCAACCTGCCCGATCGTCAACGCCATCGGAGATCCTCCATGCGCAATCTGAAGACAGGATGCACCCCGTACCACACTACGGTGTCAAGAGAGGAGGAATGCATACTATGGCCCCGGCGGCAGGAACCGGATCGCGCCGTACCAGGCGACCGCCTGCTCCTCCGTGTTGTCGGTGTCCGTCATGATCGCCACGGCCCCAATCCGGGAGGGATCCTCCCCGAAGGCGCGGCGGTAATCCTCCACTAGATCGCGCTCCTCGTCGACCCATCTCCCCGCGTTCCCATCGCCGCTTTCCACGGCGACCATGACGGCGTTCCCCGTGTAGGCGTTTGGGAGAAAGGCCCCCCGGGGGAGCCGGTTCGCCCAGATGTAGTTGACGGCCCGCGTCCTCCAGAAGAGGACGGAGGGGAAGACGACATACACCCGCGCCGTGTAATCGTCCCCCGCTTTCGTCCGCTCGTCCCCCTTGCGGATCGTGCGGGCGATCTTCCAGGACCACGACAGCCGCGGGTATGTTACCGGATCAAGGGAGATTCGGTAGATCAGGGCCGAGGCGGTCGCCCGGCTCTCCGCCTTCAGCGCGGGACGGCCTTCGTCGATGACCGGCGCATAGACGGTCTCCCCCTTGAAGATCTTCTTCTCCCAACCGGCGGGAGAGCCCCTTGCCGAAATCGTCGATGAGCAGCGGGCCGGCGGCGAGCCCAGCGGGGACGACCATGGCGATCGAAAAGGCGGACACCAGGGCAGCCACGTACCGGCGAAGTCTCTTCATGGGCCACATCCTTGCCGACAGGATACCTCGCGACCCTCGTGCGAAGGAATTCCTGCGGATCCCGATCCGGCGGAGTCTCTTTGCTTCTCTGTCGAGGAGATACCGAAATCCTTACATTCCTCGTGTTCACGGGAGAACTGAAGTAAGTCCGGCTATGATGTGGAGGAGGGGGCACTCCCCCCACCCATTTCCGGAGGCGACGGGTTCGATGAGATCCTATCGAGCGAAACCGTGCCACGATTCACGATCGCCACCCAGTTCCGCCATTAAATCCGTTTGTTGTATTCCCCTTGGGAATAATGCGATAAATGGATTCGTGGAAAAACCAAGAAGTTCCAACCCATCGGACTGGGTGGACCGGCACGGGGACTACCTGTTCCGATACGCGATGCTCCGCCTGAGGGACCGCTCCGCGGCGGAGGACCTGGTCCAGGAGACGTTTCTCGCAGCGCTCAAGGACCGGATCTCCTTTTCCGGCAATTCCTCCGAAGCCACCTGGCTGGTGGGGATCCTCAAGCATAAAATCGCAGACCACTTCCGGCACCAGGCCCGGGAGGCCCCCCTGGAGGATGCCGACCTTCGGGAACAGCCCGATCCCTCCGTCTTCAACGTGTCGGGGCACTGGACTTCCGGACCGACCGACTGGGGCGGAAATCCGGCCGACCTCTACCGGGAAAAGAAATTCCTGGATCAGCTCACGAAATGCCTCTCCGGCCTTTCCCCGAATCACGCGAACGCCTTCACGCTTCGGGAGATCGAGGGGGAGGACACCGGGGAGATCTGTAAGGTTTTGAACGTTTCCGAGACCAATCTGTGGGTGATCCTCCATCGCGCCCGGATGCAGTTGCGGCGATGCCTGGAAATCCACTGGTTCAACAAGAGCACGGAGGAAGGATCCTGATGCTTTCCTGCAGGGACGTGACACAACTCATCTCCGAATCGATGGACACCTCTCTCCCCATCGGCAAGCGGATCGGGGTTCGCTTCCACCTACTGATGTGCAAGTTTTGCGCGAGATACGAGCGGCAACTCCTACTGATCCGCGAGACCGTCCGGCGATTCATGGCGACGGAGGAGAAACCCGGGGGAGCGCCCGGGGAAACCCTTTCGGAAGAGGCGCGGGAGCGTATCAAGAAATCTCTCCGAAACCCGTAACCCCCTCCGAACGGGTCCCACCGCCGAACTTCGGGAACAACTTGCTCGTCCGCGACCGGTACCCGCAGCCCGCGTAAGGTTTTCGGCATTTCCACGACAAAAAGAAAATCATCAAGGGAGTGGCGCGATGAAGGCGGTTGCCGTTTCCCCCGGGAAACCGGACTCGGTCCACGTGCGAGACGTCCCGATGCCATCGCTCGATGAAATCCCCGACGGCCGAGGGGTCCTGGTGAAGGTCCTCTGCGTGGAACGAGGAACCGGGCCGTGAAAAAGAGGACGATACTCGCCGAGGAGGCCCGCCTCCGGGAGGATGCGCTCCGGAAGAAGAACTGGAAACGGTGGGGGCCATATCTGTCGGAGCGCCACCGGCCGGGAAACGCGACCGCGTCTTCCTCGCGCGGGCGTTCCAGAAGCTGATGCGTAACTTCACATGGTGGGTCAACCGGAAGGACGTCCACGGCGACAACGTCTTCTCCGGGGGATTTCTTGGGCTGGACAACATCGGCGTGTTCGACCGGTCGCAGACCCTCCCCACGGGGGGCCACCTGGAGCAGGCCGACGGCACCGCATGGATGGCCTTTTTCTGCTCCACCATGCTTTCGATGGCGCTTGAACTCGCACGGGAAGACCCGGTCTACGACGACGTGGCCTCCAAGTTCTTCGAACACTTCATCGCCATCGCCGACGCATGGAGGCGGCGGAACTCGGCCTGTTCATGGTCACCGCAGGGGTATTTGCACGTTGTGCGAAACTCCAGCACCACACCACACGGAGATGCATCTTCCGATGCGGATACCGGAAGAGTTGACAGCCGGCAGAGGCGCTTCCATGAAGACGACTATTCCGCGGTACCAGTGCGACCCCCCGGATCTGACCGTGGCCCAGATGATCGAGGCCGGCCGGGCTTGGGACTTGGGGTCTGCCCGATCTTCGCGGAAAGCGACATCCTCCGCATTCGGTAGGACGCGTCGCGGAAAGGTCTGAATGATCGAACTCGGACGGGACCTCTGCTCGAACCTCGCCGTTTCCTCCCGGCGGGAGTGGCTGGCGACCAACGGCATAGGGGGGTACGCATCGGGCACCGTCTCCGGCGTTCCGACCCGGCGTTATCACGGCCTCCTCTTCGCGGGCGAGCCTGGGGTGCAACTCACCTGCGGCATCTGGGCGATCACGGTCTCGGGAGCATCTGCGAGATCGCCGACGTCGACCCGCCGACCGCCCTTCCCTACATGCTGTGGGGGCTGCACGAATACCGCGTCGCGAAACTTCCCGAAAAGCCCCTGCCCGTTGCCAGGCCTGGCCTTCCCTCAACGGCGGAACTGGTAAGGATCGAAGGAAATCTTTCCCGGTCCGAGCTGATCCCGGGAACCACAGTGGATCTCACCGTACAGATCCGGATCGACCGGGGGTGGCACCTCAACGCGAACCCGGCCTCCCTCCCTTCCCTCGTTCCCACCGCCGTCGAAGCCTCGGTCGAAGGCGGGGAGCTGACCTTCACTCCCCGCTATCCGGAGGGCAGGACCATCGCGATCGGTCCGGAAAAGGACCGCGTGTCGATTTACGACGGCCACGTCACGCTGCCGGCAAGAATCGTCCCGGTCCGGCTGCCCGAGGGGAAAGAGGAAGGACGAATTGCGGTTTCCGTTCGCGCGCAGGCATGCAACGACGCCGGACGCTGCCTGGCCCCCGCCACGATCCGGCTGGAGATCCCGTTCCGGTACGGGAATGAGGGCAGGGAAAACCGGTGATCCTCTCCCCTCCGGAAGACCGCCGGGCATCTCCTTCCCGCAGTTCGATGCCGCGGTTCAGGGCCGGGTGCCGGTTCGGAAAATTTTCTCCAGTATCTCCTTGTGCCGGGGATCCGTGCGCGCGAAACCCGTCACGTCGGTGATCCTCTTCCAGGCCGCGGGCTTGCCACGTCCTGTTCGTGGCATTGGCCGCACGTCTTGCGCTCGTCGATGGACTCTCCGACAATCCGAATATCATCGGGATCGTCGTCGTGAAGATAGGAGAACTTCAGACGGCCGTCCGCACGGAAAGCGACATCCGTCCCGGCGATTCCATGCAGCGTGCAGCCCATCGCGCCCTCCCAGGACTCGAATCCCAACATTTCGATGCAGGATCGTTCGTCCCGGGATTCCTCCGTCCCGGTGTAAGGATCCCGAAGTCAGGCCGACCAACAGGTAAGCATCGAATGATGCCAATCCCGTTGTGGAGGTTCGACATGCAAGCGAAACGCAAGGTGATAAGTTCGCTGTTGGTCGTCGTCTTTTCACTCTTTACCGGACTCGCCATTGCGGCGGGGGATCAGAAGATCGCCCTGAAAGCCGACAAGGCGGGAAAAGGGGCTTCGGGGACGGCCGTGATCGTGGACAAGGGGGGTGATCAGAAAGAGGTCACCATCACCGCGAAGGGTCTGAAACCGAATTCGGTCTACACGGTCTGGCTGGTCAACATGAAGCCGAAGATGGACATGGCGGGGCTTGGGGGGGGCGACTACTCCTTCAAAAGCGACGACAAGGGGAATGCGAGCTACTCCGCGACGATCGGTTCCGCGGACCTTTCGAAGTGGCAGGTGATCGATCTCGCCTATCACCCTTCCGGCGACCCGAAGAACATGAAGGAAATGGAGAACACCGCCCTGGTGGGCAAGCTCAAGAAGTGACGGGACCTTCCCGGGGAGCCGCCGCGGCGTTCGGAAAGGATGCTGCGGCGGTTCCTCCCACCTTGACGCGTTCAAGGTTTCTTTCCATGCCCCTTCTCTCTTCCTGCCCGACGGTTCCTGTTGGTGGCCGGCGTTACGCGTTCGGCGACGGGCGACCCGATGGACAGCGCCTCGATCAGACGCGGGAGACCGACAAACTCGACCTCCGCCGCATCGTAGGTTCTCCGGAAGCCTCGGTCCACGTCATGGGCAACGGCGTAGTTTTTCCCTCCCGGATATTGTCTCCGGAACGCCTTGATCCCGGTGGGGTCGAAATCCGACGCCGTCATCTTGCATTCGATGGCCGTCGGACTCCCCCCGCGCGGCGCAATCACGAAGTCGACTTCGTGCCCCCGCTTGTCGCGCCAATACCGGATGTCCCGGATTTGCAGGCGCCCGTGCAGGTCGTTCAATACGATGTGTTCCCACAAGGCCCCCATGTCCTCCCGCCGCAGGTCATGCCAGCCTCGATGGCAGCAGACAAATCCGGTGTCGAACCCGTACACCTTCGGAGCCGAAACGATCTCCGTGGGTCGATGCGTGCTGAACGGGCGCAGCACGTGAACGACGAAAGTCGCTTCGAGGACGGACAGGTAGTTCGAAATGGTCCCAGCGCTGATCTGGCAGGCCCGGGAGAACCGGGTCGCCTCGAAGATCCCCCCGCTCTGCGCCATCAACAACTCGAAGAACTTCTGGAACGACTGGCGTCGCTCTAGGCGGAATAGCTCCTGGATGTCCTTCGCCCAGTAGGCGTCTACCCACTCTTGATATTCCCGCTCCGGCAGGCTTCGGGCCAGGAAAAACGGAGGGAGTCCGCCGCGCAGCATTCGGCGACCCATGTCGGGAGATCCGAAGTCGTCCAGATCGGGGAGGATCAGCGGGGTCAGCCAGACTTCGGCCTTCCGGCCGGTCAAGGTATCCTGAAACTTCTTCGATGCACCAAGCGTCGAGGATCCGGTGGCTATGATGGGGACGTCGGGATAGTGATCGGCGGCGATCTTGAGAAGTTGCGAGGGATCTGCGAGTCGATGGATATCATCAAGGACGACCCGGCGGCCCTTCAAGCCCCGGAGAAACTCCTCCGGATCCTCCATCAGGCGCCTGACGCGAGGCAACTCGCAATCGAAGTACTCAACGTCGGCCAGCGTCCGGCACAGCACGGTCTTCCCCGCCCGGCGAACGCCGGAGACCCATACGACCGTACGCCGTTTCCATTCCGCTTCGATCCGGCCGATCCAGAATTGCCGCAACTTTACGGGGCCCATGGGTTACCTCGGTGCTACTATATCGTATCTTGCTGCGATATAGTAGCGCTAACGCACACCAGATCACTCCGTCGGGGACTACACGGCGAACACCTATAACTCCATCTTTCTCCGCCTCTTCTCCGAAACCGTGGATTTCGAGGAAAGATTTCCCGTATAGATGACGAGATTCTTTCCTCACCCGATGGCAGCGCGCTCCAACTCTCGCTCGATGTCGTCTTCAATGGTGGTCGTGTAAAGGGCACCGAACTCCCCAGGAGGATTCCAGCGTCCGCCGCATAACCGGCCAAGGGACGACTCAGCACTCAGGCCAATAGGCTTATATGATAGATTGCTTCCTTGACCCGTAAGAACTCTATTGTCCTGAGATGCAACAACTCTGTTGTCCCTGTGCCGGAGATGTAAGAACATTGGGCACCAGCGGCCCGAGAAGCACGACGGCAAATCAACAGGTTACGCGCCCCGGCGGTCACAACTTTATTGGCAGCGGATACTTCCACTGCAGTGACGAGCTACCCGCACGCACAGTACGATGCGATCGACGCGCAGACCGTGTGAATGAGGGGAGCCATGCAAATCCTGCCCATCAGGACCAAGGCGGACTACCGCCGGACGCTCAAGGAAATCGAGACGCTGATGGACGCCGCCCCGAAGTCGCAGAAGGGGAGCGGCTCGACGTCCTCGTCACGCTGGTCGAGGTTTATGAACGAAAGTTATGGAAAGAAGCTGATTCAACTTCAGCGGGCGAAGGCTTAACAATCGGGGACTAACCGGGAAGGACTTCGAAATGATCACCGGCGACATCAAGAGCAAGATCGACGCAATCTGGAATACGTTCTGGACAGGCGGGATCTCAAACCCGCTCGAAGTCATCGAACAGATCACCTACCTGCTTTTCCTGCGCCGTCTGGACGACCTGCACACGCTGGAGGAGAACAAGTCCGCGCGGCTGAAGAAGCCGTTGGAGCGCCGCATCTTCCCCGAAGGCAAGGATGCCAAGGGCCGCCCCTGCGAAGATTTGCGCTGGTCGCGTTTCAAGCACTTGGCTCCGGGGGAGATGTACACCGTCGTGGGAGAACACGTCTTTCCCTTCCTGCGGACGCTGGGCGGCGACGATTCCACCTACGCCCACCACATGAAGGACGCACGCTTTACCATCCCAACACCGGCCCTGCTGGCCAAGGTGGTGGACCTGCTCGACAGCGTACCCATGGAGGATCGGGACACCAAGGGTGACCTCTACGAGTACATGCTCGGCAAGATCGCGAGCGCCGGGCAGAACGGCCAGTTCCGCACTCCGCGCCACATCATCCGACTGATGGTGGAGATGACTGCTCCCCAGCCGACCGACCTCATCTGCGATCCCGCCTGCGGCACGGCGGGCTTTCTCGTAGCTGCGGGCGAGTACCTACGTGAGCATCACCCGAACGTCCTGCACGACGCGAAGCTGAGGGAACATTTCCACCACCGAATGTTCCACGGCTTCGACTTCGACAACACCATGCTCCGGATCGGCAGCATGAACATGCTGCTGCACGGGGTGGAGAACCCCGACATCCGCTACCGCGACTCGCTCGCGCAGGATCACGCGAGCGACGAAGAGGCGTACACGCTGGTGCTGGCCAATCCGCCTTTCGCCGGCAGCCTCGACTACGAGAACACCGCGAAGGACCTGCTGCAGATCGTCAAGACCAAGAAGACCGAGCTGCTCTTCCTCGCGCTGTTCCTGAGGCTTCTGAGGCCCGGCGGCCGCGCCGCTGTCATTGTCCCCGATGGCGTACTGTTCGGCTCCAGCAAGGCACACAAGGAACTGCGCCGCATACTTGTGGAAGAGCAGAAACTCGACGCTGTGGTGTCGCTGCCCGGTGGGGTGTTCAAGCCTTACGCGGGGGTATCAACGGCGATCCTGCTCTTTACCAAGACCAACTCCGGCGGCACCGACCAGGTCTGGTTCTACGATGTCGACGCCGACGGCTGGAGCCTCGACGACAAACGCACGCCGCTTCTCTCCGAAGACAAGCTCGGCCCCGTGCCGCGCACTGCTCTTGCCGACGATGAACACGCCAAGAACAACCTGCCCGACGTGTTGGCGCATTGGGGGCAGCGCAACGTCGCCGAGTGTGAACGCCCGCGCACCGCGCAGGGCTTCTGCGTGCCGAAGGCTGACATCGCCGCCAAGGGCTACGACCTTTCCCTCAATCGATACAAGGAAGTGGTGCATGAGGAGATCAACCACCGCCCGCCAAAGGAGATCCTCGCCGACCTCGCGAAACTGGAGGCGGAGATCCAGCAGGGGATAAAAGAGTTGGAAGGAATGCTAACGTGAGTGCGGCTCTTCGCATGGCGAAACTCGTTGAATTGGCGAAGATAAACCCGGGACTTGCTGAACCGATGGAGAACGATGCCCTCGTCTCGTTTTTGCCTATGTCAGCGGTCACCGCCGAGACTGGGAGCACAACGACTGGGGAAGACCGCCGATTCTGTGAAGTCAGCAAAGGGTACACGCCGTTTCTTCACGAGGATATTCTCGTCGCTAAAATCACGCCCTGTTTTGAGAATGGGAAGATTGCTCAGGCAACTCTCGCACACCGTATCGGTTTCGGTTCTACTGAGTTCCATGTCGTTCGGCCACACGCTGGCAAGGCCGACGCCCGCTATCTTCTTCACTTCCTGAGGCAAGAAGATATCCGCCGCGATGGCGAGCGAAAGATGACTGGCAGCGCGGGGCAGCGCCGTGTTCCCGAGCATTTTCTCGCCGGCCTCGATATCCCGGTTCCCTCTTTATCTGAACAGTGTAGGATTGCTGAAATTCTGGATCGGGCGGATGCACTGCGAACCAAGCACCGTGCCGCTCTCGCCCAACTCGACATTCTTACCCAGTCCATCCTCCTCGACATGTTCGGTGATCCCGCCACGAATCCGAAGGGGTGGCCGCTGCGCACGATTAAAGAGATTGGCCATGTGACAACCGGGAGCACTCCGCCGAGCGCCAAGCCGGACATGTTCGATGGCCCGATACCCTTTATCACACCGGGCGACCTCGAAAGCGATTCGCCAGCGAAGCGGAGCTTGACAGAGGCTGGTGCCGGCGAGAGCGTGACGGTTTGGCCAGGTGCGACGCTCGTGTGCTGTATCGGTGCAACCATCGGAAAGATCGGAAAGACGTCCGTGCGAAGCGCCTTCAACCAGCAAATCAATGCGATCGAATGGGGCGAAACGATTGACGACAGTTATGGTTTTACCGTGCTTCGGTTCTTCAAACCGACGATCATCAGTTGGGCTGCATCAACGACGCTGCCGATTCTCAAGAAGTCTGCATTTGAACGAATCGAAATTCCCGTTCCTCCTATTGATCTGCAGAGGAAGTTTTCAAGAAGGCTCTCCGCAGTAGGCGTACTTGAAGGCTCGATCAAGGCATCTCTTGCCTCATTGAATGAACTGTTCGGGACACTGCAGTCTCGTGCCTTCCGGGGGGAATTGTAGCGATGCGTGGCGAATTCATCGGTGTCTGGACAGAGACATGGCGGGAAATCTGGAATCCACTGATTGACCAGGAAGGTGTTCCGGACGACATCTTCTCTGAGCTTTACCGTGAAGTCACGGTAGCTCTTAAGGAGCCATCAGCCGACGACGCTGCAGATCTCGTAATCAGTGATGCTATCCAATTGAGGGAGGCATTTGAGCACGCTCTCGTTCTTGCGGGTATAGAGATCGACCTGACACGCTGCAACGAGGTCTTCGACGGCTCAGGTGCTGTGAGCCTTGACAGCCCCGTCCACCGTAGAGCCACGTTGGAAACTGCGCTTGCGATGTTGATCGGCGACCCGACTAGAGTCAAGGAAACGCTGACCGGAGCAATCTCTGAACTTGTGGAAAAACCGGAGAAACGCGCAGAGGTGCTGGAGCGAGCCCGCGAGAGTATCATCAATAACCCACTTCGGAGCAGAGAAGCGTTCGAGCTGACGCGGTCGAACGACTTCGCGGGTGAGCGAGCGCTCATCACCTTCCTTGAACACGCGTATGGAATCTGTGATGACTTGGGAGGGGATCCCCTCTCGAATCTATATTTCAACCTATTGGATACCTTTATTGCCAAGTTTAGCCTGCGATACGACCTACGGCGCCCTTGCACGCTGTGCCCAACGCTACCGGGGATATTTGCAAGCCTCGTACGTGAGCTGAATGGACTTGGAAGGGTAGACAGAAACGTTTCCAAGCGCTTAAAGGATTTCCAAGAGGCTTTCCAAGACTTCGGAACGTGTCAACGACTTTGAGACACTCCCGGTCAGAATTTAATGTGCAATTCATCGGTCGATCCGTCTCCGGCCTTGGGCTTGTTGATCCAGACCTCGGCGGGTAAGGCGGGCGGTTTGGGAATTCCCCGGACGAACCGCTCCGGCATCGTCTCGAAGGCTTTCTGTAAGACCGCCTCCC
>Ga0209212_1002846_pt1 | contig 23785 bp, 23 predicted proteins | sample RifGroC2_FD_183996 | JGI IMG/M metagenome (GOLD analysis project Ga0209212, IMG submission 183996) | Groundwater microbial communities from Rifle, Colorado, USA - Groundwater C2 (SPAdes) (version 2) | ecosystem: Environmental > Aquatic > Deep subsurface > Groundwater | place: Rifle, Colorado... | reverse complement strand
CTTCAATGCCGGGACCAACCTGATAGAGGGCATTCTGGTGCGCGGCGACGTGGACTTCGTAAACTCCCCGGCCGGCTGCAGGATGGCTTCCGTGGTGCCGCAGGACGGAGGAAGGGGAGAGGCCGTCACAAAGATCTCCGTGCTGGAGAAATTCATCCCCTGAGAACGGCAAAGCCGCAAAACAAAACCGCCGGGCTCTCCCGGCGGTTTTGTTTTGATCCTTAAAAAGGTCCTGTCTCCTACTCTCTTTTAAGCCTGTTGCGGGCGTTATCCGGGCGCACCTTGTTGGTCCCCCGCGCCTCTTTCTGCCTCCACTCCGAAAGGGTGGCGGCGAATTTTTTCGCGTGATCTTTATTCTGATGTTCTTCAGCGAAATGCTTTTCTTTGACGAGCTTGTTGCAGAAGCTGCAGTACCAAACGTCGGTAGTCCCGTCTATCAGGTCGCAATGCGCGTAAAACCTTTTTATTTTCATTTTATTCTCCCGCCGCCTGTCCCCCGCCGGCGCCTACTTTGGGAGGCTTTTGAGGTCGCTTATGGTCTTGGCTATCCTGGCCTTGATCTTCTTGCTGCCGGAGAACTCCAGCGCTTTTTCGTAGCTGTTTATAGCGTCAGGTATCCTCTTCGCTTTTTCCATGCAGTAACCGAGGCCCAGGTAAGAGTCGGCGAGTTCTTTACCCGAAGTTTTGAGCTCCTCCGCCTTCTTGATGGCGGAAAGGAAATGCTCGCCGGCCCTGGGCGCGTCCCCGGCCCTGAGCAGCATGGCGCCCTGGCGCTCCAGCAGGCGGACCGCGCGGGCGTCCCCGGCGGGGAGGAAACCCAGCGCCGCCCCGTATTCGGCCGCGGCGGAGCGGTACTTTTTCCTGGCCGCGTATTTACCGGCGGCGGCGAGGTGGAAATCCAGCTCCCCGGAAGTATCGGCCGCTGCCGCCGCGGGCTTGGCCTCTTCCGGCTTTACTTCGGCGGGGGCGGCTTCGGGGGCCGGCGCGGCCGGGGTTTCGGAGGTCTTTTCCTCTACGCCGGCGATAGGCAGGTCGGACTTCATAGGGACTCCGGGAAGCGCGAAAGCCGGAGGGGTGGCGCCGGAAGTCTCCACGCGGGTATTCTTGCCGGAATTAGCGGCGCCGCCGGATTTCCTCGCCCCGGAACAGCCGGCGAGGAAGGCTAGGATCAGTAATGCGGCCGGGATTTTTCTCATATACATAAATAATACTAAAAGACGGTCCCAAATGGTAACCGCGCCGCCTTGACAAACCGGCGCGGGCCTGTTAGGCTATGCTTGAGCCTGCGCCGTTTTAGCGCGGTTTTCAGGCCATATTTTACGGGAGACTTATGAAAGTGCTTATAGTGGACGACAATGCCAGCACCAGGGAAATGCTCGGCATCAGCCTGGAAAGGGGCGGGCATGAGATCCTCGGCGAGGCCGAGGACGGGCAAAGCGCCCTGAAGGCCTTCGCGGAGCTGCGCCCCGAAGTGGTCTTCCTGGACATAATCATGCCAGGCATCTCCGGAGTCGTGGTCCTGGAGGAGATGCTGAAAATAGACCCGGCGGCCAAGATCGTCATGCTGACCGCCGTGGACCAGGACAATATCACCATGGAGCTCAAGAGCAAGGGCGCCGCGGCGATAATCTTCAAGCCTTTCTCGCAGGAGGACCTCAGGAAAGTCTTCGAGCGGATCAAGTGAACGCGCGAACCGTATGAACAACATGAACGAAGACGCGCTTGCTCTGCTGACAAAGGCCGGGCTCGAAAAATGCCTGCTCAGGATGACGGAGGTCTCCCCCGGCGCCTGGCAGCTCGGGGACGTGCGCGTTTTCAAGGGCCAGGTCCGCGAGGCGATCAGGAGCAGGGAGAGAGGGGACAAACCCGCCGCGGCCATACGCATAAAGATAAAAGGGGAAACCCCGTTCGTCACCGCTATCATCTTCAACCCCGGGGATATAAAACATATCTCGCATTGTTTCGCCGAGGAGCAGTATTACGGGCCGGTAAGCGAAGAGCAGCCCGACGTCACCGTCATCGAGATAGGCAATATCCTGCTCAACGCGCTGGCCAATTCCCTGCTCAGGGGCTTCGGGAAGAGCGCCATTCCCTCGGTGCCGGCGCATTTCCAGGGAGACTACGGCGCCATCGAGAAATGGCTCGGGGCCGGCCCGGAAGTTTTCACCATAATTTCCGCCAAGTTCACCATGCAGAGGGAGGACCGCGTTTCGGCCGCCGAGATCCTGGCCTTCCTCCCCCGCACCCTAGCCGAAGGCGCGCTCCCGCTTAAATAAGGACCGCGCTTCCTCCCGGGCGCGGATCTGGTATATAATACCGGAATAGGGAGGGGGATATGAAAGCATACTTGGCCGTCATGGCCGTTCTCGTTCTTACCGCGCCAGCCGCGGCTTTCACCCATCTGGCCGGAGAGGACACCGTCTTCCTCGGGAAGTACGGCAAGCAGATGGAGGGCTGGGTGGATTACTCGGTCTCCAAAGAGGGACCGGACCGCTATTCCACCGGGGCTTCGGCGAAGCTCGGCTACGGCTTCTGGGACGGACTGGACCTGATGGTCACGGTCCCCTGGCACGGCTGGAACTCCCGCGGGATAGCAGAAAGCGGCCTCGGCGACGCCCTTATCGAGGCGAAATTCAAAGTGAAAGAGAGATCGGACTGGACCCTGGCCCTGCGGCCCGGTTTTTCCCTGCCGGCCGGGGACGAGGCGAAAAGCCTCGGCGCCGGCGAAGGCGGGGTCTGGCTCGACGGGATAGCCGGAAGAACCGGCGGGGCCTGGCAGTTCTACCTGAACGCCGGCTACCTGCACAACCGGAACTCCATAGACGAGGAAAAGAACATCCTCAGGGCTTCGGCCGCCGCCCTGCTGAGGGTGCACCCCAAGGTGCTGGTCACGGCCGAACTCGCCGCCGCTACCGCCAAGGACAAGGCCTCCTCCTCCAACCCGGTGACTTCCGTGTTCGGCCTGGCCTGGTCCCCCTATCCCACCCTGGACCTGGACGCCGGGGTGAAACTGGGCCTCACCCGCGCGGCCGAGAACTTCGGCCTCGTCGCCGGGGTCACGCTCAGGATCTGAGCGGAAAGCCCGTCCTTTCCTCGCACAAATAAAACCGCCGGGAGTCTCTCCCGGCGGTCCTGTTCAGGCCGCGTATCGGCTCAAGGTTTTTTCATGGGCCGCGTCCTGAGGATCTGGTGCATGGCGGAGGTGAGCAGTTCGGCTTTGACCGGCTTTTCCATGAAATCCCGGACATTGGATTGCTGCCTGATCATGTCGGAGGTAGTGCGGTCCAGGCGGCGGCCGGTAAGGACCACGACCGGGATATCGGAGGTTTCATCCGCCTGGAGCGACTGCAGTATTTCGAAGCCGCCGGCCTTCGGGAGCATCAGGTCCAGGAGGATGAGATCGGGCAGCAGGGAGCGGGCTTTGTTCTGGGCCTCGAGGCCGTCCTCGGCCTTCTCCACCTTGAAGCCCTCTTTCTTCACCACGGCTTCAAGCAGGTCGATGATCTCTTTGTCGTCGTCCACGATAAGCACCAGCTTATCGGCGGAATTTGTAAACCCTGAATTCTGCATCGCGTCAACCTCCGGTAATTAACGGGTAAACCGCAGAAATAATATTACAAAAAAAACGGCGTACCGTTCCCCGCCCTGCCCGGGAAAAGCTGCCGCGGCCTTTTCTCTCAGGTAACCGCGTGGAAAGCCGGCGGATACTCCACCGTTCCTTTTACTTCGTCCAAAGCGCCCGGAACCAGCTCCAGCGCCATGAATATCTCTTCGGGGGCCTCGAAAGGAAGCTGCAGGCCTTTTTCCCCGGCTTTGACGAAGCCGAAGCGGGGATAATAGCCGGCGTGGCCGACCACCACCACTATCTTATGCCCAAGTTTCCGGCACTCTTCCAGCCCGCGCTTTACCAGTTCGGTCCCTATCCCCTGGTTCTGAAAGGCCGGCAGGACGGCCATCGGCGCCAGCGCCAGGGCCGGCGCAGCGCCGGCGGGGCCTTTTATCTTCACCGGCGAGAACAGTATATGCCCCACGATCTTCCCGTCTTTTTCCGCGGCCAGGGAAAGGCCCGGGATAAAGCCGTCAGATCCGCGGATAGCGTCTATCAGCTTGGACTCGTCATTGCCTTTGAAGGCCTTCTTGTTCAGCTTGCGTATAGCGCCGATATCCTCGGCTTTCTCGGGCCGGACCGTCAGTATGCCGCCGGTATTGTCCATATTTAAATTCCTTTCAAGAACCTGGAAGTGTTCACCGCTTCCCCGCCAGCTCGCGCTTCGCGCCTTTTTTCCCGGCGGCGGATACCGCGGGCCGGGAAACTATCAGGTCCGAGAGGACGCGCGCGGCCTCCTCCAGGACGAAATCCCCGGCGGCGGGGGCTTTGGCGTAGCCGGCGCCTTCCGCCGGGGCGGAGGAAACCGCCACGCCCGCCGCGGAGGCGCTGGATGAGGCCGCGGAAAGAGAAACGGCCGAAGCCGCCGGCGCCGCCGAGGACAAGGCTACGACCATGGCCGCCGTAGACTTGAGCACCAGGGGTTTACCGGCTTCTATATCCTGCAAAGTGATATCGGTGACGGACAGGGGCGGGAGCCCGCGCGCGGCGCGCTCCTGGTTGCGCCTGGTTTTGCGGGCTTCGTCCTCCTTGCGTTCGGCGAGGCGCCTGTCATAGTTAAGGGAGATGGTCTTCTCCTTTTTGCGCTCGAGGTAAAGGGCGATGTCCTGCTTCACGAAGCTGAAGTCAGGCGCGGCCGCCACCCGCTTCTCCGACGCCGCCCGCAGCCGGGCCAGCACCGGGGCGGAGACGGCGCCCGCTGGTTTATAGGCGGCGGGCGGGATCTGGTCGTAGAGCATCGCATTGGGCAGCGAGGACTCCGCCATGTCCAGGTGGTCGTTCAGGGACGGCAGCGAGATGTCCGGCGGCACGCCGCGGTTCTGCGTGGAGCCGCCGGAGACCCGGTAGAATTTCTGGATGGTCAGCCTCAGCCCCCCGGCCTTGTACTGGCGCAGGGCCGGCGGCATATACTGGTCCAGTTCCGCCACGGTCTGCACCGTCCCCTTGCCGAAAGTGCTTTTCTCCCCGACCAGCACCGCCCGCCTGTAATCCTGGAGCGCGGCGGAAACTATTTCCGAAGCCGAGGCCGAGAAACGGGAATTCAGCACCAGGAGAGGGCCGGTATAGGCCGGGCCGCCACCGGGCGCGCTCAGGGTCCGCACCTCGCCGCGGTAATCCCGCACCTGCACCACCGGCCCGCCGCCGGTGAAAAGCCCGGTCATGTTCACGGCCTCCTCCAGGGAGCCGCCGCCATTATCCCGCAGGTCGAGGATGAGCCCCTCCACGTTCTGCCGCTTCAGATACTCGAGCAGGGTCCTGACGTCGCGCGTGGTGCTTTCGCCCCCGGAGGGGCCGACCTTGGTGTAAAAAGAGGGAAGCTTGATGACGCCCAGCCGCCGGTCCGCGCCGTTCTTCCCGGGGACCAACACTACCTGGGCCCTGGCCTGCTGGTCCCGGAGAAGGATCTTCTCGCGCACCATAGATACCGTGACGCGGGTCGAAGGGTCCAGGGCGTCCGCGGGGATCAGCCTCAAGCGGACCACCGTCCCTTTTTCGCCGCGGATGAGCTTGACCAGGCGGTCGAGCTTCATGCCCGCGGCTTCCACGAAGGGGCCGTCGCTTCCCTGCGCCACGGCTTCTATCCGGTCATTTATATGGAAAGCTTCGCTTTTAGCAGCCGGGCCGCCCGGGATTATCGCCATGATCTTCGCATAGCCCTCTTCCGTCTGCAGGGTGACGCCGATGCCCACCAGGGAAATGCCGAGGCCGATATCGAAATTTTCCTCGGCCGGGGCCCCCATATAGGCGCTGTGCGGGTCATAGCAGGCTGCCAGGGCCGTGAGGTAGCCCTGCAGCACGTCCACCGAGTCGAACTCCCTGTAATTGTCCAGGAGCCGGTCGTAATTCTTCCGCACTTCTTTGGCCCAGTCCTCGGGTTTGGCGCCGCCCAGCTTTTCCTGCAGCAGGTCTGATCCTATCCTTTTGCGCCAAAGCTCCCGGGCCGCGGTCTCGTCGGCCGGCCAGGCGGCCTCGCGCCGGTCCACTAGCATGGTCTCGTCGGAAGCGAAGGTGAAGGTGGAGAGGACCAGCTCATGGGTCCAGCCCACCCGCTCCTCCAGGCGCTCCATGAACCGGTCGAAGATGAAGTAGGCCGGAGTAACGTCGCCGTATTTAACCCGCTGGGCCAGGCCAGGGCCGAAACGGGCATTGAATTCCGCGATATCCGAGGCGAGGAAGAACAGGCGGTACGGGTCGTACATGCGCAGGTAAAGCTTCATCAGCTCCCTGGAAGTTTCTACGGTAAGCGGCTTGCGGGCGTAGTGGCCCTCTTCCAGGAGGGTGGCCACCAGCTGGGCCGTGGCCGGCGAAGCGGGACCGGCCTCTACCGTCCCGGTGGAGACGGCGGCGCAGGGACCGGCCGCCAGGGACAGGAGAAGGAAAAAAGAAAAATATAATTTTAGAAGTGGTTTCATGCCTGGCCTGACAGGGGCGAAGCCCCGCGGGTTAACTGATATTTTACCCTATCCGCGGGCGGCGTACTAATGTATACGGCGGAAGCCGCGAAAAGGTTGCGGGCGCCGCTAAATTACCGCGTACAGGACCAGCTCGCAGGAAACGGGCTGGTGCTGGCGCAGGTAGAACCTGTACTCCGGGACCAGCGACTTGAGGAACAAGGGTATCTCGAACAGGTCGCCGGGCCTGTGATAAAGACAGACGGCGACCTTGGGGCGGTTCCGCTTTATAGTCCCGGCCGCGCCCTTTAAAGCCTCCAGCTCGGCCCCCTCCACGTCCAGCTTGATAAAGGTAGCGTCGGGGGCTACATTGTCCACCGAGTCTACGGCGATAGAAGTATTCCCCGCCCGGGAGATAGCCGAACCGGCCAGCCCTTCCGCCGCGGCGAAACGCAGCGTTTCCGCCATGCTCCATAAACCCTTGCCTATCACGCTGACATCGCGGAACCTCTGCTTTTCGGCCAGCGAGTTCAGTTTGGCCAGATTTTCCGGCGCGGGTTCGAAAGCGTAGCACCTTTCATACTCGCCCTTCGTTTTCCTGATGAAAGCGAGCAGCGTATCCCCCGTATAAGCCCCGCCGTCCACGAAGACCTCCCGGTCAGAAAGACGAAAAATGTCCTGGGGAAAATACTGGTCCTTTCTCCAGACCCCGCGCAGGCCCTCCGGCCCCGCGCCCAGCTTCGAGCCCAGGAAAGCGGCATAAGTTTCCCTGGACAGCCCGTCGCAAAGCAGCTCGTAAACTATACCGAATTGCTCCTTATGCCGCTCCACATAAGCCCGGTCGATAGAATAATCCAGCAGCGCCCCCATCACGTCGAAAAAATAGATCCCCGCCACCTGCCCGCAGTCCTTCTGCGCGAGCTTCCTCCTAGCCAGCCCGGCATCCGCGAACCCGATGACCACATTAAATCTCCCGAATTTCCCCCTCACCTCATCAAAAGAAACAGTATCAGCCGACGAGGTAAACCCGTCATCCACAAAACAACCCGCCACCTTCAGCCCGAACCGGCCCAAATACTCCCTCACATAGGGCGCATACCACCCCGCCCCATAAAGCACCAAAGGCAGCCCCTTCAAAGTCTTAAGATCTTCAGCCTCCCCCTCAGCCCTCGAAGACAAGCTTAAAATTTTATCCAAAAACATATCGCCCATATTCCAATTTTAACACAACACAAGCAGCCTTTCCTAAACCAAGCCCCGCCCATGCGCGCATTCGGCGGGGTGTCAGGGGTTCTGCCCCGCGAACCCTTTGGGGAAGGGGGGGCCCCAGCCTAATTTTCCCGGCTGGGGGGAAACCGCGCAACGGTTTCCATCTTCCAGGGTTCGCGGGGCAGAACCCCTGACAGGCCCCCGCCCAGATATACCGCGACCATTTACCTAAAGCTCTCTATATTTCCTAAAATATCAAGAAGCTGTCACACCGATTTTCATCCGATACTTAAGCTCTGAGGACAATAATATGGCCAAAAAGAAAGTTCTGCTCATCATAAGGGACGGGTGGGGGATGTACAGGCCCGACAAGTTCAACGCCGTGCGCAATGCCAAGACCCCCAATATGAAGCGCTACCTCAAGCAGTATCCCAATACCGTCCTCGAACCCGCCGGCGAATCCGTCGGCCTCCCCAAAGGCTACCAGGGCTCCTCCGAAGTCGGCCACCTCAATATGGGCGCCGGTCGCATCGTCATCCAGGAACTCAAGCGCATCATGGACATGATAGAGGACGGGACCTTCTTCGGCCGCCCCGCCCTCAAAGCCGCCCTCGACAACTGCTTAACCAAAGGCAGCGCCCTCCACCTCATGGGCCTCGTCCAGGACGAAGGCGTCCACGCCCACCAGGACCATATGTACGCGATCATGCGCGAAGCCAAAAAGCGCGGCATCAAACAGGTCTACATACACTTCTTCGCCGACGGCCGCGACACGCCCCCGCGCAGCGCCCTCAGCTTCCTCAAAATGCTCGAAGAAGTCATAAAAGAGACCGGCAATTCCGCCGTAGGCACCATCATGGGCCGCTATTACGCCATGGACCGCGGCGAGAAATGGGCCCTCGTAGACGCCACTTATAACGCCATCACCAAAGCCGAAGGCGAAAAAGCCGAAACCGCCGAAGCCGCCCTCAACGACGCCTACGCCGAGCTCCTGAACCCCAACGGCCTCCCCATCGTCGACGAGTACATCCCCCCCACCGTCATCGGCGACTACCCCGGCATGAAGGACGGCGACTCCGTGGTCCACTTCAACTTCCGCCAGGACCGCGCCATAGAGCTCACCAAAGCCTTCGTCGAGGACAATTATCCGGGCAACCGCTGGAAGAAAATGGACGTGGTCTACTGCGGCCTCACCCGCTATTACGACGAATTCAAGTTCAGCGCCCTCCCCCCCATGGACGAAGGCGGCGGCATGGACAACCTCCTCGGCCAGATCATCTCCGCGCAGGGCCTCAGGCAGCTCCGCCTCGCCGAGACCCAGAAATTCAAGCATGTCACCTCCTTCTTCAACGGCAAGCGCACCGAGCCCTACAAGGACGAGGACCAGGTGGAGATAAAAGGCACCTGGGACCCCTCCAGCTTCGGCGAGCACCCCGAGATGAACGCCCCGCAGGTCCGCGAGCGCGCCGTAAAAGAGATCGCCTCGGAAAAATACGACTTCATAGTCGTCAACTTCGCCAACTGCGACATGGTGGGCCATACCGGCATCTACGACTCCACCGTCAAAGCCGTAGAGGTTACCGACGCCAGCGTCGAACAGCTGGTGGCCGCGGCCCTCAAGCACGATTATACCGTCCTGGTCAGCTCCGACCACGGCAACGCCGAGGAAATGTGGAATTACAAGCTGGACATGCCCATGACCTCGCACACCACCAACCCCGTGGAGTTCATCTATATAGCCAAAGACGCCGATAAAGTGAAGCTGCGCCCCCACGGCATACTCTCGGACATCGCCCCCACCGTCCTCGCCGTAATGGGCCTCGAACAGCCGAAGGATATGACGTCAAAATCACTGATAGAAACACAATCGTAAATCGAAAATCGAAAATCAACCGAAAGAGAAAAACCTCTCTTCCGCAGATCCCCGATTCCCGATTCTCGATTCTCGATTTTCGATCTATTTTATGTTCATAAAGTTAAAAGTGCATCCTGATTCTCGGCGGGACAAGGTCTTCAAGAAAGCCCCCGACGCCTACGAGATCTGGACCAAGTCCCCGGCCGAGCGCGGCCTGGCCAACGCCTCGGCCATACGCCAGCTTTCCGTGGAGATAGGGGTGGACGCGAAAAGGATACTCCTGATAAAGGGCGCCGCTTCTCCCGCTAAAATAGTAAAAGTGATATAATTTCGCCTATGATTGACCGCAAGAAAGCCCGGTTGCTGGCCCTGGCCGGCATAATGATCTTCGTCTCTACTATAGCCGTGCTGCTGGCCCGCCAGTTCAACCTGGGCCCGGAACGCCCAGCGCCGGCTTTCCGCAGCTTCGGGCCGGAGACCGCCCCCGTGCATATCCACGAATATACCGACCTCGCCTGCCCCGCCTGCCGCCACGCCGCCGGAAAGATAGACGAGATGATGAAGATCTACGGCCCCGGCCTGCGCGTCAGCTTCAAGCATTACCCGCTGATGAACATCCACCCCTGGTCTTTCCACGCCGCGGCCTACGCCGACTGCGCCGGCGAGCAGGGCAAGTTCAAGGAATACGCGGAAGTCCTGTTCGAGAACCAGGAGAAATGGGCCCAGGCCAAAGAAATGCCGAAAGAGTTCGAGGCCTACGCCGCCCGGCTGAAACTTGACTGGCCCAAAATGGCCGCCTGCGCCGACTCCGCGGAAACGCATAAGCGGATAAACCTCGACATAGCCGAAGCCGATATGAAAGGCGTGAACGCCACTCCCACCTTCTTCATAAACGGCAAGCGCGCCGTGGGCGGCGGCCAGCTGGTGGACCAGGCCAGGAAATTCGACAATATCCTAAGGGCGGCCAAGCCATGAACGACAAGCCCGGAACCAAAGAGATCATAGGCCTGCTGGCGCGGCTGGCGGTGGGCGGCGTGCTCCTTTACGCCGGCCTGCTCAAAGCCCTCGCGCCGGCCGAAGAATTCGGCTACGCAATAGAGACCTACAAGCTGCTCGACGCCCGGCTCTCGCTCTGGTCCGCCTACCTGGTGCCCTGGCTGGAGATCTACGCTGGCCTGCTCCTGGCCGCCGGCGTCTTCACCCGCTTCAGCGCCCTGTTCTCCGGCGCCATGTTCCTCTTCTTCGAGCTGATCCTGGCCCAGGCCTGGCTGCGCGGCCTGCCCATCACCTCCTGCGGCTGCTTCGGCAGCGGCCGTGGCAATTCAATAACCTATGAATTTATCCAGAACCTGGTTTTCCTGGCGCTGACCTGGGCGGCCTACAAATACGGCTCGGCCTGGTCAGCGGACAAGGCGGCCGAAACCCTATGAAACGCCTGCTCCTGCTGGCCGCCCTGGCGGCCGCCGCGGCTTCCCTTACCGCTTTCAGGCCTTACAGCCAGGGCGCGCGCTCGAAGGCCGCCTGGATGACGGTCTCCGCTATAAAGACCGGCCAGGAATATTACCTGGAAGTGGCCCAGGACGGCCAGGCCGTCATGCGCGAGGAAAACTCCAAAAGCGTGATAACCCGGCGCGGCGCAATAAAGCCGCAGCTGGTAAAGGATTTCTTCCGCGAGATCGAGAACTCCGAGATCATCAATTCGCAGAACGTGAAGCGGAGCAAGATGGTGTTCTACCGGGGCGACGTCCTCAAGATCTCCGCCTACATAAGCGGCGAGCTCACCCGCACCGAAGCCCCGCTCAATAATTTCGGCGAAGCCTTCTCCTACGCCTTCAACGAGGTCAAGAAGGCCGTCTCGGTCCTGCCGCAGGAAAAAAAGCTGATCTCTTTCCTGCGCGCCGAGACCGTGGAGGGCGAAGCCCTCGACTCCTTCAGGGCCAAAGTGGAGGTGGACGGCGAGGTGAAGAACATAGAGACCGACGACCTGAAGCAAATAAAGCCGCTGATGACGGCCGTAAAAGAGCCCCACCGCCTGGTGCCCATCGAGACCCGGGAGGCGCTCAAGGAGCTGCAGGAATTCATTTCCAGCCGCCGCCTTTACGGCCTGCGCACCCTTTTTTACGTACCCAGCACGCGCGGAACTTTTAAATGCGAGCTTCTGGAGACGGACAGGAAAGCGGCGCCCCAGGCCGCGCCGGCGCCGAAGAAAGGCGCAAAAAAACCGGCGGCCGCGGAAAAAACTAAAAGGTAAAAACCCCGGCTTTTTTGTTAGAATAACCCTATGGCGGAAGAACCCAGGATAAAAGTGACCGCGGTCGACGATGACGAAACCATTCTCGAAGTTTACGAGACCGGGCTCGCCACGGCCGGCTGCGAGGTTCGCACTTTCGTGGACCCCAAGAAAGCCCGGGACTTCTTCGCCGCCGCCAAGCGGGAAGAGATGCCCGACGTCATCCTCATGGACATCATGATGCCCGGGGTGGACGGGATAAGCCTTATGGGCGACATCCGCTCGCATGACGCCGCGGCCCATATCCCGATCATCGCCGTCAGCGGCCTGAACGACGCCGCCACCCTGAACGACGCCCTCCTGTTCGGCGCAATGGACTACCTGGTAAAACCTTTCGAACTGGACGACCTGGTGGCCAAGATAAAAAAAGCGGCCGAGCTCTCGCGCAGAAGGGCCCCCAAGCCCTGAACCCGGAGCCGCGCTCCCCGGGCCGCCTGATTTGCAGGCGGCCCTTCTTATTTATAATAATGTAATCAGCTTACCAGCGAACGCGGGCGAGGGAAACAAGTTATGATCAAGACGCTTAAAACCGTATTTTCGCAGAAAACCCACGAGGGCACCACGGAGAGGCTGCTGCAGTACGCTTTCAGCTATTTCTTCCTCTACGTCATCACCGGCTACCTGGCCAAATATTTCGCCAAAACGCTCGGCATGGGCGGCAATACCTACACGGTCTACAATACCATCGGCGGCATGCTCATCTGCAACGTGGTGGTGCTCGCCTGGGGCTGGTACAAGTTCAAGTCCACCGACCGCGTGAACTTCCTGGGCATGAACATGCCCCGCGAGTTCTTCTACATCATCCCCTCCGGCGTCTGCACGGCCGTCATCATCCCCACCACCACACTGATGTACGTGCTGCCCATCTCCATCATGGTCGCCATGATCATCATGCGGGCCAGCGTCATCATCATCAGCCGCGTCATAGACACCATACAGATAAAGCAGGGCGTGCTCAAGAAGACCGTGTACTGGGAAGAGAACGTGGCCGTCATCTTCGCGCTGGTCGCGGTCAGCATAAAGATGATCTACGTGAAGCCGGGCGACTTCGACTTCATCCACAATGCGGCGGCGATGACCATCCTTGGGGCTTACCTGACGGCTTACTCCATCCGCATCTATATCTTCAACTACTACAAGAACACCCGCAAGAAGGACGCGGTCTACGACACCAAGGGCTTCTTCGCGGTGGAACAGATAGCCTCCTCCCTGGCGCTGCTGATCGCGGGGGCCATCTTCTTCTACTCCATAGACCTGGCGACGGCCGACCCCAAGACCTTCGGCTTCCAGTTCAAAGATTCCCTGGTCAATGCCCCCGCGCTGTGGAAAGAAGGCATAATGTCTGGCCTGCCCTTCGGCGCCGCGGCCTTCTTCTCGGTCTTCCTGTTCATGTTCAAAGGCCGCACCGCCACCTTCGCGGGCCTGGTGAACCGCGTCACCTCGCTGGTGGCCGGCACTGTGGTCACGCTGGTGGTCTGGTGGCTGATAGCCGGCCAAAAGGAGCCGGCCAGGGAAGACTGGTTCGGCCTGGCCGCCATCTTCGTAGCGATCTACTTCATGAGCAGGGCCGAGCAGAAGCGCTCCTGCGAACTGGCCAAGGCCCACGAGATAGAGCCGGAAAAAGGCAGCGAGGCCGAGGCGGCCTGCGCCCCCGGCGACGGGGCCGCTATAGCGAAGGCCGCGGCCAAAGAGCAAAATTAAAACACCGGAGAATTTCATGAAAAAGACCAAGAACGAGAAAGTGAATATTTGCGTAGTGGGCGCGGGCTACGTAGGCCTGGTCAGCGGGGCCTGCCTGGCCGAGGTCGGCCACCGCGTGGTCTGCGTGGACAACGACCCCGCCAAGATCAAGCTGCTCGAGAAAGGGATCATGCCCATCTACGAGGATGACCTGGAGCGCGTCGTCAAGAAGAACGTGAAAGCCGGGCGCCTGCACTTCGCAAATTCGATAAAGGACGGCATGCACCACGGCGGCCACCGCGCCGAAGCCGTGTTCATAGCCGTGGGCACCCCGCCCCGCGAGGACGGTTCGGCCGACCTGTCCGCTATAGAAAAGGTTTCCGAGGAAGTGGCGAAGAACATGACCGACTACACGGTGATCGTGGAGAAGTCCACCGTCCCCGTGGCCACCTGCGACTGGATCATCAAGACCGTGAAGCGCCACAACAAGAACCACCTCCCCTTCGACGTGGCCTCCAACCCGGAGTTCCTGCGCGAAGGCACCGCCGTCTGGGACTTCCTGGAGCCCGACCGCGTAGTGGTGGGCGTCTCCTCCAAGCAGGCCGAGGAACTGATGCGCCGCGTCTACAAGCCAATGAAAGGCGCGCCGATAGTGGTCACCAGCGTGAAGAGCGCCGAGCTCATCAAGCACGCCTCCAACTCCTTCCTGTCCACAAAGATCTCCTTCATCAACGCCGTTGCGAACGTCTGCGAGAAGACCGGCGCGAACGTGGAGGACGTGGCCCGCGGCATGGGCCTGGACAAGCGCATAGGCCCGGCCTTCCTGAAAGCCGGCATCGGCTTCGGCGGCTTCTGCTTCCCCAAGGACCTCGAGGCCTTCTACTGGCTGAGCTCCCAGGTCGGCTATGATTTCGAGCTCCTCAAGGCCGTGAAGGACATCAACGAGAGCCAGAAGATGTGGCTGCTGAAAAAGATAGAGGAAGAGCTCTGGAACATAGAGGGCAAGACCGTCGGCCTGCTCGGCCTGGCCTTCAAGCCCGAGACCGACGATATGCGCTTCGCCCCCTCCATAGACATCATCCGCGAACTCCTCAAGCGCGGCGCCAAAGTGCGCGCCTACGACCCCGTCTCCCAGGAGAACGCCAAAAAGTGCATAAAAGGCATCTATTTCGCAAAGGACGCCTACGATTGCGCTAAGGGCGTGGACTGCGTCTGCGTAGTGACCGAATGGAAAGAATTCGCCAAGCTGGACCAGAAGAAGCTGATGGCCGCCGTGAAGCACCACATACTGATAGACGGCCGCAACCTCTACGACCCCGCCGCGATGCGCGGCCTGGGCTGGACCTACAAATCCGTCGGCCGCCCCTGAGGCTGGAGAGCTCTTCTTATGAGAATATTAGTCACCGGCGCGGCGGGTTTTTTGGGCAGCCATCTTTCGCGCTATTTGCTGGGGAAGGGCCACTCGGTCATCGGCATAGATAATTTCATCACCGGCAATATCGCCAATATCGAGGACCTGCTCAAGAACCCAAAGTTCGGGTTCACCAAGTACGACGTCACAAATTACCTCCATGTCCCGGGCAAGCTCGACGCCGTCCTGCACTTCGCCAGCCCCGCCTCCCCCATCGATTACCTGAAGTTCCCGATCCCGACCCTGAAGGTCGGCGCGCTTGGCACCCATAAAGCCCTCGGCCTCGCCAAAGAGAAGAAGGCCATCTTCATGATAGCCTCCACCTCCGAAGTTTACGGCGACCCGCTGATCAACCCCCAGCACGAAGGCTACTGGGGCAATGTGAACCCGATAGGCCCGCGCGGCGTCTACGACGAGGCCAAGCGCTACGCCGAGGCCATGACCATGGCCTATCACCGCTACCACAAGATGCAGGTGCGCATGCTGCGCATCTTCAACACCTACGGGCCCAATATGCGCCTCGAGGACGGCCGCGCCGTGCCTAATTTCATGACGCAGGCGCTTAAGAACAAGCCGATCACCGTCTACGGCGACGGCAGCCAGACCCGCAGCCTCTGCTACGTCTCGGACCTGATCGAAGGCATCTACCGCCTGCTTATGAGCAAAGAGAACGACCCGGTCAATATCGGGAACCCGCAGGAGATCTCCCTGCTCCGGCTGGCCGAAGCCGTGAAGAGACTGACCGGCAGCAAGTCCAAAATAGTTTTCCGCCCCCTCCCCGAGGACGACCCCAAGGTCCGCCGCCCCGACATCAGCCGGGCGAAAAAGCTGCTGAAGTGGGAGCCGAAGGTGGACCTGGAGGAAGGCCTGAAAAAAACTATAACCTACTTCAGGTCGAAAGTCTGCTGACCAAAGCGCCTGTAAAAGCCAATAAAAAACCCCGCTGTTCCCAGCGGGGTTTTTCTTTGCTGGCAGAGGCCTAGCCCTGGAGAAGCATCCTGGCCTTTACTATGTCGCCAAGCGACTCCAGGTTCAGCGGCTTCGCGACATAGTCGAAAGCGCCGAAATCCAGGCAGCTGCGCGCCAGGTCCTCGTCCTCATTGCCGGTGATCATCATAAAGCCGGTGCCGGGCATTTCAGGCGCCAGCTCCTTAAGCACTTCTATACCGTCCTTCTTGGGCATGGAAATATCGAGCAGGACGATATCGGGCCTGCGGGCGCGCGCGAGCTCCAGCGCCTCCGCCCCGTCCCTGGCTTCCAGGATCTCGAAGGACTGGGCGGAAAAATAGCGGCGCAGGACTTTGCGCGTCTCCGGGTCGTCGTCGGCGACAAGCATAAGCCCTGAGGATTTTCCCTGCGCGGCGCCGGCCGCCGCGGCAGGATGAGGCACGGCCGCGCCGGGCGCGGAAGGCGCCTCCTTTTCCGGCGCTCCCAGGAGCCTGTCTATCTCCGCAAGCACCGGGGAAAGGCCCTCGCTTTTGGGAAGGAAAGCGGCCGCCCCGCTGCGGAGGTAGGCGCCGACCTCTTCCGGGTCGCTGTAACCGCTGAGGATCAGGATCGGGACGGTCTTTGAAACTTCCCGGATCTTGTCAAAAACCCCGGAGCCGGACAGGATAGGGAGGTCCCGGTCCAGCACCACGAGGTCCGGCAGGGCGGCCTTGAACACCTGCACGCCGTTGGCGCCGTCGGCGGCGGTAAAGACCTCGTGCCCGGCGCGGGTAAGGAAAACGAAAAGAGCGTCCCTGACTATCCCGTCGTCGTCTATAACAAGTATTTTGGCCATAGCTTGAAGCTTGTCTCCTAATTCGCCGCCGGAAGGAACAGGACGAATTCACTGCCCCGGCCCGGTTCGCTTTTCACCTCTACCCAGCCGTTATGCTGCTTGACCACCCCGTATACCGCCGCCAGCCCGAGCCCGGCCCCGGCGCCTTTCTTCACGACCGTGAACAGTGGCTCGAAAAGGTGCTCCAGGTTTTCGGGGCTGATCCCCGCGCCGCTGTCCGCCACCGAGATCTTCACGAACAAGGACCCGGCTTCCTCCGGCTTTGGGGAATTTACCGAGCCGCCCTCAAGGCGCACCGCGCTGGAGCTGACGGCGGCCGTCCCTCCGCCCGGCATAGCTTCCTTCGCGTTGAGCAGGAGGTTCGCCAAAACCTGCTCCAGCTGGGCCGCGTCGGCTATTATCCCGGGCAGGCCCGGCTCCAGCCGCGCCTCTACCTTAAAAGTCCCTCCCGCGGCCAGCTCCTCCCTTTTCAGAGCCTTCTCAATAAGCCCGTTCACCTCGCAGGGAGCCTTGCGCATCATCTGCCGGCCGCCGAAGGCCATCAGCTGTTTGCCCAGGGCGGCGGCTTTGGCCACGGCGCCGCGTATTTCCCGCAGGTCCTCCCTCACCGGGTCATCGGCTCTTGCGGCGTTCAGGGCCAGCGTGGCGTAGCCCTCTATGGCTCCCAGGATATTATTGAAGTCGTGGGCCACCTTGCAGGACAGCCGGCCGAGCGCCTCCATTTTTTTCTTTTCAGGGAGGAAGGCTTTCTTTTTCTCTGTCTGTTCGTTCATATTCTTTCCGCGGCGCGGGCTAGGCTTTCGCCATGTCGGCCGGGCCGCTCAGCACTTCGCGAAGTTTCAGCAGGACGGCGTCCACGGTGAATGGCTTGTAGATAAAGGCTATTCCCGGCTCGAGTACGCCGTGCTTGACTATAGCGTCGTCGGTATAGCCGGACATATAGAGCGCCCTGCCTATAAGTTTCCTGCGCGCCAGCTCCAGCCCCAATTCGCGGCCGCTCATCCCGGGCATGACGACATCCGACATAAGCAGGTCCACCGGCCGCCCGCGCTCCTCCATAAGTTTAAGCGCCGCCTGGGCGTCAGCGGCCACCAGCACCTCATAACCGCTGCTCCTCAGGATGCGCTCCCCGAGGCGGCGCAGGCTCTCCTCGTCTTCCACCAGCAAAACGCTTTCATGCCCCTTTCTAAGAGGCTCTTCGGAGGGCTTTTTGCCGCTCTCTTTGTCCTTATCCTGCGAGCTTTTTTCTTCGAACGGGAGGTATACGGTAAAGACGGACCCTTTTCCCGGCTCGCTTTCGACCGTTATCTCGCCGCGGCTCTGCTTTACGATGCCGAAAACGGTGGATAGACCGAGGCCGGTGCCCTTGCCCTGCTCTTTAGTGGTAAAGAAAGGCTCGAACAGATGGGTTTTGACCTCTTCGCTCATGCCGCAGCCGGTATCGCCCACCTTTATACTGACCAGCGGCCCTTTGGGCAGGTCCGGGTGGGCAGCGAAGAATTCCTCAGCGGGGTTGACCAGCTCCGTCTCCAGCGTTATAACGCCGCCTCCGGCCAGGGCGTCGCGCGCGTTCAGGGCAAGGTTCATGATGACCTGCTCTATCTGCCCCGGGTCCACGTTGGCGGTACAGGGCGCCGGGCTTAATTTTACCGCGAGCATCACCAGTTCGCCTATAACGCGGCCGAGCATCCTGACCATGCCGCCCATAAGCCCGTTTATATCCGTCACCCGGGTGGCCATGATCTGGCGCCGGCTGAAGGCCAGCAGCTGCCTGGTAAGCGAGGCCGCGCGCTCGCTGGCCGCTAAAATTTCTTTTACGTCCTTCTGCTTGGGATCGTCCGGCGCAAGGTCCCTGGCCAGGAAACCGGCATTGCACATTATAGCGCTCAGGATATTGTTAAAATCATGCGCCACTCCCCCCGCCAGCAGGCCGACGGTCTCCATCCGCTGGGACTGCCTGAGCCTGGTCTCGAGCTTAAGCTGCTCCGTAATGTCCCTTTTTACGGCCACATAGTTGATAATGTTCCCCTGCGGGTCGCGCACTGGGGAGATAGTCGACTCTTCCGTGTAATGTGTCCCGTCCTTGCGCTTGTTCACCATCCGGCCTTCCCAGGTCTTCCCGGAACTTATCCTTCCCCACAAGGCGCGGTAGAAAGCCTCGTCCTGTACGCCGCTCTTGAGAAAACTCGTTTTTTTACCGACCGTCTCCAGGTGGCTGTAGCCTGTTATCCTCTCGAAGGACGGGTTCACGTACTGGATGACGGCATCGGTGTCCGTGATCACTATAGCTTCGCCGCCCTGCTCTATGGCCGTCCGCAGCCTTTCGCGTTCCTTCTCCGCCGCTTTGCGCTCCGTGATGTCCCGCGCGATGGACAGGATCTGGGGCAGGCCGTCATAGGAGAACAGCCTGCTGGAAATTTCCACGGGGATCTTCCGGCCGGTTTTAGCGCGGTGAGCGATCTCGAAAACGCTGTGCCCGGAACGCTTTATCTCCGCCAAGGCTTCCCGGTGCCGTTCCAGCATGCCCGGGGCGTCTATATCGGACGGGGTCAGCTTCAGTAATTCCTCGCGGCTGTAACCGAGGCGCGCGCAGGCTATAGCGTTGACCTCTATGAATTTCCCGGCCCCGCCCCCCGGCTCAAGGCCGTGAAGGAAGACCGCGTCGTTGGAGTTCTGGAACAGGGCCGAGAAGCGGTCCCGCTCAGCCGAGAGCTCCAGGGCCTGCTGTTTCAATTTCTCCCGCAGGCGGAAAAGCTCTATATGGGTTCCGACCTTGGCCAGAAAGCCTTCCCGGCTGTAAGGCTTGGAAATATAATCCACAGCCCCGAGCCTGAGGCCGGCGATGCTGTCCCTCGGGTCGTCGGAAGCGGTCAGGAAAACAACGGGGATCCCGCCTGCCTTGGGGTCGGCTTTAAGGCGTTCGCAGACCTCGAAGCCGCTCATGCCCGGCATAAGGACATCCAGCAGGATCAGTTCAGGAGGCTTCCCTGCCACCATCGACAGGGCCTGTTCGCCGTTCTCCGCCAGGCTGACGGAATACCCCGCCTCTTCCAGCATCCTGGAAATAAGACGGAGCGAAGCGACCGTGTCGTCGATTACGAGTATTTCACCTTTATTCGCCATTTTCACCGGGAACCGCTGCCGCGGCCGGTCCTCCCCGGGGACCGGGCCAGCTTGGCTTTATCAAAACTTATTATACTATTAATCCCCGTGAACAAAGCCCGGCCGGCCGCTTTTTCCCGGCCTTAAATTTTGTAATATATTCCTGCAATTTACGAGACGGAGCCGAAGGACCTATGGAAGAGACAAAAAGCGGCGGCGGCGCGGGCGAAGCCGACAAATATTTCCGCCTGATAGCCGAGAACCTGACCGACATGATAGCCCTGGTGGACACCAACGGGCGCAGGCTTTACTGCACTCCCAACTACAGCTTCCTTGGCGACCCGGGGAAAATGGCCGGCCAGGACTCTTTCCAGGACGTCCACCCCGAGGACAGGGAGAGGATAAAAGGGATCTTCTTCGACACGGTGCGCATGGGCGTGGGCCAGAGCACCCAGTACCGCCTTCTCCTCAAGAACGGCGGCGTCAGGTATATACAGTCACAGGGCATAGCGGTCAAGTCCCCCGACGGAAAAGTCGAGAAAGTGATAATCGTTTCCAGGGACATAACCGAGGCCAGGGACGCGGCCGAAAAACAGAAAGTGCTGGAACTGCAGCTCTTCCAGGCCGACAAGCTGAATTCCCTCGGCAAGACCATTTCAGGGGTGGCGCATGAGCTGAACAACCCGCTTACCGGGATCATGGGTTTCTGCCAGCTGCTCCTGCGCGACGAGGCCATCCAGGAAAATTCCCGCCACCGCGAGGACATAAACACCATCTTCCGGGAAGCGGAGCGCTGCCAGAAGATAGTGCGCAACCTCACCACTTTCGCCAGGAAGCACAAGCCCGAAAAGACCTATATCGGCCTGAACGGGCTGCTTGAGGACTGCCTGCGGCTCCAGGAGCACCAGCTTGTAGTTCATAATATCTCCGTCTCCAGGGAGCTGGAGGCGAGCCTCCCCAAGACCATGGCGGACTTCCACCAGCTCCAGCAGGTCTTCATGAACCTGATAGGCAATGCGCAGGATTCGATGGAGCATCAGGGCGGGAAAAAACTCCTGTCCATCAAAACCAGGAAAATAGGCGGCTTCATCCGCGTCGAGGTGGCTGACAGCGGCCCCGGTATACCGGCGGATTGCATAGAAAGGATATTTGAGCCTTTCTTTACGACCAAAGAACCCGGGAAGGGCACCGGCCTGGGCCTGTCCATCTCTTTCGGCATAGTGGCCGGGCATGGCGGCAGGATCTGGGCCGAGAACATACCCGGAGGAGGGGCCGGTTTCTTCATAGAACTGCCCATAGTTGAGGAGGCCGCGGAGAGCAGGAAAGCGGCCGGCGCCGAGCTCCAGCCCTTAAAGGGCCAGCGCGTCCTGATCGTGGACGACGAGCAATGCGTTATGGACGTCACCGTGAGGATACTGCGTCTTTTAAACCTTTCCCCGGACACGGCCAGGGATTCGGAGACAGCGAGAAAAAAACTGGAAGCCGGGAACTATGACGCGGTGCTGTGCGACTACCGCCTGCCTGGCCAAAGCGGCCTCGAATTGTTCGCCTGGGCGAAAAGCCTGAAGCCGGAACTTGAGAAGCGCTGGATCTTCATCTCCGGCTCGAGCGGCGGGGAAGAGCTTGTAAAGACCGGCCGCCCCGTGCTGGCCAAGCCTTTCAGTTTCGAGGCGCTGCAGGAAGCGCTGGGCGCCGTTCTGAAGAAGTAGCTCCGCGGGCTGCAAAAAGAAAGGGCCGGCTTAAAGCCGGCCCTTTCTTTTATTACCTTACTTATTAAGGCTGGTTGATCCAGGTCACGAACTCGTCCCAGTTGGAGGCTTTGGCCCAGGCCAGGTCCATATAGCCGTCGCCCAGGGTATAGTTCGGGAAGTAGGCCGCCATGCCCTTGGAGAGGGTGTATTCCTTGGGGCCGCTCCAGTAGCCGCCCTTGTCGTCGCGGCTGCGGCTGAGCAGCACCAGGTCGCCGGTGATGAAGTTCATCAAGGACTGCCCTTTGAGCTTTACGTCGGCGTTAGTGCTGCCTTCCACCACGCGGCGGGTGAAGTCGTAGAGGTCGCGGTTCTCGTCCATGGCGTAGTTGATGGCGGCGCCGCGGGCGCTCTTGGCCAGGGTCTTGTCGCCGGAGGCCATCATGGCCGCCGCGAAAGCGTTGGTCTCGGTCAGGAGCTTGCCGATGGAGGAGGCCTTCGCAAGGCTCTGGGTATAGCCCTGGTCGATTCCGTCGTAGTGGTTGGCGTAGGCGTTCACGGCCTGCTTGCCCAGTTCCACGCCGCCCATCGCGGGATTCTTGACCACGGGGCCGAGGAAGTCATTGTAGGTGTAGCCGTCGCCGGGCTCGGTCTCTTCGGAACCGACTATATAGTCCACCGAATCTTTGATCTCGTAGACCACTTCGGCCATCTGCATCAGGCAGGCGTCGGTGCCGAACACGTCGATCTTGCCGATCTCTTTCAGCGCCAGGCCGAGCTGGGGAGTGTTGATGTGGTTGCCGCTCTGCTCGTCGTAGGAGATGCCCTTGGTCACCAGCGGGCTGCCCGCGCCTTTCTCCCAGCCGGAGCCGTGGTTGGAGACGATCAGCATATATTTCTTGGCGGGATAGGCGGTCTTGGCCCATTTGCCGAAAGCGGCCAGGGTTTTATAGTCGCCCTGGTCCAGCATGCCCATATCCTGCAGCATCTTGGAGCCCATCTTGGTCTTGTCGGAATCCTTGGTGATGTAGTAGCGGCGCACGCCTTTCCAGTCGCCGTCGGAAGCGTCGTAGCCGTCTATGCGGCCCACTTCGGCCACTATATTGACCTTGTCGGTGGAACCGATCATTTCCATCTCGTTGAGGTCGGCCAGCAGGAATCTTTCAAGGTCGTTCTTGGCGCTGGAGTAGACCATTATGGTCCACTCGGCGGGAACTTTTTCAGCGGGCTTGTCCTCTTTGCCGAAGATCCAGCTGAAGATGCCTTTGTCCTGGGTGGGCTCGGGAGCGGAGACGTCCATTTTGGAGATCTCTTCCTTTATATCGAAGCCGCCCTTGTCAAAGTTGACCTCGGCCGAAGCTATAGAGGCGAACATGGAAACAGCCACAGCCGACAGGGTTATTTTGCGTAACATGGATTCCTCCAGGACTTTGCAGATGTTGCGTTTCATATCTATAGTCTAGCCCCGCCGCGCATACTGCACAAGGGACCGTGGGCCCAGACCCGTCTGGGCCCTTTGGGAATGGCAAAAAGAAGGGCCGGCTGTTAAGCCGGCCCTCCAGTCAACTTATCGCTAGTATTATTTCGTGTACCAGGCGATGAACTCGTCCCACTGGCCGTCCCTGGCCCAGGCCAGGCTGCTGTAGGAGGAGTTGACGTAGTTGGGCAGGTATATCGCTATCCCGTGGGAGTCGCTATAGCTGCTGTTGGTGCGGTTGTGGAGCACCAGGGTTCCGGTGATATAGGTCTGCAGGGCCTTCGCGGCGGCTTTCACTTCCGCGTTCGCGGAGGAAGCGCCGTAGAGGCTCAGGAAGTGCCACAGGTCCTTGTTCTCGGCATAGGCGTAAGACTGCGCGCCGCTCATCGCGGTCTTGATCAGGGGCTTCTCGTTGGCGGCTATGGCGGCCTTCACGAAGTTGTTGATCAGGGGCATGAAGCCGTTCATGGCAGAGGCCAGCACGAGGCTCTGGGTGTGGTCCTGGGAACCGTAATGGTTGGCGTAAGCGTCCACGGTCAGCTTGCCGAGTTCGGCGCCGAGCATGGTGGGCTTGGCCACGAGGGGCCCGAGCATCAGGTTATAGGTATAACCGTCGCCGGGTTCGGTCTCTTCGGAGGCCACGATATAGTCCACATAGTCTTTGATCTCGTAGTTCACTTCCGGCATCTGCATCAGGCAGGCGTCGGTGCCGATCACGTCTATCTTGCCGATGGCCTTCATCGCCAGCCCGAACTGGGGGGTGGTGATGTGGTTGCCGGTCTCGTCATCGTA
>Ga0209212_1002845_pt1 | contig 23786 bp, 22 predicted proteins | sample RifGroC2_FD_183996 | JGI IMG/M metagenome (GOLD analysis project Ga0209212, IMG submission 183996) | Groundwater microbial communities from Rifle, Colorado, USA - Groundwater C2 (SPAdes) (version 2) | ecosystem: Environmental > Aquatic > Deep subsurface > Groundwater | place: Rifle, Colorado... | reverse complement strand
TCTTATGGCAAAAACTTCTTGTTCAATATTATCCAGGCGAACATTTATTTGTTTAACATCTTGCTTTAGAACATTAATATCAGCCTGCATTAAAATCTGGCTATCTTTAACCTCTTCCAAATCCTCTCTTATTTTGCCAACTTCTCCAAAAGTCGCATCACCTTTCATTCTAATAAAATCAAGAGACTCTCCAAACACTTTAAAGTTAGACCTGACCTCCTCCAGCACAACGGCAACATAGTCTTTTTCCTTTTCTGACATTTTTTTGAAAGGAAGATTTGTTTTCTCGGCTTTGTTCTTTTTATTTGATCCTTTTTTCATTATTGTCATTATATAACCCGCCGACTTAAACCGCAATACCCGCAACCCTATTTGGGATTTGTGATTTGGAATTTCTATTTTTACTCCCCCAAATACGCTTCCGCCACTTCTTTTTTCCTCAAAACTTCTTCCGGTTTGCCTTGCGCCAGTAATTTGCCGCTGTCCATCACTATCGCATAGTCGCAAAGTTCGCGGATAATCTCCATATTGTGCTCAATTAAAATAACGGTTTTGCCTTCCTGTTTTAAATTTTTGATAATACCGGAGACCGTCTTTATTATTTCCGGGAAAAGTCCGGCGAAAGGCTCGTCCAAAAGATATATTTCCGCCTGTGTGGAAACGGCGCGGGCGATTTCCAGCAGTTTTCTTTGGCCGTAAGAAAGATTGACCGCCAGCTCGTTTCTTTTTTCCCAAAGACTGACTTTTTCCAGCGCTTCTTTCGCCTTGCCCAGATGATAATCATTGCGCTTTTCAAAAAGCGCGCCGAAAACATTTCTCTCGGTAAGAACTGCCAGCACATTATCCAAAACCGTCATCTGGTTAAAAAGCCGCGCTTCTTGGAATGTGCGGGTAATGCCGTAAGCGGAAATGTCATACGGTTTAATCTTGACGAGTTTTAATGAACCATCCACGATAACCATTCCGCCGTCAATGCCAAACATACCGCTTAGCAAATTGACCAATGTGGTTTTGCCCGAACCGTTGGGACCGATAATTCCCGTGATTTTCCCTTTTTCTATATCCATAGACAAAATATCCACCGCTTTCACGCCGTCAAACCGTTTCGTCAGATTTTTTGTTTGAAGAATGAGCATTTTGAATTTTACGTGCAATTTGACACACAATTTGGAATTTTATAATTTACACTCGCCTTATATTATGAACTCCTCAAAATTATCTTTTGTTATCGTATTAACTGTAGCGTTGTAATTTTTTACAAATAATTCTGGCGTCCTTACTTTGTCTTTGGACCATTTTAATTCATAACCGGCAATTTGACCTTCAAATTCTTCCGCATAATCAACCTCAGAGCCGTATTTGCTTCTCCAAAAATATTGATTCGCGAATCTTTCTTCGTATTGAAGCTTCTTTTTTCTTTCAATAACGCAAAAATTTTCCCAAAGAAAACCAACATCGTCCCTTATTTCAAGGGGGGTCGTTCTTTGAATTAAAATATTGCGAATGCCAAGATCGTAAAAATATATCTTTTTCTTTTTTCCAATCTCATTTCTTGGATTTCTGGAAAGAGAACTGAGCCGGAAAATAACAAAGGCTTTTTCCAAAAGATTAATATACTTTGACACAAGTTTTGTTGAGACTCCCAATTTGACCGACAGCTCGTGAACAGAGACCTCTTGTCCGATTTGAAAAGCGATCAGTTGCAACATTTTTAGCAACAAGTCAGGTTTTCTTATGTCTTCAAATTCAAAAATGTCTTTGTATAAATATTGACTTGCCAAATTTTGAAGCAATGTCATTGATTCCTGTTCAGTTTTATTGATAACTGTCGGATACGAACCGAAACGCAAGAGACGTTCAAGAGAAGCACGAGTATCTCTCAATGAAAAGGCCGCGGAAAGTTCCGAGTAAGAAAATGGATAAAGGATGAATTCAAGAGCTCTGCCCGTAAGAGGCTCGTTTACTTTGTTTGACAAATCAAAACTTGACGACCCCGTGGCCACTATTTGGACATCGGGGAATGTGTCAATAATAAGCTTAAGAGTAAGACCTATGTTTTTCACCCTTTGGGCATCATCAAAAACAAAAAACTTGCCGTCGCCTAAAAACTTTTTCAAATGCGCGGCATTATGAATCTCAAGCTGTTGTTTGTTGTGTATATCATCACAATTTATATAACTTAATTGATCGCCATATTTTTCAATAAGTTTCTTGGATAAAGTGGTCTTGCCAACCTGTCTTGGTCCGTAAATAATAATGATCTTGCCCCTAAACAGCCATTTTTCTATATTTTGTTCCAGTTTCCTTTTTATAATCATAGGATTAAAATTTGCCCTATTTTTGATACTATAGTATCAAAATGCACCATGACTGTCAAATGCGCGCTCAAATCGTTTCGTCAGATTTTTTGTTTGAAGAATTTTCACAACTTATATTCCCCCGCCAAACCTTGCGGACGATAGAGCATCAGCAAAATCAATATTACGCCGTAGATAACCTGCCGCATTTGAGCGGCGATATCGTTGGGCATACCCACGAAACGCAACGCTTCCGGCAGAAGTATCAAAAACAAGGCGCCCAAAAGCGAACCTTTCAGGTTGGAAAGCCCGCCCAAGATGACAATGGCTAAAATAAATATTGATTCCATAAGCCAAAACGACGACGGGTCAATAAAGGTGATGTAGGAAGCGAAAAGCGAGCCGGCGACCGAAGCCATAGCCGCGCTGATGACGAAAATCGCCAATTTATAGTAAAGCGTATTGTAGCCAAAAATTTGAATGGCTTTCTCGTCTTCTCTTATGGCCTTCAATATCCTGCCGAAGGAAGAGTTGACGATGAAGCGGGAAATAAAATAAATCAGTCCCAAGAACGCCAAAGACAGCCCGAGAAACGACAAGTTTGAGGAAAAATCCAGACCAAAAAGATTCGGCTTGGAAATTCCCGGAATACCAAGGGGCCCTCTCGTTAGCTCCTGCCAATTAAGAAACACCGAGAAAATTATGATGTTAAAACCGAACGACGCCAAAGCGTAATAATCGTCGTCAAACTTGCTTAAAATAAGGCCGATAAGAAGAGCGATGACGGCCGAGATAATTACTGCCGCGATTACGGATATGAAAAAGTTTACTCCGAACGAAGTAAGGAGTATGGCCGTCGCGTAAGCGCCGATGCCGTAAAAAGCGGCATGAGTAACGGAAAGCAAACCGGTATAGCCGACAACGAGATTAAGGCTTAATCCCAAAATGCCGTAAATGGCGAACAAAATGGCGAGATGAATTAAATACTGCATGGATGAGTTATCAAGTTTATAAAGTTAAAAGTTGATGAACTTTCTACTTCCTCATAATACCTTGCGGACGAAATAATAAGAAGATGATAAGTAATCCAAAAGCGATCGCATCTTTCCATTCTCCCGATATTTTCCAGATGCCGAAATTTTCCGCGAAACCCAGCAAAAAAGCGCCGAGAAATCCCCCGTAAATATTGCCGACTCCGCCGATGACGGAAACAATGACCCCTTTAAGCAATAAACTCATTCCCATGGTCGGCTCAATGCCGGTATCAAAGCCGATTAAGATGCCCGCCAGCCCGGCAATGGCCGAACCGATGATAAAAACCCGGCTGATTATCTTGTCCGTGTTTATGCCGATAATTTTGGCCGCTTCCTCATCGTCGCTGACCGCTCTTGTCATTTTCCCGAATAAAATGTATTTCAAAGAAAGAACCAGCGCGGCCGTTATCAAAATTCCCGATATTAAAATAATAAGCTGGGTTTGAGTTATCACTCCGCCATAAATTTCGTATATTTTTTGGGTTGAATAATTCCGCCAAAAAGTCTGGAATTGGCTGGTAAACAATATGGCGATAATCGCCTGCAAAGCGGTGAAAGCGCCAAGCGACGCGATAAGAAGCGCCATATTGGACGCTTTTCTTTTTCTAAGCGGCAGATATATCAACTTGTCCAACCCATAACCGACAATCGCCGCCATGACGATGCCGATAAAAACGCTTAAAAATAAATTCAAGCCGAGCGTCTTGCCGAAAAACAAAAAAGCGTAAGCGCCGATGACGGCGATTACGCCATGGGTCAGATTGAAGAATTTGGTCGCTCCGTAAATTAAATTGAAGCCCAGCGCCACCATGGCGTAAATCGCTCCGGCGATGACGCTGTTTAAAATAAGTTGGGGAAGAATGTCCATTTGGAAATTATATCTTTTTTGACGCTATTTCTCAACAAAATTGCCTCGTTCAAACGAGGCAATTTTGTTCAATCTGAATGTTGTTGAATTATTTTACCTCAATAACTTCTCCGTTTACGATTTGCTTCACGGTGAATGTAATGCCGGTCAAATCGCCGTTCTTGTCAAGACCATAATTTCCTATAACCCCACTGAAATTTTGTAGCCCATACAGATAATCTCTAATTTTCTCTGTATCTAAGCCAACCTCTTTAATTGCTTGAGTTAAAATATATATGTGGTCGTATGACGCGCCCATGTAAAATTCCAAGTTGGGTTTCCCATATTTATAGCTATAATCAGCCAAGAATTTTACTGCTTTCGGATTATCTTTACTTAATCCCGGCGCATCAATCACGGTCAATCCATTTGCTACTGTGCCCGCCACCTTAAGCGCTTCTGCCCCCGCAACCACAACATTACCAAATAAAGGAATGCCAATACCAATTTCTCTTGCTTGCTTCACGATCGCGCCCCCAGCTCTTTCCACTTGGGGATTGATAAATAGTGCCTCCGGGTTAGCCGCTTTGATTTTCGTAAGATGTGTTCTGAAATCGGTTGTTCCGGGAGCAAAATTTTCATTTGCGACCAATTCACCTCCGCCCTGCTTAATAAATTTTACAAACACTTTCAATGCGCCCTGTGCATAATCTGTGTTTTCTGATATCACAGCGACTTTCCTGTGATTTTTAAGCATAATTTCTGCAGTCGCTCTCCCGCTGTCGCTATCCGAAGGGTTGTTCCTAAAAATAAAATCGCCGGCATTTGTTATGTCAGGACTCGAAGCAGCCGGAGAAAATACGATAATCTTATTTTGCTCAGTAACTGGAGCAATGCTAAGCAAGTCACCACTGCAAACAATTCCGGCAATAATTTTTACGCCATCGGTATTAATGAGCTTCTGGGTTGCGCTCACTGCGTCTTTTCCAGAGCATTTGCTATCTTCGTAAATAACCTCTAGTTTTCTTCCGTCTATACCACCCTTATTATTTATTTCATCAACTGCGATCGTGGCAGAATTTTTAATAGGTTCGCCATATGAGACTGCATCACCGGTCAAGGGCGCAATAAATCCAATCTTTATCGGCTCTTTGACGGCTTGCTGGTTGGAATTTTTGCCGAAATAAGAAAATCCGGCGACTATCAAAATAATGGCTATTATTCCGATGATTATTTTTTTCATTTGTTTATTTATTAAGTTGATAATAAGTTGATAATTTTAAAATTTAATTTCTTAATTTTACCCCCCCGTTTATTTTGTCAACGCTTACATCTTATTTTTTAAGATAAAAACAAATTCTTCTACGCTTATACCAATATCGCTTAAAATTCCGCGCAAGGAATATTCTCTCTATCTTTTATAAGCCCTTGAACATGACAGACAATGGCTTCTTTAAGATTTTGTTTAACTTCTTTTATGGTGTCACCGCAAGTATGAAGCCCTTTAAGAATAGGAACAAAACCGTGATAACCTTTTGGCCTGTCCGGTTCAATAATTACACGAAATGTGTATGGTTTTAAATTGCTTCTCATAATGTCCCTATTTTACTATAATTAAAAAGACAGTCATGGTTGTTGGTTTTTTTATCAATTCAAGATTACAGTTTGTATTCTATCGGTTCGCTGGCTGACTCGCTTATCATAAACTTTGCCATAACGATATTTCCGAACTTATCCTTCGCCGCCGCATCTTCAGCCGGGTTGAAAGCTCCGTTGCCGTTATCCCAATGAATCATAGCGTAAAAACTTTCTCCGGCCACGCTCTTTCTGTTTAGAGTGACGGAAAAATTCCTGGATTCCCCCGTGTTTAAAAGACTGCCAAAGCCGATAATCGCCCCCGGCGCGCCCGCTTCTTCTTGATGAATGGAGACATAGCCTTTCTTGCTTAAAGTAGCCCGTCCCACATTGACGAACCGTCCCGGCTTTTGATTAGCCACGAAAATTGAGTCTTCCATGCCGGCCACTTGTTCGCTTTGTTCTCCGCCAACTTGATCATTAGTGGCGTTTCTGCCGGAAAAATATCTCCAAACAAATATGCCGATAACGATAACGACTATTATGCCGATAATGAGCCCTTTTGATGATTTTTTTTCTTCCATATTTTTATTATTTAATAATTATTTAATTAAAACAAACCGACTTTTAATGTTAAATCTATTATACACCGCCAATTTGATATGTAAACCGCAATCTATATAATCAAGCAAATGAACGATAATTGCCCGATGAGAATAAACAAATATTTAAGCTCGCAAAATTACTGCAGCCGGAGAGAGGCTGACGGGCTTATCAAGGCCGGATTAGTGAAAATAAACAGGCGAACCGCCTTAACCCGATTGAAGCCTTAAGATACGAATAAAAAAATTCCGTTTGTAACGGAATTCTTTTTGCGGGCTGAAGAAATTTAAACGCTTCGCTTATTTTCTTCTCTTGGCAGTTTTCTTTTTCGCAATTTTTCTTTTTTTAGCAGTCATTTTTTTCAAATGAACTTAAATAACTTTTAATAGGCTTGACCTTTACTTAAATTATACTCTATCCTGGAAAATAAAGGCGAATTAAAAATTAAAACTGTGCATAATTTTTTTAAAAATAAAAATACTCTATTTTTCCAAATCTAGAATCTCGTCAACGCGGATTTGGCGGACGAAGTCCGGAACGTGGCTGACTAGAATCATGGCGCCGTCGTATTTGTTGAGCGCTTCGGCGATAACGGGCAAGTGGCGGAAGTTGATGTGATTGGTCGGCTCGTCCAGAATCAAAAGCCCGGGCTTGAGCAAAACCAATCTGGCAAAAGCGACCAGCCCTTTTTGCCCTTCCGATAACCGTCCTATTTTCGTGTTGATGATTTCAGCATTTATTAAAAATCCAGCCGCCATCGCCCGCATATCTTCTTCTATCTTTTTATCCATCACCGCCATCAGAGTGTCTCGGACGGTATCCTCAAAATTAAGAGTGGAAAAATCTTGCCGGTAATACCCTATTTTCGTCCCTTCCATTATCTCAATCCCTTTCGCCTTGCCGGAAGCGATGGTTTCCAAAAGCGTCGTCTTGCCGATGCCATTAGGCCCGGCGATAAGCAAATGATTATTTTTCTTGACGACAATGTTGGCTTTGTGGGTTACGGGCTTGCTTGCCCCGAGCTTCGTTGAGGGGTGTTTCTTGAGCGTCGTGTAAGAAGAAATTTTTAAAACATTCCCCACAATTTCCGGCTGAGAAGGAATGATAAAAGGACGGATGGTTTTGTCTTCCTTGCGCACATCCACCAAATCCGCTTCCAGCTCTTCCGTCTTTTCCCGCATTTTTTTGGCGACATTTCTCATTTTCCCGCCCTTAAAAGCGAAAAAGTTGGCTTTTTCTTTGTTTTCCTGAATCTCTTTGGCCAGTTGGGCGTTTTTCCTGTTTTCTTTTTCTATTCGCGCCGAAATGTCTTTGACCACGTCCAGATAATTCCCCGCATATTGTTCAATCTTGCGGGTGAAAACGTCCAAATACAAAACGCCAGCAGTAAAAGCGTTCAAGAAACCGGAATCGTGCGAAATGACGACGCAGGTCTTTTTGTAATCAATCAAAAATTTGGTCAGATGCTCTATGCCAGCCTTATCCAGATTATTGGTCGGCTCATCCAGCAATAATAAATCCGGCTTTTGGATAAGCGCCGAGGCCAAAAGAAGCCGGGCTTGCTGTCCGCCGGAAAATGATTTGATGATTCGGCTATGAAGTTTTTCATGCCCCTTCAAATTCACCACCTCCAACGCTTCGTCTATTCTCGGGTCAATGTCGTAAACCTTATGCGGAAAACATTTTTCAAAAAATTCCCGGACGGTAAGCTCCATCTGATCTCGCGGGATGACTTGTCTGGCAGTGGCGATAGTGGTGCCGTTTGATATATTAACTTTGCCCGATTCCGGCTTCAGTCCGCCGGTGATGAGCTGAAATATCGTGCTTTTTCCGGCGCCGTTTTGGCCCATCAAAGCCACTTTCATTCCCTTGCGCAAAGAAAAATCCGCCTCGTTTAAAATCGGGTAAATGGGGCCGTAATCAAACGACACCTCCTCAAATCTAAGTATTGTTTCCTCTTTGGCCATACCCTGCACAATAGCGTATTTTCAACAAAAAAGAAAGTAATGTTCAGGGGTTGCCTTGATGGCAATGCAATGGCTGATTATAATACTTATGCACTGTGGATAACTGATGATTGCACACTTTCTAATTACTTTCTATAATAGCATTATGATTACAAAAAAACAAAAACGAGTTTTCGATTTCGTAAAGGAATACCATATAAAATATGATTACGCCCCTTCTCTTGAAGATATCAAGAGAAAATTCAAACTTGCTTCTGTTTCAACGGCTCACTACTACATAAATAAATTAACGGAAGCGGGTCAACTTAAAAAGGAACGCAACCAACCTCGTTCTGTTGTTCTTAGTGGGCGCGAAATGATGATAAAAATTCCTTTTTTAGGAACAATCGCAGCCGGTAAACCAATTGAAGCAATTGAAAACAGAGAAACCATTGCTATTCCAAAAAGCCGACTCCCAAAATCTGCTGAGGTGTACGCTCTGCGAGTGCAAGGCGACAGTATGATTGATGAAGGTGTAAATGACGGGGACACTATTTTAATAAATAGACAAAATACTGCTGAAAATGGCGATAAAGTAGTTGCATTGCTTAACGGCAACGAAGCTACTCTTAAAACATTTTATAAAGAAAATGGGTATATACGATTGCAACCGGCAAATAAAAATTACAAGCCGATTATAATTAAAAACGGACAACAATTGGCCTTACAGGGGGTTTTATTAGATGTAGTGAGGACAGACGAAACAGAACAATCAGCCCAAGATTTTATATTGCCAGTGAAAAGAAATGTTAAACAGCGGGGTAAAATATCAGATTATCTCAATAGAATTTATAATGGAGATGTAATGCATGTTTTAAAAGATTTGCCAGACAATAGCGTAGATATGATTTTTGGAGACCCTGATTATAATGTCGGTATAAAGTACGGCGAAAATAATTATACTATAAAATTCGAAGATTATATAAACTGGTATATAGAACTTACTAAAGAATCAATGCGTGTGCTTAAAGATAACGGCAATCTTTTTATGATGAATTACCCTCAACAAAATGCGCACCTCCGAGTCAAATATTTAGATTTATATTTTCCAAATATCCATGAATATGTTTGGGTATATAATACCAATGTTGGCCATACACCGAAAAGATTCACGACAGCACACAGGAGCATTTTGCATGTAAGAAAAAACGCTGATAATAAATTTTTCAAAGACGATGTCGCACTTCCTTACAAAAATCCAACAGATAAGAGGATTCAACAAAATCTAGCAAATGGTTCAAAGGGCAGAATGCCTTATTCTTGGTTTGAATTTAATCTTGTAAAAAATGTCAGCAAGGAGAAGACGCACCATGCTTGCCAAATTCCTCAAAAATTAACTGAAATGTTGATTAAAGCATCAACGAAACCAAAAGATATAGTTTTCACACTCTTTGGCGGCAGTGGAGCAGAAATAGCCGTGTGTAAAAATTTAAATCGCCAATTCATATCTGCCGAAATTGATAAAAAATACTGCGACATTATCAATGATCGCCTTATCAAGGGTCATATTGACCAACAATATCGTCTTGGGCCACGAGGCAAAAAGAAAACTAGGGAATTATCTTCCGCATACTAGCCGCATCAAAGTAATTACCATGGACGAGTATGAGGGCTGCATAAAATTTATCACGCCCTGCTCCCTTGCTTGTTGGTCCTCCATTTCTATTTTGCAGTCGATAAGGAATCTCTGAACCAGCTTCTCTCCACGATAATTTATAATTCAAATCCTCCTGTATCCACATCCACTTGAGCATCTCCAAAAACTGCCGAGAGTCAATCCCGCCAAGTTTTGGCGGCTCTTTGTCTGTCATATTATAATTGTGTACCCGTACAATCATTTTCCAAAAAGATGCGTCATCTTTTTTGTATGCCTCGAAATCCTTTAGCAAATTTGCATAGGTAAAATTAACAGAACTACCTTCCTTCCTTTTTTCAAAAGGCACAACTTCAAAATCAAAAAGGTTTGCCCAAAGCGCTGAATTTTTGTTTGGTCTTTTGAGTGTGCGCTGTTTCAACTTGTAGCCAGGATAACGAATCCCGATGCGCGTTTTTGCAAGCGTCCCCTCTACAATAAACAAATGAGAACCAGTTGCTTTCGTGTGATACGGGAGTAATGCGCGCGTGAGATGCTTAAAAATACCTGAACCACCAAGTATATGTATTTCTCTTATTTTCTCCGTATTATTTTTGACCGTCCCTGCACAATAGCGTATTTTCAACAAAAAAGGAAGCAGGGGTTATTACAAAAATAATCGCGCCAATCGCAGTTCTTCGTAGGGATATTTTCCGCCGAGAATTTCGTAAACGGGAGAAATTTTTGTTTCTCCTGCCCTTTTGAAAGCATCGCTCATTATCTTCAAGTCTTTTTCTTTCGGCTTGTAAGCGATAAGGTCAAGCGACGGGTTTTTCGCTTTCAATTTTTCCAAATGGGAAATTATCGTGCCCAAGGTCATTCCCCTTTTTCCGGCAATCTCGGCTAGCGACAATTTTTCAGACACAAGCGCCAAAGTTTTTTCGTAAGTGGATATTTTTTCCTTAAACACCTCTTTTTTGTCTTTGTTTTTGAGAGTATTTCTGGCTATTTCTTTTTCGTCAATTATCCCGCCGACTTTCTTCAAAAAATTTATGTGCATTTCGCTCATTTCCTTGTCGCTGAATCTTTCCAAAACTTTTTCCCATTTCGCTGATTCGGCCAGCAAACGCGCGTCAATCTCCATCGCCTGCGGATGCATCGCCAGCGCCATATCGTTAAGTCCGCGAAGCGACAAGCCGGCAAAATCGCGCAACCGCGACAGCGCCACATACCCTTGCCCGGGCACGAACGCTTTGGAAAGGTCAATTTCCGCCGAGTCCAAACTCATCCCTTGGCTTTTATGCACCGTTATAGCCCATGCCAATCTTAACGGCAACTGTTCCACTTTGGCCAGAACTTTCCCGTCTTCTTCCACCGTCCATTCCGCCGGAGTTACACATATTTTCTGGCCGGAAAATGTTCGCACGATTGGCAATCCTGTGTTATCAAAATCTTCCACCACGCCGAGAGTGCCGTTGACATACCCCTCGTCAAAAGCGTTTTTGACGAACATCACCGCCGCTTTTTTCTTCAAACGAAGAGTCTCCGGCGCCAGCACGCCTTTCTTGAGCGATTCTACTATATGCGTTTTTCCGCTAAACGACATTTCGTAAACGCGCGCTTTGCCTTCAATTTTTTCCAGCTCTCTTTCGTTTTCTGCGTCCACGTCAACATTGTGGGTGTAAAGACGGGTCGTGGAAACGAGCCTTGAAGCCGCCGAATTATTTTCTCTAATTTCCATCAGCTTGTTTTTTGACGCCGTCGAAATGGCTCCGCTCCGCATCTCGTTTAAAATTTTTTCCAGCGAAGAATCGCTGTGCCGAAATTGTTCGTCCAAATAACAGACGCGAACATCCATTTTTTCCCAAGCTTCGGACGAATGGATGAAGTCGGCGCTTCCGCCTTCTTTCGCTATGGGAGGCAACTGGAAAAAATCGCCGGACAACACCACCTGCATCCCGCCGAACGGCCCTTCATTCCGCCTCATCGCCCGGCATATCCGCTCCACGGAATCAAACAGACGAGAAGAAAGCATAGACACTTCGTCTATGATAAGGATTTTGGTTTTCTCAAACTTTTTGTACAGATATTCTTTTTGGACAAGCCTTTCTATATCCTCATCATCCAAATCATCCTTAATGCCCGCGCCGGACCACGAATGAATCGTCGTTCCGCCTATGTGCGTGGCGGCGATGCCGGTGGAAGCGGTAACGGCTACTGGCACTCCGCGATTTTTAAGATAAGAAATGTATTCGTTAAGGGCGTAAGTTTTCCCGCTTCCGGCCGCGCCGGTAAGGTAAACATTTTTCCCCGCCTTTAATATTTTAAGCGCGTCTTTCTGCTTCATAGGGGAAATTATACTTTGGATTGACTCTTTTTGAAAATATCTATTTTGGAAGATTGAATATTGGTCTTTGAAATAAATTTAGGTTCCGATTTTTTTACATTTTTATATCCCTCAATAAAAAATATCATATCAATTATTTTTGCTTTAGTATATGATCTGTTGCTCGCCTTACCGCTATGATATTCAAAGGTTTTAATTTTAGTCGCCTTATCGGAAATAGTTTTTGAATGTTTACCATAAAAACTAGAAATTTCTTCAAGTGAAAACTTGTTAAAAGTGCCTAATTTTGAACCACTTCTGAAATAACTATCAAAGGCTGGCACATTGCCAAATACACCAAGCATTATTTTGGTGACTAAAGTATCGGTATTTTTTTGTTTTTCACGTATTTTTAATTCTTCTACTATCCTTTCACCGCATGTGATCAATTTATTTATATTTTCATCTGTATATTCATCTACATCTATACCCCAAACATCACACTCATCCGATGCGATATATTTAATAAGAGGTTCAAAAATCTTGACACTCTTTTGTAACAAAAAAGTTGACCCTCTATACATTCCCCAACTTGCTAAATAAAAACCGAGATGAAGACAACTATTTTGAATATTATCTTTTTGCGCAAGTTCTTTTTTATCCTTAAATCCTTGAAAATAATTGGAACAATAATCAAAAGAAGCATATCGTTCCAATGGATGGCGACCTGCGTCTCTTGAGTACCCACTTTCAAAAAAAGCCAAGTTCTCTTTAATTTCTTTTGGGCTAAGTAAATTAATTTCTTTCTTTTTCATTTTTTTAAAGCAACTCAATAAATTCATCAACGGTTAAGCCGGCTTGTTTGATGATATTTCTAAGAGTGCCTTCCGGCATATCGCTGCGATGTCGCGGGATAGTGGTGTATTTATTGTTATCCGAGTTAAACCAAATTTCATGGCTTCCTTTCGCCTCTCTAAAAAATTCAAAACCCGCAATTTCCAACTTTTTTACAATTTCTCGATATTTAAAACCGGAAAGCCGTCCCATTTCATTATGCGGAAATCATCATCGGATATGTGATAATTTCTCGTTGTTTAATATTTCCTTTTTGCGCATGAAAAAGAATGGTTGCGATGTCTTGCGCAATTTCAATCGTTTTTTCAAAAGTTTTCGCTTGAGCGACAAGCCCCTGCACGTCCCTGCTGGTTGCCACATAATATCCTTCGGGAAGTTTTTCAATATCAAGCGTAATATAAATGCCTTTTTTCATTTTTTTACTATATCAAATCGCGCCATATTATTCAAACGCAAATTTTTGCCGTTTTATTTCTGCGCCAATGCCCTGATGCAAGGGACGCAAACGGTTTGGCCCTCGCGCGTGGCGATATACTTGTTTCCGCAAGAGCAAACCAAGACAGTGCTGCGCGTGGGCTTATACACCCACTTGCCCGGCTGGTTTGGTTTGTGAACTATTTTGGCTTGCCCTGACTTCGTTGTCGGGATTATTTTTTGAGTTGTATTGTTTTTCATATTATTTTTAGGGAGAAAAGTCAGAAATATTCATTTCTCCATCACTGACGAAGAGGGAAATGATTACGAAATAAACATTTCTGACTTTTCTCCGAGATACTTCCTTATTCTATAAAAGTAAGCGCTTTGCCTTGCTTATCGCCCCGTCCAGTCCGGCCGATGCGATGAACATAATCGTCGTATGTCTGCGGGATGTCGTAATTGATGACATGACTGATGTCGGCGATATCCAGTCCCCGCGCGGCCACATCGGTCGCCACCAAAACTTGGGCGTGATTATCCTTAAACTTGCCGAGCGCTCGCTGGCGCTGGACGTGATTTTTATTGCCGTGGATGGATTCGGCTTTGATACCTTTCCCTATGAGCATTCCGGACAATTTTTCCACTCCGCTCTTGGTGCGACCGAACACGAGGACTTTGCAAAACTCTTTTTTGGTCAAAAGATTATGCAAGACGCTGAATTTGTTTTCCCCTTTCTGAATTCTTACCACATCCTGGTCCACGTTTTTGGGAGTGTCGCCTTTTTTGACCGAAACGCGAATCGGAATGCGAAGAAACTCGCCGATCAATTTCTCAATCGTCGGAGAAAGCGTCGCCGAGAAAAACAAGGTCTGCCTTTCTTTCGGCATACCCGCCATAACGAATCGCATTTCATCAATGAATCCCATATCCAGCATTCTATCCGCCTCATCCAAAACAACCGTGTTGAATTCGGGAAGATGAATCATCTTTCTGTTTATAAGATCTTTCAACCGTCCTGGCGTGCCGATGATAAAATTATACTGATATTTCAACTCCGAAATTTGCCGCCCGATGCTCATTCCTCCCACAACGCACACCGAATATATTTTCATTCCGGCGGTAAAACCTTTCAGTTCGCTGTCTATCTGAATGGCCAGCTCGCGAGTCGGCGCGATAATCAAAACCTGTTCTTTTTTGTTGAGCCTGACTTTGTTTATAAGAGGGATGAGGAAAGCGCCAGTTTTGCCTGTGCCGGTGTTGGCGATGCCCATAAGGTCTTCGCCTTTGAGAATGTGGGGAATGGCGACGTCTTGAATCGGCGTAGGGGTAATGTATCCTTTGGCGGCAATCGCTTTTTTGAGAGTTTCGTCAATCTGGAAATCGGCAAATTTATGCGCGGGAACAAACTGCTCTACCGAACAATTAACCGCCGCCTTGTTGATAAATCTGGAGGCGTTGATATTCTCGCCTCTTCCGCCTCGGCGTCCTTGTCCGCCGTAACGGGAAGAACCGCCTCTTTGAAATGATGGTTTAAGAGAAGATTTTTGCGCCTGTCTTCGGCTGCTGTAAACGCTTCTGTTTCTATTGAACATAATTGACCTAATAATATATTAAAAGGATAACTTTGTCAAATAAAAAAGCCCCTGTGTACTATAACTGCGTACGCAAGGGCTATCCTCCTTTCTTTAAAAATTGAATTGAAAAAATAATTTAAACCGTTGTTTGCGATACAGGTTGCTGTAATGCCGCCTGCGCCGCCGCCAGACGGGCAATGGGCACCCTGAACGGCGAACAACTCACGTAGTTCATGCCGACCTTATGGCAAAAAGCGATAGTTTGCGGATTTCCGCCATGCTCACCGCAGATACCGACCTTTAAATCAGGACGAGTGCTTCGCCCCCTCTTGATCCCGATTTCCACCAGTTGTCCAACGCCTTCCTGATCCAGTACATGGAAAGGATCCCTTTCAAGGATGCCTTTCTCGATATATTCAGGCACAAAGGAACCCGCGTCATCACGGCTGAAACCAAAGGTCATCTGGGTAAGGTCATTAGTCCCGAAGGAAAAGAATTCGGCGTGTTTTGCAATCTTATCAGCTATAAGCGCTGCTCGCGGCAGTTCAATCATGGTGCCCGCCATATACTCAATCTGCACACCCTTTTTCTGCATTACTTCTTTTGCGATTCTGTGGACACTATCTTTTAATAAACCGAATTCCTGTTCAGTGCTAATAATGGGCAACATAATTTCGGGATATACCGTAACGCCCTTTTTCTGCGCATTGCAGGCCGCCTCAATGATTGCCCGTACCTGCATTTCGTAAATTTCCGGGTATGTGATACCAAGGCGGCACCCGCGATGTCCCAGCATGGGATTTAATTCGTGGAGCGCCGACACTTTGTCCTGCACCTCTTTCAGGCTGATCTTCATTTGTTTTGCCATTTCTTTTTGATTGTATTCTTCCTGCGGCAAAAATTCATGAAGAGGCGGATCGAGAAGTCGTATCGTAACCGGAAGTCCATCCATAGCTGTAAATATCTGTTCAAAATCACGGCGTTGCATAGGGAGCAACTTTTTAATGGCCGACAGATATAAACTAAGAGGTTTTTTAAGCCCCTTTTTTGCATCCGGGGCGGAAAGAACCATCTGGCGAACCCAGTTAATCCTATCTTCTCCAAAGAACATGTGTTCCGTCCTGCAAAGTCCGATACCCTCCGCGCCTAATTCCCGCGCTTTTTTCGCATCATCCGGAGTATCGGCATTCGCCCTTACTTTAAGCTTGCGGATTTCGTCAGCCCATTCCATCAGTATGACAAAGTCTCCGCTAAGCATGGGCTCAATAGTAGCAACCTGACCCAACATTACTTCGCCGGTACTGCCATCTATTGAGATATAATCTCCCTTTTTTACCACCTTGCCACCCACCTTAAAGGTTTGGGTTTTATAATCAACATTTAACGCGCCACATCCTGTGACACAAGATTTACCCATTCCCCTTGCCACCACCGCGGCGTGAGAGGTCATACCGCCTAGTTTTGTCAAAATACCTTTAGCGACATGCATTCCCCCAATATCTTCGGGCGAGGTTTCCTTTCTCACCAGAATTACCTTTTCTTTCTTTTCCGCTAACTTTTCTGCATCCTCGGCGCTGAAAACCACCTTCCCCGTAGCTGCGCCTGGTGAGGCCGGAAGCCCCGCGGCGACAATGTCCTTCTTCGCCTTGGGGTCAAAAGTTGGGTGTAGCAACTGGTCAAGTTCATTGGGATTAATACGGGAAATCGCAGTCTTTTTGTCAATCAATCTTTCTTTAACCATATCCACCGCAATCTTCACCGCCGCCTGGGTGGTGCGTTTCCCGTTTCTGGTTTGCAGCATGAACAACCGGTTTTCCTGAATGGTGAATTCGATGTCCTGCACATCTCTGAAATGTTTTTCCAGCGTATTTTTATATTTGACAAGCAGAGCATAGACATTGGGCATTTCCCTCTCCAGATTTACAATCGGTTCGGGTGTACGGATACCCGCAACAACATCCTCACCCTGGGCATTAATAAGGAATTCGCCGTAAAATTTGTTCTCGCCCGTCGAAGGATTCCTGGTAAAACATACACCGGTAGCGGAGTGATTTCCCATATTTCCAAAGACCATGGCCTGGACATTTACCGCCGTTCCAAGAAGCCCTTTGATGTCGTACAACTGGCGATACTTCATAGCCCGCGGGTTATTCCAAGAAGAAAATACAGCCTTGATCGCCAAATGAAGTTGCTCTTCCGAATCATCAGGGAAAAAATCCCCCGTTGCATTTTTGTATATAACCCTAAACTCCGCAACAACATTTCTTAAATGTTCTGCTGATAGTTCTGAATCACTTTTTACCCGCGCCTCCTTCTTGTATTTATCAAGGATCTCTTCAAAACAATGGCGCTCCACACCCATAACAACATCGCCAAACATGGCGATAAACCGCCGGTATGCATCCCACACAAAACGCTCATTGCCCGTCTTTTTAATAAGCCCATTAACGACATCAGGAGTTAATCCAAGGTTTAAAACCGTATCCATCATACCGGGCATTGATGCCGCGGCGCCGCTTCGAACGGAAACGAGTAGTGGATTGTTTGGATCACCCAATTTTGCCCCCATAAGTTTCTCTAAATGAGAAAGATTCTGTCCTATCTCTTCGGCAAGCCCCTTAGGGTACTGCTTACTATTCTTATAGTAAGCGTCGCATACTTCCGTCGTAATCGTGAATCCCGGCGGAACGGTTATGCCCAAATTGGTCATTTCCGCGAGATTGGCTCCTTTACCGCCCAGGAGGTGCTTCATTTCGGCTTTACCGTCAGCTGAACCATCGCCAAAAAAATAAACAAATTTTTTTGGCAAAGGTAAAAGATGATTTGGCATTCTTAACCCTACGCCTGTCATTCCTATCATGTTCGTTTCTTCTCCTTTCTTTCAATTTCAATTCAATTTATTTTATTAAATTATCAAAGGACGCGCGCCCCTTAAAATGATGATGCAAAAAATCTCCTTTCTTTTTCTAAAAAAGTTTAAATTTACATATTATTTTATAAAGAATTCCAAAGCGAGGCTAGCAATAAAACGGCTAAAAGTCAACGACATGTCGTTGCTTAAAATTAGACTTTACCAGCGATAGCAAATATACTCTAATTTATTTATTTTCAATTAACTTAAATTTTTCCTTTCGGCGAAATTTTTTTATTTGAACTTCGCGCTTTAACGCCTCGCTCTTTGTCAGATATTCTTCCGTGTATAAAATTTTTTCAACTTTATGCGCGCGAGTATAATACCCGCCGGCTTTGTCGCTATGTTCTTTGAATCTCCTTTTCAAATCGGTCGTGATACCGGTATAAATACTGCCGTCTTCGCATTGAATTAAATAAACATAATACATAAAAGTTTATTAGCTGCGCTCAATTCTGCGGGACTAGGATTCGAACCTAGATGACATGATTCAGAGTCATGTATCCTGCCATTAGATGATCCCGCAATAGCAAAACAACAAATTAAATCTAGCAAAAATTGGGCAAAAATCCAATGGTTGCCGTTTTATATCTTGAGATACCTTCTGACCGCGATAAGGCTGGAAACGGAGCAAATAAAAACGCCGACGCCCAGCAGAATCGCGAATATCTGGCCGAAGTTGTCTATGTAATATCTGAACAAGCTCACTCCGCTGAAAACGGAAGCTATTTTCTGGTCCACCCAAACGATAATCGGATAGAAAATAATCATCGCTATCAGAGCCGAGAAAAATCCGTACATCGCGCCTTCCACGATAAACGGCCCGCTGGCGAAACGGTTGCTGGCCCCGACCAGCCGCATCACTTCTATCTCATCTCGGGAAGAATAGATGGCCAAGCGGATGGTGTTGAAGGTCACTAAAATGGAAACCAGCGCCAAAACAAGGCTGACAATTAGACCCAGCTTTTTGGCCGAATCAAGGATGTTGGAAAGCCGGTCTATTATTTTTTTGTTCTGGAAATAATTGACTTTGTCTATGATGGAATCTCCGGATGAATCGTTTTTGCCGTCCAGAAACTTGGCCACCGAACCGTACTGGGAAATTTGCTTGGCTTTTATGTTGAGCGCCGCCCCTAACGGATTTTTGTCCAGTTCCTCTATGGATTGCAGAAGAGTGGCGTTGTCTTTGTGCCTTTCTTTGAAGTCCGCCAGGGCTTTGTCCGCCGAAACATATTCCACGCTTTTCACTTCGCTCAATTCGGCGACAATGTCTTTCATGGCCAAAACATCTTTTTCTTCGGCGTTATTTTTGAAGTAAACGCTTATGTCCACTTTGTCTTGGATGTGATTAAGAGCCGATTCCATGACCGCTTTGGAAAATATGAGCGAGCCTATGGCAAACAAGGTTATCACCACGACCAATATCGCCGCCAAAGAAACCCAGCCGTTTCGCCAGAAATTCACGAACCCCGCTTTCATCACTCTTTTTATTTTTGTAAAAATCATAATTTTAAACTTTATAAACTTTTGACCTTATGGACTTTTGACTACATTGCGTATCTTCCGCTTTTATCATCCCTTATTATTTTGCCTTTTTCCATAGTCACTACCCTTCGGCCGAGAGAATCCACCACTTCTTTGTTGTGCGTCGCCAGAATAATCGTCGTTCCCAGTTTGTTTATTTTCTCAAAAATACTGACAACTTCCCTTGTGCTTACCGGATCAAGGTTGCCCGTCGGCTCGTCCGCCACCACCAAGTCCGGCCGGTTTATTATCGCTCTAGCAATGGCCGTTTTTTGGCGTTCGCCGCCGGAAAGCTCGTCCGGGAATCTTGAGCTTTTATCCGCCAAACCGACAAGGTCAAGCACGAAAGGAACATTTTCTTCTATCTCTTTGGAAAGACGGCCGGCCGCCTCCATGGCGAAAGCCACATTTTCATAAACAGTTTTGTTGGAAAGCAGGCGGAATTCCTGGAAAACGACCCCTATTTTTCTCCTCAACAGGGACAATTTTCTTCTCGGCAGAGAGTGCACATTGACCGATTCAAAATAAACGCTCCCTTTGGAGGGCGCTTCTTCGGCCAGCAATAATTTAAGCAGCGTGCTTTTGCCGGCTCCGGAATGGCCGACCAGCGACACGAATTCTTTCGGCCCGATGGATAAACTCACTCCTTCCAAAGCGATGGATGTTTTAGAATAAATTTTTGAAACCTTGTCAAAAAAAATCATAATTTTTTTTCCGCTTCTATAAATTCGTCCAGTTCTCCGTTTAGCACCGCATCCACATTGCCCGTCTCCGCTTCTGTCCGATGATCTTTTACCATTTTATACGGATGAAAAACATACGACCGAATCTGATGCCCCCATTCGGCTTCCACCGTTTTGCTTATCCACATCGTTTCTTTTTCTTTTTCCTGCTCTTTTAATTTTAAACTATAAAGTTTGGATTTCAAAATCCCCATCGCTCTTTCTTTGTTTTGCCCCTGCGATCTTTCTGCGTCCACATGGACGGCGATGCCGGTGGGAAGATGGACGAGCCTAACCGCCGTTTCTCTTTTGTTAACATTTTGCCCGCCCGCTCCGCCAGATCTCATCAAGTCCACTCTCAAATCTTTTTCGTCTATTCTTATCTCTTCCGGCGCCACAAATCTGGGGATAACTTCCAAGAGAGCAAAAGCGGTATGCCTTAATTTCTTGGCCGAAAAAGGCGATATTCTCACCAAACGATGGACTCCGGCTTCATGTTTTAATGTTCCGTAAACATTTTTTCCTTCCAAATCAAAAGTTATATTTTTATATCCTTTATGCTCGCTTTCGTGCTTATGCAAGATTTTTATCGTCCAACCGCGCTTCTCGGCAAATTTCCTATACATTTCAAAAAGAATCCTCGTCCAATCTTCCGCGTCGTCGCCTCCCGCTCCGGCAAAAAGCGTCAAAACCGCGTCCCCTTTGTCGTATTTTTCTCCTCCGGTCAATTTTTCCTTAAGCTCGCCCAGTTCTTTTATGACTTTTTGCGCCCTTATCTTATCGCCCCAAAAATCCGGTCTTTTCATTTCCGTTTCCAGCTCCTCTATCTTCTTTTTTATCTCCTCCATCGCTCTTGATTATACCCAAAAAAAATTCATTGGGCAAACATCAGGGCTGTGCTATATTGTTAGAAAATATGCCCGAACAGAAAATAAATCAAAATAGGCGCTTGATGTTGTCTGTTTTAGTTTTTTTGGCTTTGCTTATTTTGATTTTGGCCGGCCGTTCTTCTTCCTCAACTGAAATAAAAGAGACTAAAGAGCCGGCATTTGATTACGCGCCCATTCACAATCCCGCTTACAGCGGGACAAAAACGGAAATCTCCGCCCTTTCTTATCTCGGCGCGTATCTCGGCGAAGATGGAAAAACAATGATTTTGACCGAAAAAAATTCAGAAGACTTATTGCCGATGGCCAGTCTCACCAAACTGATGACCGCCATTGTGGCTTACAAAAATTATAATTTGGAAGACAAAATAACAATGGGACCGAAAGTGAACGATTGGCCGGACAGTTCCAAAAGATTCATTCCCGGAACAAGTTTCAAAATAGGCGAGTTGCTCCGCGCCTTGCTGATAGAATCAAATAACGACGCCGCTATGGCGCTGGCCGGCAAAATGGGGCTGGATAATTTTGTCGCGATGATGAACGGCGAAGCCAAAGAGTTGGGCATTATCACAACCTATTACGACAATCCCGTCGGAATTGACCCGTCATCCAAAAAAGAAATCATAAATTATTCCACCGCCAAAGAATTGCTCATTTTAGCCCGAGAAATAATAAACAATTACCCGGAAATTTTGGAGACAACTTCCCTTCCGCGATATGATATCAAAACCTCTTCCGGAAGCTACAATCACACGGCCGTCAGCACCGATAAATTTCTTTCCGACGAAAACGAAAAACTTTTATGCCAAGGCGAACCGCTTAAAATTCTGGGCGGAAAAACCGGCTCCACCGACTTGTCCAAGAAAAATTTGCTCCTGATAATCGAACCGCCGAACAAAGTCGGTCATCTGATAACCATCATCTTGTCCGCCGACGACAACTTTGAAGAAACAAAAAAAATAACGGATTGGATTTGCGAATCTTACGACTGGCCCGCCTCCGTTGAGACCGCGGCGAACCAACTCGAACCTGAAGCAAACCAATAATTTTTTTGTAAAAAATATGATTAAAAATCAGACAAAAACAGGGAGCGCGTGGAGAATTTTATTCAAGCGCTTAAAAGACTACAGACCGTCAATAATTTTGTTGGCCGTTTTGGGAACAATTTCTGCCATTGCCAACGGAACCGTGCCGTACATTGTCGGCTCATTTCTTGACGCGCTCATAGATGTTTCTAAAACAATTTCTTTCGGCGAGACAACAATCGCCGCATGGCTCGCTTTGCTGTTATTTTGGATTTTCGCGCAACTTGCCGCCAATGTTACAGATTGGATTATTGATCGAAAAGGCCGCTCTCTGCGCATTGTGATGCAACTGGGTTATCAAAGCAAAGCCTTTGTCCATCTTCTTTTTGTTCCGCTTGCGTTTCATAAAGACGAAAAAATCGGCGAGTTGTCCGAACACATTTCAAAAACAAGCTGGCAGATTGCGTCAATCGCGGAAAATATTTTTGTCAATTTAGCGCCCCCGATTTTAAGCATGATAGTCGGACTTGCGGTAACTTTTTTAATTAACCCGCTTTTTGCGTTTGTGCTTATATCAGGCGTAGTTGTTTATATTCTAGTTTTGATAAAACTTATTGCGCCGACGACAAATCTTCTTGAAGAAGGACACTCCGCGTGGACAAACGCCTACGCTGACGCGTTTCAAGCTGTCACGAATATACAATCGGTTAAACACATGTCCACCGAAGAATACGAGAAAGAGAAAATTGAAAAAAGCTTTTTGGGCTATGCGACAAAGCTTTGGAACAAACTTCACTTTCTTTGGAGCGGTATAAACTTCTATCAAAGAATGATTGTTTTGGTAACGCAAGGGGTAATATTTTTCCTTTCCGTTTATTTCATTCAACAAGGAGAATTGAGTATTGGCGAATTGGTTGCTCTTAATGGATACGCCGCTTTGCTCTTTGGACCATTTGTGATGCTGGGTAATAATTGGCAAACGCTTCAAAACGGCCTCGTAAGCATTAAACAAGCGGAAGAAAAAATATTTGCGGCAAAACAAGAAAATTATCACCCCAAAAACAGCTATTCGCCCTCGGAAATAAGGGGTTTTGTGGAGTTCAAAAATGTTTATTTTTCATACGATGGAACAACAACCGTGCTTGATGGTCTGAACTTCAAGATTGAGCCAGGGGAACGCGTTGCTTTTGTCGGAAAGTCAGGCGTTGGAAAAAGCACTACAATTGATCTTATTTCCGGTTATTATTTTCCGACAAAAGGCGAAGTATTGGTTGACGGGCATGATACCAGAGAATTTGATTTAATCGCGCTTCGCAGTGGCATTGCCGTTGTCCCGCAAGAGCCGTCGCTTTTTAACGACACAATAATGATGAATATTAAATACGGGAAACTGAAAGCGACAGATTCGGAAGTTGTAGAGGCGGCAAAGAAAGCGCGCGCTCATGAATTCATTGAAGGATTGCCGGGAAAATACAACCAACTCGTCGGCGAACGCGGTATCAAGTTGTCAGTCGGACAAAAACAAAGAATCGCCATCGCGAGGGCGATATTAAGAAATCCGGCGATCTTAATTCTTGACGAGCCGACAAGCGCGCTTGACGCGGAAACGG
>Ga0209212_1002844_pt1 | contig 23792 bp, 20 predicted proteins | sample RifGroC2_FD_183996 | JGI IMG/M metagenome (GOLD analysis project Ga0209212, IMG submission 183996) | Groundwater microbial communities from Rifle, Colorado, USA - Groundwater C2 (SPAdes) (version 2) | ecosystem: Environmental > Aquatic > Deep subsurface > Groundwater | place: Rifle, Colorado... | reverse complement strand
TAGGCGGCGCCGCCAAGATGCTGGGCGTGGTGCTCAACGGCGTGCGCGCCTCCGAAATGGGCCCGCAGTACGGCTACTACTACTACGACTACAAGAAGTACGCGCGGCGCTAGGCCGCGCCTGGCGCGCGCCCCGGCGGCGGGGCCAACCTGATGCCGATAATCTTCCTCCTCATCTCCGCCGCGGCGGCCGTAGGCCTGGGTTTCCTGGCCGCCACCTCTTCGCCCCAGTTCATAATGGGAGCGGCCGCTTCCCTGCTGGTTTTCCTGTTCGCTTTCTTCTCGCCTAAGCTGAGCCTCGCCCTGCTGGTGGTTTCCATGCTGTTCTCCCCGGAAATAGGCCTTGGCGCTCTCAATAGCCAGCGGTCCGTAGTGGTGCGCTACGATGACATCCTGCTGGTGGTGATCTTCTTCTCCTGGCTGGCCAGGTCGGCTATCCGCAAAGACACGGCCTTTGTGACCAATACCCCGGTGCAGAAGCCCATAATCCTCTACACCTCCCTGTGCGTCCTGTCCACCATGCTGGGCGTGCTGCGCGGGGATATTCGCTTCGAGGTTTCAGTTTTCTACCTGCTGAAGTATGTGGAGTATTTCCTGCTTTATTTCATGACCGTCAACGTGCTGGAGTCCAAGGAGGAGATAGCCAGGTACCTGCGCTACGCCTTCTTTGTGCTGCTGGCCGTCACGGTGTACGCGTATTTCTACTATTTCAGCTCCGGCCCCGGCGCCCGCGCCAGTGCCCCGTTCGAAGCGCCCCTGGGCAAGCCGGAGGAATCCGAGCCGGCTTCCCTCGGGGGCTATTATCTGCTAGCCATGGGCGTGTTGCTGGCGCTGTTCGCGGAAGGCGGCGGGCGTCAATTCACGTACTCGTTGGGGACGCTGGCTTTTATTTTCCCGGCTTTCCTGCTTACCTTCTCGCGGGCCTCTTATATCGGGTTCGCTTTCATGTCGGTCGCCCTCATTGTCAGGACCAACAAGCGGCGACTGGCCCTGTTGGGTATGGTTATCGTCGGGCTCGGAGCCCTGTTCGTCACCAGGGGCATTTCCGAAAAAGTGCGCGAGCGCGTGCAAATGACCTATAGCGGCCAGTACGCCACGCATGACGTGAGATTTTTGGGGGTTGAATTCCGGCTGGAGGAATCCGCCTATATACGCTACGCTTCCATCAGGGAGGCTTTTACGAAATGGCTGCCCCAGAACCCGGTGCTGGGGCGAGGCGTTACCGGCGTCGGTCTGGGAGACACGCAGTACACATTGCTGATAGGCGAGTTGGGCCTGGTCGGTTTTTTCTCTTTCTTCTGGATGCTCTACAGCATCTATTCGGCCGCCAGGGACGTCTACGCGGAGTATAAGGAACCCTGGGTCAAAGCGGTGGCGCTGGGACTGATCATCGGCCTGATAGGCCTGCTGGGACAGGCGATAGGCGTTAACACCTTTATCATCGTGCGCATCATGGAGCCGTTCTGGTTCCTGACGGCCGTTATCATGAAACTTTACGTGCTTGAAAGAGACCGGAAAGAAACCACTCCTGAGCCGTCCTAAACGCTGTTCGGCGAGCCCGTCACCGCGTCTTTGAGCAGGGTGAAGTCCTGCTTTTGGGGGACGAGAAAGGACCAGGGGCGATTGCCGGTGTGCCGCCAGTAAAGGACTGAGATCGTGATCCCCGACGCGCAGTACGACAGCGAGGTCGCTACTGCGGCCCCGGCTATCCCGTAAGCGGGGATGGCCGCTATGCTGGTCCCGGCCGAAAGAAGCAGGGCCACGGCCGATGTCAAGGCCGGGTATTCCGGTTTCCCGCGGGCGGCAAGGTCGTTGCCCAGGACTTTTGTGATGCCCAGCGCGATAACTCCGGGGATCAGCATTGCGGTCGGGGCCGCCGCCCCGGAGAATTGTTCTCCGAAGAGAAAGCCGATCAGGTGCGGCGCGAGCAGAAGCAGGCCGGCGCCGGCCGCAATGGTCAGCGCCAGCGTGATGCGGGACACCTGTGGAGTTATCCGGTCGGCGGTTTTCGCGTCGCTGGCGGAAATCTTAGGGAACAGCACATACCCGACCGCGTTCGGGATGTTCCAGAGGGTCTCCGCTATCATGACCGACACGGAATATATTCCCACGTTCACCGGCGTCATGAAAAAATTTATCAAGAATATATCCAGGCGGTAGTTCAGCAGTTGTATGATGCTGCCTGCAAAACCTTTTACAGAATAGCTCAGGATATCCCCTATTATCCGCGGGCTGAACGAAATGGTCAGTTTTTCCAGCCTGCGGGAATAAAGCCAGGACGCCAGCAGCGCCGCCCAGAAAGAGGCCGCGGTGGCGGCTATAGCGCCTTTTATCCCCGAGTTAAAGGCCAGGAGCAGGACCGCCACCAGCGCGAGAGTAAGGAAAGAGCGGACCAGGTCTATGGTGGAGGCGGTTTTGATGCGCTGGCTGCCCAGTATCGCCCCGCTGAACGGTATCCCGAGCATGACCGCGGGATAGATGGAAAATGACAGCAGCAGGTAGTTAGTGGAGAGTCCCTTAAAAGCGAAACGGGAGATCTCCGGCAAGAATGCCAGGTAGAGGGTTCCGAAGACGAGCGTTAATATGACGCAGAGGTTGAAGACATTACCCATTACCAAGCCAGGGGCGTGCTTCCTGTTGCCGATATAATAAGTGGCGCCGGCTCCCATATTGAACGCCGTAAAAGTGCTGAGGAGCATCGGGGCCAGTATCGCCAGGGAATAGATGCCCTTCCCCTCGGGCCCCGTGGCGCGCGCGATGAGGACATTATACAGGATGGCTATGGTTACGGAGACGACCTGGGCGCCCAGCGTGAACGCCACGTTCTGCGCGAACTGCGGCAAGCGGTTGAAAAAGGAGCGGGGGGAAACCCGCGGCTCAGCCACGGCGCCTCGCGCCGGCCATGCCCCTGGCCAGGGTGAATAAAAATTGCTTTGCCCGCCCTTTAAATACCTGGTAGATATTCTGAGCGGCCTTTTCCATCGCCGCATAGTCTCCGGGGAAGACCATGCCGCCGGTATCGGTGCAGATGACCGACCTGCCGCTGATGCGCGCGATCTGCAGGGCTTCGGCGTGGGAACTCTCAAAGAACATCACCGCCCCGGTCTCCGCGTACATTTTTGCCTTGAAAGGGGCGTGGCTGCCAAGGCGTATACGGGTGGCCTGGTCCGGCAGGTCCAGCATGAGCAGGCGTTCGTAGGGGATGTGGTTGGCGGCCAGCCAGGTCCGCGTCAGGTCCCTGTATTTTTCCAGTCTAGAGGTGACCAGCCACTTCACACGGACGGAGGGCCGGATCTTCAGCGGTACCGTGGAAATGAATTCCCGGTAGGCAGGCCCGTCGTCGTTCTCTTTTGGCTCAGGGTCCCTGCATAATATCCCGTCGATGTCCATGCAGGAATTCTCAAGCACCGGGTGGTGGAAGATGCCCCATTCGAAGAGCCGCGGCACGGGCAGGACCTGGTAATAAAGGTCCACCAAGGCGGCGCTCTCCTGGCCTATGTAGGGCGCCGCGAAAATAAAAGCGCAGTCCTTGCGGGCGGCGGCCAGTTTTTGTTTCGCTTCCAGCATGGCCCTGCCGGTGAATACGGTGTCGTCCACTATAAGGACGCGGTTGTGGACCGTCTTGTCCAGGTACATGCCGCGTGCTCCCACGCCCATAACCCGGCCTTCCAGGAAGCCGTCTATGTCGGCGAGCGGCTTGTGCATATAGAAGGCTATCAGGTTTGCGGCGAGCATGCCGCCACGCGGTATACCTACTACCGTGTCTATATCCTTAGGGAGGGCGCTCATCCAATCCAAGATGTCCCGGTTCAGGTCCGCGACGCTTTTGTAGTTCATGGTTTTGTGCAGGTAACCCGCAGGCAGGGGGCCTGCGTGCTGTGCGGGTCCCTTGCCGGTTCGCTGACCACCGATGTGAAGCCGGAGTTCTCCAGGAGTTCCTTCAGGCGGCGCACGTTGTAGCCAAAGTAGTGGAAATCCGTGGCGTAGCGCTGCAGGCCATAAATGTGGTCCAGGTAAGTGTCATCCCCCGCGAGGTAGCCCTTCACGTCCGCGTCGAAATCCGGGCATTCTATTATGAGGCGTCCGCCCCGCTTCAGGACACGGTGCCAGGACCGGAGGGCCGGAGGAAGGTCGTGCCGGCCCATGTGCTCTATGACGTGGTAATTCTCTATGAGGTCCACGGAGCCGTTCCCGAAAGGCAGGGACTTGATGTCGCAGACCATGTCGGTGGCATGGGTCTTGCGGATGTCGATGTTTAGGTAGCCGTCGTAATGCCTGTCGCCGCAGCCCAGGTGCAGTTTTGCCGGCCAGAGGCCCGGCGCGCAGGCTACGGCCGCCCGCCAGAACAGGTCCCGCACGGAATTTATCGCGGCGGACCCGTACCAGAAATGATAAACAGCTTTGAGTATTCGGAGCACTTTGTCCCTGCCTCTGAGCTTTTCAGGCGAGCTCTTGCCAGTTGATTGTAACTCATTTGGCGCTCGGCAGTAAACATAATAGAGCTGCGCCACTTTTATATATAATCAATAAAGAAATCATTATGGCGGAAACAACACCCGTTCCAACCGGCGAAGCCTGCTTCCTCTGTAAAAGCGGCGGCTGGTCGCCCGTTTATGACACGGCGCCTTACCGGGTGGTGAAATGCGATTCCTGCGGGCTGCTGCGGATAGCGCCTATGCCGGACGACGTAAAAAGCCGGGAAATAAACGAGGACACTTACTCCGCCGAGGAGTACAGGGAGCGCTATTTTAAGGACCGGCATAATTTCGCCGCCTGGGCTCGGGCCAAACTGAAGCTGATAGAGAGGTATAAACCCGGCAAGGGCCGCCTTCTGGACGTGGGCTGCAGTTACGGCGTTTTCGTGGAGGAAGCGGGCAAGCGGGGCTGGGACGCCAGCGGCTGCGAAATGAACCCGGTGACCGGCGGGCACTCTCGCGCCCGCTTCGGGGAGAAGGTGCATGTGGGAGGCGCGGACGGCATGCCTTTCCCCGTGGACAGTTTCGACGTGATAACGCTGTGGGACGTGATAGAGCACCAGGCCGACCCGGCGGCTTTTTTAAAAATGCTTTCCAGATACCTTAAGGCGGACGGGCTGTTGTTCCTGCAGATGCCCAACTTCGACAGTTATATCTCCGGGCTCAAGAAAGCCCGCTGGGACTGGCTCACTCCGGGCGACCACCGGTACTTCTTCACTTCCGACACTCTCGCCAGGACCGCCGCCGCCGCGGGATTCGTCCAGATACACCACGAGACCTGGGAGCCGACCAGGTATTTCATAGATTCGCTCATAGGCCTAGGGGAAAGAAGCGGCTTCCTGGCGAAATTATACCGCGCCACCGCGGTCAGAGCGGTGCGTATCTTTTTCTCCTTCCTGTTCCTGCCGTTCCAGCGCAGGCTGGCTGCCGACGGGAAGGGCGCGCTGCTGGTGAGCGTCCTCGCCAGGGAAAGGGGGCAGGGTGATTGAACAGGGGCTGAAAATGCTGGCTTCCGCGCTCAGGCGGAAATTCCTGGCCTTTCCCCGAAAGGTGCAGATAGAGACCACTACGGTCTGCAACGCCGACTGCATAATGTGTCCGCACTCCTCTATAACCAGGGTCAAGGGGCATATGCAGTATCCCCTTTTCAGGAAGATCATAGACGAATGCGCGGAGCACGCCGGCCAGGTCGCGGAGGTTTACCCTTTCCTCAACGGGGAGCTCTTCCTCACTCCCCAGTGGGAGAACTATCTGGCCTACGCCAGGGAAAAGCTTCCCGCAGCCCGCATCATAGTTTTCACCAACGGCTCGCTCCTGAACGAGGCCAACGCCGGCAAACTGCTGGAGATAGCCCCGGACGCGCTCAATGTGAGTTTCGACGGGACCAGCAAGGAAGCTTATGAGTCCATCCGCCGCAACCTGAAGTTCGAGGAGGTGGAGGAGAATATCCGCGCGTTCATGGCGCGGCGCGGCGCCGGACTTTCCGGAAAACCGCGGGTTTCCGTTTCCGTCATAGAAATGGACAAGACGGCCGCGGATATCCCCGCGTTCGCAGAGAAGTGGCGCAAGGTAGTGGATAAGGTCTCCGTGGAACCGTACAATACCTGGACGGGGGAAATAGCCGACAGGGGCGTGAAGGGCCGCAGGGCCCGCTCCCGTGTTCCCTGCCCCAGGCTCTGGCAGAACCTGACGGTACTTAATTCCGGTAAAGTGGCCCTGTGTTGTCTTGATTACGACGGACAGGTAGAACTCGGGGACCTGAAGTCCGCTTCTATAGAGGAAGTCTGGACTGGGGAACGCCTGCGTGAGATGCGACGTATGCACGAGGCTGGAGACTATGACGGTTCCGGCATATGCCGCGACTGTGACTACGGCAAGTACCAATCCGAAACACCCTTCTGGTGGCGGTAAAAAGAATGCGATACTTCGTCTATTACTACCTGTATGATCCCCGTCTGCGTTCTGCGCCGGGTGGCCCCATGAAGATTTTTGATCTTTGCGACAACCTGGTGAAGCTGGGGCACGACGTAGTGCTTTTCGCGCCCGACATCGGAGATCCAAAGTCGCAGACCGTTGCGGAAGTGGTGAGGATTCCGGCTTTGGGGGTCCCGGTGCTGGGAATATTGTGGCATGAGGCTGTCAGCTTGGCGGTTTCCCTGTTGTATCTGGCGCGGGGACGCTGCGATGCCGTGTATGTGCGAATTACCACTTCCTTCGTGCCGTTGCTCATCGCGCGCCTGTCCGGCGCGCGCCTGTTCACCGACGTTAATGATGACCCTTTCTATCGCTATGACTCCGAGCGGGGGATGGCGCGGCTGAAGCTGCCTTGCGTGCGCGCTTTCGACGCGCTTAACCTCAAGAGCAGCGACAGGGTGTTCGTACTCAACTCTGCTGTCTCGGAGAAGCTGCGGCAGCGGCTTGGCCTGGACGCGGATAAAGTGGAAGTGATGTTCAGCGGCGCTAACACTAACGTGTTCAGCCCCTTCGACAGGGACTTGGCCTGCTCGGAATTGGGGCTGGACCGCTCGTTGAGGTATCTCTGTTTTGTCGGCAGCCCTAACCATTGGAACGATTATTCCCTGCTCGCGGCCGTGGTCAGGAGGGTGACAAAAGCGCTGCCCGAAGTGCGCTGTCTTGTGGTGGGTGACGTTTCGGAAGAGCAAATGAGGGCAATCTCCGGCTCTTCTTTCATCCTGCCGGGCCGGGTCACTCCGGCGGCAGCCGCGAAATATATCGCCTGTTCAGAGGTGTGCCTGGCACCGCTCATTCCGCAATGGCGGGAGATAACCTCCGTGAAGATCTTCGATTATCTGGCCTGCGGCAGGCCGGTGGCGGCCACGAAAGCGCCGGAAGCGGAGAACGTGTTCGCGGAATGCCCGGCCGTGCTGGTAACGCCCTCCGGGGATGAGGAATCTTTTTTCCAATCCGTCATGCGCCTGTTGTCGGACCCGGCCGGAGCGGCCGCCCTGGGCGCCGCGGGGCGCGAGTTCGTAGTTAAGAAACACGATCGGGTCTCTGCGGCCAGCCGGCTGGCGGAACTGACCGGAGGAAGCAAGTGAGGATCGCCGTTACCTGCTATGAGAGCCTCGGCGTGCCGGGGGGGAGCGCGCTGCAGGTGCTCCGCCTGGCCGAAGGTCTCGCGGCTGAGGGGCACGAGGTCACGGTCTATTCACCCGCCATCACCACCGCTCCGGCCGCAGGAGTGAGGCTGGTGTATATCCCCGTGATCAATCTGCGCGGTTTGAGATTCCCCTCTTATCTGCTCATGGCACCGTTCTTCCTGGCTTACTGCTTCCTGCGGTCAAGGCCGGCCGCCGTTCTGGCCTTCGAAGTCTACTTTGATCTCTCTGTTTTGCTGGCTGCAAAGCTTTCCGGGGCCCCGCTTCACGCGTTCATCAACGCGATCGCGGAGCAGGAGTTGGCCCTGGACGGCGCTAGGCTGCCGCTTAAATGGGCGCTCCACGCCGTGCAGCGCCTCCTGGTGCGGTCTGCCCGGGGTCTTTTTACGGTTTCGGAAGAGATCTCCGCCTGGTTGGCGGACAAGTATGGCGTGGCGCCGGGCTTCCCGGTAGTCGTAAAGAACGGAGTGGATACAAAACTTTTCTCGCCCAGGCCGAGAAGCGAAGCTGTGAAAGCTGCCGGCCTGCCGGAATCTGCGAGGTACGTCGGTTTTGTCGGGCGCCCCGCGGTGTGGCACGGGTTGGAATACCTCGCTGACGCGGCCCCGCGGATATTGCAGGAGTTTTCGTCAGTTAAGTTCCTTATAGTCGGGGACGGCCCGGCGCTGCCGGCCTTTCGCGAATATGTCAGGCTCCGCGGGCTCGAGGGGGATTTTCTATTCACCGGTGCGGTACCCCACGGGGCCGTGCCCGCCTACATAGGGGCCTGCGAGCTATGCGTAGTTCTGTTCAGGCCGGTGCGCTCTTATCCAGGGGACCCCATGAAACTTTATGAGTATCTTTCTTGCGGCAGGCCTGTGGTGGCCAGTGCCGTGCCGGGCTATGGTGATTTCGTGGAGGACGCCGGCGCCGGAGTTTCCGCGGACGCAGCTGACCCAGCTGCGCTAGCTTCAGCTATAAACAAGATCCTTCTGGATGCCGGCGCCAGGGCCAGGATGGGGTGGAATGCCAGACAGGCGGCCGAGGCCGGGCATAGCTGGGCGGCGCGCGCCGGGAAGATAGCCGCGGAATTGACCGGGAGGAGAGGATGACGGTGCAGTCGGAACGGACAGGCTTTCTCAAGGGCATACACGGCATTGCCGCCGCTATTCTGCGGACCGGAGGGGAGCAGACCAGGCTTCGCGGTGATTTTCAGCGCCTGCTGGGCAGGGCTGGAACCGCCAGGACCATTCTGGATGTCGGCGCCGCTGACGGCCGCATGACGCTTGAATACGCCAGACTGCTGAAAGTTCCGGAAGGCGGAGTTTTCGGTATAGAAGTGATGGATTATTATCTTGAAAAGATATCCACGGGAGTGAAAGCGGAGAAAGTAGACATAGAGAAGGAGCCGCTCCCTTACCTTGACGGGACTTTTGATTTGGTTGTCTGCAATCAGGTGCTGGAGCACCTGAAGAACATTTTCCTGCCCCTGTCGGAAATGGAGCGGGTCTTAAAACCCGGCGGCCGACTGGCGCTCGGGATCCCGAATCTCGCGGGGCTGCATAACAGGGCGTTACTGGCGTTCGGCTTCCAGCCGCTTTGCAACGCTATTTTGGGTCCGCATGTGCGGTGCTTTACGCATAAGGGCTTTCTTGAATTCCTGCGCTCTAACGGGAACTTTACAGTGGAGGCAGTGGCGGGTTCATCGCTCTATCCGCTGCCGTGGCCGCTGGTGGACTTTGGCGCCAGATTTTTCCCCGGGCTTTCCGCCTATACTTTTTACCTTTTGCGCAAAACGGGAACTGGCTCCGGAGGCTGGTCGCGGAAGTCTATAGGCGATACTTGCCTTTAACCTATGGCGGCGGACACTGAAGAATGAAAAAAGTAGTTTACCTGACGGCGCTTGGCAAGGCTTACGCGCGTTCCGGCATGGAGGCCGGGGCCGATATCCTGCGCCTTGTAACGGCCATGAACGCCGGCGCGGAGACCCTGGGCTGGAGGGCCGCTGCCGTGGCGCGCTACGAGAAGCCCCGCATCTTCACTCCCGAAAGGGAGGCCATGCCGGCCCCGGAGCTGGCCCCTACGCAAGATTTTTTCCGGGGCCTTAAAGATTTTAAAGCCCGGCTCGACTTTGCCGGCATCGTGCGCGCCTACGCCGCCAAGCTGGAGGAGTACGGCCCCGAACTGGAGCAGGCCGACCTGGTGCATGCCTGGGACACTCCGGCGGTTGTGGCCTTTAAAAAAATGTCGGAAGGCTGGCTCATCAAAAAACCGCTGCTTTTCACCCCGGAAGCCGGTTTCTGTTCTCCGAGGCCGCGCTGGCTGGATACGCAGCGCCGGCTGGTCCTGGACGCGGTGGACGCGCTGGTGCTGCCGGGGGCCTGGGCCTGTGCCGCAATCACGGATGAATTTGGTTTCAAGCGCAAGTGCCATACCCTGCCCAGGGGCATCGAGGATTTTAAATACCTGCGGAAAGGCCGGATACGGGCGGAGCTCGGGCTGAAGGATACCGATATCCTGGTCTGTGCCATGGGGCGTTTAAGCCGCGAGAGCGGCTTCAAGGCGCTGGTGGACGCCATGCGCCTAGCGCTCAAGAAAAAACCGGAAGGGCTGTATTGCGCTATCGCCGGCGCGGGGCCGGAAGAGGGGGCGCTCCGCTCCCGCGTGGCGGAACTGGGGTTGGAGGACAGGGTAAAACTTTTAGGCTTCCGTCAGGACGCCGGAGAACTCATGGCCGACGCCGAGATCTTCGCGGCGCCTGCGCTCAAGACCATGTCCGACCAGGGCGTAATAGAGGCCATGCGCGCCGGTCTAGCTGTAATTTCGTCTGACGCCGGGGGCAACCCGGAGGCCCTGGGCTGGGGCCAGGCCGGCCTGCTGGTGCCGCCCGGAGACCCCGGGGCCTTGGCCGAGGCCCTGCTCAGGGTCGCCGGCAGCCCCAAGGAACTCGTCTACCTGTCCGCCAGGGCCAGGGAATTCTATTGCAAGACCCACTCGCTGCAGGCGCTGGCCTCCGGCGCCGCGCACATATATAATAAAACGGCGGGGCAACCGGCATGACGCGCAAGACCAGGCTGCTTTTTGTGATCGAGAATTCCGCTTACGGCGGCGGGGAAAAGGTTTTTTCCACGCTGATACGCGGTCTGCCGGCCGGTGACTTCGAGATCTTCTGCGCCGCCCTCCCGCGCGGCCGGTTCTACGAGGAGAACAAAGCCCGCTGCCTTTTCCTTCCGCTGGACCTGACTTCGCGGGTGTCCCCGCGGGCCATAGGGCGCCTGGCCGCGCTGATGCGGGAGTATAAGATAGACCTGGCCCACAGCCAGGGTTCTCGCGCCGATTTTTATTGCGCCTTGGCGGCGGCACGGGCCGGGGTGCCGGCGGTGGCGACGGTCGCCATGCCGGTGGACGGTTTCGACGTGGGTTTTTTGAGGAAAAAAGTTTATTCATTATTCTACTCCTTCGCCGAGAGGAGACTGGCGGGGGTGATAACCGTTTCGGAAAGTCTGCGGCGGACCCTGGTGGCCGGTCATGGCGTTGCGGAAGAAAAACTTTTCCTGGTCCCGAACCCGGTAGACGCGGCGGAGTTCAATCCGGAGAGTTTTGACGCGGCTCCGATGGTGGAGAAATATTCCCTGCGCGGCCGTTTTGTCCTTGGCGCCCTGGGGCGTCTGGAGTGGCAAAAAGGCTATCCCGTGCTGCTAGAGGCCCTGGCACGCCTGCTGGCCGTGGAGCCGGAACTGCGGAAAAAATTGGTATGCCTGATAGGCGGCTCCGGCAGTATGGAGGCGGAGCTGAAACTGGCCGCCCGGAAGGCGGGGCTGTCCGGCAACGTGATTTTCTGCGGGGAGGTGGCTTCCCCCAAGGATTTTCTTTCCGCCGTGGATATTTTTGTGATGCCATCGCTGTTGGAGGGGCAGCCTCTCGCCCTCCTGGAGGCCATGGCGATGGCGAAGCCCGTGATCGCCTCGGATATCCCGGGGATAAGCGACAGCGCCGAGTCCGGGAAAGAGGCGCTGCTTGTCCCTCCGGGCGAGCCGGAGGCCTTCGTGTCGGCGGTGCGGTCGCTGCTGGCGTCCCCGGAATTGGGCCGCGAACTCGGGCGCAACGGGCGGGCCAGAGCGTCGGGGTATAAGCCGGAAGATTTTTTAAAAGCCCACGCGGACATTTATCGCCGCCTTGCCGGGAGAGCCGGTGACTAATTCCCGGCTTTTATTCCCGGCGGCCGCGGTTTCGATCGCGGTGTTCCTGCTGTGCGCGGCCGCCGGCGCCGGTTCTCCTCTCCTGGAATGGGACCAGGTAACCATGCGGGCCGCCTCCGCCTGGTCCGAGGGCGGCTCCCATCTCTGGATCTTCGACCATCCGCCGCTTTATCCCTTGTCGCTCGCGTTGCCCTTCAGGCTATTCGGCGCGTTACCGGAGACGGCCCGGGCGGTAAACGCGCTCTTTCTGCTGGGTGCGGGCTGGTTTACTTTCCTGACGGCCCGGGAACTTTTCGGCCTGAAAGTCGGCGCGGCCGCGGCGGCGCTGTTCCTGGTAAGCGCGGTCGCCGTTCAAGGCGTACGCTCCCTCGATTCTTCGGATACTACGCTGCTCCCGCTGGTTTTCGGCGCCATCTTCCATTCTGTCCTGGTGCTGAGGAGGGGGGGGCGCGGCGCGGTTGTCAGGCTTTCCTTGCTTTTTGCGGCGGCTTTCTGGTGCAAGGTAACGTCCACGCTGGGGCTGGCCGCCGGCGCGGTCCTGTGCCGCGCGGTCTTTAGGGAGGGGGAGGCCGCGGCGCTGTCCGGGAAGCTCGCCGGCTGCGCGGTCGCCGGGGCCCTGCTCTTCCTGGCGACATGGAGCGGGTTCAGTCTGCAGGTCTGGGGGGCGGAAGCCTGGAGGGCGCCCCTGCTGACGCCTTTCCTCTATTTCCTCGACGGCGGTAACCTGGATTTTTTTACCAAAGCGCTCTTTAATGCTCTGCGGCTGGTTTTCTGGTTCTCGCCGTTCTTCCTCATCCTGACTTTCCGCGGGCTGCCGGGCAGGGAGGAGGCGCCGGCCGGGCGCATACTGGCAATATTGCTGCTCTTCTATTTCACCGGGTACTTGGCGGCGGGGGGCACTAACTACGGGTTCCCGAGGTATCACGCGGCCGTGCTCCCGCTTTTGTGCGTGTTCGCGGCAGGGGCCCTGCGGGGGGGAGAGGCCGAGCCGGGCGAGTTCGGTCCCATCGCGGTCGCTCTGGTGTCATCGGCGCTGGCGGCGCTGCTGGTAGACCCGCTGCTCATAATAAACCTGGAACTTAAGAAGTTCCTGCTGTACGGCGACCAGGCCGGCCTTCTCTTCGCTGCCCTCCGGTTGGCGGCCTTCTTGATCTTGCCGCCGGCCGCGGTGCTGCTGACCTTCGGCAGGCGGGCCGCGGTCGCGCCTTTAGTTCTCGCTGCTTTAGTGTTCAGCGGAGGCGCGGTTTCGGCGCTGAAGCGGTCCGGGGCCGCCTACTCGACCGGCTACCAGTACGGGGCGGAGGGGAAAGAGGCGGTAGTAAGGCTCCTGGCTTCAAAACTTTCACCAGGCCGGACCGTTATGGCCACTCCGGAATTCTCCTACGCGCTTCGCGACGCGGGCGGGCTATTTCCGGGCTGGTCCGTATGGTCCGGCGAAGCGGACATCCTGGAGTACATAACGGGAAGCGAACCTGAATTCATAGTGGCCGGTTGGACCACGCACACCCTTTCGCAGCTGCGCTGGCTGCTGAGGGAGGGGACTGTCCGTCGGCTGCTAGAGAAGGGGTATTCGCTCCGAGAGGTGGGAACGTATTTTATTTGGGAGCGCTCCGCCATCCGGTCGGCAGAGAAGTGAGCGGAAGGGAGATTTATGTGCGGCATCTGCGGCTTTACCGGTCCTTCTAACGAACCGCTGCTTAAAGGCATGGCGGCGTCTCTGGCGCACCGCGGTCCTGACGAGGACGGCTTCTTCGGCGACGGGGGGAATATTTCCCTCGGCATGCGCCGCCTCAAGATAATAGACCTGGCCACCGGCTCCCAGCCGATCTCCAACGAAGATAATACCGTTACCGTGGTCTTCAACGGGGAGATCTATAATTTTAAGGAACTGCGCGCGGCCCTTGAGGCCAGGGGCCACCGCTTCCGCACCAATACCGATACCGAGGTGCTGGTGCATCTCTATGAGGAAAAAGGCGAGGCTTTCCCCAAGCTGCTGCGGGGGATGTTCGCCTTCGCGCTGTGGGATTCTAAAGAGCGCAAGCTCATGCTCGCGCGCGACCAGTTCGGCATAAAGCCGCTTTACTACGCGCTCTCGGGCAACCGGCTTTACTTCGCTTCCGAGCTGAAGGCCCTGCGCCTGGCCGCCGGGGTCTGCGGCGAAATGGACCCGCTGGCCGTGGACTACTATTTCACTTACCTCTATGTCCCGGCGCCGCTCACTATCTACAAGGGCGTAAAGAAATTGGAGCCGGCTTCCACGCTGGTCTTCAGCGGCGGGGCCGTGCGGACCGCGAAGTACTGGACCCTGGCTGCCGTTGCCGGCAGAGAACAGCCGGAGGAGTATTACCTGGAAGGGATCAGGGACCTGCTCTCTAAGAGCGTCAAGGAACAGCTGGTCAGCGACGTGCCGCTGGGGCTGCTGCTTTCCGGCGGCATGGACTCGGTTTCCATACTGGCCTTCATGGCGGAGCACGCCGGGGCCGGGGTAAAGGCCTTTACGGCCGGTTTTGGCGAGGAGAGCTTTGACGAACTGCCGGCCGCGCGCGCCGCCGCCAGGCATTTCGGGGCGGAACATATAGAGATCCCCGTGCGGGCCGATATCGGCGCGGTGATAAGGGAGCTGGCCGGACAGTTCGACGAGCCTTTCGCGGATTCCTCGGCCCTGGCCAATTACCTGGTTACCAAAGAAGCCCGCAAACACGTGACCGTGGCGCTGGCCGGGGTAGGGGGGGACGAACTTTTCGCCGGTTATCCGCGCCACCTCGGAGCCCGCCTGCTGCCCGCCTACCTGAAAGTGCCCTCCGGGCTGCGTGGCCTGGCCGGCCGAGCCGCCGCCCTGCTGCCGGAGAGCAGTTCCTCTTTCAACCTGCCGGGCCGGGTAAAAAGATTCCTGGGCGGGGCTTCTTCGGATTTCGGCGGAGCTTACAACTCCTGGATCTCCTACCTGGGGCCGGAAGAAAAGAAATATTTCTATTCCGGCTCCATGGAGATCTCGCGCGCCGGCGCTTCGGCCGGGCTGCCCGGCCTGCCGTCGGGCCCAGAGGATATTTTCAGGTTCGAACTGGGCAGCTATCTGCCGGACGACCTGCTCTGCCTGGCCGACAGGGCCTCCATGGCCAATTCTCTGGAGTTGCGAGTTCCGTTCACGGACATCCGCCTGGCCGAATTCATGGCCGGGGCCCCGCTCGCCCTGAAGACCAAAGGCTTTAAGCTGAAATACCTGCTGAAGAAGGCCATGGCGGAGAAACTGCCGCCGGAAATTCTGAACGGCCCGAAGCGCGGTTTCCAGGTGCCGCTGGCCCGCTGGCAGGAGAAAGAATTGAAGGCTTTTACCGCGGAAGCGCTCTCGCCAGGCAACATAGCCGGCGCGGGAGTGTTGTCCCGCGACGGAGTGGAACGACTGCTGGCCGAGCACGCCTCCGGGCGCCGCAACCGTTACGACCTCATCTACGCCGCGTCGGTATTCCATCTCTGGCATGAGCAGGCCCGGCATAACCCGCCGGCGGTCATGACCGCCCCGTGGAACGTGCGGGGGCGCAGGAAGATCCTGCTGGTGAACATGGCCGGCCTTGGCGACATCATCATGATGACGCCCTCCCTGCGGTCTATCAGGGCCGCCTACCCCGACGCCGTGGTGGAACTGCTTACCATAGACAGGTCAGCCGATCTGGCCGCGGGCCTGCCCGGAGTGGACAAGGTACACTCGGTCCCGATACGCTACCGCTTCGCCTCCCCGGCCGCCCTTTTTAAGTTTTTCCGTACCCTGCTGGCGCTGCGGGAGGAGAAGTTCGACGCGCTGGTGAATTTCAGCCTGGTCTCCTCCTGGCCCGGACTGCTCAAATCACGGCTCATTAATTTCCTGGTCAGACCGGGCTTCTATTCCGGCCGCGCGCTGAAAGGGCTCTGGGCGACGGGCAAATTCACTTCTTTCGAGGAAGAGATAGAGGAGAGGAGCGAGGTCAGCCTGACAGCGGGCCTGCTGGCCCCGCTTGGCGTAGAGCCGTGCGATCCGGAGATAAAGTATGAACCGGGATTCGATGAAAAGCGAAAGGTGGCCGCCGACCTTGCCGCGGGCGGTTTGTCCGGGCAGCCGGTTATCGGCCTGAACCCGGGCGCTTTCCGGCCTTCGCGCCGCTGGCCCCTGGAAAAATGGAAGGCGCTTATCGGACTGATACTGGCGGACTACCCCGATGCGCTTATAATAGTGACCGGCTCGCCTTCCGAGAAAGCCATGGCCGATGAACTTGAAGTTTCCGACCGGGTCTTCGTTGCCGCCGGGCTTTATTCGGTGCGGGAGAACGCCGCGCTTTACGCGCTTACAGACGTTTTTATAACCAACGACACCGGCCCCATGCACATAGCCGCCGCGGCCGGGGCTAAAACTGTCTGCATCTTCGGGCCCGGAGACCACTGGCGCTTCGCGCCGTCGGTGCCTGACTCGCGCAAGCGCGTGGTGAGAGAAGATAATCCCGGCTGCGAAGTCCCGTGCTATAAATTCGACTGCCCCAACCCCGTATGCCTTACCGGGATAACTGCCGAGGAAGTTTTTGCGGCCGCCAAGGAGCTGCTGTCATGAGCTCCTGCCCTGCCTGCGGGGAAGAGGGCGCCGGTGCGGCTTTGCCGGGCTTTGAGGCGTGCGGGCATTGCGGCCTCGTTTTCAACGTGGAGAGATATTTCGGCGAGCCGCTTTACGAGGAAGTATTTGAGGACGAGAGCTACCGGGATGCCAAGGCCGGGCTTTTTGCGCGGGCGCTGGACCGGCTGGCGCTGGCCGTTCCCGGCAAGGGGCGGCTGCTGGACGTGGGCTGCGCCACCGGAGAATTCCTGAAGGCGGCGGCCGCGCGCGGCTGGCGGGCGGAAGGCGTGGAGCTGAACCCGGTGCTGGCGCTCAAGGCGGAGGCCGCCGGGTTCACGGTAACCCCGCTGCCGGTGGAGAAGGCCATGCTGGACAAGAACGCCTACGACGCCGTTACCGTCTTCGAGGTGTTCTGCCTGATGGATAAACCGGCGGCCGCTGCGGCCGAACTGTTCAAAATAATGAGGCCGGGCGGGATGCTCTACGTGAGGGAATTCAACGCGTCGTTCCATATGCCGCTGGCCTGGCCCATCATCAGCGGTCTTTTCGACTCGCTGGACCTCCGGCCCGGAGTGCTGCATAATTTAAACTTCAGGGCCCGCACGCTCAAGCTCATGCTGGAAAAGGCCGGCTTTACGGATGTGAGCCTGACCAACTCCAGGTCCACCACCGGCGACCCGTACCATACCGGCGGGCGCCTGGGCGTATTTCTTATGAGCGGCCTGAAAGTTCTATACTATACGCTGGCGCAGGCGGTGTGGTACGCCAGTTTTGGCCGGTTCTGCGCCGGTTCCGCTCTGACAGTTACGGTCCGCAAACCATGGCCGTCTGATACGCATAGCGCCTGATACGGCACCTACACATGTAATGATAGCAGCCATACACCAACTCCAATACTGGCCGGGACTGCGGTTCTTCGCCAAGATGCGCGCCGCGGACCTGTTCATCTATCTCGACGACGTGCAGTTTGAAAAGCGCGAGTTCCAGAACCGCAACCGCATCCGCACCCCGCGCGGCTGGCAGTACCTGACGGCCCCGGTGGTGTCCAAGGGCCGCTTCTCGCAGAAGATCAACGAGGTGGAACTGGATAACCCGGCCGACTGGCTCAAGGACCACCTGCAGGCCGTGAAGCAGAATTACGCGCGCGCGCCGTTCTTCAAACAATACCTGCCGGCCATCGAAGAACTTTATTCGCGCGACTACCGGCTGCTGGCCGACCTGGCCATAGCTACCATGGACCTGCTCAAGGACGCTTTCGGCATAAAGACGCCGGTTAAATTTTCTTCCGAGTTCAAGATAGACGAGGTCTCCAGCGCGCGCCTGGCTAAACTTTGCGCGGCGGCCGGGGCGGACGGGTACCTGTCCGGCGCGGGGGCCAAGGCCTACCTGGACCCCGGCGTGTTCAGCTTCGCCGGCATAAAGCTTTCCTGGCAGGAATTCAGCCCGAGGCCCTACCCGCAGGCCTTCCCCGGCTTCGAGCCGGACATGTCGGCGGTGGACCTGCTCCTTAACTGCGGCCCGAGGTCCGCCGAATTCTTATGAACCCATATATAGCCGCCGCCGTACAGGCCATGGATAAAGTCCCGCTCTCCAACCTGGAGCACCCCGGCGAGGAACTTGCCATGCACCCCGCCGCCTGCAAGTTCATGGCGGCTTTCACCCGCGCGCTGGGCGCGAAGAAGGTGCTGGAGTTCGGCTCTGGTTTTTCCACGCTGATGATGGCGCGGGAACTGCCGGCCGAGGAAAGCTACCTGCTGTCCATAGACGACTCGGCCCGCTATTCCAACGCCGCCAGGGAGGCCTATGAGACCTCCGGCTGCCAGGCCAAGGTGGAGTTCCGGGTGGCCCCGCTGCGCCCGCGGTTCTACGGGCCGCGGCTGCTCTTGTCCTATAGTCTGCCCAAGGGGCTGCTGGAGGCCATGGGGCCGTTCGACCTGGTGCTGATAGACACGCCGCACCACGATTTCGGCCGCGAGGCCATCTTCTACGACGCTTTCAACGCGGTGATGCCGGGCGGCTACATAGTTATGGACGACGCCAACAAGGAGGCGGCAGAGAAGGTCTGCCTGCCCAACTGGGACGCGGTGTTCGGCGACGCCATAGAGCCGGTGCGGCTGGACGGCATAGGCGAAGGGTTGACGGTGATAGAGAAGATAGAGGACGTCCGGCCCCGCTATACGGCCCGCGGCGCCCTGGGCGCCTCGTTCAAGACCGTGGCCGGCCTCAGCCGGCTGCTTCTCCACCCGGAGAAGTAATTGCCATAGGCCCTTTGTCCTTACTAGTAGGTCCTTTTATGTGACTTTTGGGTACTAACGGCCCTTATGGGGCGGCCTTGCGCGAGCTAAACTATAGTATCGCAAAAGGAGCCTACATGGTACGCAAACACTACGCTCAGGAACTTACCATCTTCAAGACCGTCTTCCTTTTCTGCTTCGCCATTTTCCTCGCCTGCATTACCGACCTGACCTACGGGCAGAGCTTCGACAGCGAAAGCCTGCTGGGCCAGCTCCGGGCTTCGGGGTCTTTTGATGTTTCAGCCCTGCCGGACCGCGCAGCTGAAGTTCCCGCTCCCGCCGCCGCGACCAAAGCGGACCAGACCAAGTTGGTAGCCGATTTCAAGAACAGCCTGGTTAAGCAGATAACCGGCAATTGGAAACACCCTTCCAAAGTTGACGACGCCATTGTGGACGAGCTGGGCCGCGCCTACAAGGCCGGCGTGCTGGAGCCCGTGATAGTGGCCGTGCTGAGCGATCCCCGTCTGGAGCGGCTGATGCCTCCCGGTGCCAAGATGTCGCCCGCCGAAGCGGCCCGCGTTTTCTCCATGTACGTGGGCGCCGAGTTGGAGTCCAGCGGCAACGTGGAAGGCGTGGCTCCTGTTGAGCAGTGGGACGCCATGACCCTGCGCCACCTGGCGCTGGCCAAGGCCGGTTCCGCGCGGGTGGGTTCCTCCGGCTTCCTGGCCGAACTGGGCGCCATACAGAACACCCCTTTCTCTTACGGCAATCTGGTGCGGCCGCTCATCAACGGCGCGCAGTCCTTCCCCAAGCGCGCGGAGCTTATAAAGAACGCCAAGAAGAGCGTGTACCTTACCACCTGGGCTTTCTATGACGACGAGACCGGCCACCATACCGCGGACCTGCTGAAGGCCGCCAAGAAGCGCGGCCTGGACGTGCGCCTGATGATAGACAAGGACACCGCCGGCCTTTACGATAAGGGCATCCTGGCCGAGATAGCCGCCGCCGGCATCCCGGTGCTGCGCTACCAGCCCAAGGCGAAGAACTATTACGAATTCCATTCCAAGATCCTCATAGTGGACGGCAAGTATGCCATCCTGGGCGGCATGAACATAGGCAATGAGTACTCCCATATGGCCGGCCACGAGACCTGGCGCGACACCGACGTGCTGGTGCAGGGCCCGGCCCTGAAGGACGCCATGAAGTTCTTCGCCGAAGCCTGGAACGAGCAGGCGGCCGCCGACGGCCTGGCGCTGCGCGCCTCCGCCAACGACTACGACGACGCCCCGGCCGGTCCGGCCGCGGCCTCCATAGTCTGGAACAACCCCGGGCAGGAACCTTATATCTTCCTCTCCATGCTCAAGGCTATCTACGGGGCCAAGACCCGCGTGAACATAGAGAACGCCATCTTCGTCATGATGCCGGCCATGGAGCAGGCCCTGCTGGACGCCCGCGCCCGCGGCGTGGAAGTGAACATCCTCTCCAATTCGCTCGAGACCATAGGCGACCCCATAATGAGCGCCATGATCCTTGGCGGCTTTCCCAAGCTCATGAAGGCCGGCGTTACCGTGTACCTGAAGGAAGGCGGCCTGCCCAACCGGCTGCACTCCAAGTTCATGACCGTGGACGGCTCCTACGGCACCATAGGTTCCTTCAATCTGCAGCCGCGCTCCATCCGCTACGTGCGCGAAATAGCCGTGAACTTCACCGACCACGGCGCGGTCTCCACCCTGGACGCCGCTTTCGCTAAAGATATCGCCGCAGCCAAGAAGGCCGAGAAGGTCAAGGACCTGAACATTCCCAAGAGCCCCGTGAAGGGCCTGGTTCGCAAACTGATGTTCAACCAGCTGTAATCGGTGGGGACGTTGTTGACTATTTGACTATTTAGTTGATTCCGGATAAATTCGCGGCTACTGGTTTGAAATAGTCAAATAGTCAACAACGTCCCCCTGGAAAAGGGCCTATCCCGGGATAGGCCCTTTTTTCATGGCCCTCTGGGCACTTGGCCGCTCCCGGCGGCCCCGTTATTGTCTTAAACTATATATAGATGAAGCATTACCGGAACATATTGGCGGTCGCGGCGCTGGCCTTTATGGCGGCGTCTTCCGCTTTTGCCGCGCCGGTGGCCTACCAGGAAGCAATCGCCCCCTGGAACCTGCAGCAGGCACTGCGCATAACCCCGGCCCTCACCCCCGAGGCCATCAAAGCTTTCGAGGCCGCTCACGGCCCCGCCGCCGCGCAGCTCGCCGCCAAGCGGCAGAGCGTTTCCGAACTGCTCAAGCGCTACTCGGTCTGCGCCCTCAAGCCCGAAGACCAGAAGACCGCCGCGAAATACCTTTCCAGGCAATTCCAGGCGGAGATAAAGTATTACGCCAACGGCGGCTGCGCCTCCCTGAAGGCCGGCGAGGGCGCGCACAGGCCAGCACCTACCGCCGCCTCGCTTGAAACCGTCTCCGCCCTTTCCGCCTCCGGCGCGCTGAACACGGCCGAAGGCTCCGCCCGCTTCTTCGACGGTTCCCTTAAAGGCGGCTCCGCTGACATGCCCGTGGTGAGCGCCGGCGGCGCCAGGCCCGCCGCGGCCCCCGTCCAGGCCATCCGGCCGGCCTCCGGCAAACCCCTTTCCTCGAAAGTGCCCGAACTGCGCGCCGCCGCCCCCGAAAAGAAGGCTTCCGTGGTGCCCGAGGGCCTCGGCCAGGGCGGCATGGTGAATACCGCCGTGGATTACTGGGCCGCCATGCGCAAGGAGAACTGGGCCGCCATAAAGAAAGGCGACCTGGAAGGCGCGGAGAAGGCCAAGGCCTACGCTAAAGCTGCCGCCGCGGCCGGTTTCGGCGGCCTGCTGTTCTACAGCAACCTGCCTAACGTGGAAACGGCCGCCGCCAGGATGCGCTGGGCCATAAAGAACGATGCCGGCGGCAAGGTAGTGGCCGCTGAAGTAGGGAAATTCGCCTTTCATTCCGGGATCTTCATACTCGCTTTCGCCCCCATTCCCTTCACCAAACTGGTTAAAGCCGCGCTGGCCGGGGAAGTCTGGGCGGTGGCTATAGTGGGAGCCATAGCCGCGGGCCCCATAGACCGCTACATAACCCACATCGCCGACGTAAAGCACGCCTCTAAATAGCGGTTTTTGCTTTCTTTTTTCGGCCCGGGAACTCCCGGGCTTTCTTTTGTTATACTTCCGGTATGGGTAAAAAGAAAAAGGGTTTAAGTTCCAAAGAGTTCTTTGGCCTGGTGCGCGGCCGCAGTGCCCGCAACGCCGGGCGGGTGGACGCGCTGATAAACGAGAGCTGCGGTGCCGAGCTCACCGTGGTCTCTTGCGACTCCTCCGGTTTCTCCCGGAAAACCCACGAGCACGGCATCATAGAATTCATGGACAACATGGTGAAATGCCACGACGGCCTGGAGAAGGTAGTGGCCCGGCACGGCGGCGTTACCCTTTCCAACAAGGCCGACAACCTCATGCTGGTCTTCGACGAGCCGGCCCCGGCCGTGAAGTGCGCCATAGAGATGCACCGCTGGCTCAGGAAGCGCAACAAGGGTCTGCCCGAGCACAAGCGCTATAACATCTGCGTTGGCATCCACCACGGCCCCTTGCTGCGCTTCACCGACGACGCCTATGGTCCCGCGGTGAACGTGGCCTTCAAGCTGGGCGAGGACGTGGCAGGCAAGGACGAGCTTCTGGTGAGCGGCCAGGTGAACGGGCTCATAAAGAAGCTGTTCCGTACCGACTATTCCAAGCATGTGACCATAGGCGGCGCCAGCTTCGACGTTTACAAGGTGAAATACCGCTAGGCCGCCGGGCGTGAAAAAGCCCCGCTCCAGCGGGGCTTTTTCTTTTACGCCCTCAGCTCCTTCTCCCTCTCCATCGCCGCGGCGAAGGCGGGCCAGAACGGGTCGTTCACCGGGTGGGCGAGGTCCCGCTGCCGGCCGTCCTCCGTTACTTTTATTCCGCGCGCTTTTTCCGTAACTTCTCCTATTACCGAGGCCGCTATATCTTTGGCGGCCAGCCGCGCCAGTATGCCCGGCACGGCGGCCGGTTTGGCTGTTATTATCAGTGTACCCTCGCTGATGGCCGAGTAGGGGTCCATGGCGAAACGGGCGCATAGCCGCGCGGCCGCCGGCGCCAGCGGTATGGCATCCCTGTCCACGGCCATGCCGGTGCCGGAGGCCCGGGCTATCTCGTAGAGCCCGCCCCAGATCCCGCATTCGGTGGCGTCGTGCATGGAGGTGACGCCGGCCGCGCGGGCGTTGCCGTCCGCGGCGGCCAGCGCGTCTTCCACGGTACTCATCTGGTAGAACGTCTTCTCCAGTTCCCGCAGGTCGGCCGCGCCCAGCTCCGCCTCCACCAGCCGCGGGCAGGCCGCGGCGAACAGGCCGCAGGTCTCTACCGCGGCGCCCTTGGTCACTATCACTCTGTCGCCGGGGCGCGCCATGCGCGTGGTGACGTATTTGTCCTCGTCTCCCAGCGCCGTCATCACGGCGCCGCCCACCATGGGGTAATTGCAGCCGGCGTAGCGGGCCGTGTGGCCGGTGACCACGCTGACGCCGTACTTCACGCATTCCCGGTGCACGGTCTCCCACATGAGTTCCAGCTCCTCTTTCTTTATCGAGAGGGGGAGGTTCAAGTCCACGGCCAAATGAGAGGGTCGCAGGCCGGTGGTGGTGATGTCCGAGGCCAGGATATGGAAGGCGAACCAGGCCGCGCGCTCCCAGCCGTACTCCGGCACTATGAAGAACGGGTCTGCCGTCATGGCCATTACGCGGCCCGGGGCCACGCGCACCACGCCGCAGTCCACGCCGTGCATGGGTCCGTCCAAAATATCCGGCGACGGCGCGCCGAGGCGCGGGTAGATGAGGCCGTCGAACACGGCGGGGTTGATCTTTCCGAGGGGCAATTCAGCTGTAAGGGTCATTTCTTTCTCCTTTCGAATTCTTTTACGGCGGCGGCCACACGGCCGCGCGTGAACACCGAGCTTACCACCGAGACCAGGTCGGCCCCGGCGGCGTAGACCGACGGCGCGTTGGCGGCCGTGATGCCGCCTATGGCTACCAGCGGCACCTTCAGCCGCCGCCGCGCCTCTCCGAAGACCGAGAGCGGCACCAGCGCCTCTTTCGGTTTGGTGGGGGATTTAAAGCAAGCGCCGAAAGAGACATAGTCCGCGCCGGCGCGCTGCATTCTGACGGCGAGGTCTATGTCGCCGTAGCAGCTTA
>Ga0209212_1002838_pt1 | contig 23813 bp, 18 predicted proteins | sample RifGroC2_FD_183996 | JGI IMG/M metagenome (GOLD analysis project Ga0209212, IMG submission 183996) | Groundwater microbial communities from Rifle, Colorado, USA - Groundwater C2 (SPAdes) (version 2) | ecosystem: Environmental > Aquatic > Deep subsurface > Groundwater | place: Rifle, Colorado... | reverse complement strand
TGGCGCGTACCTTTACTGGTTCGTGTCGGTCGAGTCGCTTTTGACCGAGTGCACTGCTTCCCACTGGAACTGCTCGGTCGCTACGCACACGTGGCGTGGCAACCGGAAGTATCACGAGCTTGCGGCCTTTCGCCAGCTCCACCGGTTGAATAAGGAGGACAGCGCGTTTTTCCAGAGCCTGCCCCGCGACTGGCAGGAGAAGCTCTTGAAGGACGCTCCGTCCCACAACGGCAACGGCCACCACCGTTAGTCGTTCTAGCCAGCCCCACTCGGGGGCTGGTTTTTAGTTTAGATTAAAGATTTAAGATTAAAGATTAAAGTGAAGAAAAGAGAAAAGAGAAAAGAGTTAGCAGGGGGGCAGAGAGAAATTAGCTGTTTGGAGATTGGAAATTAGTATTTATGGATGTAGCTCAAACCTTCAGGTTTGAGGATGTCTCAGGTCTAAAGACCTGAGCTACAACAGCTATGGTATTACCAATTTCTATTTTCTAAACATCCAATTTCTAGTATCCAGTAGGGCGGGGTCTTGTACCCCGCCACGAGAGTGGGTAGTAAAATTCCAAATTACAAGCACCAAACACCAAACAATTTCAAAACCCCAAATCACAAATTCAAAACATGTAGGGCGGGGCATGAATGAACGAGGGAGCAAATTGCATAGTGGGGCAGGGAACCTCATTAAAATTGATGTAGCTCAAACCTTCAGGTTTGAGGATGTCTCAGATCTCTAGACCTGAGCTACATTTGTTCTTTTGTTTCTTTGTTCTTAAGTTTCTCTGTTTTTTTGTCTCTTGACAAAAAAATAAAACTATGTTAATTTTAATTGTCGTTCATTAAAAATAATTTTCAAACAAAACTCACCAACGAAAGGAGTGGAGACATGCCAGCTTCAGTTGTCATTGGCGCCCAGTGGGGTGATGAAGGCAAAGGAAAGATCGTTGATTTGCTTGCCGAAAAAGCCGACGCAGTGATTCGTTACGGCGGCGGTCCAAATGCCGGACATACGATCGTGGTTGATGGCAAACGTTTGGCACTGCACCTCGTGCCTTCCGGTTCTGTTCATCCAGGCAAAAAGAATATTATTGGCCAGTATGTTGTTTGCGATCTTGATGTTCTTCATCATGAACTTGCCGACGCGCTTACGCGTGGCGCGGAAGTTTTCATTGATGATTCCGCGCCAGTCATTCTTCCTGTTCATCGTCTGATTGATGGTCTGCGGGAAAAAGGATCCGGTAGCGCGGCAATTGGTACGACGAAGCGCGGAGTTGGTCCGGCGTACGAAGATGTTGCAAGTCGTCGTAATCTAACGCTCGGCGATTTGCGTTCAGCCGATGCAATTTTTCGGTGCCTCAAAAACGGCGGTTATTATGACGAGCGTTTGGCTGTGGCGCGCCACCTTGGCGCTTCTCGGGCCGAGCTTGTTGACTTCTCAACCGAAGCAACAGTTGCACATTGTTTGAAATACAGAGATTTGATTTGCGAACACCTGGCTGATACCCGTGCCATGGTTTGGCAGATGATGAATCGCGGGGAGCACCTTCTTTTTGAAGGTGCTCAGGGCGTGATGCTTGACATCAATCATGGCGCTCGGCCATACATCACTTCTTCGATGTGCGGAGCCGCAGCTGTCACCGCAATTTACGGAATCAAAGATTTTAAAGATGTTTGGGGAGTGACCAAGGCTTATGCCACTCGCGTTGGCGGCGGACCGTTTCCAACGGAATTGAAAGATGAAGTTGGTGATCGGATCCGCGAAACTGGTGGCGAGTATGGCACCACAACTGGCCGTCCGCGGCGTTGCGGTTGGCTTGATCTGTGTGCTTTGAAATACGCTTGCCACTACGGGCTTGTAACCAAGCTCGCCATTACTAAGCTTGATGTTTTGTCTGGTATTCCCGAGATTAAATTCTGTCATAAATATGAATATGATGGATCCTCTCATGATCCGACCTGTACTTTGACCAATGAAGTTTTGGAAAAAGCCAAGCCGATTTTTCTTGGTCTGCTTGGATTTGACAGCGATATTTCCGGTTGTCGTGATTGGCGGGATCTGCCCTCGACTGTCATTGATTTTTTGAAAATTATTGACAGTCATCTTTCCGTTCGGACTCACATGATCGGCGTTGGTTCTGGTCGCGAACAGATTATTCAGTTCTGAAAAAAAACAAGAAGGAGACACACGGTGACAGCAAAAGAAAAAAAGTTTGGGAGATGGATTCGTACCAAACGGCGTGAGAAGTGTTGGAGTCAGAAAGAAGTGATTTGGTTTCTTCACAATAATGGTTGTCTCCATTGGAATGATGTGTCAGAGTCAGAGGCCATCAAACGCTTGTCTCTGGCTGAGCGTGGTATGAGGCGGCTTAACTGGCTTCAAGCCAGAGAGCTTGTTTTTGGTGCTCTTGGTGTTCCATATGGAGAATTAGAAAAAGCATATCCAGGCAATCAGTTGGCCAAACCAACCAAGGTTAAGAAAATAGAATTTCCCCCGTCTGTTAGGTAGTAATCAAACAACATCCCACCTCTCGAGGTGGGATTTTTTTGTTTGATGTTGAATTTTAAAACTCAACACCGAACAGATTAAAGATTTAAGATTAAAGAGTAAAGGATTAAAAGACTTGAGATTTAAATTGTGAGTTGGAATAAATATAGAGCGTGGTAAAATGTGTTCGATCGAACAGTTTTCACCACGCTTTTTTGATATAATTTATCTAAATTTAAAGTATTGGTTAAAAATTACAATCGTAGCATTTTGTGTTCGATCGAACATAAAATGCTACGCTTCGGTTTATCTTAAAAAATAAAAATATTTTTGATTCTGTTTTTTTAAATATTTTACACATCCTTTTACCCTCTGCTATTTTTTGTCAAAGACAAATTTTTTGGCTAATGTTTTTTTGCATTCTTACAAGCTACCTGCCTACCGGCAGGCAGGCAAGCTAATTCCTAATTCCTCAGTCCTCAGTCCTTGTTATTTCTAAAATAAAATTCCGACTCAGTTTCTTGAGTCGGAAAAGTTGGTTACGAATTTCTACACAGACGATCAACTCGTTTGAGAATGTTGGGGATTCGGTGGTGACCGGTGAGTGTACGGATGCACATGGCGGCTTTGAGCGGATCAATGCCAGCAGAGGTGATGTAAAGCGGTTTTTTGCTTTCACCTCTGAACACGGAAGTTGTTCCATTGCCAGAACCATATGGTTTTTTAGCCACGCCAATCACTGGAATTTTGCGATCAAGGGCATAGAAAAGATGCGCGCCCAGACCGTGTTTTCCCGAACCGTTTAGCCAGACATATCCGTCAACAATAATTACGTTTGGTTTTTTTTCGAGTTCTTTAAGCACGGCCATAATGCATGGCAATTCGCGTCGAAAAAATTCTCCGGATTGATAAGATTTCACACCTTCAACCAGTCTTGTCTTTTCACAAAGAACAGTTTCGTCAATCCATGAATTGAAAACCACGCAAGCGGCGAGAGCAAGAGGGTCACGGTAATCAACGTCAACGCAAGCGATCATTCAACCTCCTTTTTGTTGGTTGGAAGTTTCTGATAAGGAGTGATTTTTTATGATATAACAAATTAGATTTTTTGTCAAGAGCCTTCGTTAGGGAGTTAGAAGTAGGGAGTGGGGGCGTGAATGCACGAGGGAGTGAACTGCTTCACTCCCGAGAGCATGAGCGCGGGTTTTTCTATGTCCCCGCACCGGATAGCACAGGGGACAGAAAAACCCGGGAGTGAGAGCTTACACTGGGTACAGTGAGGCTTGAACTGGTAAGTATGGTGGCGCGGGGCTTGCCAAGTTTTTATATATAATGTAAGGTATCTTGATTGATATGCCAGAAAATATATTACACAAAAAATTTCATAACAAGCTCAAGGAGTCGCAAAAGATTCTTCTTGTGGCGCACAAAAAGCCGGACGGAGACACCTTAGGAACCACGGGCGCGTTTTTGCATTATTTAAAACGCGAAGGAAAAGATGTAACTGCTTTTTGTGTTGATGAAATTCCAGACCATTATCATTATATGTGCCGTTCTCATCAGATGAGTAGCGATCCAAAAGTTTTTGAAAACGAGTATGATCTTTTATGTATTTTTGATTCTTCAGATTTAAAGTATGCCGGAGTGGAACACTTGGTTGCCAAGATGCCAAGCCAGCCACATCTTGTGGTAATGGATCATCATTCTACAAATATTGGATACGGAGATTTGAATGTAGTTTTTGGAGATGCTTCTTCAACCGCGGAAATTGCTTATCGATTTTTTAGAATAAATAATATTTTTATTGATCCGGACATGGCCACTTGCATGTTAACCGGAATTTTGTCTGATACGTCACACTTTACCAATCCGGCAACCAATTCTATTTCTCTTGAAGGAGCTTCGCATCTTTTATTGTGTGGTGGACGTTTGAATGACATCACTCGTTATTTGGTGCATAATAAAACTGTGCCGGGTTTGCAGTTGTGGGGCAAAGCGCTTGAAAGAATAAAAGAAAATAAAAAAGAAGGAATGGCATCAACTGTAATTCGTGAACAAGATTTGATTGAAATTGGAATTGATGGCAATGAAGCCATAGAAGGTTTATCTAATTTTTTAGGAGCGGTTTTGGATGTTCCAATTATTATGGTATTGACTGAAAAGCCGGGTGGAATTGTAAAAGGAAGCCTGCGTTCAGCTACCGATGACGTTTCAAAAATTGCCAAAAGTTTTGGTGGCGGGGGACACAAGAAAGCGGCTGGCTTTGAGATTGCTGGAAAGATAATAGAAAAAAAAGGAATCTGGCAGGTTGAGCCAGCTCTTGATTTAAAGATTGGTGGTAGCAGGTAAATTTTAAATTCTAAATTCTAAATTTAAAATGAAGGAAGTTCTCCCTCGCAATATATGTCCTTCTCGGGAGAACATCTTATTTTAGAATTCAGTAATTTAAAATTGATTTGAAATTTAAAAGTTAAAATTTAAAATTATCAGAGGGTGGTGTAAAACCCGCTTCTTTTTTTATTTTATTTATGGTATAATTTTTATATTCAAAAGAGTAGAATCATGAATCCAGAATTATGAATTATGGTAAAGATGAATCTTTTTCTTTATTCATTATTCTTACTTCATAATTCTATATTCATACTTCATTATTCAAAAGAGTAGAATCATGAATCCAGAATTATGAATTATGGTAAAGATGAATCTTTTTCTTTATTCATTATTCTTACTTCATAATTCTAAATTCATAATTCATTGTTTATAATTTTATTATATGTCAAAATTTGATATCGATTCACAATATCCAAATGAGATTCAGTCGCAATATTTAGTTCCAACCGTAATTGAAAAAACAAGCTATGGCGAACGGGCTTATGATATTTATTCCCGTTTATTAAAAGACAGAATTATATTTTTAGGTACTGCCATTGATGACGCGGTGGCGAATATAATTATTGCTCAGCTTTTATTTTTAGAAAGCCAGGATAAGGAAAAAGACATAAAATTATACATCAATTCTCCGGGTGGTTCGGTAACTGCTGGGCTTGCAATTTACGACACCATGCAATATATCAAACCAGATGTTGCCACGATTTGCGTTGGCATGGCGGCTTCCATGGGTGCAGTATTGTTAGGAGCTGGTAAAAAAGGCAAGCGGTTTGTCTTGCCAAATTCAGAAGTTATGATTCACCAAGTAATGGGTGGTGCCGAAGGTCAAGCTTCTGATATTAAAATTCGTGCGGAAAGAATTTTGCGAATTAAAGATCAGCTGAATCAAATCTTAGCCAAGCATACCGGACAGAAAATGGATCAAGTTGAAAAAGACGCTGACCGAGATCATTTTATGTCCGCTGATGAGGCGGTGAAGTATGGCATCGTTGACAAAATCATTGAATAAATTTGGATCTGAATAATAAAAAAAGAGCTGCCTATAAAAGGCGGCTTTTTTTATTTAATGAACTACCATGGCTTAATGCCGGTGGTTTCAGCTTGTTGGCTAGTCGCCGGCCAAAAATAACCGTGGTTAGGCTGAGTTTACTTGATAATGAAATATTATGAGTGGGGCGGCCCCTTGTGGGCCGCCTCATTGGCGGGGTGCAAGACCCCGCCCTACGTAATTTTTTAAAATTTTATCTGATATAATTTAAAACCCCACAATCGCGCTCAAGAAGATTGATCAGAGGTTAGGTCAAGTCCCGAAGGACCGGAACAGCCTGCGATCAACCCCCATGCTTGTCGTGAGCGCGATTGCGGAGTCTTAATAAAATATTTTTATAAACCTTTTAAAATAGCACTTTCCTCCCAGAAGTGTAAGGTTTATTAAATTGTAGTTTCTTATCATTGATACTTAATCTTACTACACTATAAAGATCTTGTCAAGGGGGTCGAACAATTTTCGTATTCATAGTATTATTTTTTGTTTAAATTAAGCAAAATAAAATCAGCTAAAGAGCTGATTTTATGTTATTTTTTATTGTCCCACACATTTTATACACGTATTTGTGCACCATCTTGTCCCCAGTTTATAAGTCTGTTGCTTCAGTATTTGTCAGAGTTTCAGTTCCACCTGTGGTTTCACTCGTGGTTTCGGTTTTTTCCGGTACACCAACAAGGCAAATTTCCGGCAAAGGCCGGTAATGGCTTTCGTAAACAGTTTCTATTTTACTACCATCCGGTTTTTTAACAGTGTAGGTGAAACTTGTGTCAGCGCCCGAGTGTCGTGACTGACAACTGCGTTTACCAACTTCTAAATTCGTGGTTTCCACTTCACGAGTTGGTCCGGTTGGAATCCAACGCGCGACAACCGGTGCAGAGTATGATCCTTTTCGACCATCGCTTGCTCCCCAAAAAGTGAATTTAAGTTCATTGTTTTTGGTATCAACCGAAGTAGCAAATAAAATATAATTTCCTGTATCATTTATAAATCGAAGATCCGGGGTCGGATCATAAATAGTAGCGTCAGTTCCAGGGTTGCCATTTGCCGGATCATTATAATATGAAACAACTAAAGAATGGTTGCTTCTTTTTGTTACCGGTAATCCGGAATTCATAATTGTTCGAAAGGTGGTGGTGCCGATTTGGCATAATCCGCCGCCAACTTCCGGTTTAATTTCATCGCCTTTAATAACGAGTTCAGGCAAGTAGCCATTTTCAACAGTGATTGGTTTTAGAGCGCCAATCAAGGAAAATTCTTCTCCCGGCGCAATTAAAGTTCCATGTAATAAACGAGCGCCGTTTTGGATATTTTTAATTCTGTTTTTTGGACTGCCTTTAAAGTTTGAAGTTCCTGCCCCCAAAATTTCTTTAATACCAAGATCATTAACATCAGCTGTTTGTAATTTTGGTTCAGTGGTTTTAACGATAACATCAATTTCATTTTTACTTTTGGTAAGAATAGCTTCATTTAAAGATGTTTTAGTAGCTTCTTTGTCAAGTTCAATTCCATTGCTTGAGTTTTGGAATTCAACAACATGATTATTTTCAAGTTGGAATTTTGCGTCTTTTGGACCTTGGTTTATTTCTTGCGCTATTTGGTCAAGTAATGTGTCGAGTGCTGCTCCACCAATATGCAAATAGGTTTTATTTTTTTCATCCTTATCAACCTCAATCATTTCAGAGAGTTTAAGTTTATCCAGTTTCCAGTTTTGATTATCAAATTTCAGCAAGATCAAATTTTTAGAGAGCAGAGATTTAGCTTCGTCAATTAAGGGTTCAACATCTTTGGCAAAAATTGTGGGATTTTTATTTACAATATCCAAATTTATTTCCGGAAGTTCGAGAATGGCAAGAGAGGCTTCAAGTTCGTTGATTGTCTTTTCAGAATTAAAAATTGTACCAGGTAATGGTTCGATTACGGTAATTGTTGGATTTTCTCCTTCCCAAGAAATTTTAAGTTTGGAATTTTGAACCGGAGTCAAGTTCAGTCCCAGTGCTCTTTCAATTTCAGCTAAGAGATCAGTCTCACGTAATTTTATAGATGCCTTAACATTATGGGTTCGTAATCCAGAATCAAGCTGTTCCATTATGTTTTTGAGTGGGTTGCTGCTGCGACCAACATTCATTGCGTTAGCAATTGTAACTTCGTAATTTACTGAAAACAGATCACGAGCAACGTCAGGATCATTTGGTGCCAAGAATCTTGTTGGAATTGAAATTTGATTTTCGTCTAAATAAAAAACAAAATTTTTCGTGTAAAGAGAATCAATACGGTCTTCGAGAACAGTACGGGCGTTTTGTGGTGTCATCCCTCCAACATAAAGATTGCCAATTTTTACACCAGGGAAAATCCGACCCTGATACGCCGAAACATAAGCAATATCAAAACCGGCGCCAATTAAAACTATGGCGACTATTAAATAAATAGACCAAAATAACCCTCTTTTTGAGGAGGATTTTTTATTGGTTGGTGTGGGTGTGTTTTTGTTATTCATCTTCTATTTCAGAAACAGGGATAAACATTGAGTTTCCTTTTTTAGGTAGAGTAATTATTAGAACTCCGGCTTTTAGTTTTGCTTCCGCGCCATCAGAAGAGACGTGAACCGGCAGGATGATTGAACGAGAGAACATTCCCCAGTGACATTCTTGATAAAGATAATTGCGATCTTTGAAATCGTGGCAGTCTTCGCGCCGGCCGCGGATTGTGATCACATCTTGGGAAACATAGATTTCCAAGTTGTTTGGTTTGACTCCGGCAATTGGCGCGGTTATTACAATATTTTTTGCAGTTTCAAAAACATCCACTGATAGTTGTCCTTCATGGTCAGTTGGAAGCCAGCTAGAATCATCATAAGCCTTTTTGCTTTTAGCTTTAGGCTTGATGGTATAGGTATCCTCGTTAAAAAATTCAGTTGGAAGTTTGGCGCGTGACATATACGAGTATTATAGCATAAAGGTAATTAGGGAGAAAGTGGGGGGTAGATTAAAGATTTAAGATTAAAGATTAAAGAGGGGAAGGAGATTTAAGATTTAAGAGGGGGAGAAGACTAGGAGATATGAGTGGGGCGGGGCATTGTGTCCCGCCATAATACTGGTTAAAATTGAGTTTGTGTTAATAATTATCGAACTCTGTAATGATCATATAAAAAACTCCCATCTAAAGATGGAAGTTTTTTCGGTTCATACCTCATTGTGCCTAGTGTCGGTATTTACCCCCGGGTTTTGGGGTTGCCTGTCCGACCCAGCACGGCAACATCCCAAAACCCGCGCTCACGATTAAGGAAGCAAAGCAGTTTGCTTCCTTAATCCTTCGCGCCCCACCGGGATTGTCGAATCCCATAGTGATCATATAAAAAACTCCCATCTAAAGATGGAAGTTTTTTATATGACCCCACCGGGATTCGAACCCGGGTTACCAGGATGAAAACCTGGTGTCCTAGACCAGACTAGACGATGGGGCCTCCCAGTTTATTTGAATATAAAAAATTTCAAATAAACTGGGAGACCTAAGTTTAGTAAAAACCTAATACAATTTGCTTACGCGGACGATTATATCATGGCTTGGCTTTTTTGACAAGTGTTTGGTCTTAATTGTAAAGGAGAAATAGAAATGTCCTACTTGGATGTTTTGATCAAAATTAAGTTTTGATCAAAATCCCTCTTGTTTTGTTTCTTTGTTCTTCAGTTTTTTGGTTTTTCACGAGGGTTTGCCTTGTTAGTATTGGTTGACACGAGGCTTAGCCTCGTGTCTGTTTTGCTCTATAATTAACCTTAATAAATGGACATAGTGAAATCTCTAACAGGACTTGATTTTTTCCCGAAAATATGATAAAATATACCTATGAAAATTTTAGGAATAGAATCAAGTTGCGACGAAACAGCGGCTGCTTTGGTAGATTATACTGGCGGACGTTTTTCGGTTTTAAGCAATGTGGTGGCTTCACAAATTGAAATTCATAAAAAAACTAAAGGGGTTGTTCCGGAAGTGGCAGCACGTTGTCATGTCGAAGCCATCATTCCGGTTATCAAAGAAGCAATGCAGAATGAAACCAAGCCCGACGCAATTGCTATTACAAAAGGTCCGGGACTCGTAACTTCTTTGCGCATTGGTGTTGATACAGCGAGGACACTTTCATTTTTTTGGGGCGTGCCAATGATTGGAGTGAATCATTTAGAAGGTCACATCTATGCTAGTGTTTTGCAAAACACTGCAATAGAGTTTCCGGCTTTATGTTTGGTTGTTTCTGGTGGTCACACGGAACTTGTGTTGATGAAAAAACATTTGGATTATAAAATTATTGGAGAAACAAGAGATGACGCGGCTGGAGAAGCGTTTGATAAGGTGGCGAAAATTTTGGATCTTGGTTATCCGGGCGGACCGGAAATTTCTAAATTGGCAAAAGAAGGAAATCCTAAAGCAATTGATTTTCCTCGTCCAATGATTGATTCCAAAGATTTTGACTTTTCATTTTCCGGACTAAAAACTGCAGTCTTATACTATGTAAAAAACCTAAAACCTAAAACCTATAACCTAAAACCTGATATCTGCGCTTCTTTCGAACAAGCAGTCGTTGATGTGTTGGTTGCTAAAACAATCTGCGCCGCTAAAAAATATAAAGTTAAAACTGTAATTCTCGGCGGTGGTGTTTCAGCCAATCAACGTCTGCGCGATGAATTATCAAAAGCAGTAAAGAATTTACTTCCCACTTCCCACTCCCTACTTCCTTCCCTTAAATACACCACCGACAACGCCGCCATGATCGCTACGGTCGGAGTTTTTCATGCCATTAATAAAAATTTTATTTCTTGGGAAAAAATTGATGTGGATCCAAATTTGTCATTATGAGTATTAAAAAATATAAACAAAGAAACAAAGAAACAAAGAAACAGAGAAACAAAGAGATTAAGAAACAGAGAAAAGAGTTTGAAAGCCATGGTGAAAAAGAAACAAGGCAATATGCAGCCGGATTTGTAAAAAAACTTAATGGCGGTGAGATTTTAATTTTGGAAGGCGAATTGGGAAGCGGAAAATCGACTTTTGTCCGCGGTTTAGGTAAAGCTCTTGGTATTAAAAAAACCATGCGCAGTCCGACTTTTACCCTAATGAATGTTTATAAAATTTCTGGCAAATCAAAAATTAAAAATTTTATCCACGTTGATGCTTATCGGCTTTGTAGCGTTCAAGACTTGCGCAATATCGGGTTATTCGAGTATATTGGAAATAAGGATACGGTTATTGCTATTGAATGGGGTGAAAAATTAAAAAGTCTTTTTAAAAAATTAGATTTAATCTTAATAAAATTTAAACATGGTGAGTCTGAATCTTGCCGTTTGATTATTAATTAATATGTATATGAGTCCAGAACAACGACTGGGTAATGGTCAATTACCAAATCAAGATCCAAGTAAAGCGGAAACAGAAAGAGATCGAGAGATGGTTTTTGACGCCACCATAGAAGCCTTGCTTATTGAACATTCTGAAAAAGTCAATGAAGGCAATAATGGTATTATTTTTCGTTTGGATGCCAAGACTATTCCAAATGAACTTTTGGAAAAGTTAAGAGAACGGGGGGTTGATTTAGGTGGGGATGATAGAGCAATCAAACTTTTAAAAGTATATTCATCCGGCGCGGCTGAATATGAATTTGGAATGCAAAAATATGCCCATGAAGCAGTTACCAGTGCTCCAAATAAAGAGGAATTAGCAAGAGTTCCCACTCCTTTGTTTTGGAAAGGTTTGGATGTGGGTGATGAGACGCTTTCTTTGTTGCGAAGTCAGGGTTTTCGTGGCACAGGTAATAAAATTGAAGTTCTTTTTATGGATTTTGTACCAGGAGAAGATTTAGCTGTGATTTATGCTAAAGAAGCTTTAAAGAGGCATCCAAAAGCTGTTCATCTTACCGAGGAGGCTCTTAATAAAATGAGTGCGTCGGAATTAATGGCTGAAGTAGCCAGGGTGTTTGAGTTTAAAGTACCAGGTGGAAGCTCACGCAACGAAGCTGAGCGGGGTGCGGAAACAGATCGTGTTTTTATGCAAAATGCGGATTTGATGTATAAGTTTTTAGAAGAGCAGGGGTTTGTTATTAATCCGAGTATTGCTGAAAAAATAAGATTAACTTTGAAACGTTTGCATGAAAGAGGAATTTATTTAAGAGACGGTCATCCTAGAAATTTTATGGTAGTTGGAGATTATTCTTCAATTACTGGAAAAGCACCAGAGATATATTTTGTTGATTTTGGAAAAGCAAAAAGATTTGAAGGTGATTATTATTCAATGCGAGATGAATTATACACAGAAGATGGTGTGCGTCATGTTCCTGATGAGTCGGTTCTTGAACCTTTGAAACGTTTTATCAAGCATCCTGATCAGAAAATCAGAGACGCCAAAATTACTTATGGGCGAAGTCTTGATTTATTGGCAAAAAGATTTGTTGAAGACCAAAGACAAGCTGATTTATATGAACAGGTATTAAAAGATATTTCTGGCAAGTTGGAATATACTTTTGGTTTTGTTCAATCTGATCCGGAAAAAGTTAATGAATTTATTGCTTTGGTTTATAAGTTAGTTCAAGATGGAAAGATAGAAAAAGATTTTGTGTTAAAATATTTAGAAGAGAGATTAAGCAGTTTACAACCTTTTGCCAGAAATAAGGTTGTCGAATTTTATAAGTATTTGAAGGGCTAGTACTGATCAAAATTCGGTTTTGAATAATATGCTCAGAAAGATATGCTATAATTATTTCTTGATTATCGACTGTTGTCTATCGTTTGTAAGTTAGTTTCTAAATCATAAAATAAAAAAACCGTTACTTGAGAAAGTAGCGGTTTTACGATTTGAATTTAGTATCCGATAGGACAGAGACAGGTTGGCGGAGAACTTCACGGTCAGTTTTGTGGTTGGTCCAGACAATCTGGGTTTGGTCAGAGGAAAGAGCGACATCTAAACCGCGACGATGACCGGTTTTTTGGAAGAGTTTTAATCGGTGTTTTTGTTGTTTGGAAAGAGCTATTTTTTGTATTTTCACGTTGTTTTCCCTTGTGTTTGTTGTCCTTGATTCTGGTTTCATTGTAGTTTTACATACTTATGAAAAGTTGTCAAGTCGGTCGTCAGTTAGAAAAGAGAAAAGAGTTGGAAGAAAGGAAGAAAATGTAATTGAGTAATTAAGTAATTGGGTAATTAGAATATTAAAAAAATCAAAATTATTTTATTTTTTAAAGTAAACAAGATCGTAGTGTTTTATGTTCGATCGAACATAAAACACTACGATTGACTTTTGTGTGTACTGCACCAAATTTAGATAAATTATATCCAAAAAGCGTGGTGAAAACTGTTCGATCGAACAGTTTTCACCACGCTCATTAAATTAGGGCTTATGTATTTGCTAAATAATTATGTTAAAAAAACGGATCAAAACATGTTCGATCGAGCATAAAATGATCCGTTTAAAAAATCCCTGAGTTTAGACTCAGGGATTTTTTTGTTTGTAACTTATTCCGCCACTTCGAACACTTCTTTAATTGTCGTAATTCCATCCAAGGCTTTTAATATTCCGTCTTGTGCCATTTTTATCATTCCGCTTTTTTTCGCCGCCGCCGCCATTTCGTATTGGGAGAGATTTCCAGACAAAGTTAGTTTTTCAATTTCCGCATTCATGGTAAAAATTTCATAAATTCCAATTCGTTCTTTGTATCCGGTGTTATTGCAGACATCACATCCTTGGCCTTTATAAAATTTCATGTTTTCTAAATCAACTGTGTAGCCGGAATTTTCCGGCATATCAGCCAGAATTTCTTTAACTCGAGTTATGGTTTGTTCATCAAGTTGTTCTTCGGTTTTGCAATTTTCACAAATTTTTCTGACTAAGCGTTGGCCAATAACAGCGTTCAGTGCCGGTGCGAGCAAAAATGGTTTAATACCCATTGATAAGAAACGGGGGACGGCACCAGCCGCATCATTTGTGTGAATGGTGGAAAGCATGAGGTGTCCGGTAAGCGCGGCTTGAACTGCCACGTCTCCGGTTTCCAAATCACGAATTTCTCCCACCATTACCACATCCGGGTCTTGGCGCAAAACTGAACGTAAACCTTTGGCAAAAGTGTATTCTTTTGATGAATCGATTTGACTTTGGTTTAATCCCGGTACGCGGTATTCAATTGGATCTTCTAAAGTGATGATTTTTGTTTCCGGATCGTTTAATTTTTTTAAAATTGCATAAAGTGTGGTGGTTTTTCCTGAACCAGTCGGGCCGGTTGTAATAATCATTCCGTTTGGCCGTTCAATTTCGCGTTTTAATTGTTCGTAGGCTTTACCGCGAATTCCTAATTTTTCAAAATCAAGTTCCACCGTCGCTTGGCGCAATAAACGCATAACTACAGATTCGCCATAAGCGGTTGGAATAGTGGAAACACGAACATCAATTTTTTCTTCTTTTAAGAAAATTGTAAATCGTCCGTCTTGTGGGCGGTCGGCCACATTGATTTTAAGTCCGGAAATAAGTTTAATGCGGGAAATAATTTGCTGCCAGGTTTCTTTGGCCAGTTCGGCGACATCAACCAAAACGCCATCAACACGGAATCTGATTTTAATTTTTGCTTCCTCAGCTTCAATGTGAATATCAGATGATCGAGCACCCAAAGAAGCGGCCATAATCAAGACAATAACATCAGTGGTGGGAACTTTGGTAATTTTTTCCTGGAGGTCAATAAAATTTTTGACTTCGTTTTCGTATTTGGAAAGTTCATCTGAACTGATTTGCACGCCTTTTGGCAATTTTTTGACTTTTGGCAAAGCGGCATAAAGTTTGAAAGCTGAATCAAAACTGTGTTGGGAAATAAAATAAAGCCCACCCTTGGCATGGGTGCGCTCTTCAACTTGATAGAGAAGTTCGCGAGCTTCTTTTTTGGTTGGATCAACGGCTCCGACTCGGACCTCTTCACCGGTGTAGAAAAAAGGCAAAGCTTCTAATTCTTGAGCTTGTTCTTCCGGTACAAGTTTCAAAGCTTCCGGACTGACCGGAAAACCTTTGAGATTAATATAAGGAACGCCAATTGCCGCGGCCTTGGATTCAACCTCGCGTTCTTTTGAAGCAATTTCAATATCTTGCATTTTTTTGGCAAGCTGTTCAGCCGGTGTCTGGTTTGGTTGGGATGATTGTTGATCGTCGGACATAGCGGCGGGTAGAATTATTAATAATGAATAATGAAGTATGAATATAGAATTATGAAGTAAGAATAATGAATAAAGATAAAGATCAAAGGTAAAGGCTTATCTTTACCATAATTCATAATTCTGAATTCATTATTCTAAATTCTGAATAATGAATAAAGATAAAGACTCGTCTTTACCATAATTCATAATTCTGTATTCTGTATTCAATATTCTATCTATTTAGTCGTTTAACCACGGTGTGTAAAAAATGCCGGAACGGCTTTTAAGAAGCTTACGATTTTTGACATTGCGCCAACATTTTTTATTTTTTCATAAAGCATGGTCCAGCTCAAGATTTGGAAAGTTGAGACAAGTGAACCGGTGGCAATTATGGTCACAATCAAGATAATTAAGGCAATAACAATAAGTGCGGTGAAAATAATTGGTGTTCCGACAAGAATCGCACCCAAGCCCAAGATTACAACCGGGAAGAAAAGGATAAGTGCGAATAGAGCGATGGCAACTCCGGCCAGAAGTTGGATCACAAAGAGAATTAAAGCCATTTCAATTGAAACAATCCAGTTTTTTCGGAAAACATCCCAAGCATGGTGCATGGCGTGGATTGAGTGTTCTTTATGGACCACAACCGCGATTACGGTGTAGATGGCTAAGAATGAAACAATGAGCGCAAGCGGGAAGAAAACAAGGAAAGTAAAATAGGAAATAATAGTATTAGTCATTGTTCCGAATTGCGACATCCAAATTAACGGGAAAGCAGTGGCGAGGAAAAAAAGCGCGATCAACGCTTTGGCAACAACATTGATAAACAGCACTTGCCAAGCATGTTTTTTTCCTTGAGCAAAACTTTTATCAAATTGAACACTGGTTTTTATCTTTTGCGCGCCAGCAGAGATTAAAGCGGCTTCAGCGCTTGAGAAAAGCCAGAGAAAGAAAACAGCAATAATCAAGATAAGTATTATTGGGAAAACAACGCTGGCAATTGACTGTCCATTGGTTCCTAAAATGGAAAGGGTGCCGACAAAAGGCGCGCCCGGGTAGGCGTTTTGGGCGAGTTCAAGCGGACTCCAGGCGTGTTTTTCAAACCGCGCCGCGGCACGGATTAAAATTTCAATAACAGTGCTGGTTTGTAAAAAAGCGGCAAAAAAACCAAAAACCCAGAGTTTTTTATTGTTCCACGAAAGATTCCACGCTTTGCGCAGAATATCGCGATAGAGTGAATTTGTCATACCTCCTTTTTGATCTGTTGCCAAAACCATATTTGGTAATAGATCTATTTTTATTTAATATTTATTCTATCTACCGAAAGTGGCTGTGTTTTCGGTAGATAAATAACTATCAAATCTTGGTTATTTTTTTACTTATTTAGTTAGAGACTAGTTTTTATCAAATGAGCTAGAAAAAATTTACTTATCATTATCTTTATTTTCTGGTAGTGGTATACCTACTTCTTTGTCATTTTCTTTTGTTTCATTTTTTGGACCCCTGTTTTTTAACATTTCTTTTATTTCGTGTCCGGGTCCTTTGTCAGGATCACTTGGCCCTTCAAGTTTTTGCATTGAGCCGTTTGTTACTGGTTTTATTTCTTTATGTTCAGGCTCTTTTTTAGGTTCACTTGGTTCATGGGGTAGGAAACTATGACCCATTTCTGAAAATGGCATATTTTTATAGAGACTGATTAAATAGTCTCTGAATTATCCGCCAGAGGCGGGAGAGCTTTTGGCTCTAAAATTAAGTAATTGATTTATTTAATTACACGAGGCTTAGCCTCGTAGATCATTACGAGGCTAAGCCTCGTGTATAATAACTGAATTTATTTTTTATTAATGTTCGGACCAAGCAATTGTTCAAATTCATCTTTTTCAATTGTTTCTTTTTCGAGAAGCAGGGTAACGATAGCTTTAAGTTTTTTAGGATTTTTTCTGATAATGTTTAGCGCGGTTTCTCTTGCGTTTTCAATAAGTTGTCTGATTTCACCATCAATTTCTTCGGCTATTTTTTCCGAGTAATCGCGCTTTTCATGCAATTCCCGGCCGAGGAAAATCATTTCCTCGCGTTCGCCAAAAGTGCGTGGTCCGAGTTTTTCGCTCATGCCAAATTCAGTAATCAGTCTTTTGGCCAAACGAGTAGCTTGCCGCAAATCACTCGAAGCGCCGGTCGTCACATCCCCGAAAATTTCTTTTTCTGTAACATGTCCGCCGAGCATCACTGCCATGTCGTCAATAAATTCTGCCCGTGCATGCATTTTTTTATCTTCAGATGGAAGTTTGAGCATGTACCCGGCCGCTTGTCCGCGAGAAATAATTGATACTTTGTGAACTGGATCAGAGTTTGGCAATTCGTGCGCGATCAAAGCATGTCCAGCTTCATGGTAAGCAGTAATTTCTCTTTCTTTTTCTGATAAAATATAACTTTTGCGTTCCGGACCAAGCAGAACTTTTTCTACCGCTTCGCGCAACTCCCGCATCTCAACACGTTTTTTGTTTTGCCGTGCCGCTAAAATAGCGCCTTCATTTAATACATTGGCTAAATCCGCTCCGGAAAAACCCGGGGTGCGTTCGGCAATTTGTCTTAAATTCACATCATTATCCAGTGGTTTTCCCTTGGCATGAATTTTAAGAATATCTTCGCGATCTTTGAGATCCGGCAGATCAAGAATAACACGGCGGTCAAAACGTCCTGGTCGCAAAAGTGCTGGATCCAAAACATCTGGGCGGTTTGTGCCAGCCAAAACTACAATTCCAATGTGCGGATCAAAACCATCCATTTCTACCAGAATTTGGTTTAGAGTTTGTTCGCGTTCGTCATGAGATCCGCCCAAACCGCTTCCGCGTTGCCGACCGACTGCGTCAATTTCATCAATAAAGATAATGCACGGTGCGTTCTTTTTGGCCTTAGCAAATAAATCGCGCACTCGGCTTGCGCCAACTCCGACAAACATTTCCACGAATTCTGAACCAGAGATGTGGAAGTAGGGAACATGCGCTTCGCCGGCTACCGCGCGCGCTAACAAAGTCTTTCCAGTTCCCGGCGGGCCCATTAACAAAGCTCCTTTGGGAATCTTTGCTCCGACGGCGGCGAATTTTTTCGGATTGCGCAAAAAGTCAACAACTTCCAATAATTCTTCTTTGGCTTCTTTAACGCCAGCCACGTCTTTAAAAGTGATGGCATCTTTTTGATTTTTGGAAAACTGTCGCGCGCCGGATTGTCCAAAAGACATGGCTTTGGAGTTCGCGCCTTGCACCTGCCGCATCATAAACCAAATAATTGCAATTAAAATAATGATTGGCAGCATTATTGGCGCGAGCATTCCAAACCAGTAAGCAAAGCCGCTCGGTTGTTTGACTTCAATTGTTAACGCGCGGATTTTTTCTGCCGGAACTCCGTAATTAGCCAAGAGTTCTGATAATGATTCGCGCGATTCTTTTGATGTGACTCCTTTTGATTCGTCTTTAAAAGTTACAGTCATTATATCTCCTTCAACAATAATAGAAGCAACTTCGTCAGCTTCGATTTTTGAAACCAAAGTGCTTATTCCAATATCTTTGGGTTTGCCGGTTTCAAGATTAAAGGATGAAAAAATCGCTCCAATTGCAATGATTAGAATTAAGAATACAAGAATATTTCGCCAGATTGTTTTCATAGTGTGTAAAAGTTTTTCAATAATATTTTTTTATGTGTCTATTATAGCTGTTTTTGTGTTGAAAGGTCAAATGGCCACTAGGTATTAACCAATAGCTACTAGAAAAAGAGAAAAGGAGAAAAGAGTTGGCAGAGGGGCAGAAGCGAGAGGTTGTAGCTTTTTAGGGAAATTTCTAATAAACTACAAGCTAATTTCTACAACTCAAAACCCAACCTAACCCACCAACCTAACCCGACTTGACATCCCCGCCTATATCTGATAAGGTTAGCTATTCTGTAAAAGTTGTAAAATTGGCCATTGAAAATCAAAAAAAAGCATGTAAAAATTGTTTGGTAAACCCATGCAAGCCACGTAAAGCCACTTCGTGTGGCCACGTGGCAGGCCACGTAAAAACCCTCGTGGGCTCACGTGGCAAGGAGCTAAAATGGCTGAAAAACAAGGCACAATCACGGATTCTCAGATTGAAGAATTGAAAGAAATTGAAAGAGAGTTTGTGGGGCGTAGCAGGTCTGGTTTGTGGGATATGATGGACACCCTGATTAGCAGGCTTAAAGAAAGACTTAATGAAGATGTTGGCGGGGTACAAGACCCCGCCCTACGTACACCCGCTCAAGATGATGGCAATGGCCAGTATGAGCCAGATGAAACTGGGGAAGAAAATCCTGTTCCAGAATCACAAGCTGGTATTATAGCTAAAGCGCGCCAGCAGGAAATTCAGGAATTCTTCAATAATCATGGTCTTGGACATGTCGTGGTTCCTCTTCCTGGCATCTCTGATCAAGAATTTAGAGATCATAAAAAGAAAAAACAAGCCCTCTTTTTCCGTCCAGCCACAAAAGATCTCTCTTATGAAGACTTCATGAAAGCTCTTGGACAAGGAAATCACTGGACAGTCACAGATGAGGTAGAAAGAGCCAAGATCGGCTGGGAGCCAACAGAACAAGGCTACTGGTTTTGGGCTGAAATTAAAGCAAAGTGTCCCAGACTTGGCACTTCTTGGCACGATCTTACCAACAAGCTCAATCTTCATCTTCTTTCTCTTGAAGAGTATGTCATTGTCTGGCACACTCACAAAGCTCTTACCAATACTATGTTTGACAGGGACACATGGTCGTGGCTTCGGACAAGGTATCAGCGTGCGAATAATTCAGGTGTCTTGGTTGTTCACGAGTGGCTTGGCTTGGTCGATGTCTCCAGGTTCTGGTCCGAGTCTCTTCAGCATTCTTATGACAATGAAGGCGGTCGGCTCGCGGAAGCAGTTTAAGTTTGAAAACTGTAAATTGACAAACTAATCCTTTGATTTTTTGTCTTCTGTTCCGCGCACCACTCGTGCGCGGGATTTTTTATATGTCCGAAACCGAGTTTCAAACCGAGTTTTTAATAGGTTCGTCTCCGGAGGTTAAACCTCCGGAAATACTTGACATTCCTGCTCACATCTGATAAGGTTATTTATTCTAAATCTGGTCATTGAAAATCAAAAAAATGCATGTAAAAATTGTTTGGTAAACCCATGCTAGCCACGTAAAGGACGTGGGAGACATGAAGTCTCCTTTACGTCCCACGTGGTAAAGCACATGGCCACGTAAAAGCCCTTGAGGGCTCACGTGGCAAGGAGAAAAAAATGAGCAAAGGTTACCCCATGGGGACAACTCTTCAGGGTTTGTTTAATGATTGGATCAATGTTGATCCTGAGACCAGACGCACACATTTGTGTGCTAATGGTTTTAAAGATTATCATGTTAGTAGCTTAATCAAAGGTTCTATTGTCGAGAAAATTGTTTTAATGCTAGCCGGTCGGATTGAAAAAGAAACTGGTATTAATATGCGCGATCTTTCCGTGGCCAGAGCCAAGACGGCTTTGTGGGGAGATACCGGAGACGAACTTCCAGATTTGAATACTTATGATGAACTGTTTGCAGAGCTCGATAAAATCAAAGAACGTTTCCGTGTGTTTCAATTATGCAAAGCTATTGGTCTGCAGCGTTCAGATCAAATGAATAGCTGGATTTCCAAAGAAATTAGACCAACGGAAGAAAAAGTTGGTTGGGTGCTTGGTCTCGTGTCTCATTTTCGGAAACATGGAAATCTGCCTTCTCCGAAGAGGGTTGACACTCCCAAAGAGTCTGCGGTTATCAAAAAAGTTGAGACCCGTGGTTTGGGAAATGCAAGTAGACCGGCGCAACATCCGGCTGTTTCTATGGCACAAAGGTCAGAACCAGAAGCCACAGAGGCCATCCTTCAAACCGTTTATTGGTACTCAAGAAGCAGTGCAAGCATTGCTTGCTCGTTTTGAGCCGCGTGTTTTTGCTGATGCAATTATCAAATCTTTGCAAGGTCGAAGCGATTTTGTTGATGCGCTTCGCGGTGCCACAGAAGTTGGCACTACTGAAAACGGTGTACGTTTTTGTTTTACTACCACAGGTTTCAAAGAGTTTGCAGATGGCAGGATCAATACAGCAGAAATTGAAGACACAAGAAAACTGATTGAAGAGTTGCGCCGGCGTTGGCAAATTTTGTCCGGGGAACCGGATAGAATTCGTCGTGAAGCTATGGGACAGCTTGGTCGTGAAATGAACGAACTGTTTCTAACCATTGAAGCAAGCAAAGTGGAACTGCCGGTAAATGCAGCAGATCTCATTGCTGAACAACGTGAATCTTGGCAACCACGCCGACGCTAGGAGGGGGTAAAATGCAAGCCGAACGAATGCGAAAATCTACTTGTCAGGGAGACGCAATTGAAGCGGTGCTTGATTCAAGCACGCTTTACAAATTTTTCGACACTTTTAGAAATATTCTGGATGCCCTTGTTCAGCTACTTGAAAACTCGGATGATTACGGATCAAAGAATATTATTGTTCGAGTGGCTGATGGAAAAATTGTTGTGGCTGACGACGGCCAGGGTATGGATGAGGAGGGCAAGCAGTCAGCTTGTTCCATTGGAAAATCAAGATCAGCGCGCGACAAGAAGAAAAAGGGCCGCAATGGTACTGGTATGAAGGCAATTGTGGTCAATATGTGTCGAACAATGCATGTTGAAACCAAACATACCTCTGACGAAGACTTGTGCTGTTTTACGATTACAAGGTCTGGGTTGGAAGAGTTGATTCGTCAACGCGGAGTCAGCATTCCTCAGGCCAGAAAAGATCTTCCGTATCCGCATGACATCAAAACCACTGGCACAGTCATCACTCTTGAAGATTTTGACAAGGGAAAGTTTCCGGATCCGGAGACACTGATCGAGAAGTTGGGAGAAAAACTCCTGCCCTTGGTAGCGGCTAAGATTACGATCAATGGCAAGTCTTTGAAGCCGCGCGAGCTACACGGCAAGCGCATTCAAAGATCTGTCCAACATCCGGTTCTCGGAACAATTACGGTTGATCTCGCGATTGTCACCAAGTCCACAACGCGCGACAAGTTCACGATCGGTGCCATGGGGCCGGTCATGGAAATGGCGCCGTTTTTGCATGGTGCAGTGGAACGCCCACGTTTTCGAAATCGTATTCCCGGAGTAATGTTTGATAATCGCATTGTTGGATTCATTGATGTTCCGGCTTTCAATGATCCCTATGCGCTTCATGGAAGAACCGGCGGTTTTTCTTCGGAGATCTATGACAGTCGTGAGTTTGATTCATTTGTCACATGGCTTCTGACTGACCTAGCTGACGACTTTGAGTCTCAACTTGGGTTGCAGGAAAAAGATAGTGATAACAAAGAAGCAATGGCTCGCGAGCTTCAGGATCTGGTTGACGCGATCAATGATAAGACTGGGTATGTGCCGAAAGAAGTGGCCACTGATGTGGTTAAGGTATTTTATCCAAATATTTCTTATGTTGAACTGGAGCCCGGAGAACTCTGTGTCTTTCGGTTGATGCGTTCGCAAGGTTTTGAGTTCCGTTGGCAGCCGGCTTCTTCCGGTGGCACGCTTGATACCACGACTGGTCGAGTGGTTGCGTACACTGCCGGTCGGAGCACCGGTCGTTATGTGTTGCGGGTTTCAAGTGTGAAGCCAGAATACACTGTTGAAATTCGCATCAGTATTGTCGATGAGAAGAAGTTTAAAATCTCTCCGAGTACGACGGAGCTTCTCCCGGGTACAGAAGTGGTTTTGCGCGTCAAAAAAACTGAACGTACAAGTGGCAGGTTCCGTTGGTCAGCTGAGGATTCTGGCGGTCGAATTCGTTCTGGCACATCTGACCAAGAAGTGGTCTATGTTGCCGGAAAAGAGCCTGGAAGATATTCTGTTATTGTCATGGATAAGGAAAATCCGGACATTTCCGCAAGATGCGTGATTGATATTGTGGAAAAGAAATCTTCGCCTCCAAAACGCGAGGATAAAAAGGATGCGGAAATCGTGGCAAATGCGCACGTGCTCAATCCTTTGGAAATTTCTATTCGTGGCGTGGTGCTTGTCATCACTCATAGTCATTTCGGCGGTTCTCGGACGAGCCGAATTGTAAGAGGTGAAAATCGTCACTCTTTGTGGTTTAATACGAAACATCCGGCGTTCATTGAGGCAAAGCGGTGCGGAGCTTTTGCTCTGTATCATTTGCACGAAATTGCTTTAGCCGTTGGCTTGTTTGTGGCCGAGCGTGATCAAGCGGAAGTAGTTGAAGATTATCGTGATACTATTGCCGGCGAGGTGCTCTCAGAACTTCTTTCGGATAACGGAAAGAAGTAGGTTTTTTCTACAGACCCCAGGTCGATTTACGACCTGGGATTTTTTTGTCCAAAGTTGAGCTTCGAAGCTCGGCTTTGGACAGATTAAAGATTTAAGATTAAAGTGAAGAAAACAGAAAAAATTTGACAGAGGGATAAAACGAGAGGTTGTGTTTTTTTAGCTTCTTAGCTTTTTAGAAAAATTCCAATACAACCGTGGTGAAAACTGTTCGATCGAACACTTTTCACCACGCTTTTTTACATAAATTCATCTAAATTTAGTGTACTATGTATAAAAGTCGATCGTAGTATTTTATGTTCGATCGAACATAAAATACTACGCTTTTATTTACTTTAAAAAATAAAAATATTTTTTGGTTTATGGCAGTGGATTTTATTTTTGCAAGGTTCGAGACCACTGCAAAACTCAAATT
>Ga0209212_1002836_pt1 | contig 23827 bp, 30 predicted proteins | sample RifGroC2_FD_183996 | JGI IMG/M metagenome (GOLD analysis project Ga0209212, IMG submission 183996) | Groundwater microbial communities from Rifle, Colorado, USA - Groundwater C2 (SPAdes) (version 2) | ecosystem: Environmental > Aquatic > Deep subsurface > Groundwater | place: Rifle, Colorado... | reverse complement strand
TTCTTATTCATGGTCAATTCGTAGCCAAACCATTTTGCTTGACAATACTCATGTTCAATGCCTGCATGGCCTCGCCAGCCACATAGGCTGAACCGGTGATGCAAATCAAATCCTCCCTAGAGGCCATCTGTTTTGCAGCAGTTACGGCATCCTGGGTATTATCCGTTATCTCTGGTTGTTTGCCACAGAGCCTTTCTATCCTCTGATACAAATCTTCAGGAGCAGTGGCGCGGGGGTTCTTGCTCCTGGTCACAATAATCGAGTCACCTATCGAAACAATCTCCTTCAAAATGTTGTCCAAATCCTTATCCTGCGCAAAACCCAGGATCAGGATTAGCTTATGAAATTTGAAATTTTCCAGTAAGGACATTCTGAGGAATCGCATGGAATCTACCGTATGGGCATAATCCAGGATAATAAATGGCTTCTTCCCAATAACCTCGACACGCGCAGGACAATTTACCTGGGCAAGGGCATTCCGTATGGTTTCATCATCAATTGAAATAGTGCCTTGCTCCCGCATAATTTCTAATGCGCCCAAAACCAGAGCGCAGTTTTTTGCCTGGTGAGCGCCAACAAGGGGCAGGAAGATATCTGGGTAAGTATGCCGCCAGGTCTTTATCTTGCACAACAAGCCCCTTTCAGATTTCGGATTTCGGATTTCGGATTTTGGACTTTGGACTTTGGGATTGGGTGATAAATCCGCATTCCGCATTCCGCATTCCGAAATCCAAATATCCCTCCCAAGCAAATACAGCCTGGCGTCCTTTTCCTTGCATGTTCTTTCTATTACAGAAAGGGCTTCGGGCGTTTCTACGGCTGACACAACGGGCACTCCCTGCTTGATAATCCCGGCCTTTTCGTAAGCAATGCTGGAAAGGGTGTTACCCAGGATGGCTGTATGGTCAAGCCCTACGTTGGTAATGACCGACACCTGCGGTATCACGACATTTGTGGAGTCAAGGCGTCCACCAAGTCCTACTTCCAGAACTGCTATATCCACCTGCTTTTTTTTGAAATAGAGCATGGCTACGGCAGTGAGTATCTCAAAAAAAGTAGGCGATGCGGATGGCTCTGTATCCCGCAAATGCTGGATGTACGGCTGGAATTCATTAAAATTACTGGTAAACTCCTCTTCGGAAATGTTTTGATGATTTATCTGAATACGCTCTTTCAGATCAATCAGATGAGGGGAGGTAAATAGTGCGGTACGTAACCCTGCATGTTCCAGAATGGTTGACATCATAATGGACGTAGAACCCTTGCCTTTTGTGCCCGTTATGTGAATACTGGGAAAACTTTTGTGCGGATTCCCCACGTATTCAAGCATTTTTACCATCCTGTCCAGACTGAACGTCGAGGCATTGTACTGATAGCTAATCAGCTTCTCATAATCAATGGCCTTATAGAGAAAGGACATCGCCTCTTCGTATGATTGGAAACCAGTTTCGTTCTTCTTCAAGATTTAATGAATTAATCAGATTTTTCTGTGAAATCGGTGAAATCTGTGGTAAATATTTAAGATTATGAAAACTATACGAGTCAATCTGTCTGCCAATAGTTACAATATCTATATTGATAAAGGTATTTTGGAAAAAATCGGAGATACCCTGGCCAAAGAAAAAGCACCCTGTAAAACTCTTTTGATTACAGACAAAAATATTGAAAAGGTATACGGCAGTATTGTAACTGAAAGTTTTAAGAGAAACAAGTTTGATGTCAGGCTTGTCTCATTACAACCAGGTGAAGAACAAAAAACACTGGAAACGGCTTTGACCCTTTACGATGCGTGCTTTGATCACAAGCTGGACAGGAATTCCCTCATTGTTGCCCTTGGCGGTGGAGTAGTCGGTGACATCTCGGGTTTTGTAGCTGCAACCTTTATGCGGGGCATCCCCTTCATTCAGGTGCCTACTTCACTCCTTGCGCAGGTAGATAGCAGCATAGGAGGCAAGGTTGCCGTAAACCATCCCAAAGGGAAAAATATGATCGGGAGTTTTTACCAGCCCATAGCCGTTTTTATCGATACTGAGACGCTCTCAACACTACCGGCAACAGAACTTGTGGCAGGACTTGTGGAGGTTATCAAATATGGAGTCATCAAGAATGCGAAACTATTCGAATATATAGAGAAATCACTTTATGACATATTGCAATTGAACCACAATGCCCTTCTTAAAATTATCGCCACATCCTGCCAGATCAAGGCAAACGTTGTGGAAGAGGATGAAAAAGAAAAACACCTGCGCGCCATATTAAACTATGGGCACACCATAGGGCATGCCATCGAGACTGTCACCAATTACAAAAAATACCGGCACGGAGAAGCGGTTGCCATCGGCATGCTTTACGCCGCCAGGATTTCCATTGACATGGGATTAACCGATAACACCGTATTTGAACGACAACTCTCACTAATCAAAAGATTGGGATTACCACTTCACACAGGGCTAAAACCAGAGGAAATCGTAAAAACACTGTACGCCGATAAAAAGGTCATTGCCGGCAGACTCCGTTTCATCCTGCCCACAAAGATCGGTGAGGTCATCATATCAGATCAGGTGACAGAAGAGATGCTCTATCGCATATTGAGCAAACCTTTTTAATTGTAATAGTTTAATTTTTGAAAAGCATCATTAGTCGAAAACTGCTTTGTAACAGAACTGTAGGGGCAATTCATGAATTGCCCCTACAACTTATGATGACGCTATCATCAAAGGAATGTGATGACAGACACCCTTGCGGATACTGAAAAGAGTAAAGACCTATCCAAACTTCTGGATATCTCTCTTACCATGATTGAAAAAACCGATTTGAGTTCTTTGCTCAGTCTCATCATGGAAGAAGCCACAAAGACAATGAATGCCGACAGGAGTACCCTGTATCTTGTGGATCTCGAGCGAAATGAACTGGTCAGTTTTATTGCCCAGCAATCCGGAATTAAAGAAATCCGCCTTCCCTTAGGCATGGGTATCGCCGGACACGTTGCCGAAACCGGGAAGACGGTAAATATTGAAGACGCTTATAAAAATCCTCTGTTCAATAAGGAGACGGATATACAAACAGGCTATATCACCAGGACTGTCCTCTGTGTACCCATGAAGAACCGCGAAGGTGAAATTATCGGGGTGCTCCAGGTACTCAACAAAAAAACCGGCTTGTTTACGGAATATGACGAATGGCTTTTCAGAACTTACGCCGCTTATGCCGCTACGGCAATTGAAAACGCACGTTTGCACGAAGAAAGAGAAAAGACCTTTCTGAGCGCCATCAAGGCATTGTCTGCAGCGATCGACCGCCGCGACCCCGTTACGGCAGGACATTCCGAACGCGTTGCCAGACTATCAGTTGACATAGGAAAGAGCCTCGGTCTGACAAAAAACGAGATCAAGATGCTCAATTATGCAGCAACCCTTCACGATGTAGGCAAGATTGGCGTGCGGGATAACGTACTTTTAAAACCCGACAAACTGACCTCTGAAGAAAGAAACGAAATGAATCGACATTCCCGGTATACAAAGGAAATACTTGAAGAAGTCTACTTTACGAAAGAATATAAAAGTATCCCCGGCATTGCTGCCATGCATCACGAACGACTCGACGGAACGGGGTATCCATATGGCCTGAAGGCAGAGCAGTTAAATACATTCGGCCGTATTATTGCCGTCGCTGACATCTTTGACGCCCTCATGTCTTTCGACAGACCGTACAAAAAAGCCCTTTCATTACCAGAAACACTGGACATCATACGAAACGAGGCTGAAAAAAATCACCTCGATACAAATATCGTCAGAATCTTTATCGAAAAAAAGGTGTATCGTGACACCTTTCCGGGCATTGAAAATCCTGATTATCGTCATAAGAGGTAAGCATTGACAGAATTTGAGGCACTCCTGCGTCTGCACATGACCAGGGGGATTGGAACAAAGACATACCAGGCGCTGATAGAACGATTTGGTTCTTCAGAGGCAATCCTCAACGCCCCCAGGGCAGAACTGGAGGCAGTGCAGGGCATAGGCCCAAAGCTTGCCACAGCGGTCATTGAGACGTCCAGAAACATTGACATCGCCACTGAAATCAATTTGGCAAAAGAAAAGAACGTTCAAATCATACCGCACACGAGTGATCAATACCCGAAACATCTCAAGGCCATCTACGACCCGCCACTCATTCTTTATGTCAAGGGCAACCTCTTGGAAACCGATGTTATAGCCCTTGCTATTGTTGGCGCACGACGTTGCACCTATTACGGTCTCTCACAGGCGGAGAGGTTTAGCCGATTACTTGCGCAGAAAGGATTCTGTATTGTAAGCGGCATGGCACGAGGGATAGACGCAGCTGCCCATCGCGGCGCAATCAATTCCAACGGGCGCACTATTGCAGTCCTCGGCTGTGGTCTGGGAGTTATTTACCCCAGGGAAAATATAGAACTAGCAGAGCAAATCCCTCAACATGGCGCCATCGTCTCCGAACTTCCCATGAACACACCTCCCGATTTTCGCAATTTTCCTCCAAGAAACAGGCTGATCAGCGGCCTGTCGCTCGGCGTGCTCGTAGTTGAATCATCGTTAAACAGCGGTTCTTTAATAACTGCGCAGTGGGCTCTCGAACAGGGAAAAGAGGTCTTTGCCATCCCGGGAAATATTGATAATATTTACAGCCGTGGGACGCACAAACTGATCAAGGAAGGCGCAAAACTTGTAGAAGACATTACCGACATCCTTCAGGAGTTAGGACCGGTTGCAGAAGCATTGAATACCTGCGATGCGCCTGCAACAAACGATCCCAGAAGCCTATCACTTAACTCACAAGAAAAAAAGATATTCTCGCTTCTATCCAGCAGCCCGAAAGACATCGATGAAATTATACAACTCGCCGGACTTCCCACCTCCGTCGTCACAAGCACCTTGATGATCCTCGAAATCAAGAAATTGGTAAAACAACTCTCCGGCAAAAGGTTTGTCAAGAGTTAGTTTTGCATACAAATTTCCCCAAAAGAAACACCACGTTCCACAACAATTTGCAGTTTCCACCTATTGGCATTTTTATTGCTTAGTATCCATTTAGATTTTGAATTGTGAATCATTATTTTTAGTTCTGTAAATAAATTCATTTATAACTTAATCTGTATAAGCAGGCATAGTTACGCATAGTGAAAGCAGAGTTTTTGGAAGATAAATAATAAAAATCAATCCAGGAGAATAGAACGGTGTGTCTAAAATCTTGGATAAATTCAAACAATAAAAGGATTTTAGTCATGGAAAGGCGCATAAATAATGATTGTCGTGGATAAACGTGAATGCGTTGGTTGCGAAGAATGTCTGCATGTGTGCCCTACTGAAGCCATCATTATGAAAAATGAAAAGGCAGAAATCATTCAGCACAAGTGCGACCGGTGCGAACGCTGCATCCCGATATGTCCGGTAAAGGCAATCAAGATGGTATATACGCAATTAATATAAAAGCGTTTTATTTTTCACAAACATTTTTAATAAGGAGCATGAAAATGGCGGAAACAAGTTTATTTTGTCAGGTAAATACAGCAGCAACAGGCCCAGCGGAAACGGCAAAGAAGCACGTTCCTGTAATTACCGTACCGGCAACTATAAAGGTTGGGCAGCCCTTTACGGTGACCATAAAGGTAGGGGAAGCCCCTCATGTCATGGAGAGTGGCCACTTCATTCAGTTTGCCGACCTTTACAGTGGACACATTTACATCTCTCGGGTAGATTTTACGGCAGAACTCAACAAGCCGGAAGTTACATTAACCGTCGTTCTGCCTCATGAGGGGAAAAGAACGCTGAGGGCATTTAGCCGTTGTAATCTCCATGGTATATGGGAAGGAACTAAAGAGGTGGACGTCACTAAATAATTTTTTTGTTTATCCAAAGGAGCTATTTATGGTAAAAGTAAAAACCTTTAGTTCCTCTCTTAAGATATTCCACGTCCACAACGAACTTATGTCATTGGATAAGGAGGTGAATGATTTTTTACAGGCAAACAAAACAAAGAAGGTTGTTTCGGTTTCCGATAGTACCACAAATATCGATGGTGGTACGATGGGCATTATTCGTGTTCTTGCGTACGAAGAGTGAAATTTCAGATTTCATTTTTTTGAATATCATAATAATAAATACTTATCATTTTTATAAGGAGGGAAGAATATGTACAGGAAAGGGATTTTTGCGGCTACTTCATTTGCAGTTGTTACCGGCTTGGTTGCCTTTTTTTCAGGCATCCCCGTTTCAAAGGCAGCAGATATCGACGCCAAGAAATTGTATATGACCCATTGTAAAACCTGCCACGGCACAGATGGTAAACCTACGGACCTTGGTGTAGGACTGGAGGCGCGAGATTTTACCGATGCAGCTTGGCAAGCAGAGGTGACTGATGAAAAAATCATCAAACAAATCAACGATGGAACACCAGAAAAAATGATGCCGTTTAAAGAAAAACTGACCCCCGATGAGGTTAAGTCCCTGGTTCCTGTCGTCAGGAGTTTCGGGAAGAAATAAATTCACATCCAGCATCATGTTTTTTTACGGAGGAATCGTGAATTATGAGTAATATGAAATTCCTATTCATTTTTGCAGTATCATTCTTTGTCACGACAGGTATGTATGTCAGTGTCCCTCCAGCCTATGCGCAGGAAGGCGAAGAAATTAACCCAAAAAAATTATTTGAGTATCACTGCTCTACCTGTCACGGTGACGATGGCAAGGGCACCAAAAGGGGACATGAATTGAAAGCCCCGAATCTTGCTGATGCCAAATGGCAGGCATCAAGAAAAGACGAGGAGATTTTAAATTCCATTACGAACGGCAAGAACAAAATGCCCCGATGGAGTGAGAAGTTAAAAGCCGAAGAGATGCAGGCATTAGCCAAATACGTGAGAAAATTGGCTCCTAAAAAGAGAGAGTAACGTCCTTATTTAAAACACACGGTAATTTTGATCCTTTATAACCTCTCTTTATCTTCTCCTGAAAGCGGATGGAGATAAAGAGGTGGTTTATCTTTTAACATCGCAAACGTTAAGAAAGGATGTCATTACGTCATGAAAAAAATCGGTGTATTGACAGGCGGAGGCGATTGCCCCGGGCTGAACGCCGTTATCCGTGGAGTTGTAAAATCTGCTGCGGCAAAACATAGCTGCGAAGTGGTTGGGATAGAGGACGGATTTGACGGCCTTGTTTTACCCAATAAAACCCGGAACTTAACACTTTCGAACACTCGTGGAATACTCCCTATCGGGGGTACGATTCTGGGCACATCCAACAGAGCGAATCCCTTTGAATATAAAGTTACCATAAACGGCAAACCCGAAGTGAGAGATGTCTCTAAAGACGTAATCAAAAACGTTCAATCGCTGGGTCTTGATGCACTGGTTGTTATCGGGGGAGACGGTTCACTCAATATTGCACATGAATTATTCAAAATGGGATGTCCAATTGTTGGAGTTCCAAAGACCATCGACAACGATATCCTGGCAACGGATGTTACTTTTGGATTTAACACTGCCGTGGAAACAGCCACAGAGGCGCTGGACCGACTGCACACCACGGCCGAAAGCCACCACAGGGTCATGGTCGTTGAGGTAATGGGTCGCTATGTAGGCTGGATAGCGCTGGAAACGGGAATCGGTGGGGGCGCTGACGTGATCCTCATCCCTGAAATCCCCTTTGATATAAGTAAAGTATGCCAAAAGATTATCAACCGTAAAAAAAGTGGAAGCAAGGCGAGCATCGTGGTCGTATCCGAGGGTGCAAAACCAACAGGAGGTGAGGTATCGATACTCTGTGCATCGGATGTGGGCGGGAGCGCTGAACGTCTTGGCGGTATTGGAAACAAGGTCGGGGCAGATATTGGTAAGTGTACGGAAATTGAGGTGCGTGTCACCGTCCTCGGACATTTGCAGCGGGGAGGCTCTCCCTGTGCCTTTGACCGTATCCTCTCAACCCGTTTTGGTGTTGCGGCAGTTGATTTGATCGCCAATAAACAATTTGGCGAAATGGTCTGTTTAAAAGGGCAAAGGATTGAATCTGTCTCTTTGAATGAAGTTGCTAAAGGTCAAAAAAAAGTACCGACGGAAGAGGGCCTGGTAAAAACAGCGGAATCAATAGGAATTAGTTTTGGTCGATAAAGATAATATGTCAGTTCACCCCCCTTCCCTAACCCCTCCCATCAGGGGCGGGGGGAAACCCGTCCTCGACTCAGATCGGGGAAACGTTTCCTCCCCCTGTCCCCCTTGCTGAGTGGGATAAAGGGGGAGGAGGGAGGTTAGGTGGGGGTGCTGAACTGTTACAAGATGATGAAACAGGCGCTTAAATAAATTTTATCCTGCGAGAATATCTTTTGAGCATGAATTACATTATCATTGGAAATGGAGTGGCAGGAACAGAAGCGGCAAAGGCCATTCGAAATAGAGATCCTCAGGCAGAAATAATGATCTTTACGCAGGATCATTACCCATTTTATTCCAGACCGCGCCTGCCTGAACTATTAGCCAAAGAGGTCGCTGTTGAAGAGATTTTTGTATATAAACGTGAATGGTATAATAAAAATAAAATCCAGTTAAACCTCAACTGCACGGTAAAAAGCATCGATCCGGAAAATCAAAGGATTACCCTCGCCGAAAAATCAAATTTTATCTATAACAAGCTGTTACTCGATACGGGCAGTAGTGGAATCCTGCCCCCTATAGACGGCATTAACACTGCAGAAGGAGTTTTTACCTTACGAACGGTAGAGGACGTACTAACTATCATAAAACGTGCAGCATGCGCAAAGACGGTTACCCTGATTGGCGGAGGACTGCTCGGTCTTGAGGCAGGAAATGGGCTGAGAAAATTGGGACTTTCTGTAACCGTTGTTGAATTTTTTGATCGTCTGCTCCCAAGACAACTGGATTCGGAAGGCTCTGTAATTTTGCAAAAGCAGATGGAGGTACTGGGCTTAAAATTTTTTCTTGGTGCACAATCAAAGTCAATAAAAGATGCCGGTACCACAAAGATTCTGGAGTTAAAGGATGGAAAGGTCATCGAAAGTAATTTTATCCTGGTTTCTGCAGGTATTAAACCCAATATATCATTAGCCCAGGCAGCGGGTATTCCGGTCAACAAAGGCATCATAGTAAATGACTGTATGGAAACGAGCATTCCTAACATTTACGCAGCCGGAGATGTGGCAGAGCATAATGGAAGGATATATGGTATCTGGCCTGCTGCCCAAAGGCAGGGAGTAATTGCGGGTATCAATATGGCCGGTGGAAATGAAACGTATGCAGGCACTGTCCCATCCACAAGCCTGAAAGTCGCTGGTATTCACCTCACTTCCATGGGTGACATTCTGGTAGAGGACAAAACCGTTGAGCAGGTCAAGGTGAAAAACCCCGATAAGAATATCTATAAAAAGCTTTTTACTAAAGACGGAAGAATCATCGGTGCAATTTTCCTGGGTGATACGAAGAATGCGTATGAGATGGGTCAACTTCTGGAAAAAAAAGTAGATGTAAGCAGGTTCAAAGATAAGATATTAGAAACAGATTTCGATATCAAAAGCTTATTGAAATAATCTAAATGATATTTTTTGAACTCTCAAAAAATTTCAAGCATTAATATCATGAGACCGATTACAACTTCTCTATTAGCATGTAGCTTACTTATTATCGGCATTGTTGCCGTTACGCTTATCCTCATTCTGCTCGGGAGAACTAAAGCTACACAGCATCCCACGTTCTTCCGGTTGGCTCATCGTATTGCCGGATATATTTTTATCATCCTCTATTTATTCATTTGCGTCATTATGTTCCAAAAGCTTACCGGCAACTCCTCGGCCTTATCTGCAAAGGATGCCATTCACGCTTATCTTGGGATTGTCATTTTCCCAATACTAATAGTCAAGATATGCATCGTGAGGCTCTTTAAAAAGTATTATCTGCGCCTGCCGATTTACGGTATGATTATAATGGTTGCTGTCTTCATGACGGTTACTTTGAGCGCTGGGTATTTCATGCTTTCCACGGCCAGGAGTCAGTACATTGTCCTTTCGGACAAGGGAAGGCTTGTAAGGGTCAATGTGAACATCGGACGAAAAATTGTACAGCAAAAATGTTCCACCTGTCATTCTCTTGAAAGGGTCTTTTCTTATGTCAAGACAGAGGCTGGCTGGCGAGACTACGTTTCACGCATGCGTGAAAAAGATCCGGCAATTTTGAACGATCCGGAGGCATTGGAGGCTGTGGGATATTTAGTAAAAAACCTGGGGATCGACGATACGAAAATGGATGTACAATTAGGAATGAAAATTATTTTGGAAAAGTGTCATAAATGCCATACCCTTGAACGTATATTTACGTTTAAAAAGACACAGGCAGAATGGGCGCAGACTATAGAATTAATGAGATCGTTCGACCCTCACCTGCTTAATAATTCTGAGGCGCGCCAGGTTAATTACTACCTCAGTAAAATCCTTGCCAAACAAAAGCCGGAATCATAACGGCGGGTCATAAACAAAGCAATCCGTTTCAGTGTTTATTTAGTTTCAAAAAAAAAGGGAGGGTAAAAGTATGGAAGGAAATAATGGAAGACAGACAGGCTTTTTAGACAATTTGAAGGATACCTTTGGAAAGGTTATTGCCTGGGGCGTAATGCTTGTTATTGTAATCACCATTGTCACTGCAATTGCTATTGGGATGATGCGGACAGGGGTCAAGCATGCAATCGATTTTACGATGGCAAGCGCCGCTCGCTATGCAAAAACTACCTTTCTAGACGACCCAACTTTTACGGGTAAAGTGAGGGAAAATGTAAAGGAGGCCGTAGAATACTCATTCAGAAAGGTAAAACTTGAATTGCTTCAAGATGAAGCCTTGAACAAAAAGATTCGGGAAAATACAAAAGAGGCGATTGAATACGCCTTACAGAAAGTAAAAAATGAAGCCTTGAATGATGTAGAATTAAATCAGAAAATAAAGACAAATACCAAAGAGGCCTTAGAATACCTATTTGACAAGGTCAAGGAAGAAGCCATAACGGACGGGAAATTAATAGAAAAAGTAAAAACGAATGTAAAAGAAGGCATTGAATTTACCGTCCATCAGGCGGCCGAACATAAGTAACAGGCTAAAATTATGTGTGTCGAATTATTCAGTCTGCGAGACAAAGTTGCCCTCGATGTTACAAAAGAAGAAAACGTTGTCAGGCAGGATGGTAGAAACGATTTTACGTGAGTTCAAAACGATAGATATTCTTGTCAATAACGTCGGCACATTTATTGGCGGCCCTTTCCTCGAATTTTCCATTGATGATTGGCATAAGATATCTGATTATATTACAGGACAGGTAATATTTGTGGATGGAGGGTTTTCGGCACAATAACAGGAGTTGACTCCCGCAACGCAGTAACGCGACTTTCAAGTCGCCTATTTCTATTGATTGCCTTTTTGGTCGCTTCAGGCGAGATAAATCGTTCGACTGAGCGCTCCCGACGAAGTCTTGTGCTACAATTACGTAACATTGAAATGCCTGAACATAAATTTATAATGGAGGTTTTTTAGTATGAAAATATCAAATATCACAAAATCTGTTTTAGGATGTACCCTTTTTCTGTTTTTGACAATGCAAGGTATCCATGGGAGTGACGGCATTGCATATCCCCCAATTGGACCTCTTCCACCCCTAACAATCCCTGCGGATAATCCACAAACTGCAGCAAAGATAGAATTGGGCAAGAAACTTTATTTTGATCCACGACTCTCAGGAAATAACTTGTTTAGCTGTGCTACATGCCACAACCCGACATTAGGCTTTGCGGACGGTTTGCCTAGATTTCTTGGTGGACCTACGGCTAAGGAGGGTGGTCGACATTCTCCAACAATTATCAACTGTGCCTATAATGAATTCCAGTTTTGGGACGGTCGTGTTGCTACTTTGGAAGAACAGGCTCTTGGCCCCATCCAGAACCCTAACGAGATGTTTGAAACCCTGGCTAATGTTGTGAGAAAGTTAAGTGGTATTCCCGAATATGTCAACGCATTTAAAGAGGTCTTTGGGACAGGCATAACCGCCGATGGGATAGCCAAGGCCATTGCGTCCTTCGAACGCACGATTGTTTTCTCAAATTCACCCTTTGACAAATATATGCAGGGAGACGAGAAAGCCATGAACGAATCTGCCAAGAGAGGTATGTCTCTTTTTATGGGCAAGGCAGAATGCATCAAATGTCATAACGGTCCCAATTTTACTGACAATAAATTTCACAATATTGGAGTACCGACAGAGGTTCCACTTAAGGAAGATTTAGGACGGTATAATGTTACCAAAAAAGATTCCGACAAAGGGGCATTCAAGACACCTACCGTGCGGAATATTACTGATACTGCCCCTTATATGCATAACGGATTCTTCCCCACATTATTTGAGGTAGTACAATTTTATAATGGAGGAGGCGGACGAAGTGAAAACAAGAGTCCTGACATTCATGGCTTGAATTTGACCGGGGAAGAGGTCAACGACCTCATTGAATTTATGAAGGCATTGACCGGGGAACTGGTCCAAATAAAATACGATGCCATTCCCCTTGTATACCCCAGTTTGCCAAAAGGATTTTAATGTATGGATATCACTTTAAGATCATTCATCAATCGTTTGGAATCTTTACCAGACAAACCGTCTCTTGATGTACTGAAAAAATGCATTCTGGAGATGGATGGAAGACAACTGCCGATAGATGAATATATCAGCTTTTCAGACAAGGATTATAAGAGGAATATCGTGCATGTCAGCAGCAAGTGCGAGTTTACGGTGCTGTGCTTTAAAAAAGGGCAGATTACCCCGATACATGATCACGGTGGCTCTACAGGGATTACAATCATACGAGAGGGCACCATGACAGAGGAACTCTTCAATAAACTGTCCGCGGGTATGATCGCACCTACCTTTACCCGCAGGTTTCATACGAACGAACTGTCTTACATAAATACCACAACCATCCATCGTGTGTCAAATGCTCACAACGGGAATCTGGTCACCATGAATATCTACTTTCCTCCATTAACTTTGATGAACATTTATAACCTGGAAAATACACAAGTAGAAAAGTGGACTGCTGATTACACCGGTACTAAGGGTACGTAAGGTCAGGAGCATTTTCAGGTAAAGCAGGATTCTTCTTCTCCGTTACTTACTTGTGTAGTAACAGTTTATTTTTTGAAAAATTCCAGTAATGATACGGTTATGATGCAATGTAGGGGTAATTCATGAATTACCCCTACATACTCATATTAAAATCGGGTTGATTATTAATTTTTACACAGCTGTATTAAAAGACGGTGTTAGGCGACTTGTTTTATAATCTTTGTGCCTCCGTTTGTGGTCTTATTATTTATATAAATTTTGGATGGAAAATATTGAGAGGATGATACGCAATGAAATATGAAAATTTTAACGATGCAGAAGCGCTGAAGATAGCTGTAAATATCGAAGAGGAGGGGCTGGAGTTTTACTCTATGCTTATGAAAAGTGCCAGAGACCTCAAGGTACAAGAGATATTTTCAAAGCTTGCTTCCGACGAAAAGGAACATCTTGCCCGTTTCCAAAAGGCATATATCGAAATAACAGCTTCGGCAAGCAGAACACAAGGCTGCGAGGACTACACGGTTGATCTGTATCTCAAATATCTTGTTGATACCGGCGTCTTCACCCAAAAAGGCGAAGCAAAGAGACTTGCGCTGGAGATAAAAACAGACATTGATGCACTGCGAATTGGCATCCAGGCGGAGAAGGACTCAATCCTTTATTACACCGAGGCTGCAAAAAATACCAAATATCCTGAGGGGAAAATGGCATTCGAACAACTGGCAAACGAAGAGAAAAAACACTTAAAATTACTTGCAGAACAACTGAAGGCATTAAAGAAACCGGTATCGTAAAATGTACAGGAATTTCAACCTTTAATTCCTCCCCCTTAATCCCCCTCAGTGGGGGGGACAAACATCTGTCCCCCGCTGGCTGGGGTGAAGGGGGTGGATATTCGCCTGAAAAATAGTTATAGAGACGCATGATTTTGCATCTCTACGTCTGCTAACGGATAAAAAATCGTTGGGTTTTGTCTTTTAAAACCCAACCTAATTAAACAGAAAGGATTATAAATATGAGAAAAGGCGTAGTAAAATACGGAAGTGCGTTGTTGGTGATGTTCGCCATGACGCTCATCACCCTGGGGTTAACATATGCCCAAGAAGAGAAAACCGGCAAGGAAGGAAAACCTGTAAAAATCGTCATCCAGAAAAAGAAGACCGTAAAGACAAGTTATGCGCCTGTGACCATAACTGAGTCCTTTGAAGACATGATGGCTCGAATGAAGGCTGCTAAACCAGAGGTAATGAAGCGTCATATGGATTTACTTAATGAACGTTACGATTTAAGCGATAACCCGGCTAAAGACATAACCATGTCCCGGGGAAAATCCATACAACAAGGTGTACGGGTTAAACTCCCGAAAGACGTGACCTGGGAAACCCTGGCAGCTATGACTCCAGAAGATATCCGGGCAAAAGACCTTTTCCCAAAAGGCCTTTTGCCACTTCCACACCCAAATCACAAAGAAGGCGGTATGCTCTTCCCCAAGTTTCACATCGACGAGATAAAGAAACAAGAGGGGAGAGACCTCACCCGCTTTGATCTGGATTATGACCTGCCTGATCATTTTTTATCCGAGTTTCCACCGCCAATCTATTTAACCACACGGCCTGACTTAGGAGACGTCTCTCAGGGCAAACCGGTGACCATTGCCAATTATTACGAGCTATTCAACGGGATACTGAATCCGAAACAGCTTGAAGGCTTAAGGTTGTTAGTAACGCCTTTCCCTCAGCAGAATTTCAACCAAACGGAAGACCGCCGCTCGGAACAACCGAGTCGTGGGGTTGTCTGCTTTGACTGCCACGTAAATGGGCATACCAACGCCGCTACCCATCTGGTTGGCGATATCCGCCCCCAGGAATTTCGTCATCGTCTCGATACCCCTTCCTTGCGCGGGGTGAATATTCAGAGGTTGTTCGGCTCTCAGCGGGCATTGAAAAGTGTCGAAGATTTTACCGAATTTGAACAGCGCGCAGCCTACTTTGACGGCGACCCGGTCATTGCCACGAAAAAGGGTGTCAACATCCTCGAGAGGGGCAGTCAGGTGCACTTCATGGCAGAAGTTCAGGAGCTATTTGATTTTCCCCCGGCTCCCAAGTTGAACATCTACGGCATGCTGGATCAGAAAAAAGCCACAGAGGTTGAACTTCGCGGGCAGGACTTGTTCTTTGGTAAAGCGAGATGTTCTTTTTGTCATCATCCTCCATACTACACGGATAACCTCATGCACAATCTTAAAGCGGAGCGTTTCTACAAACCGCACATGTTCAATGGTCTCATGGCCAGCGCCGACGGCCCCATCAAGACCTTTCCACTGCGTGGCATCAAGGATTCTCCTCCGTACCTGCATGACGGGAGATTGTTGACACTGGAAGATACGGTAGAATTCTTTAACCTGATTCTTGAGGTCCAGCTTACAAAACAAGAAAAGGAGGATTTGGTGGCCTTTTTGAGGGCACTATAGTTGCTTACAATAAGGAGGTAACTATGCTTAATAGACGTGAATTTTTAGCCATAACAGGCTTAGGAGGAGTAGCGCTGGAAGGGAGTATACAATGAGGAAAACAGGAATATTCATAGTAGTAATTTCTATTTTTAGCATTCTTTACATGAGTCAGTCATTTGCCCAACAGGGGATGCAATGGAGAGGAGGCGGCGGCTGGGGGATGGGCGCACAGTACAGCAGGATGTACGACTCAAAAACCGTTGAGACCATTAGCGGAGAAGTGGTCAGCGTGGATATAATTACCCCAATGAAAGGGATGTGCTACGGCGTACATCTGATGGTAAAAACGTCCAAGGAAACTATTTCCGTCCATTTAGGCCCGGGGTGGTACATTGAAAACCAGGACACCAGGATCGAGCCGAAGGACAAGATTGAGATTACGGGTTCAAGGATCACCCTTGAGGGTAAACCCGCTATTATTGCTGCTGAAGTAAAGAAAGGAGACGAAATACTGAAGCTTCTAAATAAAAAAGGTTTTCCGTTTTGGAGTGGCTGGAGAAAAAGCTAGTAGGGGCACGGTGCACCGTGCCCCTACGGACTTTCAGGAATGACGATGGATAAACCAAAAGTTAATCTTATAATCGATGCATTGATGTTTCTCTGTGTGATGGCAATCGCAGGAATTGGAAGCCTCACAAAGTTTATCTTGCTGCCTGGCAAGAAGACTGCCGCAGTATATGGAAGAAAAGTAGATTTGTTCCTGTTTGGAATGGATCGCCACGCATGGGGAACGATTCATTTTATAATTGCGTGCGTCTTTCTCGGATTATTAACCGCCCACATAGTCCTTCACTGGAACATGATAGTGTCGGTATATCGCAGATTAATCGGGAGTGCTGTAGCAAGACGTATAGTCGCCATAACCATTTTCATCAGCGGCATATTTCTTGTAGTCTCTCCTTTTTTTGTAAAGCCAGAAGTGCAGCAATCTGAACAAAAGGGACGACGGCATCATGAAAATACGAATTATCAAAAAAAGAGCAAATAAAATTACCGAAAATATTGGAGGACAATGATGAAAAAATCTTTAGGCGCAAAAACGATAGTATATCCAACACCCGTATTTATTGTAGGAACTTACGATACCGCGGGAAAACCAAATGCAATGAACGTTGCGTGGGGAGGGCTTTGCTGCTCCAGTCCGCCCAGCGTGGCGATTTCCCTGAGAAAGGCGACGTATACCTACGGGAATATTGTGGAACGAAAAGCATTCACAATAAACATCCCTTCTGAGACCTATGTAAAGGAAGCCGATCACTTCGGGATTGTATCAGGAGGTAAAGAAGACAAGTTTTCAGCAACAAAACTCACTGCTGTAAAGAGCGATCTCGTGGATGCCCCTTATATCAAGGAATTTCCCCTCGTTCTGGAATGTAAATTAACCCACACTGTTGAAATCGGGTTACACACCCAGTTTATTGGTGAGATTTTAGACGTTAAAGTTGAAGATTCGGCGCTTGGAGAAGGCGGAACAATCGATATAGAAAAAATGCGCCCCTTCTTCTACGCACCAGAAATCCGTGCCTATTATGGGATTGGCAAATGTCTTGGCAAGGCATTCTCCATTGGAAAACAGCTTTAGCGTTAAGGAAATTCAATCTGGTAGGGGTAATTCATGAATTACCCCTACATACAAATAGAAATAGTTGTCAAAGTCCTAATTTAATTGTATAGGAATTTTCATTTTATTTATGCGGGTTCTTGGTAGTGGCAGACAAAAAATCCCCCTTAAAAAAGGGGGCTAGGGGGTTGTAAAATAGCCCAAAAAAAACACAACCCCCTCAATCCCCCTTTTTTAATGGGGATTAACTCGATGAGGAATTTGTTTGCAGAGCAAATAGTATTTCTGGCTTAGCTTCTATCCAGAGCAGTTTTTAAGAGGGAAAATCATGTCCATTACCAACGCAGACATCAGCGCCCTGATAGAAAAATTTGGGAGTGTCGCCCCCGATATTCTGAAAACCATCGGTTGGACACCTCTGGTAAGATTGAACAAGATCGCGCGTGACATAAAGCCAAACATTTTCGCCAAGTTGGAATTTCTCAACCCTGCCGGGAGTGTCAAAGACCGGATGGCCTTGTTCATCATTGAAGATGCTGAAAGGAAGGGACTTTTAAAACCCGGTGGTACTATCGTAGAAAACTCATCTGGCAATACCGGCGCTGCCCTTGCCATGATCGCAGCGGTAAAAGGCTACAAATGCATAATCACCATGCCTGATAAAATGAGCGATGAGAAAAAGAACCTGATGAAGGCTTTTGGAGCGGAAGTAGTTGTAACCCCCACGGACGTCCCTCCTGATTCACCCGAAAGTTATTACAGCGTCGCTAAAAGAATAGCCGGAGAAACTCCAAATTCATACTATCCAGACCAGTACAATAATCCCAGGAATATCGATTCCCATTATTACACCACTGGCCCTGAAATATGGAAACAGACAGGGGGAAACATCGATTATTTTGTTGCCGGGATAGGCACTGGCGGCACACTGAGCGGGGCAGGGAAATATCTCAAGGAACAGCACCCTGAAATAAGGATAATTGCAGTTGACCCGGAAGGCTCTGTTTTTTATGATTATTTCAAGACCGGGAAGCTCATAAAACCGCACGTGTACAAGGTGGAGGGAATCGGAGAGGACTATCTCGTAAAGGCTGTTGACTTTAACCTTATTGACGATATCATTCAGGTACATGATAAAGAGTCATTTTTGATGGCAAGGAGACTGGCAAGAGAGGAAGGTATCTTTGCGGGAGGATCGAGCGGCAGCGCTGTATGGGCGGCTATGAAGATTGCCGGAGAAATAAAAGAAGGCAAAAATATCGTCGTCATCCTTCCGGATTCCGGCAGTAGATACCTCAGCAAGCTATATAATGACGATTGGATGAAGGCAAATGGTTTTTTAGATTAATATCAAAATTTGCATAAAACATATTTTTAAATAATCTCTGTATGCTCTGTGGTTGAATTAATGTTCAGGAATTTCAAACTATTGTTCCTCCCCCTTGACTTCGTCGTGAGCTCAGTCGAACGATGGGGGAGGCTAGGTGAGGGTGAAGTAAAAAATTAATCACCCTCCCTTTGTCCCTCCCATCAAGGGAGGGATTATCTTTAATTTATGCGGATCAAGGGATATTAGGTGTAAAAATCCCCCTTAATAAAGGGAGACTCAGGGGGTTGTGTTTTTCTTCTCAAATGATAGAGTTATTTACAACCCCCTTTGCCCCCTTTTCTAAGGGGGATTTATGCATCAATGAGGGATAATTATGAACCAAAGATTTGAAACAAGGGCTATACATGCAGGCTGCGAGCCTGATTCCGGGACGGGCGCTATCATGACGCCCATATTTCAGACAAGCACGTATGTCCAGGAATCCCCCGGCAAACATAAGGGATATGACTACTCGCGAACCCACAATCCAACGAGAACAGCCCTGGAAAAAAATATTGCTTCTCTCGAAGAAGGTAAGTATGGGCTTGCCTTCTCATCTGGAATGTCCGCTATCTCAACAATTACCCAAATGCTCAATGCAGGCGACCACATCATCTGCAGCGACGATGTCTACGGCGGGACGTTCCGGCTATTTGATAAAGTATTGAAGAAATTCAACCTTGAATTTGATTTTATAGATTTAACCGGTCTTCAATCGCTGGAAAGACATATTAAAAACACCACAAAACTCGTATGGCTGGAAAGCCCTTCAAACCCGCTCCTGAAGCTTATCGATATTGAAGCAACTGCCAGGATTGCAAAAAGCCGCGGCATAGTAACTGTTGTTGATAATACCTTTGCAACCCCTTTCTTTCAGAAACCCTTAAAATTAGGGGCTGACATCGTCATGCACAGCACCACCAAATATCTCAACGGCCATAGTGACGTAATTGGCGGCGCCCTGGTAATGAACGATCAGGAATTATATACCAAACTCCAGTTCCTTCAGAATGCGGCAGGCGGTGTACCGGGCCCTTTCGACTGCTTCCTGGTTCTTCGGGGGATTAAAACCCTTGCCATCAGAATGGAACGGCACGCTGGAAATGCCCTAAAAATAGCGCAATTTCTGGAAAATCATCCAAAAGTAAGAAAGGTTATTTATCCAGGACTCAGTTCACATCCACAGCACGAGCTTGCAAAGAGACAGATGGCCGGATTTGGAGGAATCGTAACGTTCTTTATCAAGGGAGGTCTTGAGGCGGCACGGAAATTTCTTGAAAGAGTAAAGGTATTCTCCCTGGCAGAAAGTCTCGGTGGTGTGGAGTCGCTCATAGAACATCCGGCAATAATGACACATGCCTCTCTCCCAAAAGAAATTAGGGAGAAAATAGGCATATCCGATGAGCTAATAAGGGTCTCTGTTGGAATCGAAAATATTGATGATTTAATAGATGATCTTAAAAATGCCTTAGCATGAACTTATTCCGTTTAAGTCCCCCTTAAAAAAGGGGGATTCAGGGGGCTGTGTTTTTCCTGGGCTATTTTACAACCCCCTTTGCCCCCTTTTCCAAGGGGGATTTTTGCATCGCATATGTCATGTGATCCGCTTAAATAAAATGAAAATTCCTATATTAAACTATAAATTCCGTAAAGGAGGTTTTTATGCCGGTACAAAAATTAAAAGAATTTCTGGATTCGCATAACGTTAAGTACGTCACCATCAGCCACTCACGGGCATTCACAGCCCAGGAAACTGCAGCAACTGTTCATGTTCCTGTGAAAGAACTGGTCAAGACGGTCATGGTCAAAATCAATGGGAAAATGGCAATGGCTGTGCTTCCGGCTTCCTGTAAAGTAGATTTTGATCTTTTGAAAAAGGCCACCAGGGCTGCTACAATTGAAATTGCCAGTGAAAAGGAATTTAAAGACCTGTTCCCCGATTGCGAAATTGGCGCCATGCCGCCGTTTGGCAATCTCTATGGAATGGATGTGTTTGTGGCAGAAAGTCTGACCGAAGACAAAGAGATTGCATTCAACGCAGGTTCCCACAGAGAACTGGTCAAGATGGCGTACAAAGATTTTGAGAGGCTGGTAAAACCAAAGATTGTGAAGTTTTCCGTTGAAATCAAATAAATTTTGTATAGGAGACAAACTATGACTCAACTAGATCTCACGAAAGAGGAAAAAGATATTTTGACAGAAATCCTGGAAAATGACCTTTCCGATCTCCGCATGGAAATCACAGATACGGATAGTTTGGATTTCAGAGAAATGCTGAAAAAACAAAAAGAGGTTTTAACAAAGGTGCTGGAAACCCTGCGACAGGGCGAATAAGATATGTAAATAACGATATTTGCCATTGCAGCGACTTGTAGGGGTTGAAGACTTCGTCGTGAGCTCAGTCGAACGATTTTCAACCCCTACATTGAAATTCCTGTATATTACATCCATCGGTTACCCTATGCCATACGATAGTAAAAACATCTTAGAAACTGCCATTTCGGAAGAAAAAAAGGCCAATCGGTTCTACTCGAATTTAGCGCTCCAGATGGAGGATAAGGGCGCTCGCCTGAAATTTGAAATCATGGCCGCTATTGAGCTAAAACACTATGAATTCCTCCTGTCCTGGTATCGCGAAAAATTCAAGCAACCGCCCGTATTGCAGGAAACTGGAGAATGCAAAATCGTCAGACCTGAAACGCCGCAAAAGACGGCATCATTTGGTGAGGCAATCAAGGTTATCATGGACACTGAACGAAGGGCATACGAATTCTACAAAAAGGCATCCGAAACCTCGCCGGATGCAAAAGACTGGGAAATTTTTGACATGCTCGCCAGAATGGAACTCTCTCATTTTGAACACTTCAGGACGGAATACAACTACATGACAGAATCCACCATCCGCTTCGCCTGTGAAGATATTCCATGGATGATGGAGGTATACTGAGAATAAAAAATAAAGATATGAAACTTCCCAATTGTAACAGCGTTTACATCGCACCATCAAAACTAACGGAGGTTTAAAATGATTCACGAATTAGATACGGTTGTCCTTTCTCGCAATATTAAAGAAAACGGCTTGAAAAAGGGCGATATAGGTGCGGTAGTGCATTGCTGTAAAAATGGTACGGCATTCGAGGTTGAATTTGTAACGGCAGGAGGCGAAACAATCGCCCTGTTAACGTTAACACAAGAAGACATCCGTCCAATAAACCGCCGTGAAATCTTACATGTCCGTGAACTCGCATCGGTGTAATATTCAAAATGAACGTAATATGCGATCCAGAAACTGATACCCTTAGTATTATATTCAGGAAAACAAAGGTTTCCGAAAGAATCCTCAATTCTTTGCAAACTACTATAAGGAGATTTAAAATGAATGGTAATAGAAAGGAAATGCATATATTTCACTCAATTATGAAGTTTGAAAAAGAATATTTTCCAAAGTCTTTTGAGCAAAAAATGGAAGAAAAACCTACTGATGCTCGTGCTTTACGAATCATCAAATAATGGTCAATGCCAGCTTCTTTAAACATATTTCCAACAATCTCAAATCCGTGTTTCTGATAAAAGTCGGTAAGATACGACTGGGCATGGACTTTAAATTTCTTGAATCCCTGCTCCTCTGCAACCGCTATCATAAATTCCGTAAGTTTGTGGCCGTGACCTTTTCCACGGTACTGCTTGCGTATCGCCACACGCTCAAGTTTCGCATACTCTCCAACTGCGCGTATGCGGCCTGCTGCAAAGGGTTCGCCATCCATTTCTCCCAGGATATGTGTTGCTGAGAGGTCGTACGCATCATGTTCTATTTCATACGAAACGCCCTGTTCTTCTATGAACACGATACCGCGCACAAGGAAGACCTTTATCAGGTCTTCCAGATTCGTCACGACTTTAAACATTTTATTATTTGGATAAATCAATGATAAGCCAGTTTTCGTGGCCTGGTTCGATCCGCTGTCCTGCAGAAGGAATCAATTTCCAAAAACTGCTGCGTCTCTTTTTTGCAGGATTTTCTCTCGTCACCAAATACCTCTTTTTCTCTGACATGATGTCATTAAAGGTCTGGAACATGTGAATTCTGCCAAAGGCAATATGTAAGCTATGACCTGCAATGAATAAGATACAATAATTCTTTTTGTCGGATAAAATCATACGATATGAATACGATGTTACTGCAATTGCCTGCGTTGATGTTGCAACTGAAAAAGCCTGCATAATCAGGGGAACCAATTTCTTTATCTCTTCGTCCTGAAAGACCCTCAGCGTCTCCTTCCTCTTAAACAGTCCTTTTTCTTTATAATAAATATCCGCTAATACTTTTGTAACGAAACTTTCCGATAGTTTATGCGGGTGGTCAAACTGGATACGCTGTCCGTCCCTTTTTACCGGCAATTCCTCATGTTTTACGGTAATCAAACCGTCTTTATAAACATCTGAATGAACATCACCCAACCCGCAGCCAAATATCACGCAGATAATTCCTACAAATAAAACCATTCGTTTCAATTTTTGATTCTTCATCTAATTAAGGCTAATCATCTGATTTCGGAATAAACCGTCTCATATGTTTGGTCTCACACCGGCGATGCTTGGTTTCTAACCGGCGCCGCTTTGATGCAAGTGTAGGCCTTGTTTTACTGCGGGGTTTTGGCTTCTCGGCTGCCTTACGGATTAGCTCAACCAGACGATCGATTGCGTCCTGTCTATTTCGCTCCTGCGTACGGAAACGCCTGGCTTCGATAATCAATACGCCCTCTTCAGTAGCCCGTCTGCCCGCCAGGTGAATCAACCGCTTGCGAACATCGTCAGGCAGTGACGGTGAGTTGACCACATCGAAGCGGAGTTGCACTGCGGTGGCGACCTTGTTGACATTTTGCCCGCCTGGTCCCGGGGCACGAATGAATTTCTGCTGTATTTCGCCCTCATCTATTGCGATGGTACGTGTGATATGAATCATATCTCTACCTTTTTGTGCTTGCTAAAACTTGTCCTCGTGAAAATTGGGAAAAACCTTTACAAGGTAAACCTTTATAAAAGGGCATGAAAATATGCCACCCTCCCTTTGTCCCTCCCATCAAGGGAGGGAAAGCTTCCTCGCCCCTTGTGGGAGAGGATTAAGGTGAGGGGATTTTCGTGTCAAATACTATAAAAAATATGCGGTGATGGCGATGATGAAGTAAAACGACAACAGCAAAAACCCTTCCCACCAGTTACTCTTATTATCGTGGACGACCAGCCACACGCCG
>Ga0209212_1002835_pt1 | contig 23831 bp, 17 predicted proteins | sample RifGroC2_FD_183996 | JGI IMG/M metagenome (GOLD analysis project Ga0209212, IMG submission 183996) | Groundwater microbial communities from Rifle, Colorado, USA - Groundwater C2 (SPAdes) (version 2) | ecosystem: Environmental > Aquatic > Deep subsurface > Groundwater | place: Rifle, Colorado... | reverse complement strand
CTTTCAGCTTCACCTCGACCGAACCGGGGTCGACCTTCATGTGCCGCTTGGACAGTGGCACCTTTTCAGCATGCAGTTCGCCCCAAGCGTACACGGGCCTTGCGGAAGGAAGCCACAGCTTCGAGGTCAAGGCCACCGATGCCGTCGGCAACAGCGATCTCTCCGCTGCCGCCTACAGCTGGAGCGTCGACCAGACCCCTCCAGACACCACGATCAGCGGCAAACCGTCCGATCCCACCGCGACAGCTGCGGCGACTTTCAGCTTCACCTCGACCGAACCGGGGTCGACCTTCATGTGCCGCCTGGACAGTGGCACCTTTGCACCCTGCAGTTCGCCCCAAGCTTACACCGGCCTTACGGAAGGAAGCCACAGCTTCGAGGTCAAGGCCACTGATGCGGTCGGCAACAGCGATCTCTCCGCTGCCGCCTACAGCTGGAGCGTGGACCTGACTCCTCCCGACACCACGATCAGCGGCAAACCGTCCGATCCTACCGCGACAGCTGCGGCGAATTTCAGCTTCACCTCGACCGAAGCGGGGTCGACCTTCCAGTGCCGCCTGGACAGTGGCACCTTTGCAGCATGCAGCTCGCCTAAAGCTTACACGGGCCTTACCGAAGGAAGCCACAGCTTCGAGGTCAAGGCCACCGATGCCGTCGGCAACAGCGATCCCTCCGCTGCCGCCTACAGCTGGAGCATCGACCAGACCCCTCCCGAGACCACGATCGGCGGCAAACCGTCCGATCCCACCGCGACCGCTGCGGCGACTTTCAGCTTCACCTCGACCGAACCGGGGTCGACCTTCATGTGCCGCTTGGACAGTGGCACCTTTTCAGCATGCAGTTCGCCCCAAGCGTACACGGGCCTTGCGGAAGGAAGCCACAGCTTCGAGGTGCGGGCCACCGATGCCGTCGGAAACAGCGATTCCTCTCCGGCCGCCTACACATGGACTTTTGACCAGACCCCGCCCGATACCATCATCGGCGGCAAACCGGCGGATCCGGCCAAAGTGACCACTGCAGCCTTCAGCTTCTCCGCAACCGAGGCGAACTGCACGATGGAATGCAAGATCGATAGCGCTCCCTTTGCCCCCTGCGGCACTCCGCAGAGCTATACCGGGCTTAGCGAGGGAAGTCACGTCTTCTCCGTCAGGAGTACGGACCCGGCCGGAAACAGTGACCTGACTCCGGCAAGCTTCACCTGGAGCATCGATACCGCTGCCCCGTCCACCACGATAACGCCTGCCGGCGGTACCTTCTTCGCGGCGCAGCAGGTCCAGCTCTCCTGTGCCGACGGGAGCGGATCGGGGTGCGACAAAATCCACTACACAACCGACGGCGCGGCTGCGACAGCGAACTCGCCTCTCTACACGGCTCCCATTGCCATCGACGCTACCAAGACGGTTCACTTCTTTGCCGTAGATCGTGCAGGCAACGCCGAAACGGCCAAGTCGGCCGAATTTTCCATCATTTACCAATTCCCGGTCACCGTGCTATTCGCCGGCACCGGCTCCGGGAGCGTGACCAGCATTCCCGCAGGCATCGCCGGCAAAACGGAGGCTTCCGCAATGTTCCAGGCGGGGAGTCAGGTAACCCTGAACGCCGTCGCGGATTCAGGAAACAGCTTTGCCGGCTGGTCGGGTGCCTGCACCGGCACCGGCCCCTGCACGGTCACGATGGATGCGGCAAAGAGCGTCACCGCCTCCTTTACCCTCAACAACTACAGCGTAACCGTCACGACCGGGGGACACGGGACCGTGACCAGCACCCCGTCCGGCATCACCTGCGCCGAAACCTCATGCAGCGGCAGTTTCCCCTACGGGACCAGCCTGACCGTTTCGGTCGTGCCGGCCAGCGGATATTTCTTCACCGGCTGGAGCGGCGGCAGCTGCAGCGGAACCGGGAGCTGCGCCTTAATGGTGAGCGGCGATATCTTCCTCACTGCGGAGCTTTCCTCCGGGCGGGCAGTGGAGGTCATCCTTGCCGGCAGCGGCAGCGGCAGTGTCAACAGCACCCCCTCCGGCATAGCCTGCGCCAGCGGCTCCAGCGCAGGGTGCAGCACGCTCTTTGCGCCCGGTTCCACTGTTGCACTAACCGCGACCGCATCGGCACATTCCTCTTTCAGCGGCTGGAGCGGCGCCTGCAGCGGCACGGCTCCCTGCCAGTTGGTCATGGATGCGGCAAAAAGCGTGACAGCCGACTTCAGCGCGAACCCGGCCAATGTGAGAATCGACGGGGAGAGCACTGTTTACCACAGCATCAGCGCGGCACTCGACGCTATCAGCGCGCAGGGGAAGACGGTCCGGGCCACAGCCGGCCTTTTCACCGAGAACGTCATCGTGACCGGCCCGGTAGCCATCAGGCTCAGGGGAGGCTTCACGGACGCTGCCTTCAGCAGCAGGGGGAGTGCCAGCGCCACGGTGATCGACGGCTCTGTCAGGATCCGCAAGGGGGCGCTCCGAGTCGAGCGGCTGGTGGTCAAGTAGAAGAGAGAAGGGGGAGTGCAATTGGCGCGGCCCCCCTCTCCCTAACCCTCTCCCACCAGGGGAGAGGGGACTAGGCCCCTTCCCTTGTGTGGGTAGGGGTGTCAGCGGCCCCCCTCCCTTTATGGGAGGGGCTGGGGGGCACTGCCATTAAGTTAAGGTCAGTGCTAATTTCACGCACGCTGCACAAGCCCCCTCTCCCTTGATGGGAGAGGGTTGGGGAGAGGGTGAAAAGCTCGCATAAGCCTCACCCTCCCCCCCACCCCCTCCCATCAAGGGAGGGGGAGCGAGCAGCAGGTAGGAGCTTAACTTAACTGCACTGCGGGCTGGGAGAGGGTGCCGGGCACCGGGATTGCTATTTCAGCAGCTGGGGAGGGAGATGGGATGATCAAGCGGAAACTACGGTGTATCGAGGGGGGCTGCCGCCTCGGCGGGGTTACCCTGCTTTTGCTTCTATTGCAGGCAGTAGCTGCCTGGGCCTCCCCGACGGTTACCTCCTACGAGCCGGCGCAGGGGGCGAGCGTTGCTGCAACCACGGCCATACGAGCCTGCTTCAGCGAGGCCATGGTTTCCGCGAGCATCACCGGCCGAAGCATGATCCTGGAGCCGGTCATCACCTCCATTGCCGCCGGCAAATCCCACACCGTTGCCCTGCGCAATGACGGCAGCGTCGTTGCCTGGGGTTACAACGCCGCCGGAGCGACCTCCGTGCCGCCAGGGCTTTCCGGGGTGGTCGCCGTTGTAGCGGGAGAAGACCACAACGTTGCGCTGAAGGGGGACGGTACAGTGGCTGCTTGGGGGTCCAACGATTACGGCCAGACCAGCATACCCTCGGGGCTGTCCGGTGTGGTTGCCGTTGCCGCCGGAAAGGGGCACACGGTAGCACTCAAGGGGAACGGGGCGCTGGTGGGGTGGGGCGCCAATGCCTCCGGCCAGCGCACGGCTCCCCCAGGCCTTTCCGATATCAAGGCCATTGCAGCGGCAAGCAATTACACGGTCGCTCTCAAGCGTGACGGCACCGTAGTCGCCTGGGGGGCTGACGGCCTGGGCGGAATGGTCAAGGCGCCTACCGGGCTCTCGGGCGTCGTTGCCATTGCGGCCGGAAAGTACCAGACCATCGCGCTCAAGGGGGACGGCCGCGTGGTCGTCTGGGGGTGGTCGGACAGCTCCCAGCCCTACATGGTTCCGGTCCCCGCGGGGCTGACAGGGGTGGTGGCGGTCTCCGCCGGGGGGGAGCACATCATGGCGCTCAAGGAAGACGGCTCGGTGCTCGCCTGGGGCTACAACTTCTGGGGACAGAGCACGGTCCCCGTCGGGCTTTCCGGTGTGGTCGCCATTGCCGCGGGAGGGAGCCACTCGGCAACCTTGCGGGCGGACGGCAGCATGGTTTCCTGGGGAAGAAACTCTTATTACGGCTATTTCGGCCAGAGCATGGTGCCGGGCGGGTTGCTCGGCGTGAAGGGCGTGGCTGCGGGATCCAATCATTCGGTGGCGCTCAAGATGGACGGCACGGTGGTGACTTGGGGAAGGAACGATCGTGATTACGGCTTGAGCGCGCTCCCCAGCATGCTCACCGGCATATCCGCCGTTGCCGCCGGATTTTCCCACAGCGTGGCGCTAAAGGAAGACGGCACGGCAGTGGCTTGGGGAGGGAATTCGAGTGGAGAGAGCGCCGTGCCGGCCGGGCTTGCCGGGGTGGTGGCCATTGCCGCAGGTGGGCAGCATACCGTGGCGCTCAAGGGGGACGGTACCGTCGTCGGCTGGGGCTCGAATTTCAATGGCGAATCCGCTACACCGGCCGGGCTTTCAGGCGTGGTGGCCATCGCCGCCGGGGGTAACCACACGGTGGCGCTGAAGAGCGACGGGACGGTGGTCGCCTGGGGATGGAACGGAAACTATCAGACAAGAGTGCCGGTCGGGTTATCCAGGGTGGTTGGCATAGCAGCCGGAGATGGCCATACCGTAGCGCTCAAGGATGATGGCACTGTGGTCGCATGGGGGGGGAATCTGCACGGACAGGTCAACGTGCCGGCCGGGCTTTCCGGCGTAGTGGCAATCGCAGCCGGCAGCATGCACACGGTGGCACTCAAGAGAGACGGCACCGTCGTCGCATGGGGGGGTAATAGTTACGGCCAGACCAAGGTTCCGACGGGGCTTTCCGGAGTGGTGGCCATTGCCGCCGCCGGCAACACCCTGGCGGTGAAGAGCGATGGCACCGTGGTCGCCTGGGGGGGGAACGAGCAGGGGGAAAGCAGTATCGTGGTCCCCGCCACCCAGCTCCCGGCGGCAATCGGCTACGATCCGGCCAGCCGCACCTCGACCCTGACGCCGACAAAACCGCTTCTTCCCGGCGTTACCTACAGGGCCTCGATCATCGGCGTACGGAGCCAAAACGGTACCCCGCTGGCCGCCCCGGTGCGCTGGACTTTCCGCGTTTCCTCGCCGCCCCGGGTTTCGGTACTTCCCGCCGGGGGGAGTTTCACCGGGCCGGTCAGCGTGGAACTCACAGCCGACCAGCCGGCCACCATATACTATACTCTGGACGGCTCGATCCCCGGCTATCCGGCAAGCGCAACGACCCGGCTCTACAACGGCCCCGTGAGCCTCTCCCGCAGCGGCACCATCAGGTACTTCGCCCGCAATGCGGCAGGAATAAGCGGAGCCGTGGCGAGCCAGAGCTATAGCATCAGTTATCCTCTCGGCGTCACCCTTGCCGGCAGCGGCAGGGGCAGCGTCAACAGCATCCCCTCCAGCATAGCGTGCGCCAGCGGCAGCAACGCAGGGTGCAGCACGCTGTTCGCATCCGGTTCCAGCGTCGCACTGACGGGGACCGCATCCGCCCATTCCTCTTTCAGCGGCTGGAGCGGCGCCTGCAGCGGCACGGCTCCCTGCCAGCTGACCATGGATGCGGCAAGGAGCGTGACAGCCGGCTTCAGCGCGAATCCGGCCAGGGTGAGCATCGACGGGGAGAGTGTTCCTTACTACAGCATCGAGTCGGCACTCGACGCGATAAGCACGGCGGGAAAGACGGTCCGGGCCAAGTCGGAGAGCTTCCCGGAGCAGGTCACCATGACCAGCCCGGCAGCCATCAGGCTCAGGGGAGGCTTCACCGACGCCGGCTTCAGCAGCAGGGGGGCTGCCAGCGCCACGGTGATCGACGGCTCGCTGCGAATCAGGAAGGGGGCGCTTCGAGTGGAGCGGCTGGTGGTGAGGTAGAGATGCGCAGATGCGGCAACACGCGAGGAGAGGTGTGAAACTCGCATAAGCCTCATCCCCCCGCCCGAGCGCTTCGGCGCGCAGGCCCGGACCCCATCCCCATCCTCACTGCCATTAAGTTAAGGGAATGAGAGGTAGGTTGGGCCGTGCCCACCACAACCGCATCCTGATGGTGGGCACGGCCCACCCTACATGATTCACGGAATCACCGCTTAACTTAATGGCAGTGATCCCCACCCTCCCCTTGAAGGGGAGGGAGTTCTTTCAGCGGAGGCGGTTTACTGAAGCTTAGCACTGGAGGGCTCCCTGGCGGGAGCTGGCTATGGTTCCGCCGGCAGCGTTTGGCTCAACACCCGCTCAATGTCGCTGGTGCAGTACGGCTTCAGCAGGGTCGCGCAGAAACCGACCTCGGCGTATTTTGCCATGACCGGATCGTTCGAGTAGCCGCTCGATACTACCAGGCGCGCCTTGGGGTCCATTTCGATGATCCGCTCTGCCGCCTGCTTGCCGCCCATGCCGCCGGGTATGGTCAAATCCATGATGACGGCTGAGAAGGACGCACCCGTCTCATTGGCCGCCCGGTACAGCTCGATCGCCTCCTTGCCGTCGATGCAGGTCTGCACCTGATAGCCCAACTCCCTCAGCATTTCGGCAGCCAGGTCCCTGATCATCTCCTCGTCGTCCATCACAAGTACCTTACCCCCCTTCTTCCTGGCCGGGGATGGTTCGTGTTCAGGAGTTATCGGCACCGGCGTCTGCACCGTCGAGGGGAGGTAGATGGTGAAGGAGCTACCCTTGCCGATGCTGGAGTCGACCAGGATCAATCCGCCGTGCCTGTTGATGATCGAGTGCGTCGAGGCGAGGCCGAGCCCGGTGCCGCTCGCCTTGGTGGTGAAATAGGGATCGAAGATCCTCTTCTGGTCGGCTTCCGATATGCCGCACCCCTCATCGGTAAAGGTCAGGCTGACATACTCCCCGGGCGCCAGGCCGAGCCGGTTGTCGACGTTCAAGGTCGGCTTTTCGCCCCGGATGGTAAGGGTCCCGCCGCCCGGCATGGCGTGCACCGCGTTGATAACGATGTTGTTGAAGGCCTGGTTGATCTGCCCCTCGTCCGCCTCGATGATGGTGTCGGGAATCTCGATAACCCCCTTGATGTTGGTTCCCCGCAGCACCAGCGAGACCGATTCGCCTACCAGCGTCTTTACCGAAAACGCCTTCTTGATCGGTTGGCCGCCCCTGGAAAAGGTCAGCAGCTGACATGCCAGTTCGGCCGCCCTCTGGGAGGCCTTTTCCGCCTTCAGCAGCGGAGAGTGCGCCTTGTGCGATGATTCCATGACCATCTGGGCAAAGGAGATGTTCCCCATGATCCCGGTGAGGATGTTGTTGAAGTCATGGGCGATGCCGCCGGCCAGAACCCCCAGGCTCTCCAGTTTCTGCATGTTGAGCATCTGCGCCTCGATGCGCTTGTTGTCATCCTCTGCCGTCTTTCGATCTGTGATGTCGGCGATGATGCCGACCAGCGCCCGGAGCTCTCCCTCCGCTGTTTCCAGCCTCCTGCCGGAAAGATAGCCCCAGAAATCGCTGCCGTCGTTACGCAGATAGTTGCGCTCGGTGTGGACGAAGTCGATCTCGCCGGAGATCAACTGGCGCATCAGGGCGCTGCCGGCCTGATTCGCCAGGGGATGCAGGTGGTCGGTGTAGCGCGAGCCGATGACGTCATCGAGCGGGCAGCCGAACATCTCGGCCATGCGGTTGTTGGCGAAGCTGATGATTCCCTGCGGATCAACCATGATGATGCCGGCCTGTGAGGTTTCGAAGATGACCCTGAGCCGTTCCTCGCTTTCCCGAAAGGCATCCTCGGCAAGCTTGCGCTCGGCGATCTCGGCGCGCAGATTGCGGTTCAGGCGCTGAAAGGTCACGACGCTGGCGGTCAGGATGGCGATTATGGCGCAGGAAATAAGTATGGTGGCTAGCAGCAGGCGGTAATTGTTGCGGGGTCTTGGCTGGTAGATGATGCCGCCGGGATCGAACCCTTCCGGCAGCATGCGGAGCTCGGAAAAGATTTCAGCGATATGCTCCCAGCGCGACGGGTTTTGATAGCCCAGCTCGATCAAGGTCGGCTGAATCAGGGTGTCCATCTGATTCGCCTCGAAAATAAGCCACTCCCGGCTTTTTCCCTTGGAATAACGGGACAGGATCAGGTCGGCCATCTCCGACTTGTTGGCCAGGGCGTAACGCCAGCCGCGCAGGGTGGCCATGCGGAACGCCTCGACGAATTCCGGCCTGGCGTCTATGATCTCCCGCCTGGTGAAAAAGTTGTCGCCGTAAAAGTCGACCCCGTAGCTCAGCGGCGAAAAGGTGAGGTAGGGCTCGCCGGCCTGTTCCAGAATGAACGGCTCGTTGAAGCTGTAGGCGATCATCACTTCGGCTTTTCCGTCGATCAGGTCGCGGGGGTCGCCCTGGTGCGGAACCCGGATGATGCCGTTTTGGTCGATGCCGTTTTTCTTGAGCAGGGCGAGCATGTCGCCGTGCTGGTTCGAGTACATGAACCTGCGGCCGGCCAGGTCGGCCAGCGAGCGGATGCCGGTTTTTCGCGGAGTAAGGAAGACGGCGGGAGAGTGCTGAAAGATCTGGCCCAGCACCACGAGATCCTCGCCATGCGCGCGGTGCAGCAGCAAGGCCGAGGTTCCGACGCCGAAATCGGCACGACCGGAGGTCACCTCATCCTCTACCTCGGTTGTCGGGCCCCCTTCAACGATGGTGACATCCAGCCCCGCCTCCTGGTAAAAGCCCTTTTCCAAGGCGGCGTAGTACCCTGCGAACTGGAAGTGATGCAGCCATTTGAGCTGAATGGTCGCCTTTTCCAGAGCCCGGGCCGGCTGGACCTGGCAGAAGGGAACCAGAAAACAGAGCACGGCGATAATCTGCCTGAACAGAGGCGATGCCGCGGAAACAAGCTGTTGAACACTCCTGTTAGGATTCACAGTTGAGCCTTATCATTGCAACTAGTTCAGATGTGCCTGAAACGTGATTCGACGGCTGAATTCAGCCGGTGCTGTTTGTCCGCCCGGCCCAATGGCCCGGGCCAACTTCAGAGTGCGCTGTGGTAGTCGGCGAGGTAGGCTCGGATCCGATCCAGATCATGCTCAAGTCTGTCCGGGTCCGATGTTATCCGCTCCACCAGGAGCAGGAGGCGGCCCCGGGTCTCGTCGTCGCAGGCGGCAAACCTCATGCCGATCAGCGATGAGGAACCATGGATCGCTTCGGCGCCCATCTGCAAGGGGGAGTTCGTCTCCGCCTCTTCCTCGGAATGAATACAGAGGGTACAGGGCTGGCCGGCCGGCACGCTGATGCGATCGTCGAGCTCGACCAGGGCTCCGTTCAGGGAGAGGTTCTCAAGAGTCCCCTGGTAGGAGCGGCCAGAGCAGGCCAGTTCGATCCGGTACGGGAAGGCCACCCGTTGAAATCTTCGAAGTTCTCTCACTACAGGGCTCTCCTATCTTTTCGTTGTCCGGTAAAGTCCCTATCTTGCTGCCCGATCGGTGATAATGGAGCGCTTGATCCGTTGCCGCCATTTCATAGACCCGGTAAGTAAGAGACGTCTGTTTCCTTTATCGGCCCACGTTGAGATAAGTTCAGTTATTTCTCCAGGTCGCCTCGATCTACAGCCGACTACTGTCAGCTAAATCCCACTTTGAGCTGGCTGCTGCCAGATTACCAACTCTGTATACAAAAACAACCTTTCAGTGTCACAGTGATCATTAAATTTCTTTGACATCGGACCTGTGTTGCTCTAATCTACCTGAAGATTTGACAGTTATAATTCTCCTTCGGATGGCGCGACGCTCCAGAAATCTTTCCAATCACCGAATAAGAATGAAGGAAAGCGTGAATAAGAAGGGAAAAGAGCAGGCGGAAGATCAGGGCGGGTCGGGCAATTTAAGGGAGCTCCCGGGGAAGGGGGTGAATTTGTGAAAAGCTGCGATCAGCGCCGATCAGGTAGAGTTGTGAGTCAGCCCGTTTTGTACATGCCAGGAGGCGCACTATGAAAAAAGTCGTTATAGCGGATGACAGTATCGCATTCGCACGTCAGTTGGAGAAGATCATCGCGGGGTCGGGGGAGTTCGAGGTGGTTGCCCAGGCGCGAAACGGCCTGGAAGCGATCCAGATGTACCAGTTGCACCACCCCGACATCCTCTGCATGGACATGAACATGCCCGGCATGGACGGGATCACGGCGCTGCGCACCCTTGTCGCGCTGGACAAGCAGGCCAAGGTGGTGATGATAACATCGTTGGGCGGGGTAGGGGACAAGTTCACCGAGGCGCTCAGACTGGGCGCCAAGGCGGTTTTATCGAAGCCGTTCGAGCCCGAGGAACTGCTGAAGGTCCTGCGCGAACTGTAACGGTTGGTTGGCTGCCGGAGATCGAGGGGGGGAGCGGCTGGATATTTTCAGCCACTAGATGCGGGTGTGACCAAGACGCGGAGAGTGAACATGGCGATAAAATTTTTTGGGCAATATCTCTTGGATCGGGGGGCTGTGTCCGTGGAGCTCCTGCTGAAGGCGGTCGACTTGCAGGATGCCGTCAACCTGAAATTCGGGGCGACGGCGCTGGAGCTGAAATTCATCACCGAAAGCGAGCTGAAACGGGTCCACAATGCCCAGCGTATCGAGGATCTGATGTTTGGCGATATGGCGATAAAGCTCGGTATCCTGAACCAGGAGCAGATCGGGCAGGTCCTGAAGCAGCAGCAAAAAACGCATCTGCGCATCGGGGAGGCCCTGGTCCGGGTCGGCGCCCTGAGCGCCGACGACCTCTCCCACCTCCTCGAAGAGTTCAGGATCGACCAGGCCCTTTACACCACCTCTCAGACCACGATCCCTTCCGGGGTACTGCACCCGGAGGTCTGGGAATTCTGCGCCGACCTCAGCGCAAAGATGTTCCTGCGCATCGTCGGGGTGCAGTGCCAGGTGGGGGAATGTGTCCTGGTGGACCGTCTCCCCGGAAGCGACTTCGTGGCGGGGATCGCGCTGGCCGGGATGGTTTCGGCAAGCTACCACCTGGCCGTTTCCGATCTGCTGCGCAACCGGATTGCGCGGGCCCTGCTCATGGAAGACGACGTCTCCGGTGAGCCCGATGAGGTGCTTGAGGATACGGTGCTTGAATTTGCCAACATCGTCTGCGGCAATGTGGCGGCCAAGGCGTCCCAGTACGGAAAGAGCGTCGAGATTCTCCCACCCTTTCCGCTTCGCCCCGGCAGGGAGGGGATCGAGGTGCCGTTGGAGAGCTACGGCCTGTTCTTCCCGCTCCATCTGGCCGACGGCGAGCTGGCCGAACTCACCCTGTTCGTCAGGCGTTGAGCCAGGGGGGATAGCCCCGCCATCAGGAAACAGCAAAACCCCTGACCATCCCGCGAGCCGGGAAGTCAGGGGTTTTGCTTTGTGGGGTTGCAGATTATGCAACATTGTCCCCTTCCCCGGCGGGGGAGGGGGAGGGAGGGGGTAATCGGCCGGTTCTTCGTCAGAAGCGGAAGTCTTCCCCCCTCCCGACCTCCACTGCCATTAAGTTAAGGGAATGAGAGGTAGGGTGGGCCGTGCCCACCACAACCGCATCCTGATGGTGGGCACGGCCCACCCTACATGATTCACGGAATCACCGCTTAACTTAACGGCAGTGCCCGCAAGGGGAGGGGGGACACGCTCACGTGGGTTTACGGCTTAACTTAACGGCAGTGCTCCCGACCTCCCCCCTCCGGGGGGAGGAGAGCTGGTAGTACGGAGGGGGAGCCTGAAGGTTTTCGGGGCTGGGACAAGCCGGGGAGCGCCCGGCTGGGCCAGCCCTTTTCGCGAGCTGCTACCTGCTACGCGCCTTCTGCGGATCGTCGTCCGGGTTTAGGTAGACGATGTCGAAAGGACCTTCCCCATGTATTTCCACGACCGTCGGCGCTTTTGAGAAGGCGAAGTGCGGGACCTTCGCCGGGAGGTAGTGAAACCCCCCGGCGCTCAGCGCATGGGCCACCGTAGGATCGAACTTCTCCCCACCCCCCAGATACAACGTTCCGGATATCACAGTTAACGCTTCCGCCCTCGAGTGGAAGTGCGGCGGGATTTTGTACTCGCCATCGGTCTTGAACCTCAAGACGAAAGGCCCCGGCTTGCTTGGGTCGCCGAGAAGAACGGTCATCTTCGCCCCGCCCGGCAGCGATGGCGGCGCATTATCCCAGCGCAGTTCGTCCGCGTTGACGAATATGGCCCGGTCCATGGTATCGGCCGCCTGTACCGCCAGCGATGTGGTTATCAATGACGTTGCCGATAAAAAAATGGCTGCAGCAAGCAGCGTGGTGCTGGAGCGCGAAAATTTCATAGCGGTCTCCTACGATCTCGTTGATTGAACGCCCTATGGCCGCATTATAACAAATTAAGGGAGGGTCGACACGAGACGATTCTGCATCCATCTTCCGCGGTTAAAACTCCCCCTTCCTTGATGGGAGGGGGCGGGGGGGAGGGTGAGGCTCATGCCGGCTTTTCACCCTCTCCCCAACCCTCCCCATCAATGGGGAGGGGGTGTTAAGCGGTGGTTACGTGGCTCATGTAGGGTGGGCCGTGCCCACCATCAGGATGCGGGTGTGGTGGGCACGGCCCACCCTAGCTCCTATTTCCTTAATGGCAGTGGGGTGGGGGAGGGGTGCTTGCGCAGTGGGCGGATGATGATGGTAGTCGGGGGTTGGGTACCTTTACGGGGGTATGGTTCCTGAGGTGTACGGCAGCGGGCGGAGGTTGCATTTATTAGAGGATTTGCATAGACTCAAGGGGGAGGATTAAGATTAACAGCCTGACGGTTAGGAGGCGCGCTCATGATTAAGATCCTGATGATGCTGGTCGCCGCCATCTTGGTGGTCGGTTGCTCCCAGACGAAGGTGAAGGATGTATGGAAAGATCCCGGTTACAGCGGACAGGGGGTCCGCTCCGTTTTGGTACTCGTGTTGCCACCCGATGTGGAAGGGAACCGGTCCGCGGACGAATTCGTGGCTCAGCTCAAAGAGCGCGGCATCTCTGCGGCCCCCGGTTATAAGGCGATGCCTGCCTCCGCAGCTTCCAAGGAGGGCGTAATGGCGAAAGCCAGGGATCTCGGTTTCGAGATGGTGCTGGTGAGCTCGTTCCTGGACAGGAAAAGGGAATTGGCGATTTATCCGCGGGGATCCACAAGCATGATACTGATGCCGGACTACGACATGTGGCCGACCTACGAGTACAGGGAGAACGAGTATGTGGTTTTCGCAACGGTCCTGTACGACGCCGCAACCGGTAAACCGGTCTGGTCCGCCGTCTCCGACACATTCGTAAAGGGTTCGGACAAGAAGGTTTCCAAGTCGTATGTAAAGGCCGTGCTGAAAAAGATGGAACGCCAGGGGCTGATTAAATAGGGGTGGCCTCCCGCAGCCGGCGGACCGGAAAGTTGCATATCTGTTGCATAAAGAGAGCTTACAGTGCTATTACTGAGCCCTCAGCCAGCAGCCACCACTGACCGCCTGGACCACCCCGGCGGTCTTTTCCATGTAGAGGCCCCATGCAAAAAAACAAACTGCCGTCCCCGAAACATCAGCCGAAGGGAGTGGCGCTGCTGTACGAAGATGCCGATATTCTCGTGGTGGACAAGCCTTGCGGCCTCTTGACCATGGGTACCGATCGGGACAAATCCCGCACCGTGCACTCGATTCTCAATGACTACGTCCGCAGGGGAAACCCGAAGTCACGCAACCGGGTCTACATCGTGCACCGACTGGACCGCGACACCTCCGGAGTTCTGCTCTTTGCCAAAAGCGAACAGGCCAAGTTGTTCCTGCAGTCGGACTGGGAAAACACCACCAAGATCTATCTCACGGTAGTCTTTGGCCATCTCGACGCGCCACAGGGGACCATCAGCAGCTATTTGACCGAGAATGCCGCTTTCACGGTCTACTCCACTGCGGACCCCGAAAAGGGAAAGCTGTCGCAAACGGCATATACGCTGGTGAAGGAGCTCAAGGGGCTCAGCCTGTTGCGCATTCACCTGCTGACCGGCAGAAAGCATCAGATCCGGGTGCACTTCGCTGAAAAGGGGCATCCGGTTGTCGGCGACCGGAAGTACGGCAAGGGGCATGCCAGCTATCCCAACCTGGCGCTGCATGCCTGTTCCATATCCTTCACCCATCCCGTGAGCGGCGCATCACTTCGCTTCGAGACCAAAATCCCCATCCTCTTTAAGCAGTTGGTCGGCAGCTTCGAGATGCCCGATATCTGAGAGACGCCGCCGTCAGTGAAGGGGGAATGTTACCCCTCCCTTCGAGGGGCACTGCCATTAAGTTAAGCTCCTTCCTGCTGCTCGGGGCTTGTGCAGCGTGCGGGTATTCCTGGTAACGCTGGTTCTCCGGGAACTGGTCCGCGGTCCCGGTCTCGGTCTCGTAGGCGTTGTAATCGACCTGGGTGGCGAGGATTTCCCGCACATCTTCCTCGTTGATTTAATGTGGGCTCATGATACATTTTCCCAATGCTGGTCGGAAAAAACCCTCCCAACATTTCAAGGTGCTGGGCCCCGGCGGGGTCGACCTTGTGCCGATCGCTTTCGTCTGACTGAATGCTGTGGTCCTGGCACGATCTGCCGCATTTCTTTCTATTTATACTGGTAGTAAAATGACCTGAGTACGGTAAGCGACGTGCCGTTTCTACAACGCGGAGGCGCCATGACCAGATTGCTCACCCTGATACTGCTGATCCTCATGCTTCCCCTGTGCCCGGCGGCCCAGGAGCCGCAGATTGCGGTGCTTTCGGTGGAGGGGCCGATCAACCCGGTGACGGCCGATTTCCTGCAGAAGAATATCGATGCGGCAGCGCGACGCGGCGACCGGCTGCTGCTGGTGGAGATGGACACCCCGGGGGGGCTGGACAGTGCCATGCGCGCAGCGGTCAAGGGGATCTTCGGCAGTAGCGTCCCGGTTGCCGTGTACGTTACCCCGTCCGGAGCCCGTGCCGCTTCAGCGGGCGCGATCATCGCCCTGGCGGCGGATGTCTGCGCCATGGCGCCCGGCACCAACATCGGTGCGGCGCATCCGGTCACGCTGGGGGGCGAGAAACCGGACAAGGTCATGGAGGGAAAGATCCTGAACGACGCCGAGGCCTACCTGGAGGGGATTGCCACAAAGCGGGGGCGCAACGCGGAAACGGCCAAAAAGATGGTGCGCGAAAGCCTCTCGCTCTCGTCGGAGAGGGCGCTGGAGGAAAGGATAATCGACCTGATCGCGGCGGACCGGCAGGAACTGCTCAACAAGCTGGAGGGGCGCCGGCTGGTGCGTGGCGGCAAGGAGACGGTGCTGCGGCTTGCCGGCGCGCGGGTGACGAGCTACGAAATGGGGCTTAGGGACAGGATACTCGATGCGATCAGCAACCCTGATGTCGCCTACGTGCTGATGCTTCTGGGCCTTCTGGGGCTCTTCTTCGAGCTTTCCAATCCCGGAGTGATCCTCCCCGGGGTGATCGGCGGCATCTCGTTGATCCTCGCCTTTTTCGCCTTCCAGACCCTGCCGGTAAACTACGCCGGGCTGCTGCTGATCCTGCTTGCCATAATCCTGTTCATCGCCGAGATCACGGTGGTTTCCCACGGCATTCTGGCGATAGGGGGGGTGATCGCCATGGTTCTCGGCTCGCTGCTCCTCTTCCCGTCGCCGGAACCCTACCTGCGTCTGTCGCGGGGGCTCATCGTCTCCACCGCGCTGGTGACCTCGCTGTTCTTCATCTTCGTGGTTGCCAAGGTGATCGAGGCGCACCGGGAAAAGCCGATCAGCGGCAGGGAAGGGATGATGGGAGAGCACGGCATCGCCGAGACAGACCTGATGCCCGAGGGGAAGGTGATGGTGCGGGGCGAATACTGGAATGCCACGAGCTCCGAGCCGATCAGCAAAGGGGAGAAGGTGGAAGTGATCGCGCTCGAAGGGCTCAGGGTTACGGTGAAGAGGCTGCCGGAGGCGAAGCCCGATGCCGGCCGGGATCAGGGATAGCTGGTCGGTAAGTCGCCCCTGTTCGCGCCGCTCTATGCAGGTAGTAATTGCGGCTGCCCCCCTCTCCCTAACCCTCTCCCACCAGGGGAGAGGGTTAGGGAGAGGGGACTATAACCGCCAGGGGAAAGGGGACTATATCCCCCTCCCTTCGATGGGAGGGGCTGGGGGCACTGCCATTAAATTAACGTCAGTGCTAATTTCCCGCACGCCGCACAAGCCCCCTCTCCCTTGATGGGAGAGGGCTGGGGAGAGGGTGAAAAGCTCGTACAAGCCTCACCCTCCCCCCCACCCCCTCCCATCAAGGGAGGGGGTGGGGGGGAGGGTAGGAGCTTAACTTATGGCAGTGGGGGCTGGGGGAGGGTGCAAGGCACTCTTTTTAAGTTCAGACGCATGGCTGGCATATTTTTACCGGACAGTGCCGCGGGAGAGGGACCTTTCACCCGTGCCCTCACGGCTTGTAATACATCAGCTCGCGGGCATGGGGGGCGACGTGGCTGATCAGCTCTTCCTGCTCCTCCGGGCTCATGGGAGAGAAGGAGCGGGCAAGGGCGACGTTCTCCTCGACCTGCCCCAGATCGTCACATCCGATCACGATGTTGCTGACCTGCTGGGAAAGGGCGAAGCGCAGGTACGGCTTCATTCCGGGGTGACCCGGGATGCGTCTGGCAAGGCCGCGCAGATACACCTTCATCCCCACGATCCCCATCTCCCGCTCCTGCGCCAGGGGTATCACTTCCTGGATGAAGCTTTGGTGGACCGGTTCGGCCGGGTTGACGGGAAGGAGCACGGTGTCGAAGGGAAAGCGCATGATGCAGGCGCGAATGATTGCGGGGTCATGGTGCCCGGTGACGCCGATAAAGCGCACCAGCCCCTTTTCCTTGGCCTCGACAAAGGCCTCGATGGCGCCGCCGGCCCCGAAGATTTCCTCGACGTCATCCCCGGTCCGTACATCGTGCACTTGCCACAGGTCGAGGTATTCGGTGTTCATGCTGCGGAGGGTCTGGTGGAGGTGGGTCAGGGCGCCCGTCTTGTCTCTGGCGTGGGACTTGCTGGTGAGAAAGATCTCGCTGCGCCGCTGCTGCAAGGTGTTGCCGTAGTAGGACTCGCTCCCGTCGTAGGCCCGCGCCGACTCGCAGTAATTGATCCCCAGGTCGAGGGCGCGATTGATCAGCTCCGATGCCTCACGGTCAAAACCGCGGCTGCGCAGGATTCCCTCTCCGCCCAGGCCGAGAATTGTCACCTCCACTCCCGTCTTGCCGAGCTGGCGCTTGGGGATGTCCATGATAAACCTCCTCATTGTCAGGCCAAACAATGTGCCGAAGTGGTTAGTGCCGATCTTTGGCCCACCTCATTATACCTCGATGCGGGGCGGTTGTCGGCCTGCTGCCGCGATGCTGTGAACAGGGAGCGTGTTGGAGGTTTGGAGAGGTGTGGGTGGGGGAGCAGCAGGAAACGGCAGCTGAACCGACGGTGCAAGGGGTACGGCTATGCGCTCTGCATGTAAAAGCGATCGGGGAGTGGTGAGGGAGAACAACGAGGACTTCGTGCTCGCGGATGAGACCAACGGCATCTTCCTGCTGGCCGACGGCATGGGTGGAGGGCCGGCGGGGGAGGTGGCCAGCGAGCTCGCCGTGACCACGGCCCACCTGTTGCTCATGCGCTACCTGCCGGATGTGGCGCCCGGGTTCCCCCTCCCCACCCCTCCCCCTCCGGGGGAGGGAGCTCCAACCAAAACCGGGGGGATCGGGCGCATTCTCGCCGAGGCGCTCGCCGCGGCCCACTCCGCCGTTGCCAAACGGGCACTCGGCGATCCGGCACTGGAGGGAATGGGCACCACGCTGGAAATGGTGGTGGTCCGGGGTGCAGAGGCGATCCTCTGTCATGTCGGCGACAGCAGGGTTTACCTGTTCCGGCAAGGGGCGTTGCGTCAGGTGACCACCGATGACAATTATGCTGCTCTGCTCGCCCAAAGTCGAATGGTCCCGGCGGGTGGCATCCCCTCCAGGTTCAGGCATATCCTGACGCAGGCGGTCGGGGTGTCGGATGAACTGATACCGGAGATTCGCACCGTTGAACTGAAGCCGGGAGACCTGCTACTTATCTGCAGCGACGGAGTTACCGAGGCGCTGCGCGACCAGGAAATAGAGGCGCTCATGGGGCAGAACCGGACCGATCTTGACGCCGTCGCGAATTCCCTGGTAAGGGCGGCAATCGACAACGGGGGGCCGGATAATGTCTCCGTGATCGTCGTCGAGCCGATTGCGGCTATTTCCGGCGGTTCTCTTCCGGAACTTACGGGATAGAGGCGCCGGCTAGAAGTGGCGTGGCACAGGCAGGCAGCCCTCTTCTTGAAGGGCGTTGAGATATGCCGTGCGCAGTTCGAGGAAGGTTTGTGACAGACGCTCGATCAGCAAGGCATGGTTGCAACCTATCAGCTCAAGGAGGCCGTTTTGCTTGTTGGAGATGAAGCGTTCGATCTGGGCATAGCGTCGGTTGATATCGACATGGGTGTGCCCCTGGGCATGACTCACCAGGCTCAAGGTCGCATCGGTTACAAAGACGTCGATGGAGTAAATCGCCGCGATCTGCGGGTGCTCCTTTAGTCTGAACACCACCCTGATCTCCGGATGCGGAAACTCGATTCCGGGGAGATGCTCCGGTCCCCTGTACTGTGATGCAGCGATGGGAAGCACCTCAACCACGCAATCAAGCAAAGTGGAGTCGATTTCAACCGGGGTCTGCACCGGTAGTTTGAGTGCGGCACGGGACAGTTTTTCGCCGTATTCCAGATAAAGTGCCAGCTGCATAGGTACCCACCTAATTTGGATTTGTCAGTCTGATTTGAAAATGCTCACGTTTATAATGAAACCAACAATGCGGAAAAAATCAAGTCCCTTTCTCAGTCCCTTTCCGATTTACTTCCGTTTCAAACGTAGCGGCAATCTACCAGAGTCAACACGTTGAAATCAAGGTTATTATGTAAGCCGGCTGCCACGGTCGCCTGCCGCGCCTAGGCCGGAGGGGGTGAGGCTTATGCGGCCGGCCCTGGCCAAGGCTACGGCTGGCAAGTCAAGGGGGAGGGGGTTGCTGTGCCTATGCGGGAGATCACCGTTGATAGGGAAGGTCGATGGGGTGGGGGCATGATTTCGGTCATTGTCATTAGATCACAGCTGTCCTATGCTATTGTCATTGCCCCGTCCTTTTGCCAACCTTCGCGCGGAAGGGTTGCCTAGGGGACGGTCACCCTCGGGGAGGTTCATGTGAAGGCAGAGATAGTTTCCATTCGCTACCGGATCCCGCTTACCGATGCGCAGGCGAAAAAACTCAGGCGAACCTGGCCAAACGGTGACCCCTTTTTCCCCTACGAGAAGATGGAGCGCTACCTGGCACCTCTTCTGGTTGAGGATCTCAACTGGCATCACTACTCCGGGCAGTACCTCTATTTCACCGTCTACGGCGATGACATCGAGGCGACCCTTGCCGACGCCATGAAGGTGTTCGAGGCGAAGCTCGGCTCCTTGTGAGAGGGGGAAGGTTTGCGCCATGGAAATCCTGATTAAAGGCATTCGCAGCGGTTTTTGCGTTGCAATCATACTGATTGCGACGGCAGCCGGGGCGGCCGGGGCGGCGCCGGGCAATCTCGCCAGGCAGGTGCTGGCGGAGACCAATCTGGCACGCACGCAGCCTGCCCGTTATGCCGGATACCTTCGGGACATGCGCCCTCTGTTCATCGGGAAGGCGTATCGGCTGCCGGGCTCTGTCGCAATGGTGATGACCTCCGAGGGGGTGGCGGCGCTGGACGAGGCAATAGGCTATCTCAGCAAGCAGGCCCCCTTGCCGCCGCTTGCCTGGTCGCAGGGACTTGCCGAGGCGGCGGCCGATCTGGTTCGCGATCAGGGGCAAACCGGCCAGGTCGGCCATGAGGGGGGCCGCAGCGGCGGGATGCAGGCGAGGATCGAGAGGCACGGAACCTGGACGGGGCGGATCGCCGAGAACATCGGCTACGGTCCCGGCACGGCGCGGCTCATGGTGATCGAGTTGATCGTCGACGACGGCGTCCCCGGCCGGGGGCACCGCAAAAACACCTTTACCCGCGCCTTCTCCGTGGCAGGCGCTGCCTGCGGCCCCCATCCGCTCTACCGGCACATGTGCGTCATGGACTTTGCCACCCAATACAAAACCCGCTCCAAACGCTGATTCAGCTCACATTCGATGATCAGGATTCCCTTGACACTCTCCCCGCAAAAAACTATAGCTATACCTTGATTTTCATCCAACCCTTCTCCGCCCTCAACGGGCCAAATGGCGAGCCATGTACTGGGAACATTTCGGTTTCAAAGAGCCTCCGTTCGCCCTCACTCCCAATCCCGCTTTTCTTTTCCTAAGCTCTCCGCATCAGGAGGCGTTCGCCCACCTGCTCTTCGCCATAGAAAGCCGTGCCGGCTTCATCGAGCTGTCGGGCGAGGTGGGGACCGGCAAGACGACCATCGTGCGGACCCTGCTGAACCAGCTGGATCCCCAAAGCTATCGGACCGCGCTGATCTTCAATCCGACCCTCTCCCCCCTGGGTCTTTTGAAGGAGATAAACGACGAGTTCGGCCTCGCTTCGGCCGGGGATGAGATGCGCGATCTGCACCAGGCTCTGAACCGCTTTCTCCTGGAGGAGAACCGGGCCGGCCGCACCGTGGTGCTGGTGATAGACGAGGCGCAAAACCTCTCCGTCGAGGTGCTGGAGCATATCCGGCTCATCTCGAACCTGGAGACCGATTCCGACAAGCTGATCCAGATCGTCCTGGTGGGACAACCCGAACTGAAGAAGCTGCTGGCCCGGCCGGAGCTGAGACAGCTCGATCAGCGCATCACGGTGCGTTATCATCTGAAGCCGATGTGCTTTGCCGACAGCTGCGATTACATCCGGCACCGGATCAGGTTTGCCGCCAGCGGTCGCGAACCGCTCGCCTTCTCCCCCGGCGCGGTCAAACGCATCTTCAGGTATTCCGGCGGTCTGCCGCGCCTGATCAACGGGGTCTGCGACCGGGCGCTGCTGCTGGCCTACACCCGCGGCTGCAAGGAGGTTTCACCGTCCATGGCGGCGCTCTCCATTGCCGATCTGGGAAAGGGGGCATCTCGTCGGCCGCGGCGCGCCCTGCAGGGTGTGGCCGCCTCTTTGCTCCTTGTTTCGCTGGCTGCGGCAGCATTCATGCTGCTTCGCGGCGCCGAGGAGCCGCAGGCGAAAACGCCTCCGCAACAAGCAGCCCCCGTCCTGTCGCGTGAAGCTCTCCTAAACGCCCTTGGCGCACTCTCCGAACAGGAGAATCTCCATGCCGCGGTGAATGCGGTTCTCTCCCGATGGCAGGCACCCCCGGTCCTTCCGGTGCCGGGCCAGGCGGCGACTCTGCGAACCCTGGCCCGGCAACGGGGGGTGACGGCAACGAGGATTGCCGGCAATCTTGATGCAGTGGCACGTCTTGACGCCCCGGCGCTGCTTCATGTCGCCGTCCCGGGCGCCGGCCCCCGGATGCTCGCCCTGACCGCAATCGACAAGGACGGCGTCAGCGTGGTCCCTTCCCTCGCGGGGCGCTCGAAACTGACACGCGAGGAGTTGGCCCTGCTCTGGAGCGGCGGCGCGACGCTGTTTTGGAAGGACTTTCACGCCATCTCCTCCCGGGTAAAGCCGGCGGAGAAGGTCGAAGGGGTGAGGCGCCTGCAGGGGCTTTTGAAGCAGGTCGGCTGCTACAATGGGCCGCTTGACGGCAATCCCGGCAGCAAGACCAAAGCGGCCATTGCCGAGTTCCAGGGCAGGGAGCAGGTACTGGTAGACGGACAGGCGACCGGGCAGACCCTGCTGCTTTTGTATCGGCGCGCCGGAGGGTTCTTTCCGCCGGCTCTGCATCGCGCAGCGGAGTAAGGCTTCCTTTTACGGGGTTATTTCCCTCCCCCTTCAGCCTTCGCTAAGGCTACGGCTGAAAGTCAGGGGGAGGTCAGGAGCACTGCCATTAAGTTAAGCTCCTACCTGCTGCTCGCTCCCCCTCCCTTGATGGGAGGGGGTGGGGGGGAGGGTGAGGCTGGTACGAGCTTTTCACCCTCTCCCCAGCCCTCTCCCATCAAGGGAGAGGGGGCTTATGCGGCGTGCGGGAAATTAGCACTGACCTTAACTTTTTTAATGGCAGTGGAGGTCAGGAGGGGGATGGGGTCTCGTTTCGGCGCCAAATTCACCCCCATCCCCACCCCAACCCTCCCCTTCGAGGGGCGGTTTTCAGAGAGATAGCACCAGCGTAATCGATATAGGGAAAGGGCGGGTGCCGGGGAAGCTGCCGGGCGCGACAACGAAGCGGGGCGGGTCGGATGAGCTTGATACTTGACGCATTGAGAAAAATGGAGCAGGACCGCAAGAACAGGCGTGGGGCAGCGGTGGGGATACGTGCCGAGGTGCTGCGGTACCGCACGGCGGCGCAGCCGCGACAGGTAAAGCCGTATCTGCCGGTGGCCATCTCCCTGCTGCTCCTGGCAGGCGGCATCGGCACCGGGGCCTATCTGTTGGGTAAGCGTGACGTGGTGCTCTCGCAGGCGACCCGGCCGACTGCAGCGCTCCCATCGGTCGCGGCGCCCGCTATCCCGGCCGTTCCATCGGTCGCGCCCGCGGCTACCTCACATTCGGGGGGTGCGTTTCCTGCTCCCGAGCTCGCAACGCCGACGGGCCAGCCGGTATCCGTCTCGGCGCCGGTGCAGCCTTCCGCATCGAAGCCGGCCGGAAAACCCGCTGCTGCTGCGGCCAAACCCGGGCGTTATGAAGCTGCCGCCAAGCCGCAGGCGAAAGCGCCGCGCCGGGAGGGAACCGAGAATCTGCAGGGGGCCATGCCTGACATCGCCATCTCCGGCATCGCTTTCCAGGACGAGCGGAGCCTGCGTCGCGCCGTGCTGAACGGCGCACTGGTGGGGGAGGGGGCGGAGGTCGCCGGCGCACGCGTAGTCGAGATCAAAGAGAACAAGGTCAGGATGTCCAGGGGCGGAGAGGTATTCGATATCGTCTTCTCGTCCGGATTCCAATCCCGCTAGTGAGATAGGTTTAGCAAACTTTTGTTCTGAGCGACTAACGGTCCCGGCCCCGGAAGGACTAGGGAGTGGGAACTGCCGGTCCGGAAGAGCCAGGGGCTTTCCCCCCTCCCGACCTCCCCCTCCGGAGGGAGGAGAGTTGAGAAGGTCCATAGCCTGAAAAAGAAACGAGGCGACCGTCTGGCCGCCTCGCATCGAAGCTGTAATCTGTTTTATCCAGCGTTAGCTTTGCTTCTTCCTCCGCCAGATTGCCAACCCGCCAAGACCTGCTCCCAAGAGGAGGAAGGTGGATGGCTCTGGTACGGGAGCAGACTGGCCGGTAAAGGTAAGATCGTCCAAAACCGGTACGTATCCGAATACTTCAAAGTATGAAATATCAGCTGATGAGCGCTGGATACCCCAGAATGCGCCGGCGTTGAAACCGCCCGGAGTGACGATGTCCGTTAAAGCCATCACATCGTATTGTTCAAGCAGATTATGGGATAAATCAAAGGCGCTGATGATAAGGTCAGTCAGGCCGTTGGCCTGATTCATGAAGCCGCCTACGCCGGAAACGGGACCGCTCAGAAATTGGAAAACCAGGGAACCCGGGCGGGCGTCATTTACTGAAATATAGGTCCTCCCGCCACCCCAACTGCCGTTGGAAGCCAAGCCCCAACCGTCATAATTGGTGTAAAGGCCGCTATTGGGGCTGCCGGTGGCCTCGATGTTCAGCCCCGGGGTTCCCACTTGTAACGGGCCGGTGACGTTAGATACAGTTGGCTGAGTGCTGAAGTCGGTCACAGTGGCACCCGACATGCTATTGCTTGTCAGCAAGGTTGCATGTGCCGACGCCCCAAACATCATTACCAGCCCGACAGCTATCGATAGCTTCTTTGTAAATCTTTTCATCTTAGACCTCCTTTAGCACCGAATATTATAAATTCAGAACTCCTGATCTCGTAACAGCGCAGAAGCCTGACTGCGTTGTCGATTTTACTTGTGAAAACGGCTAGTTGTAATTGGCGTCCTTGCGCTCGCTGAAAAGTTTTCTACGAATTAAACGGGAAT
>Ga0209212_1002834_pt1 | contig 23838 bp, 27 predicted proteins | sample RifGroC2_FD_183996 | JGI IMG/M metagenome (GOLD analysis project Ga0209212, IMG submission 183996) | Groundwater microbial communities from Rifle, Colorado, USA - Groundwater C2 (SPAdes) (version 2) | ecosystem: Environmental > Aquatic > Deep subsurface > Groundwater | place: Rifle, Colorado... | reverse complement strand
GTATTTCATAACTTTTTCTTGCCCCGCCTATGACAGGCGAGGTGAAAGCTCGGCAGAAATTTTTTCCAGAAATTTTTTAAGAGTCATTGGGCCGAGGTCTCCCTTGCCTCGCTGTCTGACGCTTATTTTTTTTGCCTTAACTTCTTTATCGCCGACAATCAAAAGATAGGGGATTTTTTGAATTTCTCCCTCTCTGATTTTTTTTGAGACGGTTTCGTTCTCGTCTTTCACCTGGAATCTAAATTCTTCATTGTCAAGCGCCTTTCCGATTTCGTTGGCGTATTTTTTGTGTTCGGCGCCGATCGGTATCACCCAGATTTGTTCCGGCGCCAGCCAAACAGGAAAAGCGCCGGCGTAATGTTCAATTAAAATACCAACGAAACGTTGAATTGAGCCGATAATTGTCCGGTGAATTATCACTGGCTGCTTTGGAGCCCCGTCTTTATCAATATATTTAAGACCGAATCTTTCGGGCATGGAAAAGTCCACTTGAATTGTAGCGCATTGCCAGGAACGGCCGAGCGAATCTTTGATGTGAAAGTCAATTTTCGGGCCGTAGAAAGCTCCGTCGCCTTCGTTTATTTTGAATTTAAGCTTTGAGTTTTTTAAAGTTTTTTGCAGGGCTCCTTCCGCTTTTTCCCAGATTTCATCACTGCCCATGGATTTTTCCGGTCTGGTGGAAAGCTCAATTTTTACGTCGTTAAAACCAACCATTTTGTAGAATTTAAGAACCAGCTTAATAATATTTTTTACCTCGCTTTCTATTTGGTCTTCTTTGACAAAGATATGGGCGTCATCCTGACGAAAAGCTCTCACTCTGAATAAACCCATAAGAGTTCCTGATGGTTCATGGCGATGGACTTCCCCGGCCTCGGATAATCTTAAAGGCAGTTCGCGGTACGAGCGGGGACGGCTTTTATAGATAAGTATCACTCCCGGGCAGTTCATTGGTTTTACAACAAATGTTTTGCCGTCTATTTCTGTAAAGTACATCTGGTCCTTATAATTGTCCCAGTGCCCGGATTTACGCCACAATTCTTCGGCCAGCAAGATAGGAGTGGAAACTACTTGATATTCTGCCTCATTTATTAATTTATCGTAAATTTTCATCAAGGCGCCTCTTAAAATCATCCCTTTGGGATGCCAAAAGACAAAACCGGGAGCGTCTTCTTGGAAACTGAAAAGCTCAAGCTCTTTGCCTAATTTCCTGTGGTCTCTTTTCTCGGCTTCCTCCTGCAGTTTTAAATATGCATCAAGTTCTTTTTTAGAGCCAAAAGCCAGGCCGTAAACGCGCTGAAGCTGGGGATTTTTTTCGCTGCCTTTCCAATAAGCGCCGGCCACTTTAGTTAATTTAAAAGTGTCGGGATTCAGTTCTTTGGTTGAGTCGATATGCGGTCCGGCGCAAAGATCTGTAAAATCTCCGGATTTATAAATGGTTATTTGCTGCTGATTATTTTTTAATTCCTCTATCAGCTCAAGTTTAAATGGTTGAGCGGAAAAAATTTCTTTGGCCTGTTTGACGGAAACTTCTTTTCTTTCAAATTTAATATTTTGGGCAATGATGGCTTTTATTTTTTTTTCTATTTTAGGGAGGTCGTCCGGCGACAGGCGGTATTTTAAATCAAAATCGTAATAAAAGCCGTTTTCAATCACCGGGCCGATGCCGAGCTTTGCCTCGGGCCAAAAATCCAAAACCGCCATGGCTAAGATATGGCTGAAAGAATGACGAATATTTTCTATCTCATTACTCATTACTCATTACTAATTACCAAGTTCCCTGATTTCATCACATATAATTCCCACATTGCCGTTTCTTTTTGAAATCGCGCCTTTTAAAAAAATGACTTTTTCCAAGGCGATTAAGTGGCCGTATTTGGCAAGAATTCTAGGAAAGACGACTGCTTCTATATTATCCGTGAAATCAAAAAGCCGCAAGAAGAGCATTGGCTCGCCTTTTTTCGTGGCTATTTTTTTAATCTCTTCAATCATGCCGGCCATCAAAACCGGCGAGCCGGCCGGCAGATTTTTCGCGGTTTGAATCCTTATTTTTTGTTTTTCCAATTGCTTTCGGTATTTTTCCAGAGGATGGCCGGAGATGTAAAGCCCGATCAATTCTTTTTCCCAGCGGAGTTTTTCTTCGGGAGCGGCCGGCTCGGTTTTGGCCAAACGAAGTTCGGGCAGTCCTTTTTTATCTTCCAGCAGGCCGAAAAGACTTGATTGGTTGTGATGATTGGCCCGGGCGTTTTCTTTGTGATATTCCAGGGCTTTGGGCAGATTTTCTAAAAGCTGTCTTCTTTCGCCCAGTTCGTCAAGGGCGCCGGATTTTATAAGAGCTTCCAGCGATTTTTTATTTATTTCTTTTATCGGCAGCCGGTCCAGAAAATCAGAGAATGATTGGAAAAAGCCCTTGGAATTTCTTTCTTGAATAATGGCCTCCACCACGTTATGGCCGACATTTTTTATGGCTCTTAATCCGAAGCGAATTGAGTTTTCTTGTTTGTAGGGAGTGAAGTTTTGATCGCTGGAGTTGAGGTTGGGCGGCAAAACTTTGATTTTGATTTTTTGGCATTCTTTTACCAAAAGAGCCATTCGTTCGGCGTCTTTTTCATCGGCGTTCATAAGAGAGGCCATAAATTCAAGAGGCCAATGGGTTTTAAGATAAGCGGTTTGATAAGCGATTACGGCGTAGCAGGCGGCGTGGCTGCGGTTGAAGCCGTATCCGCTGAAAGGCTCAATTAATTTCCAAAGTTCGTCTGCCAGTTTGGTTGAGCCGGTGTTTTTTATGACGCCGGCCCGGAATTTTTCTTTTTGTTCGTCAAGAAGTTTTTTGATTTTTTTCCCCACGGCCTTTCTCAAAATGTCGGCTTCGGCCATGGTAAAACCGGCCAGGTCCCGGGCAATCTGCATCAGCTGTTCCTGATAAATCATAATGCCGTAAGTGTTTTTCAGAGCCGATTCCATTTTAGGATGAAGATAGGAGATTGATTCTAGGCCGTGTTTTCTTTTTATGTAAACCGGAATAAGTTCCATCGGACCCGGCCGGTATAGAGCGACCATGGCGATAATATCTTCGATGTCGGTGGGCTTAAGTTGTTTTAAGTAGTTGGTCATTCCGCCGCCTTCCAGCTGAAAAATTCCGATTGTTTTTCCTTCAGCCATAGTTTTAAAAACTTCGGGGTCGTCGAAAGGTATTTTATCAATGTCAATTTTTCGGCCGTTATTTTTTTCAATCAGTTTAACAACCGATTCAATAATGCTTAAATTTTTAAGTCCCAACAGGTCCATTTTTAGAAGGCCCAAATCTTCAATTGAATGCATCCCGTATTGAGTGACAATACTTTGCTTTTTTTCTCCGCTGTTTTTGGAAACGGCCACTTGCAAAGGCACCGATTCAAAAAGCGGGTCTTTAGTGATGACCACTCCGCAAGCGTGGACCGAAGCGTGTCTAGCCACTCCCTCCATTTTTTTAGCCGTTTCAATAAGACGTTGAGCATCCGGCTGGGTTTCAAAAATTTCTTTAAGTTCGGAGACACTGCCGGCGGCTTTATTCAAAGAAAATCCAAAAGGAATCATTTTGGCAATTTGGTCGCAAAAACCGTAAGCCAGTCCCAAGGCCCGGCCGGCGTCGCGAATAGCGGCCCGGGCGGCCATTGTTCCGAAAGTGATAATTTGGGCCACATGGTTTTCTCCGTATTTTTGGGAAACATATTTTAAGACTTCGTCTCTTCTGGTGTCGGCAAAATCAAGGTCAATGTCCGGCGGGCTGATTCTCTCGGGGTTGATGAATCTTTCAAAAATAAGCCCGTATTTTATCGGGTCAATATTGGTGATGTTAAGCAGATAAGAAACAAGCGAGCCGGCCGCGCTGCCCCGGCCCGGTCCCACCACAATGCCGCTGTCTTTGGCCCAATTGACAAAATCTTGGACAATTAAAAAGTAGGGGGCAAAGCCGGTTCTTTTGATTACTTCCAGCTCGTATTGGCATCTATCCTTGATTTCTTTGGCGGGATTTTTTCCGAATCTTTTTTCCAATCCTATTTGGCAGAGATATCCAATATATGATTCGGCCGTATGATTGTCCGGCACCGGAAAATGCGGAAATTGGATATTATCAAGTTCCAGTTTGATGTCGCATCTTTCGGCCACGGCCAAGGTGTTTTCGACGGCTTCCGGAGTGTCCTTGAAAAATTTTTTCATCTCCTCCGGGCTTCTCATTGAAAAGTCGTCTTGTTTCATAGTTAAACGGTCTTCGTCGTCAAGTTTAGTGTTGGTTTGAATCGCTAAAAGCACGTCTTGGGCGTGGGCGTCTTCGGGTTTTAAGTAATGTATGTCTTGGGCCGCTACAATCGGAGTATTTGTTTTTCTGGCCAATTCCAGCAATTCTTTTTGGATTTTCTGGTGGTTGGGGATGTTGGGATGGTGTTCCAGTTCAATAAAAAAAGAATCCCGGCCGAAGATTTCCTGATATTCCAAAACTAAATCCCGGGCTTTTTTTTGGTCGCGATTCAAAAGCGCCCTGGGAATTTCGCCGGACAGACAACTAGACAAAGCAATCAATCCCTGGGAGTGTTTTCTTAAAATTTCTTTGTCAATCCGGGGCTTGTAATAAAATCCTTCCAGACTGGCCACGGTCGCCAGTTTCATTAAATTTTTATAACCCTGGTTGTTTTCCGCCAAAAGCACTAAATGGTAGCGCTTGTCATCAATGTTTGGCTGTTTATCTGTGAGTTTTCTTTTGGCCAAGTACGCTTCCATTCCGATGATTGGTTTGAGCCCGGCTTTTTTTGATTTTTTGTAAAACTCAACGGCGCCGTGCATATTGCCGTGGTCGGTTAAAGCCAAAGAATTCATTCCCAAAGCCAAGGCCTCGCTGATAAGGTCGTCAATCTTGGCCAGGCCGTCCAATAAGCTATAATGGGAATGAGTGTGGAGGTGGACGAAGGACATATTTAAATTTTACCGCACTTTATTTTTTTGTTCAATTTATGGGATTAAAATCTAACAAGAAATTTATTATAGGAGTAGACGAAGCCGGCAGAGGACCGTTGGCAGGGCCAATCACGATTGGAGCAATCGTGATTGGCCCTTTAAATTCCCGCCCCGCCAAAGGCGGAGCGAGGCTCGTCCCGCCCGCTTCGCTCTCGCTCAAGCGAGGCGAGCGAAGCGGGACGGCAAAATTAAAAATTCTAAAAGATATAAAAGATTCAAAAAAATTAACACCTAGACAAAGAGAAAAATGGCTTGAAATATTAAAAAATAATTTTGAATATAAAACCGCGTCAATCAGTTCAAAAATCATTGATAGAATCGGGATTCAAAAAGCTGTCAGTTTAGCCGTGGCCAGAGTTTTGCATAAGATTGTCGGAGCTCCGACCTCCGACAAATTAGTTTTACTTGACGGATTATTAAAAGCGCCCAAGCAATATAATCAAAAAACAATTATCAAGGGCGATGAAAAAATTCCGATAATTTCCGCCGCCTCCATCGTCGCCAAAGTGACGCGAGACAAAAAGATGCTTCGGTTTCATAAAAAATATCCTCAGTACGGCTTTGACAAACATAAGGGCTACGGCACCAGACATCATTACAAAATGCTAAAACGCCACGGCCCCTGCCCAATTCACAGAAAAACTTTTCGCTTATCGTAATTTCATTTGCATTTTGTTTTTGAATTTTTTATACTTACTGCTATGACCATCAGAATGCGTCATACCCGGGGCCACACCCGAAACCGAAGAGCTCATCACGGCTTAAAAGAGTCGGGATTGGTTAAATGCGAAAAATGCGGGGAATTAAAAATTCCTCATACCGTCTGCCAAAATTGCGGCACATATAAAAATAGACCGGTGATAGACGTTCTTAAAAAATTAACCAAAAAGGAGAGAAAGAAAAAAGAAAAAGAATTGGCAGAAAAGGAAGGAGAGAAGGCAAAAAAGTAATTTAAAAATTATGGCTAATAGACATCTAGCGCGTTCCATCGCCATGCAATCCCTTTTTGAATGGGATTTTAACGGTTGCAAAGAAAAAACTCTTGATAAAATCATTGAGCGCAATGTTAAGGAATTTGCTCCCGGGCTTGAAGATATGAGTTTTGTGAAAAATGCCGTAAGAGGGGTTTTGGAAAAGAAAGAGGCGCTGGATGAAATCATTGAAAAAGCCGCGCCGGAATGGCCCATCAATCAAATCGCTCTGATTGACAGAAATATCTTGCGGCTCGGGCTTTACGAACTTCTTTTTGCCAACCGCAAAGAAATTCCGCCGAAAGTGGCCATTAACGAAGCCATTGAACTGGCCAAAACATTCGGCGGAGACAATTCCAGCAAATTTATTAACGGAGTTCTGGGTACGGTTTATCGGGAAATAGGCGAGCCGGGCAAAGACGAAGCAATGGCGGAGGAAGAGAAATTGGGCGGGGGCGTAGTTTACAAGAAAGAAAAGGGAAAAATTTATCTGGCTTTGGTTCATGATGTTTTCGGCTATTGGACTCTTTCTAAGGGCCGGATTGAACCAGGAGAAAATTCGAAAGAGGGAGCGGTCCGCGAGGTTAAAGAAGAATTGGGCATTTCTTCTGTTTTAACGGGAGAAGAACTGGGCCTCAATGAATATATCGCTTCAGACCCGGAAAGAGGCAAAGTGAAAAAGAAAGTAACTTATTTTTTAATGGAAACCAATGACCAAGATTTAAAATTTGAAAAAAAGGGCGGTTTGGACGATGCTAAATGGTTTGAACTGCCGGAGCTGGAAGGGCTTGAGATATACGATGACATTAAAATAATTTTAGCAAAGGCGATTAAGATTTTAGTAATAAGTAACAAGTAATAAGCAATGAGTAAGGATTTCTCAAAGTTTGAAAAAAGGGCCGGTCTTAAATTCAAGAATCAGGATTTATTAAAACAGGCCTTCACTCATCGCTCTTATCTGAATGAAAATCCTCCGCTGGCTGGCGGATTGGGCATCGGACACAACGAGCGACTGGAGTTTTTGGGAGATGCGGTTTTGGAATTGGCCGTGACCAAAAAACTTTATCATCTTTATCCCGATAAAAAAGAAGGGGAGCTAACTAGTATCCGTTCGGCCTTGGTTAATACCAATATGCTTTCGGTTTTGGGAGGCGAGTTTGGATTTAACGACTTTTTGCTTCTTTCGCGAGGCGAGACAAAGGATTTGGGCCGGGGCCGGCAGTTTATGCTGGCCAACACTTTTGAGGCTTTGGTGGGCGCTATTTATCTTGATAGCGGTTTTGAAACAGCCGAGTCTTTTTTGGAGCGGGCGCTTTTCCCGCAAATTCAAGAAATAGTGGAAAAATCCTTATGGCAGGATTCAAAGAGCTTGTTTCAGGAACGGGCTCAGGAAATCGCCGGCCTTACTCCAAATTATCAGGTTTTGCACGAATCCGGGCCGGACCACGACAAAACATTCGTTACCGGAGTTTTTTTGAACGGCGAAAAAGTGGCCGAAGGCCAAGGTTCTTCCAAACAAGAAGCCGAACAAGCCGCGGCTCAAGAGGCCTTGCGTCAAAAAGGCTGGTGATGCGAATTTGACGGAAAAGAATAATTTTGCTATTTTATTTTTATGGGAAAAGAAATTCAAAAGGTCGAGGGTTATCTAATCATTTCGTTACCGAAGTGGTTAGATAGTACAAATTATACAAAAAATAAATAATTTTTTAACAATCATATGAATCTGAATCAAAAAATACCATCATTAATCATTATCGGAATTGTGGTAGCGATTCTACTTGGTATCGTAGGGTATTTTGTTTTAGTAAAACAGCCACCAGCGCCGACCCCAGCTCCTACTATCGGAGAAGGAGGAGCGGGTGGTTCTGGATTGCCAGAATTTCCGCCTGCATCAAAATATTGTAAAGATCGCACTGCTCCCAAAGAAGAAATATTTGGCGAAACCTTAATCGTAAGTTCTGACAAGAAAACGATTTTATTGAATGGCAAGATTGCGGTTTCTATTTCGGATTTACCAACAACTATTCAGGTTTCTGCTAATAGCTCTTTTGGGGTTACAAATAAAGAATTTACTTCTGCTATTTTATCGCCAACAAAATCCATTATTGCATTTACTGTTTCCGGAGGCACTCATGGATGGGGCGGATTTAAGAATGTATTTAGCGGACTAGTTTATCCGGTCGCATTTCAATTTGAGGGCACCGTCTCAAATCCGAAATGGAATCACGACGGGAAATACGCAGTTTTTTCTAAAACAACCCCAAAGTCAGCAACCATACTTACATTAGTGAACGCTCAAGGACTAAAAACATATACCTCTGAATACGAGAAAGTGCTATCTTTTGAAGATATAAATCCATCACCCTCTGGGATACTTTCTAATCTGCGAAGTCATTATTGGAGCGAAAACAAAGACAGTAAACTATACTTTTTGGTCGCGTTGATGGATTCGGCTGTAAATATCGAACATGCAGAACTCTGGTCCGTTAATGCGGATACTTCAAAGTGGGATTTTTACTGTACCTCTTACTAAAGAATTTTCCGTCAAAGAAAAACTTAAAAAACACTATCAAATCAAACACTCGGTGTTTGATAAACAAGAAGCCGAACAAGCCGCGGCTCAAAACGGCTTGAGGCAAAAAGGCTGGTGATTTTGACAGATAAATTATATTTTGCTAGGGTTGAAATATGTTGAAAATCAGATTGCAGAGAACGGGAAGGAAGCACGACCCCAGTTACCGGCTTGTGCTTACGGATTCAAGAAAGGCTTCTCAAAGCGGAGCTTTTTTGGAGATGTTGGGTTCTTACGATCCTAGCAAGAAAGACGGTGTCGCTCTCAATATTAAAAAAGAACGGATTGCATATTGGATTTCCAAAGGCGCTCAAACAACCGGCGTGGTTCATAATTTGTTGGTTAGCGAAAAAATAATCAAAGGCCCGAAAGTAAATGTTTCTCCTTCTCTGAAAAAAGCCGTCCTTGCAAAAATTTCCTAATCTGCTATAATGGGGCGTAATACTAAACAGCAGCTTTTCAGAGTTGCGGTTGGAAAGGTCGAAATACCGGATTCTTAGCAAAGAATTACCATACGATAAAATGGCTGAAAAATATACTGATCAAGAATTTCTTGAATACGTTGTAAAATCTTTGGTTGGCAATCCCCAGGCGGTTAAAGTTGACCGCACCGTTGACGAAATGGGAGTATTGTTAACTTTGAAGGTTGACCCGGCTGACATGGGCCAAATAATCGGCCGCAGCGGAAACACGGCCAAGGCCATTCGTTCTCTTCTTCGGGTGGTGGGCGTTAAAAATCACGCCCGCGTCAACCTGAAGATTGAAGAACCGGCCGGAGGCCGGGCCACAACTTCTTCAAAAGACGTAGACCAAACCATGGATGAATTTAATATTTAAATTCATCCGGGGCATATGTTAAAAACATAAAGCCGTGCTATAATTACAGCGCGGCTTTATGTTTTATTTTTCCGTTATCACAATTTTCCCGGAGGTTTTGGAGCCTTATTTTAAAACTTCCATTATCGGCCGGGCTCAAAAAAAGAAGGTGATTAAAGTTCAGCTTATCAATCCCCGGAATTTTGTTTTTAACAGGCACAGAACCGTTGATGACAATCCTTATGGTGGAGGGCCGGGCATGGTGATGAAGCCAGAACCGCTTATTAAAGCGGTTCTGGCTTCAAAATCAAAAATCAAAAATCAAAAATCAAAAGTCATTTTATTGTCGCCAAGAGGCAAACAATTCAATCAGGCAATGGCGAGAAATTTGGCAAAAAATTATAAAAATATTATTTTAATCTGCGGTCGCTACGAGGGCATTGATGAAAGAGTGAAAAAAATTACCAAAGCCGAGGAGATTTCGATCGGACCGTATGTTTTAACCGGCGGAGAATTGGCGGCTCTGGCTATTGTTGATGCAGTCAGTCGTCATATAAAGGGCGTTTTAGGAAAAGAAGAATCTTTGGAAGAGAAAAAGGGTTCTTATCCGGTTTACACTCGGCCCGAGGTTTTGGAGTGGCAAGGAAAAAGATACCGGGCGCCGAAAGTTTTAGTTTCCGGCAATCATAAAAAAATAGAAGAATGGCGACGAAAAAGCTCTCATTTAATTGACTAGACATTCGGTCAACTGACTAGACACCGAGTGTCTAGTCAGTTAGTCGATTAGGAATTTTTCGTCAGGCAGATCTTTAACTCCGCTTGTTTTAACAAAATTTTGAAAATCTTCTGGATTGGAAAATTGTTCTAAGATAATATCTGTTTTTAATAAATCACCCCAGCGATTTTCTTTCACATAATCATAATAACTTGACCAAAGATAATTATGTTCTTTGTTTTTCCATTGTTTTAATTCCCGCTGATTTCGATGTATGTATGCAGAAAGATGGAGCAGTTGTTCATTAGTTGATATGTGAACTGCCTGAAAAGGTCCTTGGAATAAATGTCCAACTTTGCTATACTTGGCATTGAAGTATTTAGTAAAAGCGTCTTGAATGCGTTGCATGTATTGCGATATGCCGCCTTCTATATTTTCACTAATTAAAAGATGAAAGTGGTTGGGCATAAAAGTAAAATTCACAAGTTCAACCATACGTTCTTTAAGCAGTCTAGCTATTAATTTTTCAGTAATATTAAATTTCTTATATCTTATAAAATGAGAAACAGAGCGGCCTATATTATAAATAGGGAAAGGTGCTTGCAGAAATAGAATAAGAAAGAGTAGACGAGAATAATCTCGCTCATCAATAAAGATATTTTGCTTATTATTACCTCTATTATAAATATGATAATATTCACCAGGCGCGAATTGTGTTTTTCTCATACATACATACATACATACTTTAATTTTAACTGACTAGACACTCGGTGTCTAGTCAGAAAAGAAAATGGCAAGAAAGAAAATAATTTTAACAATAGGGGCTTTTGTTATTTTTTTTCTTTTTTCTTTTGTTTTTCTTTTGGGTAAATCTCCGGTTAAACCGCCGAGAGAATTCGGGGCGACTTTTTCCGCTATGTACGCCGAACGTTTCGGCTTTGATTGGCAAAAGGCTTATTTGGCTGTTTTGGATGATTTGGGCGTCAAAAAAATTCGCCTGCCGGCTTATTGGAGCGAAATAGAAAAGAATCAAGGAAATTTTGATTTCTCGCGGCTGGATTGGCAAGTGGAAAAGGCGACAGAAAGAAATGTGGAAGTGATATTGGCTTTGGGCCGCAAACTGCCCAGATGGCCCGAGTGCCACGAACCTGATTGGGTTAAAAATCAAAATCCGGATTTAAAAAATAAAAAATTGCTGGATTATATTGAGGTCGTTGTCAATCATTATAAAAATTCTCCAGCCATAAAAATCTGGCAGGTGGAAAACGAGCCATTTTTAAAATTTGGAGAATGTCCTGATTTTTCCAAAGAGTTTCTTGACCGAGAAATCGCCTTGGTGCGTTCGCTTGATCCGCCGCCTGGCGGACGGCCCTTAATGATTACTGATTCCGGCGAGCTCTCGGTTTGGGTGCCGGCCGCCAGACGCAGCGATATTTTCGGCTCCACTTTATATCGGATTGTCTGGAATCAAGTACTGGGCACTTTCAAATATCCTTTATTGCCTTCTTTTTTCCGTTTTAAAAAGTCTTTGACTGAAATATTTGTCGGCCCAAAGCCGATGGTGATTATTGAACTTCAAGGAGAATCTTGGGCCAGACAGACGACTTATGAAATTGGCGTTGGCGAGCAGTATGTTTCCATGAATCCGGAGATTTTCCGCCAGGTGCTGGCTTATGCCTCGCAGAGCGGCTTTGACACTTTTTATTTTTGGGGAGTGGAGTGGTGGTATTGGCTAAAAGAAATTGAAGGCAAGCCGGAGATGTGGGACATAGCCAAAGAAGCAATCAATTCTCTTGACAATGATTATTAAGGGATTATAATGAAAATGCACTTTGAAAATTAAAGAAAATTAAAAGATAAAATTTAGAGTTTTTTATTTTGTCCCGTTCGAATTTGGCTTGCGCGGAGCGCAACTGCCAAATTCAGAACCTCGTCGTAGTCCCGCTTAGCGGGACGAAGGCGGGTTACATTAATTGTTGCCTGCCTACTCCGCCTTTGGCGGATTTGGCGAGGCAAGAAAATTCGGAAATTTTTTCTAAAAATTTCCGAATTTTCATTGAGAGTTTGATCCTGGCTCAGGATGAACGCTGGCGGCGTGGATAAGGCATGCAAGTCGTACGCCCCGCTTTCAATTTGTAGCAATACAAAAGGTTGGCGGGGAGTGGCAAACGGGGTAGTAACACGTAGGTACCAACCTCCAAGATGAGAATAATCCCGCGAAAGCGGGACTAATACTCAATGGTTCCCGTAAGGGTAAAGGTTCGCAAGAATCGCTTGGAGACGGGCCTGCGGGCTATCAGCTTGTTGGCAGGGTAACGGCCTACCAAGGCAACGACGGCTAGGGGAGATGAGAGTCTGTTCCCCACCACTGGAACTGCGACACGGTCCAGACACCTACGGGTGGCTGCAGTCGAGAATCTTCGACAATGCGCGAAAGCGTGATCGAGCGACGCCGCGTGCAGGAAGAAGTCCTTCGGGATGTAAACTGCTTTTATAGAGGAGAAAATCCCGCTTTTAGCGGGACTGATGTTACTCTATGAATAAGGGGTTGCTAAACTCGTGCCAGCAGCCGCGGTAATACGAGTGCCCCAAGCGTTATCCGGATTTATTGGGCGTAAAGGGTCCGTAGGGGGTTTTGTTAGCCTCGCTTTAAAGGTCTGCGCTTAACGCAGAAAATGGGCGAGGAACGGCAAGACTGGAGGATGCGAGAGGCCGACGGAACTCTGGGTGTAGGGGTGAAATCCGTTGATATCCAGGGGAACACCAAAGGCGAAGGCAGTCGGCTGGCGCATTCCTGACCCTGAAGGACGAAAGCGTGGGCATAAAAAAGGATTAGATACCCTTGTATTCCACGCCCTAAACGATGCTCTCTAGTCTTTCGAAGTGTCGACCCTTTGAGAGGCGAAGCTAACGCGTTAAGAGAGCCGCCTGGGAAGTACGGCCGCAAGGCTAAAACTCAAAGGAATAGACGGGGACTTGCACAAGCGGTGGAGCGTGTGGTTTAATTCGACGCTAAGCGAAAAACCTCACCAGGGCTTGAAATTCCGGCGGAAATCCCGCAGAAACGCGGGACTTCTCACAAGGACCGCCGGTACAGGTGCTGCATGGCTGTCGTCAGTTCGTGGCGTGAGTTGTTCCCTTAAGTGGGCTAACGAACGCAACCCTTGTTGTCTGTTATATGTGTCAGACAAGACTGCCCCGCTACAGCGGGGAGGAAGGCGAGGATGACGCCAAGTCAGCATGGCCCTTTGATGCCCTGGGCTACACACGCGCTACAATGGCCGGTACAGAGGGATGCCAAGCCGCGAGGCGGAGCCAACCCCAAAAAGCCGGCCCTAGTTCGGATTGGAGTCTGAAACTCGACTCCATGAAGCCGGAATCGCTAGTAATCGCGGATCAGCACGCCGCGGTGAATACGTTCTCAAGTCTTGTACTCACCGCCCGTCACGTCAAGGAAGCCGGGAGCGCCCGAAATCCCCGCCCCCTATGCTTTATGCTAAAATCAATTTAACAAATATAGAGCTTAGAGGGCGGGGCTGAAGGCGAGTTCGGTGACAGGGACGAAGTCGTAACAAGGCACGGCTAGCGGAAGCTGGTCGTGGATCATTTAAGTTAAACTCTCTTCCTAAGTTTTCTTGCGAAAATTTAGGAGGATAAGTTAGGTCGATCCCAAAAATGGGATAAGTGTTGGTCGAGATACTTCAAAACTCGACTAGCGAGCGGGACAAAATAAAGAATTCTAATTTCACGAAATTCCGGTTTAAAGCCGGATTTTTCGGTTTGTAAAATTTTTAAATTCAAATATAATAAAAATTGCGGGCAAGTAGTTCAGCTTGCCCCGCCTGACCCTAGGCGGGGTGAAGTAGAACGCTGTCTTGACCCGTCCGCCCCGACTTCGCCGATATGCGGGCAAGTAGTTCAGTGGTAGAACGCTGTCCTGATAAGACAGAGGTCGGAGGTTCGATCCCTCCCTTGCCCATATTTATATTAAATTACTAAACATTCGGTGTTTGATATTTTTAAAAAGGAAACTTTTTGTTTCCGTTCTTAATTTGTTTATTTAATACAGAAATTAAAGAATATGGTAAACCAAAATAACGAGCCGGTTCATATAGCCATTATTCCGGACGGCAACCGGCGCTGGGCTAAAAAGAAAAAATTGGCTCCCTGGTTGGGGCATCAGAGCGGAGCTAAAGCCGTGGAGAAGGTCGCCAGAGCCGCTTTTGAAATAAAAATTCCCAATCTGACTTTTTGGGTTTGTTCAGAAGATAATCTGATTAAAAGACCAAAAAAAGAAATCGCTTTTCTGTTAACTTTGTTTAAAAAGGAATTCGTTAAACTTGGGGAAAGCCAGGATATTCATCAAAATCGGGCGCGGGTGAGATTTTTGGGACAATGGAGAAATTATTTTCCCGAATCTCTTAAAAAAATTTTAAATAACATAGAAAAAGGCACTAAAAATTATAGCGAGCATAATCTTACTTTTTTAATGGGCTACGACGGCCGGGAGGAAATGACGAGCGCGATTAGGAAAGCGGTGGATTATTATTCCGGAAATTCAGTTCAAGGCGAAAAAATAATAGACAAAGATTTTATCAAAAGCTGTCTTTGGACAAAAGATTTGCCGCTGGTTGATTTGGTCATTAGAACCGGCGGAGAGCCGCATTTAAGCGCCGGTTTTATGATGTGGGACATTGCCGACGCCCAGTTTTATTTTACGGAAAAATTATGGCCGGATTTTGGCCAGGAAGATTTAAAAGAAGCGGTAAAAAACTATTCCCAAAGACCAAGGCGCTTTGGCTATTGACATAATTTTCTTTATTTGCTATAATTCCACCAGATTGAAAAATGGTTGTTTTTGCTTAATTTCACTAACTTTCCTGAAAGGAGGAAAAGAGATGAAGAAGTGGTCGTTGGTTGTATTGGTTGCGTTTTTTTCTTCGGCCATAATTGCGACCATGGCACAGGCCGCGGGACCAAGAGTTGTGTATAGCGTCAAGATTCTTTCGCCTGCTGGCGGAGAACAATGGCAAGCCGGGACATCCCAGGAAATTAAATGGGAGATAAGTCCCGCGTTTGCGACTGTCAAAGTTTACTATCAGAATCAGGCCGACGGATGGTTGAAGACTATCGTCGACAACTACCCGGCAGGAAAGGATGGCTATCAATGGTTTATTCCCAAAGATTTCACTCCTGGGAAATATGCTATCTGGGTAGCCGCTACTTTTGGTATCTCAACCAGTTATGTTAAGAGTCAGTTATTTTCTGTAGTAGCTCCTCCGCCGGTCTGGGCGCAAGTGCCGTGCTTAGTTTCCGAAGTACGAGTGCTTAATGTCAATGACGTCCAAAACGATGGGTATGTGGGCGTACAATTAAAGGGCGTCCTTTATGTACAAGAAGGACGAGAAGTCCGATATATATACGCGCTCGCCCCATTCTTTTTCGGAAGTCAGCTTTCCGGACTTGAGCTTTATGGTGGAAGGGTTATTACGGCCTTGCTTCTTACAATCTCGGTACCCGAAGGCACCACTGATGCCTGCGCTGTAGATCCGGAAAGCATCGGATCAACGTTTTATATAGTGGGCATAGCCGCTATAGACCTTTCGTTTGAAAGTTATCTGTCTGGCGGCGTAGAGGAAGGCTACGGAAAATCTTCGGGGACAGAAAGTAGCCCCTGGAAGATGCTACTTCCTAAAAAGTAATTTTCGCCATAATAAGGCGATGGGCGGAGTGCAGGATCTTAGAATCTGCACTCCGCCTTTTTATTTTTTTGGAAAAATTTTATAATAAGCGTAATGGCGCAGATTAAAGTGGGAGTTTTAAGAGGCGGGCCTTCATCGGAATATGAAGTTTCTTTGAAGACCGGCGGAAATGTTTTAAAGCACTTACCGGAAAAATACCAAAGACGCGATATCCTTTTGACTAAAGAAGGCCAGTGGCATCTGGACGGATTTTTAAAAGCGCCGGAAAAAATTTTCCGTTCGGTTGATGTTATTTTCAACGCCTTGCACGGCCAGTTCGGCGAAGACGGCAAGGTCCAGCGGCTTTTGGAAACGTTCGGGGTTAATTACACCGGCTCCGGAGTCTTTGCTTCGGCTTTGGCTATGAATAAAATTTTGTCCCGCGAAGCTTTTAGACAGGCCGGGATTCGCGTGCCCAGGGGTTATGTGATAAAAAAAAGCGAGCCGATTTACGATGCGGCCGTGAGAATTTTTCAGCGGCTAGGCCCTTCTTTCGTGGCCAAGCCCGTGTCTCGCGGTTCTTCCGTCGGAGTGTCGGCCGCCCACAACTTCAATCGGCTTTTGGATGCCGTTGAAAGCGCTTTTGTCTATGACGACAATGTTTTGGTTGAAGAATACATAATGGGTCGGGAAGCCACCTGCGGAGTGTTGGAAAATTTCAGGGGCCAGGAGCATTATGTTTTGCCTCCTATTGAAATCATTCCCAAAAACCCGGATTCCCTTTTCAATTATCAGGCCAAATACGACGGTTCCAGCCAAGAGATTTGTCCGGCTAATTTTGACCTTGAAACAAAAAGAGAAATTGAGGAAATTGCCAAAAAAGCCCACGAGATTCTGGGTTGCCGGCATTATTCCCGCTCTGATATGATTGTTTCTGACCGCGGCATTTATCTTTTGGAAATCAACACCTTGCCCGGCTTAACCTCGGAATCTTTGATTCCCAAATCCGCTTCAGCCATCGGCCTTTCCTTTCCGGATTTGCTTGACCATCTGATAAAACTAGCTTTAAATAAAAAATAAGGTTGATTTATAGTTTATCTTTAGTTAAACTTTTAATATGGAAAAAATAATAGGATTAAAAGAATTGCGTCAAAATGTTTCTGGCTATGCCCAAAAAATCAAAAAAGGACAGTCTTTTGTTGTGGTAAAACGATCAAAACCTCTTTTTAAAGTTGGGCCTATTATTGAGAGCGAAGAATGGGAAGAGGTTGTTGATTTTACTAAAATCAAAGGGGGTGGAGTGAATATTAAAGAAGTGTTGTCCTGTTTGTAATTTTCCTGTTTATGGATAAAGTTACTAAAGCATTAAAGGCTTTAAATGAATATGAGAGAAAAGTCGCTAAGTTAATTTTGGAGAAAATTATAAGAAAGGATTTTAGTAATTTAGATATTAAAAAATTAAAAAGTCGAGAAGATATTTTTAGAATAAGAAAAGGCAAAATTAGAATAATCTATAGAATAGATAAAAAAGGCGAAGTCTTTATTTTAACTATTGAAAGAAGAAGCGATAAAACTTACAAGGGCCTGTAGCTCAATTGGCTAGAACACCCGCCTTGTCCCGAAAAATAATGAACGCAGTGAATATATTTTTCGAGATCCCGTTAACAAGGAGCGGAATGATATGTTCACCCTTTGGTGGGCCGTTAGCTCAGTTGGTAGAGCACCGCATTTGCACTGCGGGGGTCGGGAGTTCGAATCTCCCACGGTCCATAATATTAGTAAAGGCGTTCATTATTCACATAAGGAAAAGGACGCGAGTCGTTAAACTCACGTCCTTAGTTTAGGTATCTGTTTGTGTGTTAACCTTTTTTCTTAAGTTTTTCAACAAGTATCTTTCGGATCCGGTCCAGTTCAAATAAGATGAGGAGAAGCATGAATGTGATGATTGTGAGAGTAAAGAGCATTTTACACCTCCTTTTTTGTTTTAAAGAGCAAACTCCAATAATAGCGAGAAACTGCTCTTTCGGTTGAAAAAGAAGTTCACTCATTATTAGATATTCAAGTATAGCATTTATAGTCGTTTCTGTCAATTCCATGTTTATTTTTCCACGACCGCATTGATTTTATTAAAACTCTAAATTAGTCTTAAGTTATTAGCAGTTAATTTTAAAAATATTATGAAAGGATACATAACTATTTATTCTCCGCCCGAGCATCCGGCCGGCACCATCCATAAAACCAAAGCCGAAACGGGAGAAGCCGAATAAACGCCTTAAATAATTTAAAGGAGTAAAATCTTAAATATGAAAATAACAATTTGCGGCAGCATTGCTTTTATTGAAGAAATGCAAAAAATAAAAAATCATAGGAAATAAAAGTCGGATATAATTTTATTATTATGCTGGACATTAAATTTATCAGAGAAAACGCCCAGTTGGTGCAGGAGGCGGCCGCCAAAAAGCGGATTGATTTTAATGTCAAGAAACTTTTGGAGATTGATAAAGAGCGTCTTGAGATTTTAAAAGAAGTTGAAGATTTAAGAGCCAAACAAAACGAAGCTGGCGAAAAAATCAGCCGATTAAAACGGGAAAAAGAAAAACAAAAAGAAATAGAAGCGATGAAACATCTGAAATCCATTCTTTCCGAAAAGGAATTTAAATTAAAAGAAATTGAAAAAGAATGGCAGAAATTGATATACGAAGTTCCCAACATTCCCGACCCTTCGGTGCCGGAAGGCGAGAGCGACAAAGACAATCAGGAAATCAGGAAATGGGGCGAACCCACCACTTTTGATTTTGAGGCCAAAGACCACATTAGTTTAATGAAAGAGCTTGATTTGGCTGATTTTGAAAGGGGAGCGAAAGTCGCCGGATTTCGGGGATATTTTTTGAAAAACGACGCAGCGCTTTTATCAATGGCCTTGTGGCAGTTTGTTTACGACAATTTTAGTCAAGCCGGATACCAGCCGGTTTTGGCGCCGTCTTTAGTCAGAATGGAAAATTTTATCGGCACCGGCTGGCTACCGCAGGGAAGGGAAGAAATTTATAAAACCCAGGATGATTTATATTTAATCGGAACATCCGAGGTTTCAATGATGGGTTTTCATCAGGACGAGATTTTTAAAGAAGAAGAGCTGCCCAAAAAATATCTGGCGTTTTCTCCTTGTTTTCGAAGAGAAGCCGGCAGTTACGGCAAAGACACCAAAGGCGTTTTCCGGTTGCACGAATTTTTTAAAGTGGAGCAGGTGATTTTGTGCCGGGCCGACCACGCCGAATCCGTAAAGTGGCATGAAGCCCTGACTGCCAACGCGGAAAAAATAATGCAGGCGCTCGGCCTGCCTTTTCGGGTGGTGGTCAACTGCGGCGCCGATTTGGGTTTGGGCCAAGTTAAAAAATACGATATTGAAGCCTGGATTCCTTCGGAAAAAAAATACCGCGAAACCCATTCTTCTTCCTATTTCCATGATTTTCAAACCAGACGTCTAAACATCAGATACCGCGACCAAGAAAGCAAGATTCATTTTGCCCATTCTTTAAACAACACCGCCGTTGCCACGCCCAGGATTTTAATCGCCATTTTGGAGAATAATCAAGAGAAAGACGGAACGATTAAGATTCCCAAAGTTTTGCAAAAATATCTGAATAAGGAAGTCATAAGGGTTTAATTTATGGCTCTTAAAAAAGTTTCAATTTCAAGAAAGCGTCTGCGCCGCAAAAGATTTTTGCGGAGGATCCTCGCATTTTTATTTTTATTCGCGGGAATTTCGGCCGGAGTTGTTGCTTTGTTTTATCTTCCTCAAGTTAAGATTAGAAAAGTTGCGGTGAAGGGCGCGGAAGTTTTAAATAAGGATAAAATTAGAATGGAAGTAGAAGCTGTTTTGGCCGGAAAATATTTCGACTTTTTCCCTAAAAACACAATTTTCGCCGTTCCCAAAAACGAAATCAAAAGAAAAATTCTGGCCGATTTCAGCCGGGTAAAAGAAATATCAGTGAAGAGAGATTTGCTTTTGTCGTTGACAATCTTAATTACTGAAAGACAGGGCAAAGCGCTTTGGTGCGTTGGAGATACCTTGTGCGCTTTTTTGGACGAAGACGGAATGGTTTTTGAGCCGTCGCCGGTTTTTTCCGGCCGGGTGTTTGCCAAGTTTTTAGACGAACGCGGCCAGAAAGCCGGTTTGGGCCAAGAAATGATTTTTCCGGACGAATTCAGAAAACTGCTCGCGTTTAAAAATTTTTTGGAGGATGAGTTTGGATTTAAGATTGATAAGATGGTTTTGAAAGATTTCGGCGAATATGAATTTTTTATGTCCGCCAGCTGGCGGATTTTAATAAACGAATCCGCCAGCCAAACCAATCTTTTTGATAATTTCAGAATCGCTTTTGAAAACGAACTCAAGGACAAGTTTGATAAACTTGATTATCTGGACCTCCGCTTCGGCAATAAAATTTTTTATAAGTTTAGATAAAAAGTATTATTTAAATACTTTTTATTTTGTTATAATGATTCCAGTGAAACGCAGAGATTATTTTTTGGCTGTTATCGCCGGATTTTTTACCGGTCTTTTTTCTTATTTTATTTTCAGGCATGTAGACATCGAGATTCCCGGCGGAATTGTTTCTCTTTCGGCCGGCCTTCCGGTTTTGTGGATTTTAGGTTTAAAACTGGCTAAAATTTTGGCTAAACGTTTTTCTTGGTCTGAACAGTTTGGCCGGTTTGTCGTGGCGGGATTTTTGAATACTTCAATAGATTTCGGCATTCTAAATCTTTTAAGTTTTAAGTTCGGCATCTACTCGGGAAAGCCGATTATTCTTTTTAATGTCATTGCTTTTGCCGTGGGCGTGACTAACAGCTATCTTTGGAATAAATACTGGACTTTTAAATCGGAAGGAAAACCGCGGATTTCCGAAGCCGCAATGTTTGTAGGCATGAATATAATTTGGACGGCTGTGAACACAAGCATAGTATTTTTCATTACCACTTTCTCCGATTTGTTCAAGAGTTTCAGCCCGCCGGAAGTGGAAAATATCGCCAAAGTGATTGCTACGGCCGTGTCCTTGTTCGGGAATTTTTTCGGGCTCAAGTTTTTAGTTTTTAAAAAGTAAAACCTCCGCTACGAAGAGCGGAGGCGAAAACAGACGATTGTTCGTTTTTCGTTTATTAATCGCACTTGTTCGCCGTCAATTTTAATTTCAATGATAGTGGTTTCTCCTCTTTTTGTTGTAGAGATTATTCTATTTGGTGATTCGGCATTTAACTCGGCCCCATCTAAGCAGAGGCATGATTTTAAAAATGGGTTGTTTTCTATTTCCTCTGCGATTTTTTTGAGCGTTTCCCCGGGCGGTTCGCCGGGAGGTTCGATTAAGCCTTCTTGCTTCATTTTCTTTCCTTTCTTTTTGGATTCTTTGTTGGGGCGACAAGAGTAAGTAAAGAGCAATTCTATTTTAAATTTAATGTTTTAAAAATTATTGTCAAGAATGGGGATAAGTTGAAGTAAGCTTTGTTTTGGTGTAAAATATTTTTTATGTCCGAAGTTGTTTTATATCGCAAATACCGGCCGCAAAATTTTGAAGAAGTGCTTGGTCAAGAGCATATTGTCAGCGTTCTTTCCGGCGCTCTAAAGCAGGGAAGAATAGCTCATGCTTATCTTTTTTCCGGACCGAGAGGCACGGGAAAAACCAGCGTGGCCAGAATTTTGGCTAAAGAACTTGGCTGTCAAGGTTTGGATTTGGTGGAAATTGACGCCGCTTCTTCCCGTGGCATTGATGAAATTCGGGCTTTGCGCGAGGCCGTCCGCTTGGCGCCCTTTCAAAGCCAATACAAAGTCTATGTCATAGACGAAGTTCATATGCTTACCAAAGAGGCTTTCAACGCCATTTTAAAAACCTTGGAGGAGCCGCCCAGCCATTCCATTTTTGTTTTAGCCACCACCGAGTTTGAAAAAATTCCCGAGACTGTTGTTTCCCGCTGTCAGCATTTTTCTTTCCGCCGCCTAGCCGAGAGCGTTTTGCGAAGAGCTCTTTCGGAGATTGCCAAGAAAGAAAAAATAAGCATTGATGACGAAGCAGTCGGCCTTCTGGCTTTTTTTAGCGGAGGTTCTTTAAGAGACGGCATCGGCTATCTTGACCAGGCGGCCGGCTTGGGAGAAAAAAACATCACCGGAGAAAAAATAAGAGAGATTTTTTCCGCGCCCAAAAGAGAGCTGGTAGAAGAAATTGTCCGCTCCATAGTTTTAAAAGCTCCGGAAAAAGGATTGGAGGCGATAAAAGCGGCCACGGAAAACAACATTGACATTAATTTGCTTCTGAAGTTTGTTTTAAGAGAGGTGCGCGCGCTTTTGATTTTAAATATCGCCCCGGCCCTAGCTAAGGAATTAACTTTAAGCCAAAGAGAAGAGGAGTTTTTAAAGGAACACAAAAGCGCCTTGCATCCGAACGAACTTGAAAAAATATTGACCATTCTTCTTGACAGCCACCAGATGCGCGCCAATTCTTATCTGCCCGAATTGCCCTTGGAACTGGCGCTGGTCAAAATAGGTTATGATGAAAAATAAACATTGCCGGGTCGTCTAACTTGCCCCGCCAAATTTATGGCTCACTTATATATTTTGGAGAACAAAGATAAGAAACATTATATTGGGATTACAAATTTTCTTCCAGAAAAAAGATTAGAGGTGCATAATAAAGGCAAAGTATATTCTACAAAATTAAATAAGCCTTGGCATATAATTTATTTAGAGAATTTTGATTCATTGGAAACTGCAAGAGTTAGAGAAAAACAAATTAAAAGTTGGCACGGAGGAAATGCTTTTAAAAAGCTCGTTGCCGAAGCTGCCGGGTCGTCTAATGGTAGGACAGTGGCCTTTGGAGCCATTAATCTAGGTTCGAGTCCTAGCCCGGCAGCTTCGGCCGGGAGCAAAAATAAGAAATAAATTTGGCGGGGTGAATAGGACATCTCCCTTCTTGCCCCGCCATAAGGCGGGGTGAAGAGGAGAGTATCGGGGTTCGAATCCCTGCCCGGCAGCCACGAAAAGTGGCTTCGCCACCTCGTGGCAAGCCGCTTGAGTGAGTCACGAGACGAGCGTCAGCGAGTTTTTCGTGGTCGGAAATAAAATTATGTATTGCGTTTATCTTTTGGAAAATCAGCAAGACAAGAGTTGGTATATAGGATTTACGTCCGATTTAAAAAGAAGAATTACTGAACATAATAATAAGCAAGGCGGAAGAACCACCAGAACAAAACAGGGCAAATGGAAATTAATATATGCCGAAGCTTATCTCGATAAACAAGATGCCATAGGCAGAGAAAAATTCCTCAAAAGCGGTTCTGGCAGGAAGTATTTAAAAAAGCAGCTAATCCATTATTTAATTTTGAGATAGGTTCGAACTCCGAGGAGCATCAAATTATATGAAGATAAAAATTGGAAAGAACGACAATTTATCCGAGGGTGAGTATGAATTGACTAATCCCAACAAACTACAGAATGCAATCGGTAATCTTTCTTATGGAGGAAGCGACCGAGAGAAGCTAATTGAATATGACCGAATAGCTGGAAGGGTTGTAAAAGATGGGGCTATTTTACCTCCGCAAAGTCTTTGGAAACTTGAGCAAGCGCATTCCAATAAACCCATTGATCAGTTCACTGAGGAAGAATTACTAACAGTAATACGTAGAGCAGAAAACACCGATATTCCTGGAAGTTTATATCAGAGAGCCAATAAAGAATTAGAAATTCGTTGTCAGATTGAGTCTAGTAGGATAAGTAAATTATGGTACAAAAAACCAATTGGAATCATTATTATTTCAGTTATCGCCACATTGATTGCTGCTTATCTAGTATTCCGATTTGGCTGGAATAGGTAATATTCCGAGGAGTGGAATGAAAGTAATCTGTGTATCGAAGTTATCGAAGTCCCACTTCGATATTCGATAAAACAGACATTTAATCGTATTTATAGTATTATTGAAAACATATGAAAACAACTAAAATAATAGTTTTTCTGATAATTGTTTTAATTTTAATTGTCGCCGGTTTAGTTTATTATTTCGATTTTTATCAAAAGAAAAATATGAAGGAAGAAAATAAAATCACAAACC
>Ga0209212_1002833_pt1 | contig 23839 bp, 20 predicted proteins | sample RifGroC2_FD_183996 | JGI IMG/M metagenome (GOLD analysis project Ga0209212, IMG submission 183996) | Groundwater microbial communities from Rifle, Colorado, USA - Groundwater C2 (SPAdes) (version 2) | ecosystem: Environmental > Aquatic > Deep subsurface > Groundwater | place: Rifle, Colorado... | reverse complement strand
CATTATCTTCTTTTTTAACAGGCTTTGCTTCTTCTTTTACTTCAGTTCCGGAAGACTCAACTTTTATAATTACCTGCCCAACATTTGCCTTCTCTCCAGTTTTGACTAAAACTTCTACTATCTTTCCGCTTACATTTGAAGGAACTTCCACAGTAGCCTTATCTGTTTCTATTTCAATTATGCCTTGTTCTTTCTCGATTATATCGCCTTCTTTAACGAGCACATTAGTTATTTCTGCAGATTCAATATTTTCTCCAAGTTCAGGTAAGGTCATCTCAACGATCGAACCTTTTTTCGAAACAGGTTTTTCAGTTTTCTGCGGTTTGAATTCTTCGGCAGGCTTTTCTTCTTTCTTCTCTTTACTCTCTGATTTTGTTTCTTCTTTAGTCTCAGAAGTTGTCTCTTCAGGCGCGGTTTTTCCGTCACCATCTTCATCAACCATAATCAAAACCTGCCCTACTTTAACTTTTTCCCCTATCTTAACGAGGACTTCTTTAACAACGCCTTCAAACGAAGAAGGAACTTCTATAGTTGCTTTATCTGTTTCAATCTCTATAATAGCCTGTTCTTTTTCGATCTTGTCACCCGGTTTAACCAGAACATTAATTATGTCTGCCGATTCAATGTTCTCTCCAAGTTCGGGTAACTTAAATTCCTTTGACATTTTTATCCTTATCTGAACTTTATTTTTTAAGAAATCATAGGATTAGGTTTTGAAGGATTTATCTTGAGATCTTTAATTGCTTTTTCAACAGTTGACAATTCTATGCTTCCTTCATTCGCAAGAGCATATAATGCAGCCAGCACAATGTGTTTAGCATCTACCTCGAAGAAATCTCTTAACTCCGCACGCCCTTCGCTTCTGCCGAATCCATCTGTTCCAAGAGAATAAAGCGGACGCGGAAACCATTTTGAAATTGAATCCGGAAGTGCTTTAACATAATCGGAAGCTGAAACAAAAACACCTTTTTCATTTTTCAGAATGTTTTGCAGATATGATTCTTTAGGCTTTGAGCCGGGATGAAGAAGGTTCCATCTTTCAGCATTCAATGCATCTCTTCTCAGTTCTTTATAACTTGTAACACTCCAGACGTCTGCTGCAACTTTGTAATTTTCTTCAAGTATCTGTTGTGCTTTGATTACTTCGTTAAGAATTGTTCCGCTGCCCATAAGTTGTGCGTGAAGTTTGTAGCTTTTCTTATCCGAAGGTTTAAACTTGTACATTCCTTTCACTATACCTTCTTTAGTTCCTTCCGGCATAGGAGGCATAGCATAATTTTCATTCATAATAGTTAAATAGTAATAAACATTTTCCTGCTCTTCGTACATTCTTCTAATACCATCTTTGATAATTACTGCCAACTCAAAAGCGAAAGCCGGATCATAGGTAACAAGATTTGGCAGCGTGTATGCAAGCAAGTGACTGTTGCCATCCTGGTGCTGCAAACCTTCACCGTTAAGTGTCGTTCTGCCTGCTGTTCCACCCAAAAGAAATCCTTTACAGCGCATATCACCTGCAGCCCATACAAGATCGCCAATCCTTTGCATACCAAACATTGAATAGTAAACAAAAAACGGAATCATATTTATTCCATGAGTCGCATAAGCTGTTCCTGCAGAAATAAAAGAAGACATTGAGCCCGCTTCTGTTATTCCTTCCTCAAGGATTTGTCCATTAACTGCTTCTTTATAGTAGAGCAGACTTTCTTTGTCAACAGGTTCATAAAGCTGACCAACGTGAGAATAAATACCGACCTGCCTGAATAAAGCTTCCATACCGAAAGTTCTTGCTTCATCAGGAACGATTGGAACAATCAGTTTACCGATCTCTTTATCTTTAAGAAGCTTTGCAAGTATTCTTACAAAGACCATAGTTGTTGAAACTTCTCTTCCTTCGGTTCCTTTGTAAAATTCTTCAAAGATTTCTTCGGATGGTGCTTTTATAGGTCCGGCAGTTACTCTTCTTGCAGGAATAAACCCGCCGAGGCTTTCTCTTCTTACTTTAAGATATTTCATTTCATCGCTGTTTTCCGACGGCTTATAAAAAGGTGTAGAAGCAACGTCATCATCGGAGATAGGAATTCCGAATCTTGTTCTGAATTCTTTCAATTCTTCTTCATTCAGTTTTTTCTGTTGATGTGTTATGTTCTTTCCTTCACCGCTTTCACCGAGACCATAGCCTTTAATAGTTTTTGCAAGGATTACCGTTGGAGAACCTTTATGATCAACTGCAGCTTTATAAGCAGCATAAACTTTTTCAGGATCATGACCTCCGCGTTTCATTTTTTGCAGCTGCTCATCAGTGAAAGTAACTGCCATGTCTTTAAGATCATCCTGGAAAAAATGCTCGCGGATATATTCGCCTGTTTCCACAGAAAATTTCTGGTACTGCCCGTCAACGATTTCTCCCATTCTTTTTACAAGCTTTCCTTCTTTATCTTTTTCGAGTAGAGGATCCCAATCACCTCCCCAGATAACTTTAATAACATTCCATCCTGCGCCGCGGAATATTGCTTCAAGCTCCTGTATTATTTTACTGTTGCCGCGTACAGGTCCATCCAGCCTTTGCAAGTTGCAGTTTATTACAAATATCAGGTTATCGAGCTTTTCCCTTGAAGCGAGAGTAATTGCGCCCAAAGTTTCCGGTTCGTCTGTTTCGCCGTCGCCTAAAAAAGCCCATACGTGATTATCGCTTCTCTTTTTTAAACCTCTGTCCTCGAGATACCGGTTAAACCTTGCCTGGTATATCGACATAATGGGACCCAATCCCATTGATACTGTAGGGAATTCCCAGAAATCCGGCATTAACCATGGATGCGGATAAGAAGAAAGACCTCCTCCAGGTTTAAGTTCTCTTCTGAAATTTTTAAGCTGTTCTGTTGTAAGCCTTCCTTCAAGGAAAGCTCTTGCATAAATACCGGGCGAAGCGTGTCCCTGGAAATATATCTGGTCGCCGCTACCGCTTTCTCCTCTTCCTTTAAAGAAATGATTAAAGCCAATTTCATAAAGAGTAGCTGCGGAAGCATAAGTTGAAATATGTCCTCCGATGCCGCTTTCCTGCTTATTGGCACCAACCACCATTGCCATTGCATTCCATCGGATGAGGCTCTTTATTCTTCTTTCTATTTCCCTGTTGCCGGGGAAGGGTGATTGTTTTTCGCGAGGTATTGTATTGATGTAAGGAGTGTTTGCCGAGAATGGCATTTCAACTCCGGCTTTATGTGCTCTTATATGCAATTGCTGAAGAAGTTCTCTTACTCTTTCCGGTCCGCCGTGTTCAAAAACATAATCTAATGAGTATAACCATTCGCGGGTTTCAATATCTTTTATTTCCTGATCCGCCGATTTTCCGTTTTTCATTTTCTTTTTACCTTTTCCCGCTTTTGGCGGGGTCTTGTCTTGTTAACTCTGCTATAAGTTTCTACATCTTTCAGTTTTAAGAGATAAATCTTGTTAAAACTCTTAAAATCGAATTTCTCAGAGGTAAAATTTGTTGTAAATAGAAAGATAATCTAATCGTTTTGGGATAGAAACTCAAGGAAGAGAGGGTTCATATGGTTAATGTTATATTCATTTCAAATATTTATCAAACCACATCTTCCTCATTTCATCAACTTCTTTTCTATGTTTTTTGAGATAGTGATCCCCTTCTTCAAAAAGCTTTAATTGATATTCAATTTTCAGTTCATCAAATTTTTTAGCTAATTCGATAGTTTGTTCAAGCGGAACAGTTTCATCACTTTTGCCATGCATTAAGAGATACGGAATTTTTGGAAGCTTATCAACAAAATTTATAATTGTTCTTTCTTCGAGCTTCTTCTCAAAATTTTCTTTACCGAGCATTTTTTCATAAATGGAATTTCGATTATCACTTGTCATTACATAATCTTTAAAGTTGGAAATAGCTCCAACCAGAACAGCGCACAAGAAGTTTGGATTTTTAAGTAATGTAAGATAAGTCATCATACCTCCCCGGCTCCAGCCTTCAATTCCCCATTTTTCTCTGTCAGCAAATTCAAGTTCATCTGCAAGAGGAATAAGATTCAGAATATCATTAACATCACTTCCGCCGAGTTCTTCTTTTCCCTCACCACCCGCATTACCTCTGTATTGAGAAGCAAAAACAACATAACCCCAGCTTGCAATTTGTCCAAACATGCCGCTTGCCGTAAACTTATCAATTGCTCCTTTATTTTCATATCCGCCCCTGTTCCAGATTATGCATGGGAATTTCTTCCCCTCGTTCTCTTTTTTATAAGCAATGTATCCTTTTACCTTTAAGCCACTTGCCTTGCCTGCCTCATCAGCAGACATTCCGGCAGGCAGGTCTGATAAGTATGTTATTCTTTCAACAGTAGTTTTCTCATAAACATCTTTTCCCCATCCGCTAATAAGCATTTTTGTTTGGGTTTCATTCAGTTCAATCTTTTCTCTTTCAATAAATTTGCCGTTACTCATATTTATTTAATGTTTTTTGATAGCCTTGTTTGCAGATGAAAAAAATTTGTAAGTTTGAAATCTAATTTTCTCCGAAATGCTAATGGTATTAAGACTTGTGTGAAAATTCAGAATTGGAGTGGTAGTCGCAACCTTCAGGTTGCGTTTTATACTAAGATTTCGCAGGCTGAAGCCTGCGGCTACCGCCGTTTTATAATTATCACATAACCTCCATTCCTTTCGGAAGAGTTTTTCGAACAATAATAAAGTTACGGAAAAAAATTCAGTGGCTAAAAAGAAACCAATTAAACACATTGGAAAATCGCATCAGGTTAAAACGGGAATAAAACCTCTATACCAGGCTATAGCTGTAATTGCAGTCCTGGCATTAGTAATTTTTCTCGTCTTTCCTGACTTGTTAAAGAAAAACAATGCTGACGATGAATATCACTTCAAAAAGGAAGGGGAACTTACTTTTTATTCTACTGATAATGAAAAGAAAGCTACGATAGATATTGAAATAGCAGACAACGATTTTGAGAGACAGCTTGGATTGATGAAAAGAAAAAGTATGGAAGAAAAACAGGGGATGCTTTTTATTTTTCCTTTTGAGAGTATGCAGTCATTCTGGATGCGCAATACTTTAATTTCGATCGATATGATTTTTGTAAATATTCAAAAAGAAATTGTTACAATTCATAAAAACACAAAAATCTTATCAGATCAATCTTATCCTTCCACAAAGCCTGCAATTTATGTTATTGAAGTAGTTGCCGGATTTACGGATAAGTTTAACATTAAAGAAGGGGATAAGATAAGCTGGATGGATACTAAACTGTGACGTTGAAGAATCCGATAATTGAAAAATTTAAAGATTACAAGATTTAAAAATTCTGGGGTAATCTTTCAATCTTGTAATTTTGTAATTTTTAAGTTTTCGACCCATACAATTCTTCCTCAACAATTTCACAAATGATGTGCGCAACAGTAATATGCCCTTCCTGGATTCTCTGAACATTAGAAGAAGGAATTATGACTGATTGATCTATAATTGATTTGATTTTGCCGCCATTGCCACCCAAAAAGGCAATCGTCTTCATTCCTTTAGATTTTGCCATTTCAATTGCTTTTATAACATTCACAGAATTACCACTTGTAGAAATCCCTAATAGAACATCTCCTTTATTTCCAAGTCCTTCGACACCTCTTGCAAAAACATTATCAAAACCAATATCGTTTCCTCCGGCAGTTAAATAAGAAGTATCGGTCGTTAAAGCAATTGCAGGTAAAGCAGGACGTTTAATTTTGTGACTAAGTCTTATAATCAACTCAGCAGCAATATGCTGGCAATCTGCAGCGCTGCCTCCGTTTCCACATAAAAGAAGTTTGTTCCCGTTCTTAAATGCTTTAACTATAAGGTCGGCAGCAGACATAATATCACCCGAACATTCTGAAAGTATTTTTAATTTTGTTTCAGAACTTTCAGTGAGTGAATCGGCAATAAATTTCTTTTTATCCAAGTTTATAGATTGTTCCAGGAAAGTTAAACAAACATCGGTTTATTAATATGAACGGCATCGGCAAAATCTTTGATCATGTCCCAGTTGTTTTCGTTTTCAAAAAAATTGCCCGTGACAATTATTTTCGCTCCGCTTTCAATTTTTTGCCTGGCAGCAATGGGAGTCTTTATTCCGCCGCCGACAATAACCGGGAGGGAACACAAACTAGAAACTCTTTTTACCATCTCATCAGGCACAGTGTTTTCAGCACCGGATCCCGCTTCGAGATAAATAAACTTCATCCCAAGGTACTCTGCGGCTAAAGATGTTGCTGCTGCTATTTCCGGCTTATTTCTCGGGATTGGCAGGCTCCCGTTCATATACTGTGCAGTTGTAGTTACTCCCGATTCAATTAATATGTACCCTGTTGGAATTGGCTCAATGCCGGCTTCTTTTATTAAAGGTGCCGCAATCACATGCTTGCCTATCAGGTGTTCGGGATTTCTACCGCTTACAACCGAGATAAAAAGAATTGCGTCTGCTGCGCCCGATACCTGGTGTACACTTCCCGGGAATATTATTACAGGAACCTTTGTACTTTGCTTTACTTTTTTAATAAAGAGTTCAAAATTGTTATTCAGCATTAAGCTTCCCCCGACCAAAAATCCGTCAACACCTGCTCTTTCGCAATATTTTACAAATTCAGTCAGGCGATCCACACTAATCTTATCTGGGTCGAGAAGAACAAGGTAGGCTGCCCCCCTGGAGTTAATGGTATTGAGAAGGTAATTATATATTTTCATTAAAAGTCTGCTTTACAATGTTTGAATATATAAATTTTGGTTTTTAGAAGAAAGGAAATGTATCATTTAGCAACACATATTATTTAAAAAAATAATGGGAAAGTAACAAAAAACTATTCACTATCATCAAGGAAATATTTATTTTAATGCCGCTCTAAATAACGTTACTGACTTACTAAAGATTACCGAATGGGTAAAATTATTGCTGTCGCCCTGCCGAAGGGAGGCGTAGGGAAGACCACAACTGCTGTTAATCTTTCTTTTGCTTTCGCATTAAAAAAGAAGAAAACACTTTTGATTGATCTTGATCCTGCAGGCTCCTGTTCAGCCTCGCTTAACTTAGTTAGGGATAAAATAAAGGGAGACATTTTCGATGTATTTAATTATTCAAAATCCGTCAGCCAGGTAATTCATAAAACCGAAGAGGAAAACCTTAGTGTAATTCCTCTTAAGAATCTTAATTACAAAGATGAAGTCAGGCTTTCCAAGCTTGCCAGCAACCAGTCTTTGCTTCGGAATATACTCAGACCTGAGTCTCTCGTTTTTGATTTTATTGTTATCGATTGTCCTCCTTATCTTGTAGGATTAACGACCGACGCACTAATTGCTGCCGATTCGGTTCTTATTCCGGCTATGTCGGGAAAATTCTCGATGGATGCTGTTGATAAAATATTATCACATATGGATACAATCAGGAGTAATTATAACCAGCATCTTACTGCAGAAGGAATTTTATTAACTTATTACGAATCCAATACGAAAGTCTCCTTCAATACGAAGAAGGAACTTTATGCGAAATATCCCAACTATATGTTGAAAACAGTAATACCCAAAAATGCTGTTATTGCGGAAGCTACTTATCATAATAAGCCGTCAATTACATATAATCCTTCGGCAAAATCTTCCATTGCATATTTAAATCTTGCCGAAGAAATTATTGAAAGGAACGCATCGGACTTCTACAAGGTGTTAACGGAAATTGATTTAAAGGACTGTACAAAGTAAACAGGCGTTAAATGAAAAAAATAACTGTTTACGAAAAGCCCACTTGTACTACCTGCCGTAAAGTTGTAAAAGAAATGGAAATGCTTGGAATTGATTTTGAAAAAATCAATTACTATATCGAGCCTTTCTCAAAAACAAAATTAAAATCCTTATTAAAAAAGATGAAGATGAAACCAGCAGAAATTATGAGAACAAAGGAAAAGATTTATAAGGAACTCGGCATAAAGAATAAAAAATATTCTGATAAAGAATTAATTAACCTGATGGTAGAACATCCCGATCTTGTTCAAAGACCAATCATTGAAATGGGAGATAAAGCAATTCTCGCGAGACCGCCGGAAAAGATAAAAGAACTTTTTAAATAGCGTGTAGGGTTCACTTTGAAAGTGAACCCTACGTTACCAAATTAGTTGGCTTGATGGGGGACGAACCTGTTAACACTGTTATTAACCGGTTTGATAGTTCTCAGGTATTCGTAAATTGCACCGAGGTCCTCATCAGTCATTCCCGAATACATTAACCAGGGCATAGGGGTATTAAAATCTTTTTCCAAATTAACAGGAACGTTTTGAGCCTCCTCGCTATTATAAAACCTGAACCTGTTCAGAAAATCCTCTTTAGTCCAGTTTCCAATTCCTGTTACGGCATCCGGGGTAATATTAGCAGAGCTAACAACTCCGGCTGGAAAATTAAATGTCTGACCTCCTGCCAGATACATTCCGGGTAATGGTTCCCCTTTGTTTGACTGTGTATGACACTCTGAGCATGAAGCAATTGTAACTAAGTATTTTCCATATTCGGCAGGGTTGGACTTATCGATTTCTTTAGCAGGAGTATAAGATTTTAGAGGCATAGTTTTAACAAGAAGATTAAGAGGAAAGTTGAGATCAGTTTCGGGTATCTCTTTTTCCTGCGGCTGGAGTGACCTGATGTAAGCAACAACCGAATATGCATCCTCCTCCATGAAATTACTGTAATTCATATAAGGCATCATAGGGAATAAAGCTTTATTATCTTTTGTTACACCGCAGGTTACCGCCCGCAGTATCTCACCGTCAGTCCAGGAACTAAGATTTGCCGGAGTTAAATTTTTTGTAACGACCATTCCGGGGAAACCCATATTTTCATCGAATACTTCTCCACCACTGCCTTTTGTTCCCGGCTTAATTGGTCCCGCAAATTTTGTCCATTCTCTTTCTGAATGACAGTCTATACAAACTGCAACATGATTAGCAAGATATTCCCCTCTTGAAAGTCTTTCGGCAGTAGCTTCTATTTTAATATCTTTAGGAGGATCGACTTTTGGGTAAGATGCATTAAAGTAGACTAATCCGCCTATTATCACAACAGCGATAACAGCTACTACAATACCGAGTATTTTAAAAACCTTCTTCATATTTATAGTACCCTTTGATGTTAATTGAAAAGATGTGTTATTTATTATGGTTAAAAAAATTTTCCAACGGCAAATATTAAATTTTGACGCTTCTACAAATAAGTGATTTTGTTGTTAACTCTTGACCCGGAAAAAGATGGTGGTGAATCTACTTCCGATAAAAGAATTTGTCAACTTCGTTTGCATATAGCAAATAAAAAAATTGTAATTAGTGATGTTTTTGGCTAAACATTCAGCAAAATTAGTGCAGCTTTAACCAGGAGTTTATATTTTGCAATTAAAAAAGTGGAGATTTTTATGATTAGTAAAGAACTTCTTGAAATTCTGTGTTGCCCGGAAACAAAAGCTGACCTGGTACTTGATGGGGAAACGCTTGTCTCTATTGATAAGAATACAAGAAGAAGATACAGGATTGAAAATGATATCCCCATAATGTTAATTGATGAATCAGAACAGTTAAGCATAGAGGAATGGAAATCTATTATGAAAAAGCATGGACGTGATGCTGAATAAAACCGGCTTAATTAGGGTTCGTCAATCAAACTTTAATTTTGCTATATTTGCAGAAAATTTTTTGTTGATATGGATCCAATAAATATTTTTGTGGGTTTAAACATAATCGCCTCTTTCGGGGCAAACCTTTCCGGTGCTAAAAGCGGGTTAAAAGAAAAGATCACCGTTGCAAAAGAAAAACCAAAAACTTACCTGCAAAAGCTGCCTCTTTTTCTTTCGGCTTTTACTTTGATTGGTTTGATACTCGGCGTTTTCCGCATTGGAACTCTTGAATATAAAATTGAATATGAAAACGTACGATTAATAGGTCTTGCTGTTTATATTCTCTTTTCGTGGGTCCAGGTATGGGGTTATAAAACCCTTGGCTCAAGCTATTCACAGGATATAATGATAATTAAAGAACATACGCTTGTAAAATCGGGACCCTTTAAGGTTATAAGGCACCCGCAGTATTTATCCCAGATTCTTCTGGATATTGGCGGGGCTTTTGCTACTTTAAGTTACGTGGTTATTATCCTCGCAATAATTGAAATACCTTTTTTAGTTATGAGAGCTTTATTGGAGGAAAAACTGCTTGAAAAGCATTTTAAAGAAGGTTACAAGGAATACAAAAACAAAAGCGGTTTCATGTTTCCGTTTATCGGATAATGTTGATTGACTAATAAAGATTTGATGAAATTAAAACTATCTCTTCTTATTTTTTTATTGTTTGCAGGTTTCGCATCTTCTCAAACTTCGGACAGGCTTGCAGTTGTTACCTCGTCGGGGACAAAGTACATTCCTGTTTATGAAAGACAGGGCATAATTTATTTTTCTCTTGTTCATTTTGCTGAAGCTATCTCGGCAAATTACTATTACAACGAGGAGACACGTAAAGTCGAATTGAAGTTTGATAAATATAATCTTAAGATAACGACAAAAAACCCTTACATCGTATTGACATCTAGAAAAAATAATCAATCCGAAAGTTACCAGCTTCCAACTTCTACATATTTTATTGATGAGCAGATATTTGTCCCTCTCGTTTATTCAATAGATTATTTTATAAAAGCTTCCGGTAATAATATAGTTTATGAAAAACCGGATAAAATTGTTTTCAGGGGAAAGGTTATTCCGGAGAAAGATGAAACAAAAACAGGATTTGATATTACCGGGATAAATGTTGATGAAAAAGTAAACGGCACGCTCGTAAGAGTAAAATCCGAAAAAAGAATTGCAACATATACCAGCTCTTATAAGAATAACATTCTTATGATTGTTTTTAGGAATGTTAATGTTGATGAGGAAAAATTAGCGCGCATTTATGGCAAAGGATTGGTCAGGGGAATAAATGCAAGGAATACTGGAAAAGATACCGAGATTGAGTTCACACTAAGCAATGAATATACAACGAATGAAGTGCTTAATGCAGAAGGAAGCAACGACATTTTGATTACAATTCATAATAAGATTTTTGCAAGAAATGAGGAAAGAGAAAAGAACAAATCAAAATGGGATTTTGATGTAATCGTTATTGATGCAGGGCATGGCGGTAAAGATGCCGGTGCAATTGGCGTTGGAGGAGTAAAAGAAAAAGATGTAAATCTTGGTGTTGCTTTAAAACTCGGTGAGTTCATTGAAAAAGAAATGAAGGACGTAAAAGTTGTTTATACCAGGAAGAACGACACTTTTGTTGAATTGTATAAAAGGGGTAAGATTGCGAATGAAGAAGATGGTAAACTCTTTATTTCTATTCATTGTAACTCGACCCCTAAAAAGCCGAGTGATGCAGCGGGATTTGAAGTTTATCTTCTGCGTCCGGGTAGAACTAAAGAGGCGATTTCAATTGCTGAAAGAGAGAATAGTGTAATTCAATACGAAGAGAATCCTGAAAAGTACGAGAAACTTACAGATGAGAATTTTATTCTTGTAACAATGGCTCACTCCGCTTATATGAAGTACTCGGAGAAATTTTCTGATATATTAAATAAGCAGATGAGTGTCGATCTCCCTGTTTCTTCGCGCGGGGTTAAACAGGCGGGGTTTTACGTTTTAGTAGGAGCGTCGATGCCGAGTGTGCTGATTGAAACGGGATTTTTATCCAATAAAAAAGATACTGATTATCTTAAAAGCAGCAAAGGTCAGAAAAATATTGCCGAAGCAATTTATAAATCAATAAAAAACTTCAGGGAATATTATGAAAAAGTTATGCAAACAGAATTATAATTAAAAAACTATTAGATTTGAATCGTTTATTTTTTAAAAACATCTTATCATTGCAAAATTTTTACAGATAGGAAGGTAATATGAAAAACACAGTTGAAGGAACAGATGCTAATTTCGATCAGGAAGTGATAAAATCGGAGATACCTGTTCTTGTTGATTTTTGGGCACCATGGTGTGGTCCCTGCAAAATGATAGCTCCTGTTATTGATGAAATTGCTACTGAATACCAGGGTAAGCTGAAAGTTGTAAAATTAAATACAGACGATAATCAGCATGTAGCAATAAAATATGGAATACGAAGTATTCCGACCCTGGGAATATTTAAAGATGGGAAAGTTGTTGATGCAGTAATTGGAGCTGTTCCTAAGAAAATGCTTGAAGAAAGACTTCGTTCATATGTTGCAAGTGTTAATTAATTAAATGTAATAAAAAATTACGGGCAGCTTTGGGCTGCCCTTTGTAGTTTTAAAACCTGCTTAAAAATATTATAGTGTTTAAATAATATTTACCCTGTTTGATAATTCATTAGTATCGTCCGTTTTGACAGGGAAATGAGCACTCAATATTTTTCCTGCTTCCTCAATTCCAAACAAAATACCTTTACAAAATTCACCATTTAAAAATCTTTCCTGCATTTTATCTTTAATTTGATCCCACGTATTGGGCGAAACCTTTTCATTAATTCCCTTATCGGCAAGAATATAAAATTGTCTCTCTTCAAGCACTAAAAAGAAAAGTATGCCTGTGCTGTCACGGGTTTTAACTATTCCAAGCCTGTAAAATTCGTTTTCGGCAAGCTCTCTTAAAGTTTTTTTCTTTTGAAGAAATGATCTTTTCTCTTTAATGCTGATGCAAATCTCCCCGGCGGTTTTCCATTCGGTTTCTTTGATTTTATTTGAGATTCTTAAAAGCTCGTCGTCGTCAAAGAAATTGTAGATAAGTTGTTCTTTCATGTAAAAGAGGATTTTTTATGCAAAGTATTAAAGAAGCATAAATATTACAAGTGGGACCGATTTATAGGGGACAGAGCATCGCTGTGTCCCAAACGAAAAATTACATTTTACTTACAACAATATCACCGCCCGATGTAGTTGCGTTCAGCGGAGAGCCGCCTTTGTTTAATTCGCCTTCAAGTTTGTGGGAGGACATTTTCTTTACATTGTTTACACCAATTTTTGTTGAAATGTCGCCTCCCGACGTAGTAAGTTTAACTTTTGCACTAAAATCGGTAGGAACTTTAATATAAATATCGCCGCCCGAAGTTGATAAATCTATACCTTTATTAACTCCCCAGTATTCCAGCGAAATATCGCCCCCTGAAGTTTCAGCCTCGATTTTTGAGTTGGTTCCTTTTAGTTTAATGTCTCCTCCGGAAGTTGATGCATATAAATCACCATCAAAACTTTTTGCATTTATATCGCCGCCGGAAGTCGAAACCGAAAGTTTTCCTTTGTTACCATCGAGATTTATATCCCCGCCTGACGTCGAGGCATTCGTTTCTCCTTCTGTATTTTTAATCCAGAGGTCGCCGCCTGAGGTTTTTAGTAATGTTTTACCTTTCACATCTGCGAGTTTTATATCTCCGCCACTTGTTGATACTTTATTGTTAAAACTTTTCGGGACTTTAATTTCAAACCTGAGTGAAATTCCACTGCTGCCGAACCAGTTAAAAAATGAGCCCTCTTTCTTTGCAATTACTTCAACAACATTTTCATTTGCATTAAAATCAAAGCTCATTTTGTCTTCGGCTTTTTCATTTCCAAGTACTTTTATATAAACTTCGTCCATATCCCAGGATGATATCATAATATCACCCGTAGAAGTTTCGAGTTTTAATTCTTTCCCGGGGGCAATGTGATATGATTTTTCATGCAGAACTTTCAAATTGCCGGGGTATGAGTAATTTGAAAGTAACAACAATGTGATTAGAGTTAACAGACTTATTTTTATATTTTTCATAATAAATGCTCCATATTTTTATTTTAGACTTAAGAACTTAGAAAAAGGTTACTTCTTCTATAGATAATTTTAGTTAAAAAATATATTTGATGTCATGGAAAGATGATGGATGGCTTTTTACAATGAAAAGAGATAGCCGTATTACATTTTGCCGAAATTACTATTCACTCAAATACTCGAAAGCTTTATCTACAGACTGGTGAGTGCCGGTTATTACTATTGTATCATTTTGTAAAAACTTTTCCTTGCCGGAAGGATTTGAGATTGTTTTTCCGTTTCTTACAATGGCAATTATTGTTGCATCGGTTTTTGCACGAAGATTTATTTCGGCAAGAGTCTTCTCCAGGTGGGAATTCTTCTCATCAATAAAAAAGGTATCCGTTAATCCCGCGGCAAGTATTTCATCCAGATGAACGAGTGAATGAGTTTTAACTCCTTCCTGCGTGAGCATACTGTAGCCTTCCCCACGTATTAAAGCAACCTGTTTCATTATTATGTTTAATGGAATGTGATACCTTTCGAGTACTTTGCTGAAAATCTGTAAAGATGTTTCAAACTCTTCAGGAATTACCTCATCGGCACCGAGTTTATGCAACTCCCCAATCTCTTTTGTATATCTAGTTCTTACAATCGTGTAAACGGATGGATTCAGTCTTTTAGCATTCTGTACGCCAATTCTTGCAGCAGTAGGATCTGAAATGGCAAACACAATTATTTTAGCAGTTTCTATTTTGATATGATGCAGAATATCTTCTTTTGTAATATCGCCATAAATAATTTTCTCGCCGTTTAATTTTTCTTGTCTGACCGTTTCCGGATTGAGTTCGATAACTATATAATTAATTCCTGTTTCTTTCAAAACGCGGGCGAGGTTTCTCCCATTTAAGCCAAAGCCCACTATTATTGCATGATCTTTAAGCTTTTCGGATTCCGCTTCCTTTTCATGATGTTTTACACTCTCCAAAGAGCCGAATTTTTTTGAGATAGCCGGGATGAATAAAAAAACAAGTGGTGTTAACAGCATAGTAAATATTGAAATTGCAAGAAAACCGTTATAAAAATTTGCTGCAATTAGGTTGAAGCCTAATCCTGCCTGCGCAAGAACGAATGAGAATTCACCTACCTGGGCTAATCCGAGTCCTGTTATTACAGCAACACGAAGAGGAAATCGTAAAAATTTAATTATCCCGATTATTATTACAGATTTTAAGATAATTATCCCGATTACAATTAATGTTAGTATAGTGGGGTGAACAAGTACAAACTGAATGTCGAGAAGAAGTCCGATTGAAACGAAGAAAATACTATTAAATGCATCCTTTAAAGGAAGTATTTCTGCAACAACCTGGTGACTGAGTTCAGTTTCTGAGAGTATTATCCCGGCAATAAAAGCTCCGAGTGCAAAAGACAAACCTATTGAATATGTTAAATAAGCTGTTCCAAGAAGTAATAAAAGAATGCCTACGGTAAAAGCTTCCCTCATTCTTAGTTTTGCAAGATGGAAAAGAATTTTCGGCATAATCAATCTTGCAACAAAAAGGATTACTGCAACAGAACCAAAGGCATAAATCAATTGTAACAAAATAGAAACGGGGTTTGAGAAACTTGTTGCTGCTAAAATCGGAAGAAGCAGGAACATCGGAACTATAGCGAGATCCTGGAAGATTAATATCGATAGCCCCAATCTTCCGTGCGGAGCTTCTAATTCTCCTTTATCCGATAAAATCTTTAATACTATTGCTGTGCTTGAAAGACTTACAAGCATTCCATAATAGATCGATTTATTAACAGGAATATCGAATAATAAAAAAATAGTTCCTGCAATAAGAATTGTAAGAAGCACCTGCAATCCTCCGGCTGCAAGCAGGTACCTTTTCATTTCTATCAGTCTGCCGAATGAAACTTCGAGTCCAATTGTAAAAAGCAAAAGCATAACGCCGATTTCCGCCATTACTTCTACTTGCTCTATTTCGGAAATTAGCTGGAAACCATAAGGACCTATGATCATTCCGGCAATCAGAAAACCGACTATGCTTGGCAGGTTTAATTTCTTAAAAATGAAAATAATCGGTATAGAAACCAGTAGAATTATTACAATATCTTTTATAATGGCAACTTCGTGCATGGTCCTTAATAGCTAAGGATGATTCCCTTGCCAATCCTTTCTTTATTCATTAATTTTTCACCATAGCTAATATAAAAAATATGGTTATGCCTCAAAATTATCCTACCGAAAAATTTAAAGGAGAATCAAGATGTTATTAGATGATGAAGATATTACCGCGCAGAGGGAACATAGTTTTTTCGGCGATGTTATTAATTATTTTGACAGCGCAGCAAAGTTTACAAAATATCCAGAGGGCTTGCTTGACCAGATAAAATTCTGCAATAGCGTTTATCGAATGAAATTTCCTGTAAGAATGGGAAATAAAATAGAAACGGTTGTTGCGTACAGAGTAGAGCACAGCCAGCATAAGCTTCCCGCAAAAGGTGGAATAAGGTACAGCACTGCAGTAACGCAGGATGAAGTTAAAGCACTCGCTGCTTTAATGACTTTCAAATGTGCAGTTGTTGATGTTCCCTTTGGCGGAGCTAAAGGCGGTGTTAAGATCGATCCTAAAAAATGTACGGAGCTTGAACTTGAACATATCACAAGACGCTATACAGCGGAATTAGTTAAAAAGAATTTTATAGGACCGGGTGTCGACGTACCTGCACCGGATTATGGAACAGGCCCAAGAGAGATGGCATGGATTGCAGATACTTATGCAGCTTTTAATCCCGGTATAGATGCAGCCGGTTGTGTTACAGGAAAACCGGTAAGCCAGGGAGGAATAAGAGGAAGAACAGAGGCTACGGGTCGTGGAGTTTTTTATGGAATTCGTGAAGCTGTAGGTGTTGCGGAAGATATGAAGAAGCTGAAACTGAAAACGGGACTAAGCGGGAAGAGGGTTGTAATACAGGGTTTCGGAAATGTTGGTTTTCATTCAGCAAAATTTTTACTGGAAGGGGGAGCTGTTATTGTTGCAATCGGAGAATATGAAGGAGCGGTTTATGATCCGAGAGGCATTGATGTTGAAGGTGTATTAAAACACAGGAAAGAAACCGGTTCGATACTTAATTATAAGAAAGCTAAAAACATAAAAAGAACTAACGACATATTGGAAATTGATTGTGATATCCTGGTGCCCGCTGCACTTGAAAACCAGGTCCATTCAGGTAATGCTGCAAAAATAAAAGCAAAAATTGTGGCGGAAGCAGCCAACGGACCCACAACTCCCCAGGCTGAAAAGATTCTTGAGAAAAAAGATGTACTGATATTGCCGGACCTTTACCTTAATGCGGGAGGAGTTACGGTTTCTTATTTTGAATGGCTTAAGAATCTTTCTCATGTTCGTTTCGGCAGGCTGGGAAAGCGACATGAGGAATTAATTAATAGAACCGTTGTTGAATCAATTGAAAAAGCGGTGGGTAAAAATCTGGATGCAAAAGCAAAAAGTATTCTTATGCAAGGCGCCGATGAAGAGGACCTTGTTAACTCCGGTTTGGAAGAGACTATGATTCAGGCGTATCACGAAATAAGAGAGACGAAAAGTAAGGATAAGAAAATCCCCGATTTAAGAACAGCGGCTTTTGTAAATGCGATAGATAAAATTGCAACTTCTTATTTAGCGCTTGGAATATTTCCTTAAAATATAGGCTTGTAGCACGAAACCAAACTTTCTTTTTTAAACCCACCCACGTAGCTTGCAAGCCTCTGCAACTCTTGCAACACCAACAACCATTGCCCCAAGTCTTGGATGTACTTTCTTTTCATTCATCGCGTCGCGAACTGTATGGAAAGCTTTGGTCAGCTTTTCATCGACATGTTTGTGTACAACATCTTCAGTCCAGAAGTAGGAGTATTTATCCTGCACCATTTCGAGGTAAGATACGGTAACTCCTCCTGCACTTGCAAGAATATCTGGAATAACATAAATGCCCTTTTTGTTTAATATAAGATCAGCTTCAGGAGTCGTGGGTCCATTTGCAAGCTCGCAGATTATTTTTGCTTTTACTTTACCTGCATTATTCCCCGATATGGAATTTTCCAGGGCAGCAGGGTAAAGGATCTCAACATCGAGTTCTAACAGATCATTATGTGGAATCTTTTTTGAACCGGGAAAATTTAAGACACTTCCCGTCTTTAATTTGTGCATAACAAGCTCTTTAGCATCAAAACCATCGGGATTATAGATCGCACCTTTAGAATCGCTGACAGCAATCAATTTCCCGCCTCCAAAAATTTCCTGGTGTAATAATGCAGCTCGCTGACCTGCATTACCAAATCCCTGTATTGCAAATTTCCCGGTCGGATCGATATTAAGAGCTTTGCATGCTTCTCTTACTGTAATAACTCCGCCTCTTGCAGTAGCATCACGCCTTCCTTCTGTACCGCCGATTTGTGTCGGTTTATCTGTCATAACTCCCGGGTGGTGATGATTAACTATTGTTTCATACTCATCCATCATCCATGCCATTGTTTGCGGATTTGTATAAACATCAGGTGCAGGAACATCTTTATCTACTCCTATTAAAGGTGCTATTGCCCGTATATATTCTCTCGAGAGATTTTCCAGTTCACGTTCAGACATATTTTTAGGATCGCAAATTACACCACCCTTTGCTCCTCCTAAAGGAAGATCGACAACTGCGGTTTTCCATGTCATCCAGCATGCCAATGCACGTATGGTATCAACAGTTTCATCGGGATGAAAACGGATGCCGCCCTTGGCAGGACCTCGTGCATAATTATATTGAATGCGGTGACCTTTAAATATTTTTACCCTTCCGCTATCCATTTTAACGTGGAGAGTAAAATTATATTCTCTCTGCGGCTGGATGAGCAGCTCGATTGTTGCATCTTCCAGGTTAAGGAGCTTTGCTGCTTCGAGAATTTGCTGTTGTGCTACATTAAATGAGTTGTATGAGTCCATAAATCATTCCTTATCGTTTTGCGAACCAAGTGATTCGTCATCAGTTTCCGTTTGATCTTCTGTTGGAGCGGTTAAAATAATTTTATACCAGCAATTTTTGCAGGTAAGAATTCTATCTACATTTAAAAGAACCTGCTGCCAAGGGCTTAGCTTATGACCGCAGTGCGGACATTTATCAGGAATCTTTTCTTTGCTTGGTGAATTCTCTTCCATTTTAATTCCCGGGTTTAAAAATCACTCCTTTGTTTTTATGTCCGTTCATTTTAATGATGATGGGATTTTCAAATCTTAAATGTCTTGTAAATTCCATTGTCTCAACCGGTTTTTGTTTTAAAAGCCATTGCCAATCGAGCTCCCCCATTTTCTTTTCAAGGTTAACAGTAAAATATCCAACCATAAAAGAAATAATATTCTGGAAGAAATGTGAACCCTGCGAAGGAGCTACAGAGATTTCCTTAAAGTCTGCTTCTATAATTGCTTTTGCACCTGAGATTTGTTCCCAGGTAACAGGAATACCGAGCCACGGGTCGAGGGTTCCCCATCTGCCTACACCGATTAGCAAGTATGGCTTTTTTTCTGAAAGCAGTTTATTGTTAAAAAGATTTACTTCGCGGGCAACATCCCTGCTTTTTGCCCTGTCAAATAAATTATAATCGATTAGAACTATATCTTTTATATCGTCAATTAAACCGTTACCCAGAACCTGTTCGCTGTAGCAAACAACTTCATCTTTCTCAAATTCATTAATCTTAACTTCTTCCGATTCTCTTGTTATAACCAGGGGTCTCATTTGCAGGAGACAAAACTGCTTGGGTTGATTGTCTTCCCCGGTTAAATTTCCTGCGAACTCAATTTCAATAGGCGTTCCCATTCCCCAGGTTCCCATATCGAGAAGGAGCTCGAGTATTTCCGGAAGCGGAAATAACCTGCCGCGAAGTATCGGACCAAAAGTTATAACTCTCGTTCCGCTTCTTCCGAGTCCATCGGTTATGTTGTCGTTCTCAGCGGAATAAGTAGAACCGGCATATTGAAGAGACCCGTCCTCTTCGGCTACATCGAGGTCGTATTGTTTCAGAAGTATATCGTGAGTCTCGTATCCTGAAAGTGAATATTCTGTTAATTGCAGTGCATAAAAATTTCTTTGGCTGTTGTTGAGCGATTCTTCAACAGAATAAAACTGTATAAGGTCTGTCGGGTATTTGGGGCTAAAACGAACTGTGTTTCCTCCTTCCACAACTGTTTTACCCAAACCGAGGGCAACAGATACAGTCCCGTCTGAAGATTTTTGTGGAGGAAGCGGGTAAAAGTTATAAGACTTTGCAACCCCCGAAAAATCCGGGTAAAACTTTTTGTCTCTTGTTACTCCTATCATCTTTTGAATAATAACAGCCATCTTTTCTTCTTCGAGCCGGTAAGAAGTAATTTTAATGTAATCTTTCGCACGCTGGTAAAAGGTTGACGCATAAACTCTTTTTATTGTATTGATAAGATCATGTATTCTTACCAAAGGATTATATTGATTATTCGGTATCATATAAGTTGAATACACGCCTGCGAACGGATGATACTGGGAATCCTCCAGGAGGCTTGATGACCTCACAGCGATGGGAGTGCGAATCAGGGCAAGAAATGCTTCAAGCTCATTCAGGATATCTTTTGGGAATCTTCTAGCCTCGACGAAACGTCTTGTTATTTCCTGGTCGTCGTCACAGTTAATTGCAAAGTTCTTTAAATCATTTTCTTCAACAAACTGGTCGAAAACGTCCGTTCCAAGAACTACAGCAGGCGGGACAAATATTTTTACATTCTCAAACTGGTTCCGGACATCGTAATTATTGATAAGCGTGTTTACAAACCCGAGACCCCTCGCTTTACCCCCGAGAGAACCTCCACCAATTCTTGCAAAGCTGCTGTTGGGATCGAAAGTCTCTTTTGAAAAATCTGTAATTATACCTCTTTGCCTGTTGTGCCGGTAGCTTCTTAATATAAGGATAAGATTATCTCTTAAAGCCTGTACAGATGGGTAATCCGAGATTTTGCGGGGACGCAGCTTGTGTGCAAGCCAGAATTCGGTTCTTGCTTTTAACCAGTTTGAAAAATGATTTCTTTCTGCATGGAATCTTATACTTTCTTCAGGGACAACTTTTAACTGCTGCTCGATGCTTAAAAGATCATTTGCTCGTCCTACTTCAATCCCGTCAGGAGTGCTGAATACAAAATCTCCAAAGCTGAAATAATGATTCATAAATTGTCTTAATTCATTTAAAAGGAAAGGAGAATTTTTTAAAATGAAAGAAGCATTTGCAGATTCTGCAAGCCTGGCGTTCTCAGGCATGTTGGACATTAAGAGAATAGGAATATCGAAATGATCCTGCTTGACATTTTTTGCAAACTCAACTCCTGCCTGAGAGTCAGGCTCGCCTTTGCGTGGAAAATCAATATCCGAAATAATCCCGAGAAGAAATTCTTTATAAAGCTTGTAGAAACCCCACGCTTCTTCATAATTGGAACACAAGAGTATTTTGGGTCTTGCACGCATTCTTAAAAATTTATGCGAAAGATTTATTCCTTCGGAAATTAATCTCTGGGATTGCTTTAACATTTCCGTATAAATGATCGGGAGAAATGAAGAATAATATCTTACATTGTCTTCAATTACAATTACAGTTTGTACACCGACCATCTTTGTATCGTGGTCGACGTTCATCCTGTCTTCCAGGTATTTTATCATAGCAATAATTATTCTGAAATCTCCCTGCCAGATAAAAATTTTATCAAACACAGAAGTATCTTCCTGGAGAAGCAGGTTGTTCAATTCTTTATTGTCGTGTGCAAGAAGAACGATTGGAATTTTCAGGTTGGATTCTTTAACGAGCCGTGCAAAATTTGCAACCGGCATATCTTCGACGTGCATAGTAGTAATGATCATATCGAAACGTTTTTCATTTCTCGCTAAATCTAATGCCTCGGCTCCGCTTGAAACTCTTGTCAGTTCCGGTGAATGGCTGAGGTTTAATCCCTGGTATTCATTCCTTATAAGCTCATAAAGTCTTCCGTCTTCTTCGAAAAGGTAAAGATCATAAAGACTTGAAACGAGAAGAATGTCCCTGATTCTTAAGCGCATAAGGTTTTGAAAACCCTGGAAACGGTTTCCATAGCCATGCTCGACCCAGAGGTCGTCAAACTTATCTCTTATATCTTCAAAGCGTGGTTTCATTATTTAAATAATTCTTTTACCTTTGTAATAACCTCACCCCTTGCCTCTCTCCTTACCCGCTTCGACAAGCGAAGCGAGGCGAGCTAAGGAGAGGGGACAACGTGAGGTAAAATATTTTACACAACTCCCTGGTCAATCATAGCATCGGCAACTTTTAAGAAGCCGCCAATGTTGGCTCCGTTTACATAGTTGCCGGGAGTACCGAAACGGTCAGCCATTTCAATGCAGGTACGATGAATTTCATGCATAATCATTCGAAGCCTGTTATCAACTTCCTCTCTTGTCCACGGAAGCCTCATAGAATTCTGAGTCATTTCTAATCCTGAAACGGCAACGCCGCCTGCATTAGCAGCTTTTCCCGGTCCGTATAATATTTTATTATCGAGAAATATTTTTACACCATCGAGTGTTGTAGGCATATTTGAGCCTTCGCTTACAACATAAACACCATTGTTCAATAAATTCTGAGCATCTTTTCCATTTATTTCATTTTGTGTTGCAGAAGGGAAAGCACAATCAGCTTTATGGTTCCAGAGAGGATTGGACTCATCTTTCAGATTTATTTCTTTGTAGACAGCACTTTTATATTTGTCTGTATATTCTTTTATTCTTCCACGCCGGACGTTTTTTAAACTCATAACAAATGCGAGCTTTTCCCTATTAATTCCTTCTTCATCATAAATATATCCGTTGGAATCTGAAAGTGTTACCGGTTTTCCGCCAAGGTCGAGAATTTTTTCAATTGTGTATTGTGCAACATTTCCGCTGCCGGATACAAGACAGATTTTTCCTTCCAATGTTTCACCTTTTTTTTGAAGCATCTCCGCTGCAAAATAAACAGAACCGTAACCTGTTGCCTCGGGGCGAATTAAAGAACCGCCCCAGTTTATTCCTTTCCCGGTAAGAACTCCTGTAAATTCATTTCTTAGTTTTTTGTACTGACCAAAGAGATAGCCGATCTCCCTTCCGCCAACTCCAATGTCACCAGCAGGAACATCAGTGTTTGAACCAATGTGCCTGAATAATTCACTCATAAATGCCTGGCAGAAACGCATTATCTTTAAATCACTTTTTCCTTTAGGATCGAAATCGGAGCCGCCTTTTCCTCCTCCCATCGGTAAAGTTGTTAAGCTGTTTTTAAATACCTGTTCAAACGCAAGAAATTTTAAGATGCTAAGATTAACCGAGGGATGAAATCTTAAGCCGCCTTTGTAAGGACCAATTGCACTGTTCATTTCTATCCTGTAGCCTTTATTCACAAATATTTCTCCCTGGTCATCTACCCATGGAACCCTGAACATAATAACTCTTTCAGGTTCTATAATTCTTTCCAGAATTTTTGCAGTCCTGTATTCGGGATGTTTTTCGAAAACGATAGAGAGAGATTCGGCAACTTCCTCAACTGCCTGGTGAAATTCCGGTTCGCCCGGATTTTTTGCTTTTACTTCTGCGATTAAACTTTTAATATAGTCGGACATTTAAGCCTCCTGATAAAACTGTAAATTGAATAGCGGGGGATACTTTGTACGTGCTTTTTGATTAATCCGGTATAGATTTGCGCACACCGTGGGCAACAGTAAATGTATTTTTCCCCTTTGATTATTCGGAAGATTCTGACATTCATTTGAGTAGTTTCTTCCACTAACTATTACTACTAACCAAAATTAGTAATTATATCCTTTAAAAACCCGCACAATTTGTCACCGCCATTTCCCGGCATAAGGAACAAAAGTTGTTTCTATTTTTAGAAAATTTCTGGTGTAAAGAAATTTATTTGTTTCGTTTTGAGAGGAAGGATAAATTAAACTTATCTTGTTAAAAATTTAACC
>Ga0209212_1002830_pt1 | contig 23878 bp, 15 predicted proteins | sample RifGroC2_FD_183996 | JGI IMG/M metagenome (GOLD analysis project Ga0209212, IMG submission 183996) | Groundwater microbial communities from Rifle, Colorado, USA - Groundwater C2 (SPAdes) (version 2) | ecosystem: Environmental > Aquatic > Deep subsurface > Groundwater | place: Rifle, Colorado... | reverse complement strand
GGGTGCAATTCCCGCCCAGGCCTCCACAGTTTTTTCGCAAGCTACCCCGCCCGCCGCGGGGTATTTTTGTGATAAACTTAGGAGCGTATGGCTAAAGGACAGAAATTAGTAATTTTTGACGGTAATGCGCTGTTGCATCGGGCGTATCATGCCCTACCGCCGCTTACAACCAAAGACGGTACGTTAGTTAATGCCGCTTACGGTTTTACCACTATTTTTTTGAAAGTACTGAAAGAGCTCAAGCCGGAGTTTGTGGCCGTAACTTTTGACCGCAAGGAGCCGACTTTCCGGCATGAGGCTTTTAAAGAATACAAAGCCCAGCGTGAAAAAAAGCCGCAGGAATTATACGACCAGATTAGTATCATTAAGGATATTGTAACGGCTTTTGGCGTACCTATTTTTGAAGCCAAAGGTTATGAAGCCGATGATATTATTGGCACTGTGACCAAAAAAACAAGCACTGCCGGCTTGGAAAGTTTAATTGTGACCGGTGATTTGGATACTTTGCAATTAGTAGATGACCTTACCAGTGTCTACACTTTGCGCAAAGGGTTAGCCGATACCGTTACCTATACACCCGCAGCGGTATATGACCGCTATGGTTTAAAGCCGGAGCAATTAGTGGAATACCGGGCTTTGAAAGGCGATCCGTCTGATAATATCCCCGGGGTTAAGGGTATTGGCGAGAAAACTGCCGTTGAACTAATTAAGCAATTTCACAGCGTGACTGGTTTATACGACTCCCTAAAAAAGAATAATGCTCAGGTTAAAAAACTTTCGCCGCGCTTGCGAGAATTATTAATTGTCTCGGAGCCAGAAGCCAGGTTGGCACGCAAGCTTTCTGAGATTGTGCGCGACGTGCCGATTGATTTTTCCACCGAAGCTTGCCGACTTAAAGGTTTTGAGCTGTCTAAGATTGCTGAACTTTTTCATGCTTTGGAATTCAAATCTTTGCTCGGTCGTTTGCCGGAACTTGGCGCTAAACTTAATTTAACTCCGCGCGGTGATTCAGTTAATTCCGCTAAATCCGATGCACCTAAAGGTGAGTATCAACTTATTACTACAGCTCAAGATTTGACCTCGTTAGTAAAGAAATTATCCCAAGCTAAAGAATTGGCAGTAGACACCGAAACCTCAGGGCTTGATCCCCAGCAAGCCAAGTTGGTAGGCATTTCTTTATCAGTAAAGTCAGGTGAGGCTTATTATTTACCATCTTCTTTGTCTGATAATTCTGCCTGGACAGCCTTAGGCAAAATTTTGGCGGATGCCAAAATTGCTAAAGTGGCTCACAATGGTAAGTTTGATACCCATATTTTGCGACAAGCGGGATTAGAGTTTAAGGGTTTGAATTTTGATACTTTGGTGGCGGCTTATTTATTGCAAAGCGGCGAGCGCGGTTTGGATTTAAAATCTTTGGTTTACCAGGAATTGGGCGTGGCTATGACGCCAATCACTGAGCTTTTGGGCGAGCGCGGCAAGAAGCAAAAATCCATGGCCGATCTAACGCCGCCAGCAGTGAAAGATTATGCCTGTGCTGATGCTGATTACACTTTGCGCTTAAAAGCCAAGCTTGAGCCAGAGCTTAAAAAGCAAGGTTTGGCTGAACTATTTAATGAGGTTGAGATGCCGTTAGTTTTAGTACTTACCGATATGGAAGAGAGGGGCGTTAAAATAGACAGTGATTATTTAGCTCAGCTTAGTAAGACCATGGAGCGCGATATTTCCGGACTGGAAAAACTTATTTATAAAGAAGCGGGCACGGAATTTAATGTCAGTTCGCCTAAACAGTTAAAAGAAGTGCTGTTTAATAAACTCAAAATTTCACCAGAAGGTTTGCGCCACACCAAAACCGGAGTTTCCACCGCCGCCTCCGAGCTTGAAAAAATGCGCGGCCTGCATCCGATTATTGAACATTTGTTTCACTACCGTGAATTAACTAAGTTGCTTTCCACTTATGTGCTAGCTTTGCCGGAATTGGTAGACTCAAACACTGGCCGGGTGCACTCCAGTTTCAACCAGACAGTAGCGGCTACTGGCCGGCTATCTTCATCTGATCCTAATCTGCAGAATATTCCCATTCGGGGCGAATGGGGTGGAATTATTCGTCAGGCTTTTGTGGCTGAACCCGGAAATTTGCTAGTGTCGGCTGATTATTCGCAGATTGATTTGCGCATGGCCGCGCACCTTTCGGGTGACCAGCGCATGCTGGAAGTTTTTACTAAAGGAATGGATGTGCACGCCGCCACCGCCAGCTTTATATTCGGCGTGCCACAGAACAAAGTAACGCCTGATCAGCGCCGTACCGCCAAAGAAGTTAATTTCGGCATTTTGTATGGCATGGGCGCTTTTGGTTTAGCCGAGCGTACCGGCTTATCTAATAGCGAAGCCCGGCAATTTATTGATCGCTATTTCAAGAGTTTTGCTCGCCTTAAGGCCTGGCTGGAGGAAGTGAAAGACGAGGCCAGGAAAACCGGCGAAGTGCGCACACTTTTGGGCAGAAAGCGGAAATTGCCGGAAATAAATTCAGGAATTGCCCAAGTGCGCTCAGCCGCCGAGCGGGTAGCCATTAATTTGCCAGTGCAAGGCACGGCCGCTGATCTGATGAAAGTGGCGATGGTTAAAATTCACGATAAATTACCGGCCGCCAGCGCCAAGGCCAAGATGATTATGCAGGTGCACGATGAATTAGTGTTTGAGGTGCCAAGAGCGGATGTGACTAAGGTAGCCAGCGTGGTGAAGCAGGAAATGGAAAATGCTATAAAACTTAAAGTGCCGGTAGTGGTGGAGGTAAAAGCGGGGCCTAACTGGGCCCAAATGGAGAAGGTATAGTATGTTGCTGGATATTGTAATTCTACCATCTACTAAAGAACGAAGAAGACTAGGCTTGTTTGCTAAGCAATTAAGTAAAAGATATAAGGCTAGATATATAGTTGATAACAAGAATTTAATACCACATATTTCGTTATATCATTTTCGTACTTCAACGACCAAACTTAAGATAATTGAAAAGGCAGTAAAAAAAGCAATCGGTTCAAAAAAACATCTTAGCATTGAAGGTAAATTGATACATAAAGGCAGATATTCCATTGAGTTAATATTAAGAAAAACAGAAGCATTGAGGCTTTTAAATAAATCCATCTTGCGTTATTGTGCTCTTTTTAGAACAGGAGTGATGCCAAATACATTTGAACAAAAGATGACTAAGCAAGTTAAGAAGGCTATTCGTGATTATGGTACGGTTGGTACTGTTATTAATTTTGAACCACATGTAACACTTTTAGCTGACTTTAAAGATAAACAAGTAGAAACAAGAAAGGGTATTATTGGGACATATCGAGTAAAATTTATAGCCAAAGAGGTTGCAATCGCTGAAGTAAATAGTTGGTACCAAGTGACACGAATTATAAAAAGGCTTAGGATATAAAATTATGCCAACCAAGAAAACAACCAAAACTATTGTCAAACCTGCTTCGGTGCAACTTTGGTACGGCGAGAACCAGTCATTATTGGCAATTGAGCTATCAAAGTGGCTCGGACTTTTCCGTGCTAAGTATCCGGCGGCTCTGGTGCGGCAATTTGTTTATAATGAGGCTAATCAATCGGAATTAGCCGCGGCCTTACACCAATCAATCAACAGTAACAGTTTTTTTGCCAGCAAAACTTTTATTGTGATTACAGATTGCCTGGCAGCTGAGGCTAAAAGCGAAGTGGGAAAATTAATTGAGCAAGCCTGCTCTCAGCCGCCGGCTGATTTAATTTTAGTGCTGATTGAGACCAAGAAAATAGCTTGGTCTAAACCCTTGCCTAAAATTATAAAAAAATCAGCCGAAGCGGGAGCAGTGAAATTAAAAGAATATCTTGAATTACCTTTAGTAGAAATTGAACGGTGGATTGTAACCCAGGCTAAAGAACGGAACGGGAAATTTGCCCCTCAGGCTACCCGAATTTTAGCCCAAGCTGTTGGTAATGATTTTATAGCCTTGGATAATGAAATTGCCAAGCTAATTGCTTGGCGTGGTGATGAGGAAGTAAGATCTGCTGACATTGATTTATTAGTAACACCGAAATTAACTGAAGATGTTTTTGCTTTTATTGATGCAGTTGGCCGACGGGATATGCGCGCGGCCCAAGAAACCCTAAACCGCCAATTTGCCCAAGGTGTTAGTCCGCAAAGTCTAATTGGTTTGTTGGCTTGGCACGTGCGTGTTTTGGCCATAGTGCGCCAATCGCTCGATAGCACTGACAAACGTTTGGCCGCGCGGGAATTGGCAGAAAATTTAGGTTTGCATCCGTTTGTGGTCACAAAAGCGCTACAGCAAATACCTTATTACTCGGCCGAACGGGTAGCTTGGCTTTATGGTGAGCTTTCTAGTTTGGATGTAAAACTTAAAAGCACCAGGACAGAACCGGAAGTATTGTTTAGTCTTTTTTTAAGCAAATTAAGTGTCCTTAAACCAGCAACTGGTTCTGGCTTAGATATTTAAAAAACACCCCACCAAATGGGATGTTTTTGATATTACAAGTAAGCTACTTTTTTGTCTTATTGAATGATTTCATTAAGCGAGACTTCAGCCTGGCCGCAGTATTGTGTTTAAGCGTACCTTTTTGGCTGGCCTTATCTAGTAATTTAATAGCCTGGGAGGCTAATTTGGCAGCTTCACTGCCCTTGGCAGCAATGGCGCGGCGGGCATAACGTAAAGCTATTTCCACCCCGGATTTTAATTGGCGATTGCGGGCGGTGCGCTTTTTAGTTTGCCGCAAAGCTTTCGCTGCCGCTTTGGTATTTGGCATATAAGAAAATCAAAATTTAAAAATCAAATATATAGTAAAATGTCGTTTAGTTGAGAGCGTGCAACTAAGTTGCAGTGGGGCTATGCCCCGTACCGTTCCGTCCTGTGCGGATCTGGTTCGGGGTAAGTGTAAGGGTGTAATAATTTTTTGTCAACTGTTTAGTTATTTAACTTCTGGCGCAGGATTGAGCTTTTATATCGGTCAGCCCGATATGGCTTTAAGCGAACCAATTGGATATTCAAACCTAATACTTTAAAATCATCAGCTAAGGTAGTGGTTAAGAGAAATTGATCATAACCTAGCGCGATAATGTCCGGCTCTAATTCCCGTACCAGTTTGTAGCGGTGGCTTAGCTCTATTTGTCCAAGTAAGGCCTTGGTGACAAAAGGCAGTTTAGCGATGGCATTTAGGCGAAATTGTTCATTTTGTATCGGATGCTTACCCTTAAGTTTTTCCGAATTTTTGTCGCGCGCTACCACCACATAAAGCTCGCGCCCCAATTTGCGCGCTTGGCGCAAAAAAGAAAGATGCCCCGGATGTAGTAGATCAAAAGTACCAAAAACTAGGACACGGTTTTGTTTAGGCTCTTGACTCATAGTCATTCTTATTATAGGGTAGCATCATAAAAAAAACTAATACATTCTTTAAAATAATCAATAGCGAGGATAAAATGCTGGAAATAAAACGTTCATATGATTCCTACAAATGGGAAAATGGAACCCCTTTGTTATTTGTGACAATGGCAGAGAAAGCGGCACTAATAGAAGAACTAATTAAACAAGTTCTTGATAGTAAATATAAGTATGATTTATTGGTTTCAATTGGACAGAGTGGAATACCTTTAGGAGTAATATTCTCAAAAGTATTAGACATACCACATGCAATTTTTAGGGCAAAAGCCTATAACGAAAGTTTAACTAACCAAAGTGGAACCAAGCACCAGGTCATAGTAGCAAAACATTCATTGTTTATTGATCAAAAAAAGAATTTTACTTCTTTGCCGTATAATCTTAGCCATTTTTACGAAAATGTTTTAGTAGTTGATCATCTTATTGATTCAGGTGATTCAATAACAGCCGTGATAGAGGATATCCAAGCTAGACACCCTGGCAATAATCTATTTCATACAGCTTGTTTATGGCGAAAGAGCTGGTCAAAATATAAGGCAAATTATGTTGGTATGATTGAGTATCCTGAGCCATTGACCGGAATAATGCCTTGGATCGTGGAACCTGATGAAGTCCTAATAAAAAAACTAAGAGAAAAAATTAATCTAAACTGAAAGTAATATCCATTTCCCCTAGGGCTACCTGCGTGTAGCCCTTTTTCCTTTTTTAGAAAAATCGCCCAGTTCATTTATCTGATCTCGGATTACAGCCGCCCGTTCAAATTCCAGGTTTTGGGCAGCCAATTCCATCTGAGAGTTAAGGTCAGTGATTATATGTTTTAGTTCGTCAGGGGAAATTTTATCAAGTTTTAATTCTTTAATCAGCGGAATTGGTTCGGTGGAAATTTTAGCACCAGCCAGCCGTGATTCGCTTATCGCTTTTATAATAGTTTTTGGTTTTATTTTATGTGCACGATTGTAGTCTTCCTGGATCTGCCGGCGGCGATTAGTTTCGCTGATAGCCCGCTTCATGGAATTGGTTAAAACATCGGCATACATAATCACATGACCGTCAGCGTGGCGGGCAGCTCGGCCCATGGTTTGAATCAGGGCAGTTTCACCACGTAAGAAACCTTCTTTATCTGCATCTAAGATCGCCACCAAGCTAACCTCAGGCAGATCCAAACCTTCACGCAGGAGATTAATACCAACCAGTGCATCTACCTCTCCCAGACGCAGACTCCGCAAGATTTCCAAACGCTCCATAGTGTCAATTTCAGAGTGAAGGTAGTGAACTTTAATACCCTCGTCAGTTAAATAATCAGCCAGGTCCTCGGACATTCTTTTGGTCAGGGTAGTAATCAAGACGCGCTGTTTTTTCTTGGTGCGTTCGCGCACTTGGTGCACCAAGTCATCCACTTGGTGCTTGGTTGGTTTAATTTCAATAGTCGGGTCTAAGAGTCCCGTGGGGCGGATTAATTGTTCCACTATTTGTTCTGATACTTTTTTTTCATAGTCACCAGGGGTGGCGGAAAAATAAACCAGCCGGTTAACTTTTTTATTGAATTCATCAAAACTTAAGGGGCGATTATCAAAGGCTGCGGGCAGTCTAAACCCGAAATCAATCAGAGTTTGTTTGCGTGATCGGTCGCCAGCCAGCATGCCGGTAATTTGCGGAATGGTCATATGTGATTCGTCAATAAATACCAAGGCATCTTTAGGCAAATAATCCAGCAAAGTATAAGGCGGCTCCCCTAGTTTACGTCCATCAAAATAACGAGAGTAGTTTTCTATGCCGTTGCAGTAGCCGACGGTGCGCATCATCTCCAAGTCAAAATTGGTGCGCTCTTTCAAGCGCTGGGCTTCTAATAATTTACCAGCTTTGGTAAATTCATTTACCTTAATTGATAGATCTTTTTCAATCATATCTAATGATTCGGTAAATCTTTCCGCCGGTGCCACATAATGGGTGGCTGGATAAATATCGATGTTAGTTAAACCAATTGTAGTTTCGCCAGTTAAAATAGTCCGCTCTTCTATTGTTTCAATAACATCGCCGTTAAACCCCAAGTGTACATATTTATCTAGAGCGTCAGCTGGATATATATCTACCATTTCACCTTTAACCCGGAAAGTCCCGCGGTGAAAATCAACATCATTGCGACTGTATTGCAATTCAGCCAGCCGGCGCAAAAGCTTTTGTCGAGGGAAAGCGGCATCTTTTTTAAGTTGAATTCTGATTTTGGCATATTCAGCCGGACTGCCTAAACCGTAAATACAGGACACGCTCGCTACTATAATAGTATCGCGTCGCGAGAGGATGCTTTGGGTGGCGGCGTGTCTTAATCTGTCTATTTCCTCATTAAGCTGCGTTTCTTTTTCAATATAAGTATCAGAGGAAGGAATGTAAGCTTCTGGCTGATAATAATCATAATAAGAAACAAAATAATTCACCGCGTTTTCTGGAAAAAATTCCTGAAATTCAGCAGCTAATTGTGCGGCCAAAGTTTTATTATGGGAGATAATCAAAGCCGGCCGTTGCAATCGGGCAATCACATTAGCCATGGAAAAGGTTTTGCCGGAGCCGGTTACCCCCAATAATGTTTGATGCCTTAGGTTGCGCCTAAGGCCGGCCTCAAGCTTATCTATAGCCTGCGGCTGGTCGCCAGTCGGTTTGAAGGGAGATTTCAGATGAAATTTATTCTGGTTCATAGAGTATGGTTTATAGCAGTTGTCTCGCCCCGTAGCGTGCGAGCGTCAGTGAGCTCTGCTGTGGGGTCGCCAGTCGGTTTAAATTTTGCCTTAAGTTTGAATTCCATGCTACGCAGATAGTATGCCTCAGTGCTAAATAAAAATAAACCCAGCCTAGATAAATTTTGTTTTGTCAATAAGGTTTATAGGCCTTATAATAAAGATATGATAGCTCAAATTAAAGGCGTAATAGCGGCGGCAACCGAACGCTCGGTGGTAGTTGAGTTGGGAGGTGTTGGTTATGAAGTTTTTGTCACACGGGAGTTGGCTACCAAAATGAAGCCCGGCAAAGAGGTGACGCTTTATACTCATTTTAATGTACGGGAAGATGCCCAGGAACTTTTTGGTTTTACCGAATCAAAAGATTTATCATTTTACAAATTATTGCTAACCGTTTCCGGTGTAGGTCCTCGTTCAGCCCTTAACATCATGGATACGGCCCGGCCGGACGATATCCGCCAGGCTGTTGCCCGCGATGATGCCGCCAGCCTCCATCGCGTTCATGGTATAGGTAAAAAAACCGCGGAAAGATTAGTTACTGAACTTAAAGATAAAGTAGAGATGGCTACTAGTGGTGGTACAGTCACTAGTGATGATGCCGCCCTAGTAGAAGCGATTACGGGTTTGGGCTATTCATTGGCGGAAGCTAGACGGGCTGTTAAAGAAACATCTGGGCAAGGGGAAAGCCTGTCGGACAAAATAAAATTTGCCTTAAAGTATCTAGGTAGACAGTAATAGTTATGTGGCGAGAGCTTGAGAGCGAAACCGAACATTGGGGTTTTATTCAGGCTGCTGGTTTGCAACCAGGCATTTTTTTACAATCGCCGGCTTGGGCAAAACTTCAGGAACGTTTAGGCTTAGCTACCAGAACAATTGGTTATTTTCAAGATAATAAGATAATTGGATTAGTCCTGTTAATTAAAAGCCAGTTACCTTTTCAGTATTTTTATTGGTTTGCCCCCAAAGGGCCACATTTTATAGCTGATTGTTCAGATGTTATTAAACAAGAGGCCTTATTAAATTTGGTGAATTATTTAAAGTCTGATAAGACAATCTTTTTAAGAATTGAACCAAATATCTCACCAGCTAAATCTTGCAAAACAAAACCAGTAAATCCGTCAGCTACTAGCGTGGTTGATTTTAAGCCTGCCTGGGAGTCGATAATTGCCAACATGCACGAAAAAACTCGCTATAACATGCGTTTGGCTGAACGCAAAGGTTTGAAATTCCGTTGGGCTAACTTAGCTGAGTTTGATAATTTTTGGAATTTACTTCAGGAAACAGCCAAACGGGACAATTTTCGCACCCATGAGTTTGATCATTACAAAACCATGCTGGAATTGTTCGGTTCTGTGCCTCTGGATACTTCAGAGTTGGCCTGTCGTTTGGGTTTAGTAGAGTATAATGGAAAATTATTAGCAGCCAACTTAGTACTTGTATGCAATAAGCAGGCAACGTATCTTCATGGCGCCTCTAGCCGGGAACATCATGAATTGATGGCACCTTATTTATTACATGGCGAGGTGATGAGGCAGCTAAAAGAAGCTGGTTGCAAAAGTTATGATATGTGGGGAGTGCAACCACAGGATGGCAGTTTAAAAAATTGGGCCGGGTTTACCCGCTTTAAGGTAGGCTGGGGTGGCCAATATTATGAAGCCCCGGGCACATTTGATTATCCAATTAAAAAAATACTTTATTTAGTTTATCGTTTGGCGCGCAACTTGCGTTAATAAATATTTATGGTTCCGCTTGAGCGAGCAATTTTAAATACGTTGGTCTGGTTTGATTTATGGCATCAACCACTGACAGCTTTTGAGTGTTGGTATTTTTTATGGAATGAAGACGGCTTAGTAGCTGATAGTATACCATCTGAAGTAAGCTCAGCTTTGATTTCTTTGGAAAATAAAAAATTAGTAAAAATTAATCGAAATTTTTGGCAATTGGCAGATTCCCCCTCATACACTGAAGAAAGGTTAGCCAGAGCGCGTTGGTCTATTGGCAAACGGCAGCGGGCGGAGAGGGTAGCTAAATTAATAATGAAATTGCCTTTTGTCCGTTTAGTGGCTTTGGCTAATACCAATGCCAGCGAAGGCGCCAAACGCGATAGTGACATTGATTTGTTAATTATTGTTAAGGCGGGACGAATATTTTTAAGCCGGTTATTAATTACCACTCTAGTGCAATTACTTGGCTGGCGTCGGCACGGTGTTAAAGTAGCCAATAGAATATGTTTATCTTTTTATTTGGCTGACAATGAGCTTAATATTAAATCATTAGCTTATCCCGATGACCCTTATCTAATTTATTGGTTGGCGAGCTTGCAACCATTGGCAGATTTTGGGACTTTTAATAATTTATTAGCAGACAATGCCTGGGCACAAAATTTTATACCCCATAGATATTTAGTTTTTAAGGCAGCTAATACCCAAACAGTAGCTAATAGTAAGCTTATTTGGCCGGAACAGGCTCTGGTGGGCAGATTAGGTGATGTGCTAGAGTATGGAGCACGGCGTTTGCAGCTTTTTTTGATAAGCCGGCACAAGGATTCACGCCTGGGTGATGGTTCTAGCGCTGTGGTTGTTAGCAATAATATTCTAAAATTCCATGAAAGCGATCAGCGCCCGCAATTGGCTAAGAATTTTCGGGAAAGGCAACAACAAATATTAGCTAAATATATATAATTATGATTCCGCCAATTATTATTGCCGCTGCCGGTCGCGGTACCAGAATGAAGGAGCTGGCGCAAGCGACGCCAAAGCATTTAATTGAGGTGAAGGCTAAGCCTTTTTTGTATTATCTTTTATTTCATATATATAAAGCCGGATTAAAAAGAGTGATCATTGTTACCGGACACCTATCAGCTGAGTTTGATAAATTTATCAAGTTATATAATGCGGAATTTCCCGGCCTTCAGGTAGTGAATCAATATGAGGCTGTTGGCCAAGAAAAATACGGTTCGTTAATGCCGTTATTGGCCGTGCGCAATATTATTCAATCAGAACCTTTTTTAGTGGTGAATGGGGATCATTTATATTCGGTTCGGGATTTAGATGTTTTCCGGCAAGTAAACCAAGATTATAATTACATAGCCGCCACCACAGTAGATGATCCGACCAAATTTGGCACCTTAGTAACTGACAGTGATAGCCTGCTAGTTAGAATTGATGAGAAGGTACCCGAGCCTGTTACTAATCTTATAAACGCCGGCCTGTATCGTTTTACGCCGGAAATTTTTTCAGCAGCCGATGAAGTAACCATATCTCCCCGAGGCGAGTATGAAATTACCGATGCTATTACGGCGCTGGCTCAGCAAAAAAAAGTAAAAATTGTATCCTTGCAGGATTATTGGCTTGATTTCGGGCGACCAGAAGATATTGCCGTGGCTGAAAGTATAATAGATAATAATTACAAAACATAAACCAAATTAGTCTTTTATAATCTTGCTCCCGTATTTTCACCCTTTGGGTGATCACCCGCAGGGTGACTCTGTCACGCCACTTGTGTGCGCCCATAGCTCAATGGATAGAGCGTAAGCCTCCGGAGCTTAAAATAGAGGTTCGATTCCTCTTGGGCGCAAAGAGGTGACGTGATAAAAATAGGATGTGAGTTGGAGTTTATCCGCCGAAGGCGGAGAACCTCTGATGCAGGTTCGATTCCTGCCGGGAGCAAAAGCCAATATTCTTATCAGTTTAATCTTATAGTTGACTTAATGCGGGTAAATCAGGCTAGCGGAATTGGGCTTATTGTTATATACTTAAAACCGTAATCTTAAATCTCTAATTTCTTTAATTTTGCTTGCTGTTCCTAATGAAGTAGGGGCACCGAGCCTTTAATATGTATGGATATTAGTCAAATAACCTCTGCATTTTCACCAGTTCCGCCCACCCCGCAGTCTGGAGTGTGGCAAGTTTTGGCCAAGGTAAATCGGTGGGGCCTTAGGCTATTAACTTTGTTGTTACCTCTGTTCATTTTGCCTTTTACTTTTGAGGCTTTTGAGTTTAGCAAGCAAGTACTGCTTATTGGCCTAGGCTTTATTTTATTGGTTATTTGGTTTAGCCAGGCTGTGGCTAGCCGTCAGGCTAGTATGCTGAAATCACCGCTTAATTGGGCGGCCCTAGCTTTATTGGTAGTGACCATTGTCGCCGCTGTAACTTCAGTTGATCCGATTAATTCAATATTAGGTTATTACGGCAGATTCAATGGCGGAGTAGTTAGCTTGGTTGGCTATTTGTTATTCTTCTTTTTAGTAACTGTAAATTCTAGAACACGCGAAGATATTCATTGGTTGTTAGGATCCTGGCTTAGTGGTGTGGGTTTGAGCAGTCTGATTTTATTGGTGCAACTCTTGGGTGCACGCTGGCTGCCATTTGCCTTTGCTCAAGTGTCTAGTTTTACGCCCCTAGGCGGAGCCCTGAACGCCGTGGTTTTAATTTTGGCAGCTTCTTTCCCGCTGGCTATTTATTTTTCTCGTTCAGCCAGCAAAGCTTGGTTGCGTATTTTGAATATTTTGCTGGCGGTGTTAACGATCGTATTAGTTTTTATGGTTGATTACCATTTTGGTTGGTTGGGGTTAGGTGTAGGTTCATTGGTCTGGCTTGGCTTATTGTTTTATAAAAATGAGAGCACCAGTTTCCAATGGACTGTTATTCCCGCTATTGCCATTTTATTGAGTGTGATTGCTTGGCCGCTGGTGTTGGTAAATATCACCCGGGTTTCAGTGCCGGTGGAAGTAAACTTATCATTACCGGCTAGCTGGCGTATTGCCTTGCAGAATGCCAAAAGTAATCCTTTGCTTGGTACTGGACCAGATACATTCAGTTATGGTTTTTCTAAATTCAAGCCAGATGGTTTTAATGATTCTAATTTTTGGTCTTTCCGTTTTGACCGGGCTACTTCAGAATATGCCCAACTCTTAAGCACTACCGGTTTCTTAGGTCTGGCAGTTTATTTGGCCGTGTTTATTATGGGTTTGTATTTGTGCTGGCGAGTGTTGAAAGACAAACAAGCTAATGATTGGTATTTGCGTGCTGTTTTGGCTGCTAGTTTTGTCGTTTTAGTGACGGCTCAGGGAGTTTATTTCTTAAATACCGTCATGGCGGTAATGACGTGGCTGGTGTTGGGCTTACTGGCAGTTGTCAGCAGCCGTGGCGAGAGAAACTTATCTTTAACTGATTCGCCACGAACCTCACTATCATTTTCTTTTGGTTTGGCTGTAGTTGTTTTGGTTGGGGTGGCGGTGTGGCTGGGGCTTGGGCGATTTTGGTTGGCTGATGTGGCTTATGCCAAAGCTCAGCGCGCGCCTTTGACAGTTGAAGGACTAAAACAAGCTGAAATAGATTTACTCAACTCTATTAATTTAAATCCCTGGCGAGATACATATCGTGTAACTTTAGCTCAAGTGTATTTGGGACTGGCTAATTATGAAGCCAGTCAACCAGTAGCTGAGAAAAAAGAAGATCAAGAAGTCCAAATAGCCCGTTTGCAAAGTTATATTGCCTCATCTATTTCCGCCGCTCGTTCCGCCACCGAGTTAGCCAGTCAAAGTGTGTCCAATTGGGAAGTGCTCGGCTCAATTTATCGAGGTACTGTTTTGTTTGCCCGTGACGCTGAACCTTGGGTGATAGCTTCTTTCCAAAAAGCAATTGACCTTGATCCGACCAATCCAGCATTGGTTACTGAATTAGGCAAAGCTTATCTAGTCTCTGCTAGTCGTAAACAACAGCTGGCCCAACAAGCGACTGATGAAGAAAAAGGAAAACTTGAAGCGGAGGCTTCCCAGCAATTAACTTTGGCGCAAGAACAATTCAGTCGCGCAATTAGTTTAAAGGCTGATTATTCCCCAGCCCATTTTCAGGAAGTAGTCGCTTTGGAATTGCAGGGTAAGTTTACTGAAGCTATAGATAAATTAGAGCGGCTGCGTCAGTCAATTCCTCAAGACATTGATGTTTTATATGAACTTGGAAGCTTGGCTTATAACACGAGCGATTATAATAAAGCGGAAGAAGCATTTGTCACAATTACGGCTTTGGTACCGAATCACTCCAACGCTCACTTTAGTTTAAGTTTGGTGTATCAGAAAAAAGGTGAAACTGATAAGGCAATTACCGAGCTAGAAAAGGTTTTAGAGCTTAACCCGGGCAATGAACAGGTAACAAAGTTACTGGATGATTTAAAAGCTGGTAAAACTGAAGAGCCAACTGCACCCGAAACGCCGCAACCATAAGCTAAACTTTCCGCTCCCGTATTTGCGCGGGGGCGGTTGTACTATGTCAATCAAACATAAGATTCGCAGCCTGGTGCCAGCACCAGTGTTGTCTGGCTACCATTATGCCTTAGCCGCAGTGACTGCGGCTTCTTTCGGCTTGCCCGCCAGCCGCTTGAAAGTTATTGGTATTACTGGCACTAAAGGTAAAACCTCAACCTCAGCCATGCTTTGGCATATTTTACAAAACACTGGGAATAAAGCCGGTCTTATTTCCACCGCTTTTTTTGCGGTGGGTGAGGATACAAAAATCAATGATATTAAAATGACCATGCCCGGGCGGGCTACTATGCAGCGACTGTTGCGGCAAATGATCAAAGCTAATTGCCATTATGCTGTAGTGGAAACTTCATCTGAGGGCTTAGTCCAATGGCGGCATCTTGGCATACCTTACGTAGCAGCTGTTTTTACTAATTTAGCGCCGGAGCATATTGAAGCTCATGGCACTTTTGTTAACTATCGCGAAGCTAAGGGCAGGCTGGCTCGCCAAATTGCGCGCCACGGCGGTACGGCGGTGGTTAACTTGGATGATATGGAGGCTGAATATTTTATTAGTCAATCTGGTAAACATGTTTGGGGCTATACTTTTAAAAATGTTTGCCAAGATAATATTGAACGCTGTATAGCAGCGGAAATAATTAAAACAAGTTCTGCTCAGGTTGAATTTAAAATAGATAATTTGAAAGTTAACATTCCAGTCGGCGGCGAATTTAATGCTTATAATGCCTTAGCGGCCATGACAGTGGCTTTGGAGCTTGGCATTCCATTAGAGCGATCAGCCGCTGCCCTGGCTTCTTTTGCTGGCACGCCAGGCAGACTGGAATTTGTACAGCTAAAGCCTTTTGCTGTAGTGGTTGATTATGCTCATACCCCGGAATCACTCTCGGCTCTTTATACAACCCTACAAGAAAGGGGGCGCTTAATTGCAGTATTAGGTTCATGTGGCGGCGGTAGAGATAAAGCCAAACGTATGCCTTTAGGAAAATTAGCCGGGCAATATGCCGATTCTGTAATTATTACGGATGAGGACCCCTATGATGAAAATCCACGTTCAATTATGGAGACAGTGGCTGAGGGCGTTCGCGAATCTGGCAAAAAAGAAGGTGAGAATTATTGGATTATAGAGGACAGACGCCAAGCAATTCAAAAAGCTTTATCTATGGCTAAAGAAGGGGATACTGTGGTTATCACTGGTAAGGGCGCGGAGCAGTGGCTAATGGTTGCCGGTAATAAAAAAATTCCGTGGGATGACAGAGAAGTGGTACGTAAAGAAATCAAAAATTTATAGTCCTAAGATAGCCTTATACAATTCCTGGCATACTAGAATTAGTAGTTGTGGATAACTAGAGCTATATTTTGGCTAATAATAAATAAAATCCCTAAAATTAGCCATAAATGCGTAATATAGCTAATTTTGGCTTAGGCACAGGCTTGACAACTTGACAGAGAAAGCCCTGGTTGGTAAACTCAATCTTACGTTTTTTCGCAAAATTCTATCAGGGATGTACCCTGTATTTGTGAACCAGCTTTGTCCTTAAAAGCAAATACTGACGCCACGCTTAATGCGTCTTTATTTTTTGGTGAAAAATTGATTATCCCACTACAAACTCGTTCCCTGAATTACAGGAGATTATATTTAGGGAAGGAGTAATTTTTATGTCTGACTCCAAAATTATTTTGCCTGCAGTCATCCGTGAGCGTCGTACTTTCACGCCCCTCAAGGACGCCATCCCACTGCCGGATTTAATTGAGATTCAGCGGTCATCTTATGACTGGTTTTTTGCGGAAGGGTTAAAAGAATTGTTTGATGAAATTTCTCCGATTCGCGATTTTATCGGCCGCGATTTGGAATTATATTTTTTGGATTACAAATTAGATGATCCGAAGTTTGATGAAGTGACCGCTCGGGCTAAGAATACTACTTTTGAATCGGCCTTGCGGGTTAAAACTCAATTAATCAATAAACGCACTGGCGAAATTAAAGAGCAGCAAGTTTACCTCGGTGATTTTCCCATCATGACGCCGCGAGGAACTTTTGTAATTAACGGCATTGAACGCGTAGTGGTTTCCCAGCTGATTCGTTCGGCTGGTGTTTTCTTCACTTCTGAGCTTATGCGCGGCCGCCGTTATTACGGTGCCAAGATAATTCCGAACCGCGGTGCTTGGCTGGAATTTGAAACTGATGCCAATAATGTTATTTGGGTTAAAATTGATCGCAAAAGAAAAGTAGCAGTGACTTCATTGATACGATCTTTTGGCATTGCTGATAATGAATCTATCAAAGCCAAGTTTTCTGAAGTTGATAATCACCCAGACAATCATTATATTGAGGCAACTTTAAATAAGGATGTTTCCAAAGACGAAGCGGAAGGGTTAATAGAAGTTTATAAGCGCATTCGCCCAGGCGACTTAGCGACGGTAGATAATGCCAAACAGTTGATTCATAACATGTTCTTTAATTTTGCTCGTTATGATTTTGGCCGGGTGGGGCGGTATAAGCTTAATCAGCGCTTTGGTTTTAATATTCCTAACACCAAGGAAACCAGAATTTTGCGGCCCGAGGATTTGATCATGATCGTGCGTGAAATAATCCGCCTTAATAACACCCAGGATGAGCCAGATGATATTGACCACTTAGGCAATCGGCGCGTGCGGGCAGTCGGGGAATTGGTTCAAAATAAATTCAGGGTTGGCTTAGCGCGCTTAGAGCGCATTGTAAAGGATCGCATGTCCACCCAAGATATTGCCACCCTCACTCCTAATCAATTGGTTAATGCCCGCCCGATTATCGGCGCCATCAAAGAATTTTTCATGTCATCTCAGTTGTCTCAGTTCATGGATCAAACCAATCCATTAGCTGAGTTGGAACACAAGCGTAGGCTTTCTGCCATGGGTCCTGGGGGATTATCCCGCGAGCGGGCTGGTTTTGACGTCAGAGATGTACACCGCACTCACTATGCCCGCATTTGTCCAATTGCCACACCGGAGGGGCCAAACATTGGTTTGGTTGGACACTTAGCATCTTATGCTCGGGTGAATAGTTATGGTTTTATTGAAACACCATTCCGCAAAGTATTGCATGATATAGCTAATGACGGGCAGATCGCTGTTGATGAAATATTGCGGGATAATGTTAATAATAAGAGTGGAGAATTAATTGGTCAGGCGGGCGAAAAAATCACGCCTGAGTTAGCCAAGAAACTAAAAGACAGCGACATGGCCACTGTACCGATAAAATCGCGAGTTACAAGCGAAATAGTTTGGTTGGATGCTTTTGAAGAAGAACAATTGGTCACAACTGCAGCGACTACTGAAATAGATTCCTCGGGTTATTTTAAAGAAGATAGAGTAGAGGTAAGAGAACACGGCGAACCAACCAAAGACTTTAATCACAAAGTTGACTGCATGGATGTAAGCCCTAAGCAGATTGTTTCTATTACAACATCATTAATACCTTTCTTAGAGCATGATGATGCGGTGCGCGCCCTTATGGGTACGAATATGCAGCGTCAAGCTGTACCTTGTATTCGTCCCCAGGCCCCACGCGTTGGTACAGGGGTGGAAGGTAAAGCCGCCCAAGATTCCGGGCAGACCGTGTTAACGGATGTTGATGGGGAAGTTAGTCTGGTTCAATCTGATCGTGTTGAGATTAAAGATGCTAAAAATAAAACGCATGCTTATCCTTTATTAAAGTTCATGCGTTCCAATGCTTCTACTTGTTTGAATAATAAGCCAGTGGTAAACAAGGGTGATCAAGTAAAGAAAGGAGACGTAATTGCCGACGGGGCAGCTACTGAAAAAGGTGAATTGGCTTTGGGACAAAATTTAGTCGTTGCTTATATGGCCTGGGAAGGTGGTAACTATGAAGATGCCATATTGCTTTCAGAAACTTTGGTGCATGACGATCGTTACACTTCAATTCATATTGAGGATTACACTATTGATGTGCGCGATACCAAATTAGGGCCGGAAGTCGTTACCCGTGATATTCCGAATGTGGGTGATGAGAAATTGAAAGATTTAGATGAAGCTGGTGTTATCCGTATTGGTGCTGAAGTGTCTTCCGGTGATATTTTGGTTGGTAAAATTACCCCGAAAGGTGAAACTGAATTATCGGCTGAGGAAAAATTATTACGCGCTATCTTTGGTGAAAAAGCCAAAGATGTGCGCGATAGTTCATTGTATTTGGAGCATGGTGAACATGGTAAGGTGGTGGATATAAAAATTTTTTCACGTGAAAATGGTGACCGTTTGCCATCTGGCGTGATCAAATCAATTCAGGTTTCTATTGCTCAACTGAGAAAGATTCAGGTTGGCGATAAAATGGCTGGACGTCACGGCAACAAAGGCGTAATTTCTCGCATTATTCCTCAAGAAGAAATGCCATTTTTACCTGATGGACGACCGGTTGATATTCTTTTGAATCCATTAGGTGTGGCTTCTCGTATGAACTTGGGGCAAATTTTAGAAACGCATTTAGGTATGGCCGCCCAATCCTTGGGTTATAATGTGGCCACACCAGCTCTTGATGGCGTGCCTGAAAAAATAATCCGCCAGGAACTAATAAAAGCCGGCGTGCCTGAAGACGGTAAGGTTACGCTTTATGATGGCCGCACCGGCGAGCCTTTTGCCGAGAAGGTCACGGTCGGAGTGGCTTATATGCTGAAGCTCAATCACTTAGTGGAAGATAAAATTCACCAGCGCTCTATTGGACCATATTCTTTGGTAACGCAACAGCCACTCGGGGGTAAAGCTCAATTTGGCGGCCAGCGCTTTGGTGAAATGGAAGTGTGGGCTTTGGAAGCTTATGGCGCGGCTCATACTTTGCAAGAAATTTTAACGATTAAATCAGATGACGTGCCTGGCCGCTCTAAGGCTTATGAATCAATTATTAAGGGTGAGCCAATCCGAAAACTCAATGTGCCGGAATCTTTTAATGTTCTTATTAGGGAATTGAAGGGTTTGGGGTTGGAAGTTGAATTGCTTAAGGACGGTCGGATTATTGAAACCCAAAAACCCGAGCCAACTCAGAATAAAGCAGCTGAGAACGATTAATTAGTAGATTTTATGTTTCCAGAAAGAGAATCACTACAATCTAATGACTTTGACTCCATCCGCTTGAAGTTAGCTTCACCGGCGGAAGTTAGGGATTGGTCATATGGCGAGGTTACCAAACCGGAGACGATAAATTATCGTACGCAAAAGCCGGAAAAAGATGGTTTGTTTGATGAACGCATTTTCGGACCAACTAAGGATTGGGAATGTTATTGCGGCAAGTATAAGCGCATCCGTTATCGGGGCATAGTTTGCGATAAGTGCGGTGTGGAAGTGACGCGGTCAGTGGTCAGGCGCGAACGTTTTGGTCATATTGCCCTAGCTTCCCCGGTTTCTCATATTTGGTTTTTGCGGGGAGTGCCCTCAAAAATTGGCTTAGTGCTAGGTCTTTCGGTACAGGAATTGGAAAAGGTAATTTATTTTGCCAGTTTTATCATCACCCGGGTTGATGAAGATAAGAAAAAACAGTTATTAGATCAAGTCACGGCTGAGTACAAATCAAAGCGTAAGATGATTGAAGCTGATAGCCAGCGGCAAAGCTCTGAGCTGTCTAAGAAATTACAAGGTAAGGCATTGCAGCAAGAGGAAAAGTCGATTTCTACTCTAACTGAGGAACGTTTGAATAAACTGGAAGAAGCTTTTGAAATTGCCCGCAAAGAATTGAAAGAACTTAAGCCCATGCAGATTATTTCGGAAAGCCAGTATCAGGACTTATCCCTTAAATATGGCCAGGTGTTTGAAGCTTCTATTGGGGCTGAGGCGGTTAAGGGTTTGTTGGAACTAATCGATTTGAAAGTGGAAATCAAATCATTGGAAGCTGAAGCTAAAGAAACAATACCAGCCAAACATCGTAAGGTTGTACGACGCTTAAAACTATTAAAGAGCCTGCAGGCTGTAGGTTTGCGCCCAGATTGGATGATAATTTCTATATTGCCGGTCATACCGCCTGATTTACGGCCAATGGTTCAATTGGATGGCGGTCGGTTTGCCACTTCGGATTTGAACGATCTTTATCGTCGGGTAATTAATCGTAATAACCGTTTAAAGCGTTTGATGGAATTGAATGCCCCAGAAGTTATTTGCCGCAATGAAAAGCGCATGTTACAAGAAGCAGTTGATGCCTTGATTGATAATGGTGCCAGACACGGTAAAACTGTAACAGCCTCTACTGGTCAGCGTCGCATGTTGAAATCAATCGCTGATATTTTGAAAGGCAAACAAGGACGTTTTAGACAGAACCTCTTAGGTAAGCGTATAGATTATTCCGGCCGCAGCGTGATTGTGGTTGGGCCGAAACTGGAATTGCATCAGTGCGGTTTGCCCAAGCGTATGGCCCTGGAACTTTTTAAGCCGTTTGTTATTTCCAAACTTATTGCCCGTGAATTAGTACACAATGTTCGTTCCGCCAATCGTTATATTGAATCAGGTAAGAGCGAGGTTTGGGATATTTTAGAGGAAATAATCAAGGGCGCTCACGTATTACTGAATCGTGCTCCGACCTTGCACCGCCTTGGTATTCAAGCTTTTCAGCCGATCTTAATAGAAGGTAAAGCGATCCAGGTACACCCCCTAGTTTGTCCGGCCTTTAATGCTGATTTTGATGGCGATCAAATGGCGGTGCACGTGCCTTTAACCGAAGAAGCCAAATGGGAAGCGCGGGAGATAATGCTGTCAGCTAAGAATTTGCTTAAGCCTGCTACAGGTGAGCCGGTAGCTACCCCATCGCAAGATATTGTTTTGGGTTGTTATTATATGACCAATATTTCACCAACAACGGACGGTGAAAACATAAAGGTATTTGGCAACGAAGCTGAAGCGATTTTGGCTTATCAATTAGACATTATTAAATTACAACAAACCATTGAGGTTAGAACTTATGGAGGCGAGCGTTTGAAGACTTGTGCTGGGCGAATATTATTTAATGAGATTTTGCCGCCTGATCTGAGATTCCTTAATAAAACAGTGGATAAGAAAGTTTTGAAGAATTTGGTTGCTGAATCCTTGTCTAGTTTTGGTGTGGCCGATACTGCCAAATTACTTGATAGAATGAAACTGATCGGCTTTGAATATTTGACCAAATCAGGTTTGTCTTGGGGTATGGGTGATATTCCAGATTTGCCTCAGCGTCAGAAGCTGTATCAAGAGGCGGAAGTTAAGGTTAGTGAAATTTATAATCAATATCAGCAAGGCTTGCTGACTGAGGAAGAGCGCCAAACTAAGGTGATAGAAATTTGGGCGCGGGTGAAAGAAAAAATTACCGAAATATCTCGGGCTAGCCTGCCGACGCGTGGTTCAGTTTTTTCCATGATTGAATCAGGCGCCAGAGGTAGTTGGGCGCAAATCACTCAGATGATGGGTATGAAAGGTTTGGTGACCAACCCGGCCGGTGAAACCATTGAATTGCCGGTTAAAGGTAATTTCAAGGAAGGATTTGATGTTTTGGAGTTCTTTATTTCCACCCACGGCACCCGCAAAGGCTTGACTGATACGGCCTTGCGTACTGCCAATGCTGGTTATTTAACCAGACGCTTAGTTGATGTTTCCCATGATATTGTGGTAGTGGAAAAAGATTGCGGTGATAAAGAAGGTTTTCTTATAACTCAAGCTGAAATAGAAGATACTGGAGAAGGTGTTGGTAGTTACGGTATTGGTCGTTATACTTTGCAAGAAGTTAAGGATAAAAAAGGTGAGGTCGTATTTAAGAAAAATGAACTTATAACCGGGGAGGTTGCCAAAAAGATAGATAAGTTGGAGCTGCCTGAACTAAAAGTTAGGTCTTTAATGACCTGCAAGATCACCCGGGGTGTTTGTCAGCGTTGTTACGGCTTGGATTTGGGTACAAATAATTTAGTGCAGATTGGCACGGCCGTTGGTATTATTGCCGCTCAAAGTATTGGTGAACCTGGCACCCAACTGACCATGCGTACTTTCCATACTGGTGGTGTGGCTTCAGTGGAAGATATTACCCAAGGGTTGCCGCGGGTAGAAGAAGTTTTTGAAGCTCGGCCAGTAAAGCGCCCAGGCTTGCTATCACCTGGTGATGGTAAGGTTGAGGTGGTGCACCAGGGGCGCCAAAAAGTTATTAATCTGGCCTATTTGGATAATTCCGAAGAGGTTATAAGCTTATCAGCCTACGAATCACCCAAAGTATTAGTGAAAAAGGGCAGTAAAGTTAAAGAGGGCGAGCCGGTAGTTAAGGCGGGTGAAGAGTCAATTACGGCTACACGTGACGGTAAGGTGAAAGAAATTAATGATCAATCAGTAGTTTTGACAGGTGAGTCCCAGGTGGTGAAAGAATTTATTATTCCACCAGGTATCGCTTTATGGGTAAAAGATGGTGATCAGGTTACCAAAGGCCAACAATTAACAGAAGGCTCGCTTGATTTGCATGAGATTTATGCCCTTAAAGGCAAAGAAGCGGTTCAGCGGTATATCATGAAAGAGATCCAATATATTTATGCTTCACAAGGTCAAAAATTAAATAGTAAGCATATTGAGTTGATTATTAAGCAGATGTTCTCGCGTATTTATATAACCGAAGCTGGCGGCACTGAACTTTTGCCTGGAGAAATGGTGACTGCAGCGCAATTTACTGAAGCTAATTTAGCAGCCAAGGATAAGGGAGTAGTTTTAGCTAAAGGTGAAGCTTTATTGCTGGGCATTACTAAAGCTTCCCTTTCTACTGATAGCTTCTTATCAGCTGCTTCTTTTCAAGAAACTGCCCGCGTGCTGATTGATGCGGCCGTGACCGGGCGTATGGATTATTTGCGAGGCTTGAAAGAAAATGTAATTATTGGCCGCCTGATTCCGGCGGGTACGGGTAGTGGTGAACTGAAAGATAGATTAGCTGTTGCCATGGAAGAGTTTAGAGCCCAAGAAGCTGTTCGGGCCGAAGAAACTGCTCGGATGGCCGCCGCCGCTGCTGAAGCCGCGGCCATTGCCCAGGCTGAGGCTGAAGCCATGGCTGCCAGCTTAGGAGTAATAAACGAAAGCCAAACAATGGATGAGTCTTAAGGGTTATTGTCAGTATAAAATTTTCAATTATCTCCGCTCTTTATTTATAAAAGCGGAGATAATTTTTAAAAAGAGGGAAATTTAACTGAACAAAATGCTAGCTTTTTAGCTAGTTTTCCACTATAATTAAGGCTGTTATGCCCAGAAAAAAGGAAGATGAACCCAGGCCTAAAAATTACACCAAACCAGGCTTAGCGCCTTATACCAAGCATGGTTTAGCGGTGGTTTTTTTGTTTGCCCTATCTTTAATTTTGTTTTTGTCGTTTTTTGGTTTAGCTGGTGTAGTTGGGATTTTTATTAAAAAGTATTTGCTTTTGAGTATAGGTTGGCCATCGTATGCTATCCCTGTAGTTTTGCTGTTAGTGGGCTATGTTTTTTTGGTAACAGAACAGCTTTTT
>Ga0209212_1002828_pt1 | contig 23892 bp, 25 predicted proteins | sample RifGroC2_FD_183996 | JGI IMG/M metagenome (GOLD analysis project Ga0209212, IMG submission 183996) | Groundwater microbial communities from Rifle, Colorado, USA - Groundwater C2 (SPAdes) (version 2) | ecosystem: Environmental > Aquatic > Deep subsurface > Groundwater | place: Rifle, Colorado... | reverse complement strand
AACATGCATTATATTGACGATAAAAGAGTAGATATTGAATACGAGCTCCCTTTAAACGAGCTTGTTACAGACTTTTATGACCAGCTAAAATCCCGTTCAAAGGGCTATGCAAGCATGGATTATGAATTCAGCGAATATAAAAAATCCGATCTGGTAAAACTTGATGTACTCCTTGCCGGCGATGTCGTTGATGCTTTAAGCATAATAATACATAGAGATAATTCGTTTTATATAGGTCAAAAACTTACCAGCAAACTTAAAGAAATAATACCGAAACAAATGTTTGAAGTGCCGATTCAAGCGGCAATCGGTGGAAAAATAATCGCAAGAACAAACGTAAAAGCAATGCGTAAAAACGTTCTGGACAAATGCTACGGCGGCGATATCACCAGAAAGAAAAAATTGCTTGAAAAACAAAAAGCCGGTAAAAAAAGAATGAAAGCAATAGGAAAAGTAGAGGTTCCACAGGAAGCATTTATGGCTGTTCTAAGTTTAGAGGAATAAGATTTTCAGGTCTTTGTTTACTGGTAAAAAAGAAAAAATATGCTAAAATCGAAATAATAAAACAGGATATAACCATGCCGGATAAAAAAATTGAAAAAATTATAAAAGATGTAAATGAATCAATATTAAAAAAGTTCAGTTTTTTTAAAGGTTCTTATTTTTATGGTTCGAGAGCAAGAGGAAATTTTACAGAAAATAGCGACATTGATTTAATAAATGTTTTTGATAACGAACTTTCTTATGAAGAAGAACTGGAATTAGCAGGAATAATGGGTGATATTGATTATAAATATGATGTTTTTATTGATTATCACAATTATACGCTTAATAATTTAAAGAAAAACCCTATTTTTTATAATGAAGTAGTCAATAAAGGCTTTTATTATGAAGCAGCATAAAAATGTTCTTATTCAAAATTCATTTCAAAAAGCCGAAGAAGCATTAAAAACGGCAGAAATTAATCTTGAAAACAATTTGCTTGACGGAGCGCAAAATAGAATTTATTATTCTATTTTTTATGCGGTAATGGCGCTTGGTTATTATAACAAATTTATAACATCAAAACATAGTCAGCTTTTAGGTTGGTTCAATAAAAAATTTATAAAGGATGACAAGGTTTTTGAACCGGAATTATTTCAAATTTATCAAAATGCTTACAAAAACAGAATGGAAAGCGATTATGAATTTACGGCCAGGCCAAATAGAGAAAAACTTGTTAAATCACTGAATAAAGCTGTTTATTTTGTTGAAATTATAAAAAATTATATTAAGGAATAAAAACATGATTACAGACGACACATTGGTAATGATTATGGCGGGCGGTGAAGGAAAAAGACTTTATCCGCTTACAAAAGACAGAGCAAAACCCGCAGTGCCTTTCGGTGGGCGCTATCGAATTATCGATTTTGTAATGAATAACTTTATCAATTCAGGCTTTTATAAAATAAAAGTTCTAACCCAGTTCAAATCTGATTCTTTAAACAAACACATTTCCCGCACATGGCCTGCTACACCAATTTATGGACAATTTATCGATCTTGTTCCCGCACAAATGAGAACAGGCGGAGAATGGTATCAGGGAACAGCCGATGCGATTTACCAAAACTTAAATATAATTTATGATATTGAACCTAAATATGTTTGTATATTCGGCGGAGATCACATCTACAAGATGGATGTAAGACATATGCAGAAATACCACAGGAAAAAAAATGCCGACCTTACAATTTCCGCTATTCCTGTCCCTGTTGAAATGGCAAGTGAATTTGGAGTTATGGTTATTGATGAAGACTGGAAGCTTATCGGATTTCAGGAAAAACCAAAAGAAAATCCCGCAACGATTCCAGGGAGACCTGATATGGTTCTTGCTTCAATGGGAAATTATATTTTTAACACAGACACCCTTCTTAAAGAACTTGAAATTAATGCCCAAAGACCTGACAGCAGACATGATTTCGGATATGACATAATTAAAAACATGTATTCGAGAGCAAATGTTTATGTATATGACTTTAGCCGAAATCATATAAAAGGAATGACTGAAACAGAAAAAGGCTACTGGAAAGACGTAGGTTCTATAGATGCTTACTGGCAGGCAAATATGGACTTACTTGAAGCATTGCCCGAGTTCGACTTATATAATCAAGACTGGCCTCTAAGAACAGAAAATCATAACCTGCCTCCCGCGAAATTTATCTGGAAAGAATCGGAGCGTGTGGGTATGGCTACCAATTCACTCGTTTCAGAAGGCTGTGTAATAAGCGGTGGGCAGATTAACAGATGCGTTCTTTCTTTTAGCGTAAGGGTAAACAGTTTTGCGCATGTTGAAGAATCTATATTAATGGAAAATGTAAACATAGGAAGATACGCTAAAATAAGCAGGTCTATCATAGATAAAGGAGTATTTATTCCTCCTTATTACCAAATAGGGTATAATAAAGAAGAAGATATTGCCAGAGGCTTTGAAGTTACTGAATCAGGCATTACTGTAGTTCCTAAAGGAGCAATTTTATGAAATTAACGAGTAAATTATTTATTTCAGGTTTAATAATAACTGTTTGTTTTACCGCAATATTTTTAAAACCCGAATCTACATCAGCAGTACCACCAAAAATAAATTTGGTTCCATCTGACTACAGTACCTCAATGACATGGGATAAAGCTCAAAAACTTGATAAACCTATTGTTGTTAATTTCTATGTAGATTGGTGTCATTTTTGTCAAGGGTTTGCTCCTGTTCTGGATAAATTAAGACAACAATACAGCTCAAAATACAACTTTGTTTTTATTAATTGTGAAGATCCAAAAAATGCACAGGTTGTAAAAAAATTCAATATAAATGCATATCCGTCTTTGTTTTTAGTAGACAAAAAGAAAAACAAAGAAATTTATATTGATAATTCAAAATATCAAAATTTTTCCTTATTAAAACAAGAACTTGCTAAATTTTTAAAATAAAGAAAAAATCCTGCACAAACGCAGGATTTTTTCTAATCAAACTTATTTTTTAAATTTTATGGCACTATACAAGGAGTTCCTGCACCGCCTAAAGTAGTGCATAATTGAGCATCAGTATATGTATCAGGAGCAATCCCGCTATAATTGTCTGTCGCAGCCAAATCAATTTTGTGTGCATATTGATCTCTTGTATTGCTACTATACCCTGCTAAATCTGTATACATCTGGTTAACAAGAAGCAGATCTTGTGCCAGAGTATCTAACTTACCCTGAGTAAGCACTAACGAATAAAGACTAACTGATGTAGAATACTCCATACTTTTTGCAAAATTCAATAAATCCGTTGTAAAAAGGTCTATGACCTGTTTTTTAGAGCTTGCCAACAAAGTAGGAAGATATGCGGTAAAACTCGTTTTTAAGTTTGTTGCCAGAGTATTTGAATCGTTTAGTTTAATCATCATCTCCAGCAGCGCCATTTTAACCTCAAGTTCATCGTTTCCAGCTGCAGCTATTTTTGTCACAGCATTATTAACAACGGTTTTATATGCAGTTAATGCATTAATATAATTTGTACGAGCCACACTAACCGGCATCGAGTTTACTATTGTGTTAAGTTGAACGGTATATTCCTTCATAATTTGTGCCATTTCTTGTAATCTTCCCAAAGAGCCGCTTGTTATAACATAAGTAGAATTCGCTATATTTAACTTAACAATTCTTTCAACAGGAGAACGAACTGACAATGCTGCTACAGTAACATTTACATTAGTTACCAGGTTTTGAGGATTTTCATATTGTAATGTTCTTCTGGAATTAAAAGTTTTTGCAGGATTTTTGTTTTTGAAAAGTTCTGACAAATTTTCACCTAACAAATATAAGGAACCAAGAATAACAGCTAAAACAACTACTGCTATTCCAATAAATTCCGGTAGAGTTTGTCCTTTAAATTTTTTCATTATTGCCTTCCATTTTTAGTTGGGTTAAAGATATTTTGTAAACATATATTACGCACTTTTTAATTTATTATTCCATTTTTTTGTAAAACTTAACCTTTAATTTTTACTTTATTAATTTAATTTTACATTAATTTCTGTATTATTTTAAAGATTCATAATTATTTAAAGAAATCATGTTTTTTAAGTAAAAAGCCTCTTCCATAACAACAGACAGCTCTGACATAAGCCCTAAAACCCCTCTTATTCCAAAGCTTGGAAAAGGAATAAAATTGTATTGATTAAAAAAATTAAACCCCGCGAGTGATAAATGAGGAATTTTATGTCCGATACACAAGGGCTTATCCTGAATAGAACCTATAGCAAAATCAACTTCCGCCTGTTTTAAATGATTTCCATAATCAAAATAAGACGGATTAATCAAAACTGTAAATTCAGCCTGATTTTTAATTTCTTTAAGCAATTCAAGAGCTTCTTTCTCTGCTCTGTCTGTTTCAGCGATAAGACCTATAACTTTTGGAACAATTCCGAAGTCCCACAGTAGGCAACGCGCCAGAGAAGCTCCGAATTTAGCATGTGCAAGTATTCCGCAGCGTTTTCCATACATCAAAGTCGACATCCAACTGAAATTATAATTAAATCTAAGCTGTTTTTGAACAAATTTTTGGTCATTAACTAAAATTTCTTTTGCTTTTTCAACACTCCCAAGCTTTTGAGCAAATTTTAACAGCCATTCTTCGGTATTTGCAACACCTATCGGCAAAGGAAGATTTTCACTTACAATTTCAGAGCCTAAGTCAGAGCATATTTTTTCAAAATTCCTCAATTCTTCCGAGGAAAGAACATAATTAAATTTAGCTTCCGCAAATTGAGAAATATCTTTCAGGTTAAAATTTCTGCAAAGATTAAGATTAACTTGAATATCCGCCCCTTGCAAAAGCCTTATCATTTCATCGGTATCGTTTGTCCAGTTTTTAGAACCCAATAAATGAGGTGCTATGAGATTTATAGAATTTTTATTGTCATTGCGAGGAGCTTGCGACGAAGCAATCCATTTATTAGTTATTGTCGGGTGGATTGCTTCACTTCGCTCGCAATGACAGGTTTGTAAACGCAACAATTCTGACAAAACAGCATCCGTCCCGTGAACCAACCCGCCTGCAAATCCGGGCGTGTCCAAGGCAATAACTTTCACCCCTGTTTCTTCTTCGACAATTCTTGCCGCGGTTTTAATATCATCCCCCACAATCGAAGCCGCATCACTTGTTAATACAAAAACGATTTCGGGAATTTTATTTCCGGCAATAGCCTGATTTATGGAAGTTCTTAAGGTCAATAAGAGCTTTTCAGTTCCTCCCTGAATACAGTCAGCTTCATTTAACCCTGTGGAAATTACAGGAATATAGCCACCCCCCGGTATTTGATCAGAGCGAAAATGCGTTGCTTCTATGTTGCAGCCTAATATTCCATGAAATATTATAAGCGCGTTTTTTATTCCCGAAGCTGTAAGAGTACTCCCCACAAAACTTCCGGGTTTCATCAAATCTTTATATTGCCTGTCTGATTTAATTATATTCATTACTTTCGTCCAAATTCATAAAATTCACCATGCACTCTTCCGTACAAAGTCGCTTTTTTATTGCCTGAAGAAAATTTTAACACTTCAATTATATTTTGATAAAGAGCTTTCGCCCCCCTAAAGCCGACTCCCCTACCCGGAGCATTTATAACACGCCTTAAATGAACCCCTGTCTCAACTCTTGGAATATTTTCAGCATCAAAAACACCTGCTTTTGCCATCGGAAAAACATCTTGAGTAAAATAAACATATTGTCCTTCTTCTAAATCAAGAGATTTTACAACTTCTGTTATATCTACAGGCTGCTGATAAGGATAATTCCCTGTAAGTATTTGCGGATTAAAGCCATCCCATAAGAAATAACCCACATCTGATTCTTTTGCTTTCAACTCCACAGGATGAAGCCCGAACAAATACGGCATCATCCCTAACTCCCGCAACGCTCTGGCTAATGCCATCGGTCTTGCAAAAGCTGTTTGAGAGTTTCTTCCGCATTCAATAAGTGCGGCTTTGCCTTTTACAAGATTTTTCGTTTTCTCAAATATCTCTTGCAACTCTGAAACTTCTTGCTTGATAAAATCTTCCGCTTCTTGATGTTTGCCTGTAAAATCAGCCAATTCTCTTATCCACTTTGAAGTTGCCTCAATTCCTATCGGAATACAATGTTTTAAATATGGTGTATTAAACTTTTCTTTCATCATTTTTGCAAGTGGTATCCCCCATGTAGGGCAACTGATTACATTAACAGCAGCCTGCGGGGCTGATTTTATATAATCACTATTTCCTGATATCAAAATTCTATGGACTTTTAGCCCTAGAGCTTCGATTATTCTTGTTAATTCCGAAGCATCATCGGGATATTTTCCACGCCCTTTTCCGCAGCCTCCGCCGCTTCCGTCACGTTTACCCTGACACTTCACAGGAGAACTGTCCTGCTGCTCTTTGTACTGCCCGAGAATGTTTACAGTATTTTCCGAAATTTCAGAAGGCGAATCCATCATATCCGCGTATTTTACTGTTATTTCCTCTATTGATTTTCCCAGTGGTATCGAGGTAAAACCTGCTGACGGAATATAATCAATCTTTGTGATACATTTTGATTGAGCAATATTAATAGCTGTTTGAATATCATCAGCTATAAGAGCGGTGGAACATGTGTCAAAAACGCAAATATGTTCAGGCTTATAATCTTTATCCACTTCTTTAAGTGTTTTTATTAAAGCTTCACCACCGCCATAAATTACGGAATTCTGATCTATATCTGTAGTTGGCATATGCAAAAAAGAATTTCCGTAATAAAGAGAATAATTTGTCGAACAAAAATTTCTCACAGCCCACGCGCAATTATTGGGTCCATGAATCACAGCGACTGAATTTTTAGTCATAGCATAACTCGTTACAGCCATAATCAGCTTACACCAGAGCCCTCCATAACCGGGAAACCTTTTATTTATTTCACAGCTTGCGGTTACAGGAGGAGTTTCATCAACCATTTCCGAAACTTTTATCCATTTATATCCAGCTTTCAAGAGCTTCTTTGAGGTACATTGATTCATTTTTAAAATAATTACCTTTTATTTTGCTGTCATTCTGAGGGCTTTAGCCCGAAGAATCTGTCAAATACTGGAAATAATCAATAGTATAGACTCTTCGCTTTGCTCAAAATGACAATTATCACGAGATTGCCACGTCGGTGCTTTGCACCTCCTCGCAATGACAACCCAAGTTTATCAGCCCCAAAAGCTCCTGTTTTGAAAGCGGTTCTGGGATGAATTTTTCTTTATTCTCAAGAATTTTCTCGGCAAGCTCAAAATAAATTTTTGCCTGCTCTGAATCAGGAAATGATTCTATAACTGTTTTTCCTTGACTTTCTGACTTCTGAACACTATCAGACCTCGGAATCATCTGAATCACAGGGAGTTTAAGTCTTTGCGCAAAATTTTCAATAATTTCTTTCTCGTTGGGCGTATTTCTAAGATTTCCTATAATTCCACCGACTCTTACTTTTAAACCCTGCTCAGCAAACTGTTTTATACTGAATGCAATATTATTCGCAGCATAAAGTGACATATATTCGCCACTTGTAACGATATAGACTTCTTCCGCAAACCCATGTCTTATAGGCTGCGCAAAACCGCCGCATACAATATCTCCCAGCACATCATAAACTACTAAATCAATATTATGTTGCTCAAAAATTTTATACTGCCTGATTAAATCAAGGGCAACCAGAACCCCCCTGCCTGCGCATCCTTGCCCCGGAATTGGTCCACCCGACTCTATACACAGAATATCATTAAATCCTTTATAAATAGCTTTCTGGATAACCTCTTCGGAATTCCCTAATTCTCTTGTTATTTCAGAAATAGTATCTATGAATTTACCGCCCATCAGTGTATTTACAGAATCAGCTTTAGGATCGCAACCAACCTGCGCAGGTTTTACGCTAATACCGGTCAACGCTGCGGTTAAATTACTTGATATTGTAGATTTTCCAATGCCGCCTTTTCCATATAAAGCTATCTGTCTTATGTTTTTATGGTTGTTCATTTTATCAAGGAGTTATTCTTTCGTCGAAATTTCTTTTTCAAACTTTATTTTATACCCAAGAATTTCCATTATTATAACTAATTCATTTAAATTAGCAGTACCCTTTTTTAATTTTGCAGATAAGTTTTGCACACTATAGCGTTTACCTTTTTTTCGAGAAATACCTTCTGCTAAATAAGTTAAAGTAACTGAATTATCAATTGCTAATTTTTTAATTTCGTTTCCTAAATTCATACTTTTAAAGATACATTAATAGTTTAAAAATAAAAATATAGTTGATTAAATTCCTGACTTTTTTCAACTATTAATTTAAAATTCAATTATTAATTGAAAAAAATTAAGAAATGTTAGCAAAATAATAAAGTTGACAATGAGCAAAAAATTAAAACTTTCTCCTCTCTATTATTTCTTTGGCAACTACTACCTGCACCATATATGCACCAAACTAAAGACAAGGGTTGACTTCGATGTAGTAATACTAAGCTTGCAAAACAACTAGCGCGTTAATATAGCGTTAAAAGCAAAAAAATAGGGTTTCACCGATTTGGCGAAACCCTTGTTGTATTTGGTTGCGGGGGCTATAAAAGTATATTCATGGAAAAATAAAACCCGCACTAATAGAGACTTTCGAGAAAAGCTAGAAAACTTTTTGAAGCAGAATTTGACCTTTTCTGTCAGGTCAATGGAAAAATGTTTGGGTGATGACAGCCGAAAGCTAGCCTATTACTACATATCAAAGTTATTAAAAAAGAAAATAATAAGAAAAACCAATAAATATGAAAAACAAGGCTACGCTCAAAAACCTTTAATAATTTATGAAGTTATAAAGTAATCAAAATATATATAAACCAAATTTATTAATTTTTTATTGCTGAGTGTTTCATGATAAAATCAGCTTGTGTTTGAGCGAGATAGTTTGGAATAAATGGAAATCTTTAGCTCTTGAAGGACCTATGACCCAAGCTTCTTCAGATAATGAATTTATTTCTGTAGTCAAAAATGATTTTTATAATTATTATGGCCAATATATAACAAGACAAATATTTGACTTGGCTAACACCAATAAGTTATTTATAGTTTTTATAAGATTTTTAAATAATGACTCTTTACTTTGCACAATATTTTTACTGGGAACAGGAACATATTATAGGTGTTTTCGCTGATAAAGAGAAATCTCAAGAAGCCATAAACAAATTTATAGCTAAAAATAAGATAAATTTTCCTGATGATGCTATGACTTCAGAAAATTGTTGCTGTTCTATTCAGTTTTTAAAACTTTTATAAATAAAGCTTAAATGCTATAATTGTCGAATAAAGAGGAAAAACAATGGAATATAAAAGCAGAATTCCCGATATAGATAAAGCTAAAGAAACTATAGTTAAGTATAGACCCTTAAATAAAGATGTTTTAGAACAACTAAAGCAATATTATCGTATTTCATTTACTTATTCAAGTAATGCTATTGAAGGAAACACGCTCACAGAAACAGAAACTAAAATAATCCTTGAAGATGGAATTACAATAGGCGGACATCCAATTAGAGAAATACAGGAAGCTCTAGGGCATAGTGAAGCATACGACTTACTTTATAAGCTTTCTAGTAATCCTGAAATCAAGGAACAAGATATACTAGATCTGCATAATTTTCTATATAGACAAGTTGACCTTGACAAAGCAGGTAAATACAGAGATAAACAGGTAATTATTACAGGTACCGAGTTTATTCCTCCTTCACCTCAAAAAGTTCCTGACTTAATGAAAAAATTTGCGGATGATATTCCAGAGTTGAAATCTAAGCACCATCCTGTTGAATTTGCTGCCTTATTACATTTGAATTTAGTCACAATTCATCCATTTAGTGATGGTAATGGAAGGACAGCAAGGCTTTTGATGAATTTAGCATTATTGCAGGCTGGTTATATAACAACGATAATTCCGCCTGTAATGAGAAATGATTACATTTATTCACTTAAAAGAGCTCAAATAGAGCCAAAAGATAGTCAGTTCTTTATTAACTTTATATCAGAGTGCGTTTATGAAAGTACAAAAGATTATTTAAGAATTCTTGAAAGATTAATTGAAGATTAAAATCTTTTTATGGGAATTGTTTACGGATTTTGTAAATACTTTATTTATAGATTTTTATATCCAATAATATTATGAATATTTAAAGCTTTTTTTCTTATATCTTCAATAACGATTTGGTGAATCAGAGGGAGATTATTTTTATTAAATTTTTGTTTGTAAAGTGAAAATTTCTTTTTTAAATCTTTTTCTGGCATATATTCCAGCAGTGCCTTTGAAAAGTTTTCTCTTAAAAGAAATTTTACCTCCTCTTGTGTTTTTGAACCAGTACTAAATGCTAAAATAGGTGCCGTTGAGAAAAAAAGACTTCTTGTTAATGTATCAATTTGTTTAAATTCTTTTTTGCTTTTTATATTTGCTTCTCTTTCAAAAAAAATGCAATAATTTCTTAATTCACCACATTCTTCGCTAACTGATATGATTGTTTTTGATAAATCAGCAAATGTAATTTTATCAAAATCTTCAGTAAAAATTTTTGGTAATTTACTATGGTTTCTACAACCGACATAAGTAAAGTCCTGTAATGCTTTTTTAAAGGCAAATAATTTTACACAATATTGTTCTATAAAGCGATTGTTTTCAAGCCTTCTAGCTTGTTTTTCATCAATAAACCACATTGCACAAAGCGTTATTAGTCCAGTAAAAACACCGCTTAATAATGTTGGATTAAAATGATTACCCAATATAACATTAAGATTAATATAATCAGAAATTGATACAAATATTATTAATAATGTAAGAACAAGTATTGACCAAGGAAATTTCTGCATTATAGAACACTCGTAATAAACTACATTTAAATATTTTATTAGAATCAAAATTTAATTGCTATAAATATCTAAAAATATTTTTATAGATGCAAAGAAGCTGTGTTAATGATTCTAATATTGTAACTAATTCTTTGATTTTCAAACTAATTTTCTCATTTTCCCGGAATTACAACACTAAAAAAAATGTACTATAAAAACCTTTCAAAAGTGTTTAATAATAAATCATATAAGCCTTGTAGAAGAACTATTTTTCTATAAAACTCAAGTTTTTGTCTATTTCCTCCTCAAGAGAAGCAATAATCTGTGATAATGGAATTTCAAGAGCTTCCGCTATACGCCACAGTGTTGTAAATTGTGGGTCTTTTTGTCCTCTTTCTAAATCAGCCCAAATAGACTTCGATAATCCAACCTCATCCGAAATAAGGCTTATGGATTTTGTTTTCTCAATGCGAGCCTGCTTAATGAGCAATCCAAGTTTTTTAATAATATGTTGTCTTTGTTCTTTGTATTCACGTTGCATAGAAACAATTTTAGTGCTAAATTAAGAACAACCTGTACGGAATTACGAACAAAGAGCAATTTGATGAAAAAACTCTCTATAATTGCAGCAATAGCTTTGATTTATATGCTAACTTATCCTTTTGTAAGTGCTAATGTTTGGATTGTAGAAGTAGCAAGACAAGCCCAAAGCTTATAGAGTATGAGAAACTCTTTATATCTTCATTGCTAATGATTTTATATCAAGTAAATAATAACAGATATCAGCTATAATCTTTTTAAATTCGAGAAAATTATTAATAAATTTGCTAAACATAAGTGTTTGTCATAATATCAAAATTGTTTTTATACACAAATAGAATAGCAGGTGGGTATGTTTCAACAAGAATTAATTGATAAAAACCTATTAGTAGATAAGTTTATAGAAAATTATAAAATAACCTCATTTATATCTAGCGGCAGTTTTGGCGCAGTCTATTTAGCTAGTAAAAACGATAAAGATTAGGCAAAGACGATAATGATAAAAATGCATTAAATTATATTGCAACAATTTTACCTATGGGTATTTCTGGATATACAGATGCGTTTATCAATTTACGTTTAAAAAAATGGTATGCTCCAGCAGAATCAAAACTAATAAAAAAATTAGGTCTAAAAGTTCCAGACACAAAAAATATCAGCAATGATTTATTTATTTGGAATAATTTATATTTTGCTGTATATGATTGTTTTGAACTTGTGGATATTAGATTTAGAGCAGAATTCAAAGCGGATTTAGACTTTTTAGTAGCATGTGAATGGAACAAAGATATCAAATACTTCAATAATATAGTAGAATCAGCAGCTAGAGACCTTCATTGTTATGTCATTCAGGTAAATACTTCTCAATATGGAGATAGTAAAATAGTTGCACCTAAAAAATCAGAAGAAAGCATTATTTAAAATATTAAAGGAGGAGAAGACAACATCCTAATAGGAAAAATTGATATTGAATCATTAAGAAAATTTCAAAGTTATAAAACTGACTATATAGATAAAGAAGAATTTAAATTTAAAGCTCTGCCACCTGATTTTAAACCAAAATACAGAAAAAGATTAAACTCAACAATGACGTAAAAAATATTTGATGTTAAAACAACTCGGAACAATTTTGGAACAATTGGCAAAAACTAAAGGGTCTCCCGAAATGGAGACCCTTTTTATTAGTTGGTTGCGGGGGCCAGATTTGAACTGACGACCTTTGGGTTATGAGTCTGAATCAGCCTATTTATGAGGGTTTTGCGGATATTATAACATTTAATCTCGTTTATTGCAGTCATTGGGCTTTAGGCACTTAAATCCTTCTACATTTTATGGCATTTTTTATGGCTTTATTGGGATTGTTGCAACAAATTTGAAACAAGATTTTCTAAACAGATTCTTAGACCCTGCCCTATAGATAATTACGAGCTTGCGAGTATACATTTTAAAGAAGACCCCCGGGGGCAAGGAATTATAAATAGTAGTTCTCTATCAATGATACCCATTTTAAATTGTGCCATTTTTAGGGTTTCAAAATTTCCAGCAGCTGAAAGTTAAATTATGTTATTCCTGTTTCATATTCTTCAAGAGATTTTCCGCTTAGAAGTTTCCAATCTGTTCTTCCATTTGTGGCTCGGTTACGAACAGTCGCTCCTGCTGCTGATGCAGATTTAAAATAAATATCTTCTTTGCTTTTTAGCAAACCATTTTGATCTTTTTCAAACAGACTTTCTTTCTCAAGTTTTTGTCTAAGATTATAATAAATATGTTTCTTAAAACTTTCCCGTGTGTCAGGTTCTATATAAGACCCTTTTAATAATTTATATCCTTCTTCACAAATTACCATTTGTCCTTTTAAAATATTACCTGAGGCATCTGTTCTGTCTTTGGTAAGTGGCATATAAAAGACATCTTTGGATTCTTCTTGAGAACATTCTTGTCCTGTTTTTACTTTAGCAAAGTTTATGATTCCAAGATTATTTAAAACAAAAAGAATATTCTCTAAAAATATGTCCATATCTGCTATATCGCAAGCAGGTAAGTTAGAACCAGGAGGTGATGTTCCGTTTTCAAGCATAATAGTTGTTAAGTTTTCTTTTGCCAAAGAATAAAGCTCTTTTTCAAGATATCTAACGTGTGCTTTAGTCAAATTAGAGTCTTTACTTATAAAAATAATAAAATTTTCAAACCATTCTTTATCTTTATTTGCAAGATGTTGTCTTATTCTGTTTGCGGAATCGTCAGCTTCTCCTATATAAAGGCGTGTTTCTTCATCATTATCTGATAATAAAAAGTAAATACCTGTAGCATTCTTAAGTTCTTCTATTTGCTGAAGAACCTGAGAATGTTTTCTTTCTCCTATATAAGCTTTCCCTACCCAGTTACTTAATTCTGCCGTTTTTAATTTCTTTAAAGACTCAATAACAAAAAGCTTAATAGTTTGCCCTTTAAGTTTTTCACTCATAATGTACTCACATTCATTATATTAATATTTTATCGAAGTATTTTAGTTTCCTAATTTAGAACTAATTTCTTAGATGATTATTCGAAACCCTGCTTTATCTAAATTAACACAAATTTATTCTCTATATAAAATTCCTTTAGAGTTTTATTTTTAGATAAACAGGCTAAAGAATTTTACTTGAAGTATGGCTTTGAGCCTTCTTTAATGGAGAATCCACACTTGTATAATATCAAAATCCTTTGTATATTTTCTTTAAATAGAAAACAGTTCTTTGTTGAATATTCTGATATACTTAATTTGTTAGCTAATTAAGGTTATTATTGAATGTCTGGACTCTGGGATCAAAAAGGAATTCCACACAATGGTTGGGAATTCCTTGATATTGAAGATTTAGAAGATGATCGTATCTTTTGTCAAATGTGTCAGGGCGTTAAAATAAGATATGCTCATACCTTAAGGCACTCTAATTATCCAAAAACATTAGTAGTTGGGTGTGAATGTGCGGCTAAAATGGAATCTGACTATACCTTAGCTAAATCAAGAGAAAGAAAATTTATTAATACATGCAAGCGTCGAAAAAACTGGTTATCAAGGAATTGGCGAAAAAGTTCAAAAGGAAATGATTTCATTAAAACAGACGGTTTTATTATAGTTGTCTATAAAGCCAAAAATCATTGGACTGGACAATTAATAGATGCAAATACAGAACAAACGCATTGTTTAACTTTCTATAACTCACAGGATGAAGCCAAACTCGCTGCTTTTGATAAGTTAATTGCATTAAAAGCTTAAGTGCTTATACCTTTCAGTAAACGTAATTTTAAAAAGAAGACCAGAGGCAAAAATCAAAAAACCTATATTATAATCAATATCTATATTAAGTTCCCATTTTTTCCCGATAATAGCTTTATGTGTCGAAATTTTATTTAAAAACCTTGTTTTTCTGTAGTCAGTCTACTGTAAAATTTTCTTGACAAATAGAAAAATTATGTTATCCTGAAATTATGAAGTAGGATTAAAACTGTAAAAAAATCTTTACGAGGTACTACGTGTTTATAATATCAAAATTAGAAGAAATATCAAGTATATTTGCAGGATTCACGTTTAGGAAGCAAATTGAGGAAGTGCCGTTTGGTAAATATAAAGTTATCCAAACAAAAGATATTGTTGGTAATTCTTACTTGGATTTTAGTAATTTAACTAAAGTTGATGAAAATATAAAAGAAAATCATCTTTTAAAGCAAAACAATTTATTAGTCAGAGCAAAAGGTGTTAATACTCTTGCTTATCATATAAATATACCTGTTGAAAATACAATAGCATCTTCGCAGTTTTTTGTAGTTAAAAATATTGATTCGCGTGTCTTATCGGAATATTTAACTTGGTATATTAATCAACCTAATGCACAAGATTATTTAGCTAATAACGCAAGAACAATGACGGTTCCCAATATAACTAAACCAATTCTTGGGCAATTAGAAATTATAATTCCTAGCATTGAAATACAATCAAAAATTATCAAACTAAATGAATTAAAAAATAAAGAAATAGTTCTTCTTGATACTATTAAAGAAAAACGTCAAATACTTTTAAATACCGTAATGAATAAAATGCTTACAGGTTCCATTATCCGTGATGTAGAAAATGATTAATTAATTATATAGGAGACTTTCGATGTCTATTGAAAAAACAACTCAGACAAAAATAAATTCAGTTGTGTGGAGTGCATGTGACACTTTTAGAGGCGTTATAGACCCTTCTGAATATAAAAATTATATTCTTGCATTTTTGTTCGTCAAATACTTAAGCGATGCTTATAAAGATAAATATGAACAATATAAAAAAGAATTTCAGGGAGATGAAGAGAGAATAAGAAGACGACTTGATAGAGAACGTTTTATTTTACATCCAGATTGTTCTTTTGGTTTTCTTTACGAAAAAAGAAATGATTCAAATATAGGCGAAATTATAAACAATGTTCTTGAGAAAATTGAAGAAGATAATGGTAAAAAATTAGAAGGCGTCTTTAGAAATATTGATTTTAACTCTGAAACTAACTTAGGACAAACAAAAGAAAGAAATAGAAGATTAAAAAATCTAATTGAAAATTTTGCTCAATTAGATTTAAGACCATCACTACTTGAAGGTAATGATATTATTGGTGATTCATACGAATATTTAATTGCTAATTTTGCAGCAGGTGCCGGGAAAAAAGCAGGTGAATTTTATACACCTGGAGAAATCTCCGAACTTCTTGCAAGACTCCTTAATGCGCAGGAAGGAAATAGAATTTGTGATCCGGCATGTGGTTCTGGTTCATTACTTTTAAGAGTAGCAAATAAAGTTGGTAATAATAATTATTCTCTATATGGACAAGAAATGAATGGAAGCACTTGGGCACTATGTAAAATGAATATGTATCTCCATGGTAATGATAATGCAAGAATTGAATGGGGTGATACACTAAATAATCCAAGACTTATCGAAAATGATGTTCTTATGAAATTTGATATAGTAGTTGCAAATCCTCCATTTTCTCTTGATCAATGGGGTGTCGATGAGGCTTCAGTAGATAAATACAAAAGATTCCATAGAGGTGTACCGCCAAAAAACAGGGGCGATTATGCATTTATAACCCACATGATTGAAACAACAAATGAATTTGGAAAAGTTGGAGTTATTGTTCCTCATGGCGTTTTATTCAGGGAAGGTTCAGAAGGAAAAATTAGGCAAAAATTTATTGATGAAAATTTGCTTGATGCTGTAATAGGACTTCCACAAAATTTATTCTTTGGAACAGGCATTCCGGCAGCAATACTATTGTTTAAAAAAGGCAGAACAAATACTGATGTGATGTTTATAGATGCAAGTCGAGAATTTGAATCTGGCAAAAACCAAAACAAATTAAGAGAAAAAGATATTCAACATATTGTAAATATTTATACACAAGGAAATACAGAAGAAAAATATTCTTATAGAGCTACTTATGATGAAATTGTCGAAAATGATTATAACTTAAATATCCTTCGTTATGTTGATACCTTAGAAGAAGAAATAGAAATAGATATAAATGCTACTCAGGATGAAATTAAAGAATTAGAGACTGAGCTAATGGATGTTCAGAAAGAAATGAAATGTTATTTAGAGGAGCTCGGATTGAATGTGTAGCATTGTGGAAGAATTCCTAGATCATACAGAGGAAAAATTCGATCCAGAAATTACTTATAATAGCGGTTTTCCTAAGAGCGTTCACCCTGGAATCCCAAGGTTAAAAGATTGTCCCGTTAATTGGAAAACTGTAAACCTTGGAAAAGTGCTAAAAGTAGTTTCTCGACCAGCTAAAATTGAACCTGATCAATCCTATCGATTAGTCACAGCTAAGAGAAGTAGAGGTGGAATTATTCCACGTGGAGAGCTACTCGGCAAGGACATTCTAGTCAAAACACAATTTTATGTTAAAGAAGGCGATTTTCTAGTTTCTCGACGTCAAATAGTTCATGGTGGATGTAGCATAGTGCCTAGAGAATTAGACAAAGCCATTGTATCTAATGAATACTTGGTCTTACATACTACTAGTGAGTTTTTACAAGAATATCTTAATTGGTTATCTCATTCTATATATTTTCAACAAACTTGTTTTCATTCAAGTATTGGTGTTCATATTGAAAAAATGGTATTTAAGCCAGATTGGTGGTATAAATTCAAATTTAATATCCCTAGCCTACCAGAACAAGCAAAGATTTCTAAAATTTTAAACTGTTGGGAAAATGGTATTAAAAAAACAGAGAAGCTTATAGAAGCAAAGCAATTATTTAAAACAGCTCTTATGCAGAATCTTTTAATAGGAAAGTTAAGATTTCCAGAGTTTTTATCTAAAACAAAAGATCTTACAAAGCAAAGAGATAGAAATATTGAATATAACACTATTCCACATAACTGGAGTACTGTGAAATATGCTGAATTAGGCAAATGCATTAGAGGGGTATCATATAAGCCTACAGAATTATTAAAAAATATCGATAAGGATTCCGTAATTCTTTTGCGCTCAAATAATATTCACAATAATGTGCTAAATTTTAAAGATATTCAAATCTTGAATAAATTAAAAGTAAAGTCAGAACAAATACTAAGAGATGATGATATAGCAATTTGTATGTCAAATGGATCAAAAAATCTTGTAGGAAAAGCAGCTAAATACAATAAAGCAAATGGTTTATACACTGTAGGTGCATTCTGTGCGATTTTTAGGGCAAATAATAATGTTAATGCTTCTTTTATTAAATATTTATTTGAAGGAAGACATTATTTTGACCAATTATCAAGTGTATTAGCCGGAACAAATATTAATAATTTAAAAAATTCTGATATAGAAAGCTTGAATGCTATGCTTCCACCACTTATTGAGCAGGCAAAAATAGCAGATATTTTAAAAGCTTGTGATAAAGAAATTGAGCTTTTAAAACAAAAGCTTGAATTATTGCAAGATCAGAAAAAAGATTTAATACAAAAACTTTTAACCGGACAAATACGAGTAAAAGTGGATAATTAATTTCACAAGGAATAATAATGACTAAAACACCATCATTCTTAGAAGATCATATTTCGCAAATACCTGCATTACAATTATTGCAGAATCTTGGTTATACATATTTAACTCCACAAGAAGCTTTGAAAGAAAGGCAAGATAAAACATCCAATGTTATTCTGGAAGGAATATTAGAAAAACAACTAAAAAAAATAAATAAGATTACTTTTAAAGGCGAACAATGTGATTTTTCCGAAAATAACATAAAAGCAGCTATACATGCCCTTAAAGAAGTTTTATATGATGGTTTAATTCAGACCAATGAAAATGTGTATGACCTTCTTACACTTGGTAAAAGCTTTGAAGAAGATCGTGGTGGTGATAAAAAAAGTCCGCAGTTGCAATATATAGACTGGAAGAATCCTCAAAATAATGTTTATCATGTCACAGAGGAGTTTGAAGTTTATAATGATAAATCAAAAGCAGCTAAAGCAAATATAGAAGAGTTTGATGATAGTGAAGAGGCAGAAAACAAAAAACCAAGAAGACCTGATATAGTTCTTTTTGTAAACGGTATTCCTTTTGTAATTATTGAATGTAAACGACCTGATATAAAGAATCCCATCAAACAGGCTATTTCTCAACAAATTCGTAATCAAAAGGATGATTACATTCCAAGATTATTTGTTTTTTCTCAGATTTTAATTGCAATAAACAAAAATGAAGCAAAATATGCAACAACAGGAACGCCAAATAAATTTTGGAGCAGTTGGCAGGAAAAAACTAGTTATCAAGATAAACTAAGAAAGCTAATAAATACAAAATTAAGTGAAGAAAAGAAAAACAAGCTTTTTAAAGATCGCTTTGCATATGTAAAAAATTATTTTGATGAGTTAGAAAATGAAGGCGAACGCTTAATTTCAGAACAAGATATATTACTATATTCACTTTGTGAGCCTACAAGATTACTTGAATTAGTTTATCAGTTTATAGTATTTGATGCCGGTGTCAAAAAAATAGCACGATATCAGCAATATTTTGCAGTCAAGAATACCCTTGCTAAAATTAAAAGATATTCAACAGAAGGAAAAAGAGAAGGCGGAGTTATTTGGCATACTCAAGGTAGTGGCAAATCATTGACAATGGTTATGCTTGCAAAAGCTATTGCTCTTGATCCATCTATAATTGACCCTAAGGTAATAATAGTTACAGATAGAGTTGATCTTGATAGGCAAATATGGAAAACTTTCCGTCATTGCGGAAAAGAACCGGTTCGGGCAACAAGTGGCGAAGATTTAATTAAAAAAATAGAAGATAAAAAGGAAATTATTACTACTCTAGTTCACAAATTTGATGCCGCATTAAAAAAGAGAAAATTCAGTGTAGATTCTAATAATATATTTATTCTTGTTGATGAAAGCCATAGAAGTCAATATGGTCTTGCTAGTGCCAAAATGGAGATGATTTTTCCTAAAGCTTGTTATATAGGCTTTACGGGAACGCCTTTAATGAAAAAGGATAAAAATACAGCGGTTAAATATGGCGGTATTATTGATAAATACACAATTGATGAAGCCGTTAAGGATGAGGCTGTTGTCCCGCTGTTATATGAAAACAGATATACATTGCAAAATGTTACTGAACAAACCATAGATAATTGGTTTGAGATGATTTGTAAACCTCTTACTGAAAAGCAAAGGCAAGATTTAAAGAGAAAATTCAGCACAGAAAGAGTATTAAACGAAGCTGATCAAAAAATAGCAATGGTCGCTTATGATATAAGCCAACACTACAAAAACAATTGGAAAGATACGGGTTTTAAAGCTCAGTTAACAACTCCAAAGAAAAAAATTGCTATAAAATTTAAGGAATATCTTGATCAATTTGGAGAAGTTTCATCAGAAGTTTTGATTTCGGCTCCAGATTGCAGAGAAGGTCATGAAGACGTTCATGAAGAAATTAGCGATGAAGTCCAGAAATTCTGGAAGTCAATGATGAAAAAGCACGGGAATGAGAAAAAATATAATGAAAATGTTATAGAAGCTTTCCAAAATAAAAATAATCCGGAAATAATAATTGTAGTAGATAAATTGTTAACCGGATTTGATGAACCTAAAAATACCGTACTTTATATAGCACAATCATTAAAAGAACATACTTTGTTACAAGCTATAGCAAGAGTAAACCGTTTATGTGAAGGCAAAGATTTTGGCTATATTATAGATTATTATGGTTTGCTTGGTGAACTTGATGAAGCATTAACTCTGTATACAGAAGCTGGCTTAAAAGATTTTGAAGACGATGATCTCGCAGGAACATTAGTTAATGTAGCCGAAGAGATTGCTAAATTACCACAAACACATTCAATTCTCTTAGATTTATTTAAAAATATTTCTAACAAGATGGATGTCGAAGCTTATGAACAATTTTTAAATACTCAAGAATTAAGAGACAAATTTTATCAAAGATTATCAATCTTTGTAAGAACCCTTAAAATAGCTTTATCAAGCTATAAATTTCTTGAAGAAACATCCGAAGATAAGATTAAAAAATATCAGGAAGATGCCAAATTCTTCTTAAAATTAAGAACCTCAGTTAAAGCAAGATATGCCGAGTCAATTGATTATAAAGAATATGAACCAAAAGTTCAGAAATTAATTGATACTTATATTACTTCAGATGAAATAATTCAAGTCACAGAACCAGTAAATATTTTTGATGCAGAAAAATTTGATGCAGAGGTAGAAAAAAGATATGGTGAGGCTTCCAAGGCTGATACTATCGCTTATAGGCTTGATAGAACCATCAGAGAAAAAATGGAGGAAGACCCTGTTTTTTATGAAAAATTTTCTAAGTTATTAAAAGATGCAATCCAAAAACATAAAGAAAAAATACTCTCTGATCTTGATTACTTAAATAAAGTTAAAGAATATTTGAAATCTGTAAGAACTCGGACTGGCGATGATCTTCCAGAAAGAATAAAGCATAGGGAAGTAGCAAGAGCTTTTTATGGTATAGTTAACCAAATTTTTGAAAAGTTTAATTGTAAAACTTTTGATGCAAAAGAGATTTCAACCGATGTAGGTATAAAAATTGACGATATTATATTTAATAAGAAAATTGTTGATTGGACAAAAAATCCTGACATTCAAAAAGAAATGTTAAATGAGATTGAGGATTATTTGTATAGTTTAAAAGGCAGATGTAATATAGATTTGTCATTTGATGATATTGACACAATCCTAGAAAAAACAATGCCAATAGCTCAAAAATGGTACTCGAATGATTGATATAATTGAAAAAGAAAACTGTACAATAAACTATGGTGATCATTTAATTGATTTTTCACTAGAATATGGTGATAGAAAAACTCTAGAAATAACTGTAAAGTCAGATCAGCAGGTTTATGTAAAGGCCCCATTTGATCAGGATTTTGACAAAATTAAAACTCGAGTAGAAAAAAGAGCTAAATGGATACTAAAACAGCAAGATTTTTTCGAATCATTTATTCCTAGAGAAGTTCCAAGAAAATATATAAGTGGTGAAACGCATAGATACCTTGGAAAACAATACCGAATTAAAATAATTAAATCAGAAGAAGAGACTGTCAAGCTTAAAGGTCGCTATATTTATATCTTTACAAGTAATAAAAGCAATAAAGATCAGGTAAAAAATTTATTAGAATATTGGTATCTTGAGCATGCGAAAGTAAAGTTTATGGAAAAATTATCAGCATGTCATTTAAAAGCAAGAAAATACGGAATAATTATTCCCAAATTGCATATAAGAAAAATGTCTAAAAGGTGGGGAAGTTATACTAAAGATGGAAAAATTATCCTTAATTTTGATTTAATTAAAGCCCCATCTTACTGCATAGAATATGTAATTATGCATGAGCTTTGCCATTCAAAATATTTCTCTCATAATAGGCAATTTTTTGGACTATTATCTATTTTAATGTCTGATTGGAATGAAAGAAAAAAAAGACTTGAGCAGATTTTATTATAAAGAATTAAAATTCTGTAGGGCTTGTACTGTAAAATTTCCCTCTTGACAATCAAGAAAAGATAATGTATTCTGGTTACATGAAGTAGGGTTTATACTGTAATAAATCTTACAGGATTTATTGATTTTTATTTAAACGAAAGGAGGAAAAATTTCAACCACGTCAGAAAAAATGTAAGGAAGTTGGTGATGCCTGGAACAAAAAAAAGATGACTTTATTAAAGTCACCCAAAATTATTTTCTAATTTTATTATACAACACAATTACAAAAGAGCACAATCCCTATCAAGGGATAGTTAGCGTACAAATTAACAGAAGGATTAAAAGAATGACTGTAAATATTAAAGGACAATCAAGTAAAATATACACATTTGAGGGTGCATATTCCTCTACAAGTTCAACAGAAGACAGATCAGGCGTTTACGCCATACTGGACTACAACGGTGACAACTGCTGTTTAATCGATGTTGGAGAGTCTGCGCAGGTAAAAACTAGGCTTGATAACCATGATAGGAAGCCTTGCTGGTATGGCAAACAAAAAGGAAATCTTAAATGTGCTGTGTATTATACTCCAAATCTTCAACAACAAGGTCGTATGCTTGTTGAACAAGACATAAGGGCATATTACAACAATTTATGTGGTGATAGATAATCATTTAATTAAGGTACCTTGCAAAATAGCAAGGTACCTTAATCCCATAAAAATATACTAAATTTTACTAATGTTATCAGCCTAAAAGGCTCTCAAAACTTCCATACTGCGTTATTTTAAATTATACAGCTAGAAAAGCCGTATATAAAACGTAAAGGAGCATAAATTAATGTCCGAAATGATTGACGCAGTAGCCAATGACTTAAAGATTTCTATTGACGATTTAATCCATGAAATTAAGAAAAACAGAAGAGAAATTATAAAAATCAAAATGAAACTCGGTATGATAGAGCCTGAGGACGTTTTGGATTAATCAAAGTCAAAAAGTTCTTTTGGTTTTACTTCAAGAGCTTTTGCCATTGTGAAAACTTTTAATAAAGATGTATTTCTTTCTCCCCTTTCAACCATACCGACAAAATTTGTCGACAGGTTAATTTTTTCAGCAAATTGCTGCTGGGTTAATTCTTTTTCAAGCCTTAACTCCCGAATTTTTCTACCAAAAGATTTTAATTGTTTCTTGCTCATAGAACTATTTTGGTAGTATTATTTATAAAAATACACAAACTGAGCGTGTTATTTTATCTTAAAATTATTGATATATATGAGAAATTTCAATTATAACCAAGGGTGTTAAAATCAAAAATTATAATAATGAGTTTTAATAAGGAGCAATAATGGATAGTTTTTTCCCGGCAACTAGTCCAGATGAGTATTTTATTAAAGATTCTTTCGTGGAAGCTCAGTCCAAAGATGGATTACCGAGTAAAACCATAAATGAACTAAGAGAAAAAGAATTTAATACAAGGCAATCTGTATCATTTCAAAAAG